>VFQN01005337.1_pt1 | contig 15840 bp, 14 predicted proteins | sample 3512371 | NCBI WGS metagenome assembly VFQN01 (sample SAMN10412370, study PRJNA504923) | tailings metagenome | isolation source: Replicate 2 from Balatoc abandoned mine | place: Philippines: Itogon, Benguet | collected 2017-08-28
TCTAGCGGCTCACCGATGGCGACAAACCGCCGCTGGCGCGTCGGTTTGCACACGGCGTCGCCGCCTTCGGCGGGGACTGGACGCCGGAAGAGCGACCCCGGGCCATGGCGGGGACGGGATGCCGACGAGCCGTTGGACGGGTCGGTCGGTGGTGGGGCGGCGTGTCGCTTCGCTCCCCGGCCTCGTCGGTGGGCCGGTGGGAGGGAAGAGGGTGAGGGTCGTCCCGGCGCTCGACCGCGTCTCCGCGGGAGCGCTGCCCAGGAGAAGCGAGTCGCTGTGCCCGAGCTCGTCGCGTCTCCGAACTGCCGCGCGGGGGCAGTAGGACGACCCTCGGGAGGGAGCGTGACTGCGCACACGGTCCGTTTCGCCCCCCGGGCGGACGGGAATGGCCTCCGGCGACCCGCCGAAGGGGGGGTTCGCGCCCCCGTCCGGGGGGTGGGAGCCCGGTCGGCGAGGACGCCGCGCCAAGGGACCGGCGGCCTGGCGGATAATCACCACCCGTGAGCACGACCTCGACCTCCTCCACTCCGGCCGCGCGCGGGCGCGCGAAGATCGGCGTGGTGCGCCGCGTGATGTCCTGGTTCGCCGAGGTCGTGTCGGGCTCGACCCGCCGCTCGGTGGCCGACGACATCACCGGGGTCGCGAGCCAGTTCGCCTACAACGCCTTCCTGGCCACGGTCCCGTTCCTGTTCGTGCTCGTGTCGATCATCGGCCTCGTCGCCGAGCCCGACACCTTCGACGAGTTCCTCGCCGACGACGCCGACAACGCCATCCCCACCGACCTGCGGGCGGTCCTGCGCTCGTCGCTCCGCTCGGCGACGGCCAACACCGGCCAGGCCGCCCTCTTCCTCGTGATCGGCCTGCTCGGCGCCCTCTACATGTCGGCCAACGTGATGGGCGCGCTCGTCGGCGGCCTCGACCGGGTGCGCGGGGTGCGCCACCGCCCGTGGGCGCGGGGCAAGCTGATGGCGCTGGTGATCGCGATCGCGACGAGCTTCCTCGTCGTCGCGACGACCCTCGCGCTGATCGGCGGCTCGCGGCTGGTCGAGACCGTCGCCGAGGAGCTCTTCGGCCGCGGCGCCCCCAACGTGGCCGGCCGCTTCCTCTACCTGATCGGCATGGGCAGCCTGCTGATCTTCACGTTGGCCGTCTACCACTTCGGCCCGAACGCCCCGCGCAGGCGCATCCTCGCCTCGGCGCCAGGGGCGCTGGTGGGCGTCGGGATCTGGCTCGGCGTCACGCGGCTGTTCGCCCTCTACGTCGAGAACTTCGACTCGTACCGCACGGTCTACGGCGCCCTCGCGAGCGCCGCGATCTACCTGATCTTCCTGTTCCTGACCTGCGTCGCGCTGCTGATCGGCGCGGAGGTCAACGAGCAGATCTACGCGATGCGCCAGCGCCGGCGCGAGCAGGCGGCCACCGCGACCGAGACCACCGCCGTCCTCTAGCCCCCGGCCTCAGGCCTGGCAGCCGGGGCACCAGTAGGTGGTGCGGTTGGCGTCGCCCTGACCGCGCGAGCGGATCCGGGCGCTGCAGCGCCGGCACGGCCTGCCGCGCCGCCCGTAGACCCAGGTGCGCTCGCGGCTCCACGGCGGCGCGTCCGGCGGTCGATAGGTGCGGATGCGGCCGGCGTCGCGCACCCCCTCGCCCAGCAGGCGTGCCGCCGTGGAGCCGAGGGCCGCGGCCTCCTCCGCGCTCAGGCCGCCCACCGGCCGCCAGGGGTCGATGCCCGTGAGGAAGCAGGTCTCGCTCTTGTAGACGTTGCCGATGCCGGCGACGACCCGCTGGTCCATCAGCGCGTCGCCCACCTCCCGGGTGGGCTCGATCCGCGCGAGCGCCGCGGCCGTCGCGGCGGCCGGATCGACGGCGGCATCGAGCAGGTCGGGGCCCGTGGCGCGCAGGCCGCGCGGCAGGGGCTCGCCCGGCTCGCGCAGGCTGACCGACGGGCAGCGGTAGAGCGCCGCCACGTGGGCCTCGGTCCAGAGCGCGAGGGTCAGGCCGCCGGGCCGCGGCTCGCGCGAGGCGGGGAGCAGCCGCCAGACGCCGGTCATCATCAGGTGCGAGTGCAGCACGCGCCCGCTGGCGAAGCGCAGCAGGTGGTGCTTGCCCACCGCCTCGGCGGCCGTCACGTGGTCGCCGAGCAGGCGCTCGGGGATGCGGTGGTCGCGCAGGCGGGGCTCGGGGGCCTCCACGCGCACCAGCGGCCGCCCCGTGAGCGCGGCGCCGAAGCGCAGGGCGTTGCGGTGGCTGACCTGACCCTCGGGCACCGGTCGACCATAGGGGCGGCCGCGGCGCCGGGCCGGGTGTCAGACTGTCCGCGTGAGCGAGACCCCCGCCGAGCGGGCGCCCGAGGCCCGCACGCCGCTCGCGCGGCGCGCGCTCATCGTGGGCGGCGCGCTCGTCGCCATCGTGCTGGCCTACTTCATCGGCGCGGCGACGATCCCGCGGTGGTGGGCGCAGCGCATCGGCGACCAGGTCGACGGCAGCATCACCGCCGGCACGGGGCTCGGGCTCTTCTACGGCTTCGTCTTCACCTTCCTGCCCCTGCTGGTGCTGTCGTTCGCGCTCCGCCGCGACCGCTCCTGGAAGGTCCGCGGCTGGCTGGCGGCCGCGGCCGTGGTGCTGGCGCTGCCCAACCTGATGACGCTCGGCATCGTGCTCGGCACCGGCTCGGCGGCGCACGCCGGGGAGCGGATCCTGGACGTCGGGGCCCCCAACTTCCGCGCGTTCACGCTCGTCGGGGCGATCCTCGGCGTCGTCGCCGTGATCGCGCTGCGCTACCTGCTCGCCTCGCGCCGCCGTGCCAAGGGGCGCGAGAGCGAGCTGCGGGGGGAGCTGCGGCACCGCGAGGAGGCCGAGCGCGCGGCGGCCGAGGCGGAGCGGTCGGCGGCCGAGAGCCGCGGGGACGGCTGAGCTGCCGGTCCGCGTCTGCTTCGTCTGCCTCGGCAACATCTGCCGCTCGCCGACCGCCGAGGCCGTGATGCGCCACCGGGTGCGCGAGGCGGGGCTCGAGGACGAGGTGGTGATCGACAGCGCCGGCACGGGCGCCTGGCACGTCGGGCACGCCCCGGACGCGCGCGCCCGCGCGGAGGCCCGGCGGCGGGGCGTGGCGATGGAGGGCTCGGCGCGCCAGTTCGGCCCCGGTGACTTCGCGCGCTTCGACCTCGTGGTGGCCATGGACGCGCAGAACGCGGCCGACCTGCGGGCCCTGGCGCCCGACGCCGCGGCGCGCGCGAAGGTGCGGCTGATGCGCGAGTTCGACGCGCACGCACCGCACCGCGCCGAGGTGCCCGACCCGTACTACGGCGGGGACGACGGCTTCGCCGAGGTCTTCGACATGCTCGACGCCGCGGTGCGCGGCCTGCTGGACCACCTCCGCACGGGGCCGCCGGCGGGGTGAGCCTGCCGCCCCCGCTCGCCGCCGCGGTCGCCGACGCCCTCGGCGCGGCGGTGCGCTCCAGCAGCCCGGTGGGCGGCGGCAGCAACCACGCAGCACGGGTGGAGCTCGCCGACGGGCGGGTCGCCTTCGTCAAGCACCACCCGCAGGCCCCGCCGGGCGCCTTCGCCTCCGAGGCGGCCGGTCTGCGCTGGCTCGGCGAGCCGCGCGCGCTGCGGGTGCCCGAGGTGCTCGGGGTGGGGGAGGAGCCGGAGGCGCGCTTCCTCGCCCTCGAGTGGGTCGGGTCCGGACCCGCGCCGGCCGGCGCGGCCGAGCGCTTCGGGCGCGGCCTCGCCCGCCTGCACCGGGCCGGCGCGGACGCGTTCGGCTGGCACGCCGACAACGTCATCGGCCCGCTGCCGCAGGCCAACGGGCCGTGCGACACGTGGCCGGAGTTCCTCGCCGAGCGGCGCCTGCTGCCGATGGCGCGGCTGGCCCACGCGCGCGGCGGCCTCGGCGCCGCCGGGCTCGCCGCGGCCGAGGCGCTGGCCGTCCGCCTGCCGGACCTCTGCGGGCCGCCCGAGCCCCCCGCCCGCCTGCACGGCGACCTCTGGGGCGGCAACGCCATCCTGGGCGCCGTCGGCGGCCCGGCCCTCATCGACCCGGCGGTGTACGGCGGCCACCGCGAGATGGACCTCGCGATGATGCGCCTCTTCGGCGGGTTCCCCGCGGCGGCCTTCGACGCCTACGCCGAGGAGTTCCCCCTCGCCCCGGGGCACGAGGACCGGGTCGAGCTGTGCCAGCTCCACCCCCTCCTGGTGCACGCCGCCCTGTTCGGCGGCGGGTACGGGGCGAGCGCCGAGCGCATCGCCCGCCGCTACGGCGCCTGAGCGGTCAGCCGCCCAGGCTCAGGATCCACGCCCCCTCGCGGTGAGGCCGGTCGACCCGCGACCCGAGCATCAGGGCGCTCCGCGGGCCGGGAGCGAGCGCGAAGAGCCGGATGCCGCCGGGGCGCACGCCGCGGGGGGCGCGGATGCGACGCGCGACCGTTCCGTCGTCACGGACCACCACGGCCCGCACCTGCGGGATCGTCGCGCCGCCGGGTGCCGGAATGCTCGCCAGCAGCAGCGCACCGCCGCCCGCAACCGGCGTGAACGCGTCCAGTTGCCAGAACCGCGTCTGGACCACGGCGAGGCCGGTGGGAGTCCACGCGCCGTCCTGCCCGCGCCGGAAGAGCTCGATGCTCGCGCGCAGCGGCTCGTCGGCGAGGCCCTGGTTCGGGACCACCTGCCGCGCCGCGAGCAGTCCACCGTCGCTCGACGCGGCCAGTCGCAGGCCGCCCGGGCGGTACTGCGGCGAGCACGCGAGGTCCGACGCAACGCCCGGGGCACCCCCGGCCGTGACGGCGACCACGGCACACGTCGTTGCGACGACCCCGTTCGGGTCCAGGGTGCGGGCATCCGCCCATCCGGCGGCGATCGTTCCCGCGGCGCCCGTCGCGACCGGCAGGTCGAGCAGCGTCGCGTCCGCGACGCCGAGGGTGACCGGTGCGCTCCACTGGCCCGCCGGCGTGCGGGTGACGCCGGCGATCCGCGCCCCCCACGAGACGGTGGGCCGACCCGGCTCGGGTTGCCGCCATGCGATCGCGACGCCGCCGTCGGGGGACGACGCCGCGCCGATCGCCACGAGGGGCGGGGAGGAAGAGGCGATGGCGGGGTAGGTCCCGGCGGAGATCTCGCGCGGAGCGCTCCAGGCGCCGTCGCGTCCGGCGTCGGCCGCCCAGATCCCGAGCCTCCCGTCCGCGGGCCCGCCCCACCAGGCCGCGACCGCCCGTCCGCCGGGAGCGGCGGTGGCGGTCAGGTGGCGGGCGGTGATCCCCGCGGCGCCGGGGTGCCGTGAGACCAGCCGTGGCGTGCCGAACCGGGCGCGCGCGGAAGGGCGGTGCGAGGCGAGGATGCGATTGCCCGCCTCCCAGACGACGATCGCCGCGCCTCTCCCGAGCGGGAGGATCCTCGGACGGATGCGATACCGGATCGACGGCGCGAGCACCTGGCGCCGCGTCACCCGATCGTCGCGCAGCGTCGTGACGATGAGGCCACGGTCACCCACGCCGAGGACGAGCACGCGGGGGCCGTCGACCGCCGCGTCGACGACCGCCCCGCGGATCTCGCCGCGCACGGGGGTCCACCGGTCGGCGGCGGCCGCCGGAGCGGCGAGGGCCGCCAGGAGGGCGGCTGCGAGCAGGACGATCCTTGTCATGTGCCTCACGGTATCCCCGGGGGGGATTCGGCCGAGGCGGCTGGGTCAGGCCCGCAGCACCAGCCCGCGCAGGTCGGTGCGGAAGCCGGCGGCGGTCAGGAGGCGCTCGAGCGCCGTGCCGAACACCGGCTCGCCGTCGACGCGCTCGACCGCGGCGCGGCGGCGGCGGTCGCGCAGGATCCATGCGGCGAGGGCCTCGACCGCCCGCTCGAGGGCGGGCTCCTCGGTGCCCTCGAAGGTCAGCAGCCCGCGACCGCCGCGCTCGAGGTAGAGGGCGGGGGCGCCGTCGACGAGCACCACCTCGGCGCCGTAGACGCGAGCGGGGGAGCGGGCCCCCTCGCGGCGGGGCCAGGGCGCCGCGGCGCCGTAGGGCTGCGCCGGGTCGGCGGCGCCGATCACGAGGACGTGGGGCTCGTCGCCGGGCGCGGCCTCGCGCGCGTCGCGCAGGCGCTCGACGGCTCCCGGCATCGCGAACTGCGCGCCGCCGAGCCCGTCGACGAAGTAGCCGCGGCGAACCGTCCCGAGCGTCTCCAGTTCGGTCAGCGCGGGGTAGACGGCCGAGTAGCCGCCGGGGAGCCCCTCCGCGAGCACGGCCGAGCGCGTCAGCACGCCGTGGCGCTCGGCGAGCAGCTCGGCCTGCGCGCGGCGGCGCTCGGCCGGGTCGACCGCGCCGCGGAAGAGCCGCTCGGCGAGCGACCACCGGCCCGCGACGGCCGAGGGCGCCGCCCGGCGCGCGCCCAGGCGCCGCCGGGCGGGGCGGGCCGACGGGCGCTGCACCGGCGGCAGCCGGCGGGCCGCGCGCAGCGGCAGCCAGAGGTCGTTGGTGGCCTCGCCGGCCCACACCAGGCCCCAGAGGGCGGTGAAGACCTCCTCCCGGGGGGCGTCCGCCGCGGCGAGCAGGTCCTCCCAGAAGCTCGCCCCCGACGCCAGCGCGGCACGCAGCGCGTCGGCCACGGCGCCCTCGGGTCCGGGATCGGCCGGGGGCGGGCCGAGCAGGGCGGCGTCCTCGCGGAAGAAGAGGGCGACCCGGCCCCCGCCCACGCCCCCGGCGCCCGCGCCCACCCACACCACCTCGCCGCGCGCCGCGAGCTCGTCGAGGTGCGCCGGGGCGTAGCCGGCCACCCGGCGGGGGAACACCTCGGCCTCCCACTGGGCGGGGGGCAGGGCGAGCCCCTGGAGCGTGGTGAGCGCGTCCCGCAGTGCCTCGACGCCCGAGGTGCCGCCCGGGCGGTCGACGCGCTGCCAGTCGGGGAGGAAGCGGCCGAGGGCCCGGGGCTCGGCGGGCTCGATCTCGCGCCGCAGCGCGGCGAGGCTCGCGCGCCGCAGGCGCCGCACCACCTCGGCGTCGCACCACTCGCGCCCCGAGCCGCCCGGGCGCAGCTCGCCGAGCACGAGTGCGCCGGCCGCCTCGAGGGCGGCGAGCGGGGGCTCGAGCGCGCCCGCGGGCAGCCCGTAGCGCCCCGCCGGCTCGGCGGCGTGGAAGGGGCCGTGGGTGCGCGCGTAGCGGGCGACCAGCGAGCGCAGGGCGTCGGGGACGGTCTCGAGGAAGGCCGCGGGCAGCCCGGACGGTGGCATGGCGCCGAGCCCGTCGCGGTAGCGGCCGGCGTCCTCGGCCGCGATCACGCGCTCCTCGCCGCCCAGGTGGATGCGGCAGGCGCGGCGCTCGGCGATCAGGTCGTCCACCCAGCCGGGCGCCGCCCCCGGGTCGGTGACGCGGCGCGCGATCTCGTCGTCGGAGAGGTCGCCGACGCGCCGCAGCAGGTCGTGCAGCCCGTCCGCGCCACGGGCCCGGGCTCGCTCCGAGAGGCCCTGCAGGTCGGCCTCCAGGGTCTCCAGCGCCCCGGGGTCGATCAGGTCGCGCAGCTCCTCCTGGCCGAGCAGCTCGCGCAGCAGGTCGCGGTTGAGCGACAGGGCCTGGGCACGCCGCTCGGCGACCGGCGTGTCGTCGTCGTACATGTAGGAGGCGACGTACTCGAACAGCAGGGAGCCGGCGAACGGCGACGCCGTGGTCGTCTCGACCTCCACGACGGCCAGCTCGCGGGAGGAGATACGGGTCAGCACCGACCGCAGGGCGGGCAGGTCGAACCAGTCGTCCAGGCACTCCCGGTAGGTCTCCAGGATGACCGGGAACGAGCCGAAGCGCCGGGCCACCTGGAGCAGCGACGACGCCTTCAGCCGCTGCTGCCACAGCGGGGTGCGCCTCCCCGGGCGGCGGCGCGGGATGAGCAGGGCGCGGGCGGCGTTCTCGCGGAAGCGCGCGCCGAAGAGCGCCGTGCCGCCCAGCTCGCCCAGCACGAGCTCCTCCAGCTCTTCGGGCGGGATCAGCGCGATGTCCGGCGCGGGGGCCTCGTCGGCGTCCGGAAGGTGCAGCGCGATGCCGTCGTCGCCCCAGATGACGTGGGCGTCCTGCCCGGTCTCGGCGCGGATGCGCGCCCCCACCGCGAGCGCCCACGGGGCGTGCACCCGCGCGCCGAAGGGCGTCAGCACGCACAGGCGCCAGTCGCCGATCTCGTCGCGGAAGCGCTCGACCACGATCGCGCGGTCGCTCGGGACGGTGCCGGTCGCCTGCGCCTGGTCCTCCAGGTACGCGACCAGGTTGGACGCCGCCCGGTCGTCGAAGGAGCTCTCCTCGCGCAGGCGCGCCGCGGCGCGCTCGGGGCCTGCCGCCACCAGCTCGCGCGCCAGGCGGCCGACGGCCTGGCCCAGCTCGAAGGGCCGGCCCGTCCCCTCGCCCTTCCAGAAGGGGACCGCGCCCGGCGCGCCCGGCGCGGGCGTGACGATCACCCGGTCGCGCGTGATCTCCTCGATGCGCCAGGTCGAGGCGCCGAGCAGGAAGGTCTGGCCGCTGCGCGCCTCGTAGACCATCTCCTCGTCCAGCTCGCCCACCCGCGCGCCGTCGGGGAGCACCACGGCGTAGAGGCCGCGGTCGGGGATGGTCCCGGCGTTCTGTACGGCGAGGGCGCGGGTGCCGTCGCGCCCGCGCACCGTGCCCGCGGTGCGGTCCCAGACCACCCGGGGCCGCAGCTCGGCGAACTCGTCCGAGGGGTAGCGACCCGCGAGCATGTCGAGCACGCCCTCGAGCTGCTCGCGCGAGAGGTCGGAGTAGGGGTAGGCGCCGCGGGCGACGGCCTCGAGGTCGTCGACCGTCCACGGATCGTCCCCGGAGGTGATCGCCACGAGCTGCTGGGCGAGCACGTCGAGGGGCTGGCGCGGCACCCGCGTCTCCTCGATGGCGCCCCGCCCCATGCGCTCGACGACGGCCGCGCACTCGAGCAGGTCGCCGCGGTACTTGGGGAAGACGCGGCCGCGGCTCGGCGCGCCCACCTGGTGGCCGGCGCGGCCGATGCGCTGCATGCCGCGGGCCACGCTGCGCGGGCTCTCGACCTGGATCACCAGGTCGACCGCCCCCATGTCGATGCCGAGCTCCAGCGAGGAGGTCGCGACGAGCGCCGGCAGGCGCCCGGCCTTCAGCTCCTCCTCGATCAGCACGCGCTGCTCGCGGGCGAGGGAGCCGTGGTGGGCGCGCGCCACCTCCTCCTCGGCCAGCTCGTTGAGGCGCAGCGCCAGGCGCTCGGCGAGGCGGCGGTTGTTGACGAAGATCAGCGTAGACCGGTGCGCGCGCACCAGCGCGAGCAGCTCCGGGTACATCGCCGGCCAGATCGAGCGCCGGCGGCCCTCGGACCCGGCGACCGACGGCGTCATCTCGCCGGGCGGCTCGTCGGTCTCGCCCAGCTCGCGCATGTCCTCCACCGGCACCACGACGCGGACGTCGAGCTCCTTGGCCGTCCCCGCGTCGACGATCTCGACCGGGCGCGGACGGCCGTCGCCGTCCTGCCCGCCGAGGAAGCGTGCGATCTCCGAGAGGGGGCGCTGCGTGGCCGACAGGCCGATCCGCTGGAGGCGCCCGCCGGCCCCCGCCACGACGCGGTCGAGCCGCTCCATGCTGAGCGCCAGGTGGGCGCCGCGCTTGGTGCCCGCCACGGCGTGGATCTCGTCGACGATCACCTGGCCGATGCCGGCGAGCACGTCGACGCCGCGCGAGGTGAGCAGCAGGTAGAGGCTCTCCGGCGTGGTGATGAGGATGTCCGGCGGGGTGCGCAGCATGCGCTGGCGCTCGCGCTGCGGGGTGTCGCCGGTGCGCACGCCCACGGAGATCTCCGGGGCCTCGACGCCGTGGCGCTCGGCGACGGCCGCGATGCCCGCCAGGGGGCCGCGCAGGTTGCGCTCGACGTCGTAGTTCAGGGCCTTCAGCGGCGAGAGGTAGAGCAGGCGCTGTGGCTCGCGGCCCGCGAGCCGGTCGGCGACGATGCCGTTGAGCGCCCACAGGAAGGCGGCGAGCGTCTTCCCCGAGCCGGTCGGCGCAAGGATCAGCGAGTGCGCCCCGGCGGCGATCGGCGGCCACCCGAGCCGCTGGGCCGCGGTGGGCTCGGCGAAGGCGCCCGCGAACCACTCCCGCACGAGGGGGTGGAAGGGGGCGAGGGCGGGGTCCTCCCCGGCCCGCGGAGCGGTCGCCGTGGTCACCCGTGGATGGTACCCGCGGACCCGGCCGGAGCCCCACGACCCGGACTACTTGTCGAGCATCGCCCAGATGCCGACCACGATCACCACCGCGCAGACGGCGAAGCAGAGCGCGCCCGCGGCCCTGCGCAGGCGGCCCACCGGCGCGCCGCCCTCGGGCGCCGTCACCGCCGCCACCCCCAGGGCGTAGAACGCGACCACGCCGACGCCGAAGCCCGCGCTGAGGAGCGCCACGTGCCAGAGGGCGTCGAGGTCGACGACCCCGCTCACGCCGCGCCCGCCACGGCCGGGCCCTCGGGGGCCTCGTCGTCGGGCGCCACCACGGCGATCGGCGGCGGCGGGCCGGTCTCCACGACGTTGCCGGCGTGCACCCGGTCGCGCCGCGACAGGAGCCAGATGCCGCCCGACACGGCGGCGGCGAGCACCCCCACGATGACGACCCCGGCGTTGCCGCCGATGCCCGCCGCCATGGCGTACATGAGCGCCGCCACGAGGCCCGCCGCGGGCAGCGTGATGGCCCATGCCACGGCCATCCGGCCCGCGATCGCCCAGCGCACGTGCTTGCGCTCGCCGACCCCGGAGCCAAGGATCGCGCCCGAGGCGACGTGCGTGGTGGAGAGCGGGAACCCGAAGTGCGACGAGGTCAGGATGACCGTGGCCGCCGAGGTGTCCGAGCCGAATCCCTGGTGGGGGACGATGTCGGTGAGCCTGGTGCCCATCGTGCGGATGATCCGCCAGCCGCCCATGTAGGTGCCGGCGCCGATCGCGAGCGCCGCCGACACCACCACCCAGGGCGGCACGCCCGCGTCCTCGCCGATGGTGCCGTTGGCGACGAGCGCGAGGGTGATGATCCCCATCGTCTTCTGGGCGTCGTTGGTGCCGTGGGCGAGCGAGATGAGGCTCGCCGAGGCGATCTGGCCACGCCGGAAGCTCCCCTCGGCACCCTCGCGGCCGGCCCGCCGCACGATCCGCGAGGCCGTCCGGACGGCGAGCACGGCGACCGTCCCGGCGATCACCGGCGCGAGCACCGCGGGGATGACGATCTTCTGGATGATCGCCGTGCCGTTGACCGCCGACGCGCCGAGGCCCGCGAGGGTGGCGCCCACCATGCCGCCGATCAGGGCGTGCGAGCTGCTCGACGGTAGGCCGAGCAGCCAGGTCAGGAGGTTCCAGAGGATCGCGCCCAGCAGCCCGGCGAACACGATCGTGAGCGTGATCGCCCCGGCGTCCACGATGCCGCTGGCGATGGTCTTTGCGACCTCGAGCGAGAGGAAGGCGCCGACGACGTTCAGGCAGGCCGAGAGGCCGACGGCGACACGGGGCCGGAGGGCCCCGGTGGCGATCGACGCGGCCGTGGCGTTCCCGGTGTCGTGGAAGCCGTTGGTGAAGTCGAACGCCAGCGCGGTGGCGACCACGACGATCAGGATCAGGTCCTCGGCCATCCGCCCGGAACACTCCCCCGCCGGATGATCTGTTTCAAGGCGATCACGGGTGTTTCACCACTTGGTCACAATCCGGGCCGGCCGCGGCGCTCAAGGGCCGCCCCCGGGGCGCCGATGCGGGCGGCGGACGCTCCCACGGGATCAGGCTTGCCCATCGAGACCCAGGCGACCGGCTTCTCCCAGGCCGTCGCGCGCGTGAACGAGATCACCCGGATCGCCGCCGGCGCCGCGGCCCCGGCGGCCCCTGCCGCCGCCGGCGCCTTCGCCGGGCGGCTCGACGCCGCGATGGGCGGCGGCGCCGGGGCGCCCGCGACCGCGACCACCGCCGCGCCGTTCGTCTCTGCGTCGCTGGGCACCGTCCCGGGCCTCGCGCCGGTCGCCGCAACCGGCGGCGGAGGCCCCCTCGGTCAGCGGATCGCGGCGCTCGCCACGGCGGAGCTGGGCGTGGCCGAGGCGCCCCTGGGCTCCAACGACGCCCCGCGGATCGCCGAGTACCGCACCGCCACCGCCGGGTCGGGCGTGGGCCCCTGGTGCGCCTACTTCACCTCCTGGGTGGCGGCGCAGGCCGGCGTGCCGGTCGGCCCGGGCGGCAGCGGGCTGGGCTACGTCCCGACGGTCAAGCAGTGGGCCGAGGACACCGGGCGCTGGGTCCCGGCCGGATCCGGGCCGCCGCAGGTGGGCGACCTGGTGGTCTTCGACCGCGGCGGCGACGGCGTGCTCGACCACCTCGGCGTCGTCACCGGCGTGTCGCCCGACGGCTCCATCCGGACCGTCGAGGGCAACTCCAGCGACCGCGTGTCCGCCCGCAGCTACGGGCCCGACGACTACGCGGGCCTCGTCCGACTGGCGCCGCCCGGCTCCTGAGCCGGGGCCCGGGGCCCCTGATCCGTGGCGGGCCTGCCCGCGCGCGGAGGTATCCTGCCCTTCGTGGGCACCGAGACACCCGTCAAGCCGCGCACCGGCCGCCCCGGCTCCGGAGCGGGCCACGGCGACCCGTGCCACGTGATCGTGCTGAACGACGACCACAACACCTTCGAGCACGTCGCCCGCACGCTGGAGCGCGTCGTCCCCGGCGTCGACTACCCGGCGGGCATGGCCCTCGCCAACCGCATCCACTCGGCGGGGCGCGCGCGTGTGTGGAGCGGGATGCGCGAGCAGGCCGAGCTCTACTGGGAGCAGCTCCGGGACGCCGGGCTCACCATGGCGCCGCTCGCCTGACCCCGGTGGCGGACGGGGCCGACTGGCTCCTCGCCGCGCTCGCCGCGGAGGGGATGACGACCCTCTTCGGCAACCCGGGCTCCACCGAACTCGCCCTCACCGACGCGCTCGGGCGGCAGGACCGGGTGCACTACGTCCTCGGCCTCCACGAGGCGGTCGTGATGGGGATGGCCGACGGGCACGCCCAGGCCACCGGTCGCCCCGCGGCGGTCAACGTGCACGTGCAGCCCGGCCTCGCCAACGCGATGTCGGGCATCCTCAACGCCGCGCGCTGCCGCGTGCCGCTGGTGGTGACCGTCGGCCAGCAGGTGCAGTCGATGCTGCCCGGGGCCCCCTTCCTCGGCGGCGAGCTGGTCGGTCTCGCGGCGCCGCTCGCCAAGGGCGCGTGGGAGGTGAGCGCGGCCGCGGAGCTGCCCGCCGCGTTCGCCCGGGCCGTCCGCGTCGCCACGACCCCTCCCTGCGGGCCGGTCGTCCTGAGCCTTCCGATCGACGTCCAGGTGTCCCCGGCCCCGCCGCCCCACGTCCCGGGCGCTCCCGCGGCGGCGCCGCCGCCGGACCCCGCCGCGCTCGATCGCGCCGCCGCCCTGCTGGCGGGCGCACGCGCGCCGCTCGTGATCGCGGGCGACGGCGTCACCCACGCGGGGGCCGGCGCCGCCCTCGCGGCGCTCGCCGAGCGCCTCGGCGCGCCGATCCGCGGCGAGCCGATGGCCGCCACCGCGCCGCTGCCCACCGACCACGGGCTCTGGCGCGGGCCGCTGCCGCCGTTCGCCGCGACCATCGCGCCCCTGCTCGCGCCGCACGACGTCGTCCTCGCCGTGGGCATGCCGGTCTTCCGCCTTTTCGGTTACAGCCCGGGCACCGTGCTGCCCGCCGGCGTGGCCCTGGTGCACCTCGACGTCGACGCCGGGGAGGTCGGCCGGGTCCACGTCCCGGCCGCCGGGCTGGTCGGCGACGTGGCCGCCGGCCTGGAGGGGCTGCGCGCGCGCCTCGGGCCGGCCGACGACGGCGCCCGCGCGCGACGCGCCGCGGCGACCGCGGCGACGGCCGACGCGCGCCGCGTGGCGCGCGCGGCGGTCGCCCGGGAGGCGGGTGGCCCCCGCATCGGCCCCGCGGCGTTCGCCCGTGCCGTCGCCGCCGCCGTGGGCCCCCGCGACCTGGTGGTCGACGAGGCGCTCACCTCGGGGCGCGCCCTGCGCCAGGTGATCCCCCGACGCACGTCGCGGACCTGGCTCGCGCACCGCGGCAGCGCCCTGGGATGGGGGCTCCCCGCGGCCGTCGGCGCCGCCCTTGCCGATCGCGGACGCCGGGTGATGGCCCTCCAGGGCGACGGCAGCCTCCTGTTCGGCGTGTCCGCCCTCTGGACGGCCGCACGGGAGGGGGTCGGCGTCGCCCTCGTCGTCGCCGACAACGGCGGCTACGAGATCCTGCGCGCGGGCCTCGAGGGGCTGACCGGCCGTCCCGAGGGCGACTGGCCCGGCCTCGCCCTGGCCGAGCCGCGGCTCGACGTCGAGGCGATCTGCGGCGGCTTCGGCGCGAGCACGGCCCGCGTGTCGCACCCGGGAGACCTGCGGGCCGGGTTCGGCGACCTGTGGCGCCGCGCCGCCGAGGGCCCCGCGGTGCTGGTCGTCGACGTCGAGGGCCGCACGCCCCCGGTCGGCTACCCGATCGACGTCTGAGCCCGGCCCGCGGGGCCCTCAGGAGCGCGGGCGGATCGTCCCGTTCGCGGCGATGCCCGGCGCGCGCGCCCCGAAGTCCTGCGCGGAGAGCCGCCGCACGACCGCGATCGCGTCGCCGCCGGGCGCCGGCGTGCCGGAGCCGACCAGCCGGGTCGGGCGGATCCGCCCGCCGCGCAGCCGGCCGTCCGGCTCGAGGGTCACCTGGAGCACCATGCTCGTGGAGAGCAGGCCCCCGAGCGAGAAGACCTCGTAGCCGGCGAAGTTGCCGAGGCTGTACGCGATCAGGCGGCCGCGGTACACCTCCATCCCGCGGGGCACGTGCGGGCCGTGGCCGACGACGAGGTCGGCGCCGGCGTCGACGACGGCCCGGCTGAAGCGGCGCAGCTCGCCGCGGTTCTCGCCGAGGTAGGTCTCCGGCCCGTTCGGCACCCGTGTGCGGTCGCTGCCCTCGGCGCCGCCGTGGAAGGTGACGATGACGATCTCGGCCGTCCGCGCCGCGGCCTGCACCCGGCGCTTGGCGCGGGGGAGTCGAGGAGCGAGTCGGCCCACTCGTAGGGCGCGAAGCCGAGCACCGCGACGGTCTGGCCGTCGATGCGCTGCACGGCCATCGTGCCCGGCCGGCCGGTGTTGCGCACGCCGACCCGCCGGAGGGCCGCCACGGTCTGGGTCTGGGCGATCGGACCGAAGTCGTAGGCGTGGTTGTTGGCGAGCGACATGACGGTGAACCCGGCGTCGCGCAGCCAGCGGGCGTACGACGGCGGCGTGCGGAAGGCGAAGCAGTTCGTGCTGCCGCTGCCGCACTTCGACGAGCCCCCGGTCGCGAGGGTGCCCTCGAGGTTGCCGAGCACCACGTCGCCCGCGAGCAGGTGGTCGACCTGCGAGAAGAACGAGGCGCCGCCGTCGGGCGGCAGGCCGTAGGGGAGGCTCCCCATCACGGTGTCGCCGACCGCCGCGACCGTGATCGGTCGCGCGCCGGGCGCGGGCCGGGCGGGCGGCGCGGACGCCCCCGCCGCCGGGCGCGCGGCCTGGTCCTCCGAGGCCCCGCCGCCCTGCAGGGCGGCGGCCATGCCGACGGCGGCGAGCATGGGGGCGAACAGCAGCACCACGGTGCGCCGCTGGCGGCGCGTGCGCCGCCTCTGGCGCAGCCTGCGCTCCTGACGGTCCCGATCCATCGCCTCCATGCTAGTGCACCCCCCCCGGAGGTCCCGCGGGGCTTCCCGGCTGCATCGCATCGCGATGCGGCGTCCTCGACCTCGGCGATAGGAAACCGCTATCGCCGAGGATCTGCGTCCTTGCCTCGCGGGCGATTCGCTCGGGAAACCCATACGGGTCCCCCGGGGCGGCGCACTAG
>VFQN01005338.1_pt1 | contig 15836 bp, 25 predicted proteins | sample 3512371 | NCBI WGS metagenome assembly VFQN01 (sample SAMN10412370, study PRJNA504923) | tailings metagenome | isolation source: Replicate 2 from Balatoc abandoned mine | place: Philippines: Itogon, Benguet | collected 2017-08-28
GGGGTGGGAAACCCCGTGTCCTTGATTGCCGGGACCAGCTCTGTTTCCCGAGCGGAACAGGGCTGGGCTCTGGAAGGGGACCAAAACTGTAAATTCATACATACATGTAGGGCAACTACGCTCGTGATATCGACCCTGTGGCTGGTAGGGTGACATCGAGATCCTAGCACATTTACCGAAACCGCAAAGGTCATGGCGGTGCAGTTTGCACCTGATGAGCTCGCATTGAGGCCTGTCAGCTTTCCAGTACCGCGGGCGCTGCAGTGGCTGCAGCTGGCTGCAACTGGCCACTCAGGCGCCCCAGTTGCTGCTGCAGGGGCGCTCCGTGCAGTACCAGACGGACAGCCAACCAGCGAAGCTATGCAACATGGATACCGTATGCGGGGCACCGCGCCATGCCTGCGTGCAGTGGCCTAGGTGTACCGCCTGTGCGCACAGTACGACGCACAGTACGACACGGAGGTGGAAGTGGATGTGGGCGCTCCGCAGCACCCTTGCGCAGCAGCAGGCGGACGCGCTGTCCAAGTACGAAGACACATCACACTGGGCCCCTGCTGGGCCCTAGACCATGAGGTGTGTGACAGATGCTGTTCGGCACCATTGCCTAGGCGGGAAAGCATCGTTGCCTCGTTGCCGTTGTCGTTGCCGTTCTCGTTGGCACCTGTCCTGCCCTGCACCTGTCCTGCACCTCCGATATCCTTGACAGTCCTTGTGCTGCGAAGCTGAAAGTCGTACGATAGCCAAGCAGCTTTCTTTTTAGGTACCAACAAAGACTAACGTTATTCCATCAATCATAAGCATACATCCGCGACATCATTCACTGCAACCTTCCGGGTTGACCTGTTAACGCAAATGCTCCAGGGCAACAGTCAACAATTGAATGATACCTCGCAACCAAAATGGGACGAGCTTCCAGAGGACGTCGTCCTTCGCGTTTTGTCCTTGCTGGCCATGCAGCACGCTCCGGAGGCCCAGGCCGCATCGATGAGCGCGGCCGGAAAGTCATTTGTATGGTTCAGACGTAGTGTACCCCTTGTTTGCCGTCGCTGGGCAAAGCTGCTGGGCGGAGGGGGCCCTTGGCACTGGTAGGTCCCCCTGCCTTGAACCCCTCAAGGTTACAGAACGCGCGAAATGGAAAGGGCTTGGCAGCCTTCAGAGACCCGTTTTGTTTGGACAACACCCGGCTCTAGAGCCTTTTCGCGTTGTCAGAACGTTCTCTTGCTGTCCCCACGACTGTCAGTGCCTCTGTGCACACGCCTGTCCCCATCCACACGTGTCCCCACTTGCACATCAGACGTCACACATCAGGGCAGCCCCTCCTAAAGCCCTAGAGCACGATTGTTTTATATTGACCCGCAATCCCGCATATAGGCAAGACGTCATCGTGTCCTCGGAGCAGGAGGTCAACGCCCAGCGGCGCCGCCGCCCGGACACCCCTGTCGCCAGCCTGCTCGCCGCAGCATTTGGCGCCCTCTCCCCCACATCCGCCCCCACCACCACCACTACCGCCAACTCCACCTCCTCTCTCGTCAACTCCACACCCGCCGCAACCTCCTCTCCCGGCCTATACGGCAGCGGCAACACCATCCTGTACGGCGGCACGTCGCCGCCAACCGCTGGCACAACCACGACCGCAGTGGCCCACCCGTTCTCCCGCCCCGCCTCGCTGGGGCCCTTCGTGACGCTGCGCGCGTCGTGCGTGCTGCGCTGGCTGGAAGCCCGCGCTGGCTGCGTGCGGCACCTTGCGCTGGACCTGGGCGGCAGCGTGCAGCACGACATCACCTCGGGCCGCGTGCTGGATGCGCTGCTCAAGGCCGCCAACAGGGGGCCCAGGGGGCTGGCCAGCCTGCGCATGCACGGCGTGGCGGGTGGGTGGGGACTGGGGTGTGCTGGTGGGTGGGGGCGTGGGTGGGCGTGCCGGTGGATGGATGGATTCAGTGGCAGCACACTGCGGTGGGACTGGGACGGCACGTGTCCAGTGGCTGCGTGGCCTTTGTGCGCCGTCGCCGGTAAATGCGGGCTGGTGGCAGAGCTGTAACACGTGTGTGTCGGGAAAGGCCTAGGACTCAAGTAAGGGCTTCCGCTCGCCCAGGACCGCAACGGGTGCACAATGCCCGTAAATGGTGTCCATTTGAGGACTGACCAGGTTGCGTCTAATGGCCACATCAGAACCGACTCAGTTGCCTCTGTTGCAACTGCTGGCTCCCTGCACCTCGCGGTTTGCGAGCAATGACCGGCCCTAGCTCTTCAGCTGCTCACCCTGACGGCGCCGCTTTCCCCCTCTGCGCTCCAGGCGTGGACGGGCAGGACTCGTACGAGGTGCTGTCGCGGCTGCAGGGGCTGCAGGAGCTGGCGGTGTCGGGGCTGCCGCAGGTGGGGCGGGGGTTGGGGGGGGGGGGTGGAGGGGAGGTTGGTGTGCAGGACGTCGGGTAGGGGAGGGAGGGGCCGCTGGTGGGGCTGAGGCCAATGCGGTGCAGAGGACGCGGGGGGGAACGTCAACGTGGGCGCGGGACTGCCGCTGGCAGGGCGAGGGCGAGGGATGTAGGAGCGCCGTATGGTTCGTGGCAGCATTGAAGGGGGCGGGCACAAGTTTAGGGAGGCTGTGTGCGGCAATCTCTGCCAAGTATAGGGACTGCAGCGGGTCTGCCAAGTATAGGGACTGCAGCGGGTTAGCATGGTTCAGGAAGGAAGGGAGAATCGGGCGAAGGGTGGGTGTGCAAGAACGGGGTGACGACATACTGCGTGGCCCTTGCTTGTGGGGAAAGGGTTGGTTCGCACCAGGAGAGCGCTTTGAGCGTTACGGCGCGCGTAGGTAGTGCGTGTCTGTCCATGGACGCCGCAGGGCAAGTGGGCTGCATTGGAGGGCGGGGCCGGGCGGCACGGGGCATTGGCCCACAGGCCGGCGGGCACTGTAGGATCGTGAGCAGTGAGCTGGCGTAGTACGGCTGCTGTGATTTCATACCTAAGCACTGCTTGAGCCGCGAACTGCCGTGCGTGCAGGGCTTCCTTTCGGCAACACTCCCCTACATCTCGCGCCTAACCAACCTCACTCGCCTGTTGTTCACACCGGAGGTGAGCCGCGTGGCGGTACCAGGGAAAGGGGTTGCAGGCAGCTGCGGGCAGCTTCGGGGCTACGTGGACGGCATGGGGCTAGGAAGAAAGCTGACGCTTTGACTTTGCCCTATGCCGGAGGCTCTCACCTGATAGAGCTAGGAACAGCAGTCACCGACAACACCATATGGCTGTGCTCCTTCCTTCAACGGGCCAGCGCGAGGCGGTGTGGCTTAGCTGCAGCGCATGTGCCGCAGGCAAGCGCCTGAACGCGGGTCTGTGGGCCCTGCCACGCCTTGAGCTGTGCCAAGGACCATGCGTGTCCATGTCGCCTCTCACCTTCCCGCAGGCGTTCCAGTTCCCCGTGTCGGTGCCCGCCCTGCCGGTCAACCTGCGGTCGCTGGCGCTGTCGTCCCTGTGGATGAGCAGGTGCGGCAGGGAGCAGTGGGGTTAGTGGCCAGGTTCAAGGACGGGACGGGACGGGAGGGGACGGGCCCCAATCGGGCTTCAGCGCAGTGCGGCGTGCCGGTGATCCCCTTGCGACGCTGCGAATGGCCTGTACCCCCCTGCCTGCACCTACTTCTTTGGCCTCCCTCAATCTAGTCGCTAGACTGATACAGCTTACACCAGACAAAAAACACAAGCCGAGGCGCCTTGAACGGAACTCGGTCTTGCCGGCGTTCTTGACATGTCCGTCTTCGGCTCCAGCGGCAGGCAAAACAGAGCTCGTGCAACTGCGCCCCGTGCTCACCTGAGTGTTACTCACCTTGGGTATCCCAGGATAAACGCTGATAGCTGACCAGGCTGGCCGGTCCGGCGGCCCGAAATGCCCCTAGTTCGTGCCTAACGAAAACGCAAGAATGACAACAAAGCAGTGTGCAGCTCACCTGATCGAGGCCCGAGGATACAGCAGACGCCAGGACACCCCTTTTAATGTGTCTCCACTCGAGTTCTTACCGCCACCTGTATTGAGCCCCACCCGCTACCTCGCATATGGGCCCCCTTCCTCCATTACAACTCACATGTTTCTCCCCTTCCCTCTCCCAACCCTGTCCCCCCCCGCAGGCTGCCGCCCGTGGCCTCCAGCACCTCCTCCCTGCAGGACCTGGCCCTGCACCGCTGCTGCCTGGTCAGCGGCTGCCTCACCTCCCTGGCCGCCGCCCCCCACCTGCGCACGCTGTCGCTCGACGGCAGCTCCCTCACCACGGAGGCCGGCGGACGCCTGGGCTGGGACGCGGCGGCCGCCGACACGTGGCCGCACGTGCCCTCGCTGCAGCGCCTGTCCATGGCCGGCTGCTCGCTGCGCTCCCTGCCGCCCGCCGTCATCGACGCCTTCCCCAACCTCACCTCCCTGGACTGCTCGGGGAACCCCGAGCTGGGCGGGGGTCCGGGCGGGGCTGCTGGCGGCGGCGGCGGAGGGGCGGCGGCGGCGGGGCTGCCGGCGGAGCTACACTGTCTGACGGCGCTGGCGGAGGTGGCGCTGGCGGGCTGCGGGCTGACGGCGGTGCCGCCGCCGCTGCTGCGGGTCAGCGGCCTGACGGCGCTGGATCTGTCGTCCAACTCGCTCAGCGTGCTGCCGCTGCCGCTGCCGCCGTCACCGTCGCCGCCAGCGGGGTCGTGCGCGGTGGCGGCGGGAGGGCCCACCGGCGGGTGCGCTGGCGCGTCGCCTCAGCCTGCCCGGTGGCTGGCGGGGGCGGCGGTTGGTGATGGGCCCGCTGGGGACGCGGGAGGTGCCGTGGCGGCGCCCCCGGCTGCGGTAGTGGCCGCCTTCGCCGGCAGCCTGGTGCGGCTCAACATTGCGCTCAACCGCTTCACGGCCTTCCCGCAGGTGGGCGGCCGTTGGGCGGGGAGGGGGCGGGGAGCGCCTCTTGAGGACTTGGCTCCGTGAGCCGGGAGCTTGTGGCTACAGGTAGCGGCGGTTGCAAGGACTGGGGCGTGTAGCAATGCACCACGTGCGTGCGTCATGCCCTGACCTGACACAGCCCTCTCACCTATCAACGCAGCACTGCGTACCTAAACTGGACCGGCAGGGCCGCACCCCCCACGCTAGCTGCCGCTCTGCGGTTACTTCACGCTATCCATCCGCTTGTTGGAGTTGATGCTCACTGTGTGTCTTCACATGAAGCCCCCTGAGCCCCCAAGCATTGCCACACCACCTCCCCTACCGCCCGGCCCGCTCCTGCATGCACCTTGCCCCCGAGCCTAATGCTGTGTACATTTCTCCATGTGCACTGTGGTACCAAAACTGCAGTTTAAGCTGTTGGGCTGCACCAGCACCGTAGCCGCTGCCCACCACCGTGGCGTACGGCATGATACCGGCACCGTCTGGAAGCCAAGCATGCATACCCACACTGCCCTCAAACACTGTAGCATTTGCCGAGGCAACAACCGGCCCTGCTTACGTTGACCCGCACACCCCTCCCTCACATGGCGCCCTTAGGGCGTGCTGGTGTGCTTGCAGCTCAAAATAATCTTATATGCAGGCGCTGGCCATGTACCTCTCACCTCCCACGCCCTCGTTTTCAGCATTGAATTCCATGTGCACGCCCGTTGCCGCTCTACGCCTATTCCATCGAGCGCTGCGCTCGTCTCCCCACCCCCGTGGCCCCCAGGGCCTGCTGGCGTGCACGCGGCTGACGGAGCTGGTGGTGGGCGCGCTGCTGCTGGCGCGCGCCGGCGAGGGCGAGCTGGAGCGGCTGGTGGCTGCGCTGCCGGCGCTGGCACGCCTGGAGGTGCGCGGCGCCTCCTTCGAGCCGCGCGCAGTGAGGCACCTGCTGGGCGTGCAGCGGCTGGCGGGCCGCCTGGGCAGACCGGTGGTGGAGGTGACCGGGGGGTGACGGGCGTGGGGGCAGCGGGTGCGGGGGCAGGGGTGTTGGGAGGTGGTCAGGAGGGTGACAGCGATCGGGGTGCAGCGGTGGCCTTGACGCGGTGAGATGACTGGTGGACTGGGTGTTGGAGGGCGTGTAAGGGCTGCAGTTGAGTGGCAGCGGAGGGGAAAGGGGGCGAGGGGGAGGGCCCGGTGGGCGTGGGGATGGGGATGGAGATGGAGGGATGGAGCAGGTGAATCGGGGCGCAGCGGGGAGGGGTGCAGGTGTGGGGTGAAGTAGGAGTACGGGTTGAGGTGAGTTGGTGGCGTTGGGCACAGCGACGTGCGATTAGCGTGTGGCGTGAAGGGTTATTGCGGAGAGTTGTGCCCAAAGATATGACTGGCATGAATGTGAGCGGGGATGTCTGATGTGTGGTGGCAGTGTTGGCGCCAGGGTACCTCCGTGGTCATGCTGTGTCCTGGCGATTTGGGTTGAGCGTACGATGTACAGGAAAGACATGAGTAAATGTAAAAGTGCAATCGTATCGCATGGATTATGTCAAGGTCAGCACATTGCTGGCGCGAGGAGACAGTGGATTGCACAGCCGAACTGCACATGTTCGTGGAATCGGATGGCTGCCGCGGGTAACACGTCTTGGGCGAGCAGGTGAAGACTGAGCGGTTAGTTGCTCTACCGCGCCCTGCGGCCAGGTACCGTGGTGGCAACGCTTCGATGAGCTGCGTTGGAATGGCGGATTTCGCGTGCGACAGGTTTTCTTGGGTTGCGTACCGCACGCCATTTCGTTTGCAGCGCTGGGTTGTGGCTTGGACGAGTCTTGCACGCCGGTCGAGTGGCGCAGAGTGCGGGCCAGAACCTGCATAGAACGACGTGCCATATCTCGGCCGTAACATCCTTTTGGCAAGTATGTGAGGGCTCCACTGCTGCTGCGCCCGCTGCGCTAGGCGACGTGGCGCCCCCTGGTGCTCGCACCACAGCGGCACTAGCACGCACGCTGTACTCTAACATGTAGGCAGTCTTGGCCGCACTCCACTTGCCACGCAGCGCCGATCATCAGGAAACATGTTTGGATGCCCCATGGGAGCGATGCATGCCCCTGTAATGGAGCAGCAAGGGAGACCCCTGGCCGGGACCAACCTCGAGGAGAGCTCTCCCTTGGTGGACAGGGGTTGGTCCCCTGGGTTGGTCCCCGCCTCCTGGCTTTGCCATGCCAGCAACTGGAGGTGAAGGCACACCCCGGGCATTCGGGAAACCCGTTTGCCACTTGCCCACTTCCCTGACTTCTAACGCCCATCACGTAGGCCCGGGACAATGGGACAATGCGTGTATACCCCATTGCTGCTGAAGGTCGCATCGTTGCGTGAGCGTGCTGTAGGCGTACGTGTATCTCATTGGGCCGGCCATGGACCTGAGCACGCAGCCAGGGGGTGAGAGCTTCAGCCCTTCACTTGGGCATGTCGCACCTTGCTGCGCTAGGCCGGCCACGCCCGTACAGGGGTGGGGCTTCCCATCTGTTCCCAAGGCTTCTTGCTGCATCTCCTGGACGGCTGTCCTGTAAACAACGTGTAGCCCCTGTCACCGAGTTACCGTAAGCGATTGCAGCACGAGCATCAAACCTGCCTGATAATGATTATTTCATATGGTACTGGAGGTCCCACTTCAAGGTACCCAGACTATGAACCCTGCTTTTGTACAACTTTCGGGGCGAGTGGTGTGGCCGCCGCATGATAAGAACGCTTTTATGCCATGACCACGCCCTTGACGTCTTGCAATTAATTGCATCATGTCGTGTCGCAGGTATGTACGCGTGGAGTCGCCCCTCGTGCGGTTCGGTCGTCGGTCCCTGCAAACTCCCGTGTACTTCCGTGGTTCTGATGACAGCAGAATATTTGTATTTCCTCTCGTTATCTGTAGTAGAGACCTCAATCTAACCACCTCGCGCTTCCTCCGCGGACCCATGGTTCGTCCATCTAATCACTACCGCACTGCGTGCCCTTCGTGGTCACTGCAAGTCGTCAAAGGCAAGAAGATGATACGTTCTGTGCCTCGAAATATTAACTGTGTGGAAAGACCACGAGAAGTGGTGCAACGGAGTACTTACCGAACGTTCGCCGGTTTGCGCTTTCGGGGAGCAATTAGTCAATTACCCCTGCTGCTACTCAGACGACCGGTAATGAGCCACATTAGGCCGGTAGAAGATGCTGTTGTATACCTAGCACATGTTCGAAACAACTTGCACAGTAATTCGGTGTGGAATTCACCTTCCCCCATCCTCGCCCGCCTTCTTCTGCGCCGCTGCTGCTAGCGCCAGTAATTCATTCAGCTACTTGATGTATTCTTTGTTAGTGTAACCACATAGGCCTTATTGCTTTGCGCAATGGTGTCAAAAAGCACTTCAGAGCACTGGCAAAAGTAGTCCGTACGGCAGGTCGCGGAACTTCAGCCGGTTTGAGGACGCCAGGTCCGGGATTGAATAGTCTCCATCTGTATGCAGTGATAGTAGTGAGAAGTACTGAAGCGTATTGGTATTGGTATAGGTTTAGGACGTAGTTTCGAGTGCGCGGCACCCCCCGCCTCCCCCAGTCTTGCTACCTCTGTGCGATCCCCGGTAAAGCCGACCTGCAACAATCACACGGTAGCTAGGGTAGCCAGCATCGAGCTGCTGTGGCCCGCTGCAGCGCTCGCCGGCGGGTGGAGGCTGTGACTGACGATGGACCGCCTAAAGCGAATGAAGTCGCACGAGTACACTGGGCCCGAGGTGTGCAACAAATCTGGTTGTAAAGATCGGGGCTGGCAAGGGCGTCCGGAAGGAATTCGCGCGCCAACCGCGAACCCCCTGCGCCGCGCAGTACTCCTCAGCTGAAGTGCAAGCTCAGAAGCGGTGTCGTCAGCATTTAGAACAGCTATGTCACTTGCGGCTTATTGGGCAAGGGGGCTGCAGCTCACAGGTAACAGGTTGCCCTGCCTGACGTCTCCCATTCCTCCTTGTAACCGCTGATCGACTTCATTTCGACAAAACATGCTTATCATATGTGGACGCTCTAATTTGCAGATTCCATTCTCCCTGCGGCGGGTACAATCAGCGCCAGTCGGTGAGTGGGAACCCTCCCCCGCGCTAGCGCCCCGCCTTCCCGCGTAAGCGGCGTGACTTATGAGGCTCAGCCTTCTTCGCAGATGCGGCGATATCTCTGCAACAAGAGATATGGGATGATCTGGAACACTGGCGCAGCCGTGAGGTAGGGACTTTGCCGCTGTCGGAGAGCAAAATTGTCGGCAGCAACGCGGCCAAGACAATCTGCACGGCAACGGAACTGAGTACGCAATCGTTCCCCTGGATTAAACAGGATGCTCACAGGCCGTGCCCACACCAGATGAGCCGCGTTCAGGTGAGCGCGCCCTCTGGCCCCTGCTACAACGTCTTTCAGCGTCGAGCGCTTTGCCTGCCAAAAGGCCCGTATGCAAATATATTGACGGACTATATGTCACAGACTCGCCGAGGCGTGTGCGATACGCGCTCAGCGGTCCGTTCCGAAACGGACGTAGCACGGAGCTGTTGGCACACCCCGCTAGGAGTAGCACTGCCCCTCGACACCGCCCATGGCCATGCAAGCGCTTGCAGCTCAACCAGACATGCACGGCGCACACAGCACTCATGCGCAACCCAACATGGCCATACGCTCCCGCCTGGTCCCCACGCACCCTCTTCCCTCCCGCCGCCAGCCCGAGATCACCCCCGCCATGCGCGCCAAGCTGGTGGACTGGATGGCGGAGGTGCGCGACGAGTTTCGGCTGCACGGGGAGACGTTCTTCCTGGCGGTGCACTTCCTGGACCGCTACTTGTGCGCCGAGGGCGTGGGGCGGCAGCGCTTCCAGCTGCTGGGGATGGCCTGCCTGTGGGTGGCCGCCAAGTACGAGGAGGTGTTCGTGCCGCACACCGACACCGTGCTGGCCATGGCGCAGAACGTGTACAGCAGCAAGGACCTGCAGGACATGGAGCGGCGGGTGGGTGGGGCGCAGGGCGGGTGGTCGGGGGCATGCCCCCATCAAGTGCCTTGCAGTCTTTACACCGGGACAGGCTCATCCATTGCCGTGCCGACAGTAATGTATAGGGCGTGTAGGCTTGCGTATTGTCAGGTCGATGAGCGCCAAACATACACTCACACCTGCGGCTACTGAAACAGCCCCACACTCCCGTCTCCTACCCTCCCTGACCAAGCTTCCCCTCCCCGTCCTGCCCCCCAGGTGCTGTTCGCGCTGGACTTCCAGCTGGCCGTGCCCACCCCGCTGCGCCTGCTGCACTACCTGCTGCAGCTGGCGGCGCTGCCGGCCGACCCCGGCCAGGCGCTGTCCACGCGGCGGCTGTCGGAGGCGCTGCTGGAGCTGTCGCTGCTGGACCCCGCGCTGTCCGCCGCGCGGCCCAGCGCCGTGGCCTCCGCCGCGCTGTACCTGGCCCTGGGGCTGCAGCAGCACCTTGAGCTGCTGCAGCCGCTGGTGGAGCTCAGCGGCACCGACCCCGACGAGCTGGGCAACCTGGTCAAGGTGAGGCGGGGCGCGGGGGAGGCGCGGCGGCGGCAGGGCAGGTGCTCACCGCCGCCCGCCTTCCCCGCGCCGCTGCTTCCGATCGCAGACCAGTCTTGACGTTCGGGGGTCCCTGTGCCACCTGGCCTGGGGGATACTGACTTGGGCAAAGCCGGGTTGAACGCGTGCGGGGCTTAGCCTAAGGATAATAGGCTTTCCAATCCCGATTTCTTTGTTTCACGCGCTGCACCCCCTCCCTGCTCTCCCATTCCCGCCTCCCCCACCCCAGGACCTGTACGAGGTGCTGCGCCGCGCCCAGGCCATGGGCCCCTCCTGCGCGCTGCTGCTGCGCTACCTGGCCTGGGAGAACCTGCACGGCCCGCGCGGCCTGGCGGGCCAGGGCCACGCCGAGACCCAGGCCCACGCCCACGCCGCCAGCGACCCCACGCCCTCGCTGGAGCAGGCGCCGCTCCACGACCCCTACGCCTGCCAGCAGGACGCGGCTGCCGCTGCTGCGGCGGCGGCCACGGCCTGCTACGCGCCGTACGCTGCTGCCGCACCGTACAGCAGCTCCAGCGCCGACGCGCACGTCCAGTACCAGCAGCAGCAGCAGGAGCTGGCGTACCAGCACTACGCGCAGCAGCAGCAACACCAGCACTACTCATATGGCTACCCGCACGCGCCCCACCTGTCCCCGGTGGACCTCAACGCCGCGGCCCTGGTGGCGGGCCACTGCCACGCGCTGGCCATGGGCGGCGGCGCAGGGCCGATGGGCTGCTCCTCGTAAGCGGCCTCGGGCCCCGCCCTGCGGGGCCCGGAACTGTGCCGCTACAGCTCTTCGGCGGCTGCTCGTGCTGAGGGAGCAGCTATGGGCGAGGGTCGGCGGCGGCAGCAGCTACTATTGGCCGCTGCATGCCGTTACGGTTTGAGGCATGTGGAGGAGGACTGCTGACGCACGTGACATATACTGCCGTACATAACACGCGCTGGTCGCGTGGGGGGGCTTTAGCGTGACGCATACTGGCAGCTGCGGGCGGCTGGAGGAGGCAGTGCAGCCGGCTTGGAGTGGGGCCCGCCCGGCTCCTGTCTCCGGTGAAGATGCCGCCCTTCGCCGTACCCTGCTCTTCCGGCAGCTTGAAGCTTCGCTGCTGCCGTCACGGAATCAACTAATAACAGCATCTGGTTTGACTGGCGCGCGTCCCTATTGCGCGCGAGGCTGCATCTTCCCTGCACTGCCTCCGACTCTTTCTACACTGGCCTTGCGACGGCGTCAGCATCACCTTTCAGCGGCAGTGGCGGCGTTGTGGGGCGCAATGTACAGCCGACAGCAGGTGTGGACCTGACACGTGCGCAAACAACAGCAGGGGGTTCACGGTGTACAACTGGTGGCAACATCAGCGATTGCCTGCCCGGCCGTTGGTCGTCCAGTCAGCCTCCCGTCCGACGCCGACGTCTGCCGCCTATCCCATCCCCTCCTGTTCCGGAGCCGCCCGTCCGCCTCTGCCCCTCAAGTGTACACACGTGGGTGCACAACACGGGAGCCCTCCCCTGACGTCCTGCGGCCAGCTGCCGTGAAGGGGCGGCTCCACGTGCCGCCCCCTGGACCACTGTCGGGTGACCACCGTCCTGGTGCCGCGCAAGGCAGCTGTGGAGCGGTGTCGGTCGGCGTGTGGTGCCGTTGAGAGAATGGTCGGGAGGGGTGCGCATGGGAGGGGATGAGCCAGGCGTGAGGGCGCAGGCTGTAGGCACCCGATGGGCACTGTGCTGGTGGCCCGTAGGTCCATGGCCCGAAGCGCCACGTTGGAGAGTGGGTTATGTGGGCCGGGGGGCGGCCGGGCCGTGCTGGGCGATGTACAATGCGTGAGAGAACACGGGGCGGGTCTGTACTTCCGGCCCATCAATGCGAGATCATGGAAGCCACTGGCTGCGGGTGCGAAGGGGCCCACCGGTGCACGGCGACCCGCTTGGTAGAGCGCACCGGTGCTGGATCCGTCGGCCTGCCCAATCCGCCCCGTCTCAGTCCGGTCTGCGGCCGGTACTACACTGAAGACTGATTGCGTAGGTGGCGTACGTCTACGCGAGGCACGCTTTGCCAGCTGTGATGGGAATGGTTTATTCGCTGCGGTCCTACAAGCACTAGCTATCGTTGGTTACGGGCGACTGCTGCCCAGCATTGGCTGGTCCCCGGTATGTTTGTGGCTCTGGCTTACGGCGTTCAGGCCCCTGTGGATAGTCTGTTGCCGCGGCGCAGTATTCAGCCTGCCTGCCTGCGAGCGCACTGTGGTTGATCGTTGTGCTACCGCGTGTATATAACTGCTGCTGTGTTCGTCCGTAGTGCCTTTGTGATCCACATCTGTGATCAATCTTTTTGCGTGCAGTCGGCCGTAGCGTGTTTGGGTGCTCGAGCTTGCGCCGGGTGTGGGGATGTCCACGGGTTGACATGCTGCCTGGGAATATCACCCGCCCACCAGGGCTTCAACACTGAAGGCTGCTGTGCCCCCCTGCACATGCGCGTGCGGTGCATCTTCTGCAGTTGCATAAGAGGATGTGTTGCATGCGAAGCCCGGCACAGCGGGGCGGCCGAAAAACAACCTTTTGCAGACGTTTTTTTCCGCAACAAGGCACGTGTGTTGCAAACGCGGTGTACAGCTTGCCTTGCCTGCGTGCGTGCCACGCTGCAATTGGTGGCGGTGTGTGAGAGTGATTGTCATGGGCAACGTGGTGGCTGGTGGACCCGGCACGAGCGGTTATTGCTCTGTGGCCGGGGTTGCCGAATGGCCGTGGTGGTACGGGCACAGGCTAGGCCCACGCACGCTTGCATGGAAGTAGCTTATGGACTGCCGGTGTAGGTCTTTACCCAGGTCTCCCAGATTCCTGTCACGCTATGGCCCCTAGGGCTGCACGGGCCGGGCCGATTTAGCGAGGTGCTTAGGGCGCGGTAGTCGTGCGCCAACTGGACATATTTGATTCCTGCAATTCTTCTTTGTTCATCAGGGATAGGGCTTACCAAGACCGGTGTGGCTAGCAGCGGCTCCAACGTTGTGGGCACGCTGTGGCCCTGTTGTGCGTGTGTCGCGCCGTGGCCCTGCTGTACCCGCCTGCGGGCCAGGCGGGCCGGCTGCAGGGAGGTTCGCATGCCTGGTGTCGCCAGAAGGCTTGGTGGCATCTGCCCCACACTTGTTTGGTGTTAAAACTTCATGATCGGAAATGGGCGTAGGCACGAGTTGATACTGAGTAGAGTAGGAGAGCTGTCGTCGAAACACGAGAGCGCAAGAGGGCTGCACCCACACTTGCTGGGAGGTCGCCTGGATTGTTTGCTTATTATCTTCTTCAGGGCAAGGCACCAGGGGCTCTGGCATTCGCCGCCGGTGGCCGGGCTGGACGAGTCATGTGTGGGGGCCTGGCTGTAGCGGTAGTCGAGCTTTGTTGCAGATCAGGCCCTGCGTAGGGGGTGCGGTACAATGTCGCACCGATGGTTCGCGGAAAGCGTCAGAAGAGATGCTCGCCTACTCGCAAAGTATGCCTGTTTTTCCTGCTTCATATCGAGCCGCTGGAGGCGCATGTGGTGGACAGTCCTGCAGTGGCAGCGCCCGCGTTTTTGGCCGTGCGCTGCCTGAGCACGTCCGTGCGTAGCTTTTGACTGCCTTCCCATCCTTCCACCTGCTAGTTTTGCGCGTGCTCCCAGAGACATCGGCAAAGTGCTTTTTGCGCGCGTGAGGGCTTCAGACTGCGTAGGGTTTCGGCTGTGTGTGGCTTGTGTGTGCGGGTCCTTGCTCGAACCCAATACGGCGACCGCCTGATGGCGATCGCAGTGCGTGTCGGTAGGTACGTAGACTGTGGTGGGCGTTAGCAGCAGTGGGTAGCCAGTGCCGGTGCAAGCACTTGTAGGGCTGTAGTGGGCAGTTCCAGCGTATATTTTATCACTTCCTTGGCGCAGACTGCCAGCGTGGTGGTGTTGCAGGCAGCTAGTGCCGTACGGCCGCTTGAGCCGAGTGCGGGGGGCAGTCGGCGTGCCCTGGCGCCTGCCATAAGCGACACCAACCCTTGCGTGCGGCGTTGTGGTATGTTTTGAAGGCCACGCGTTCCCCTACGGGCATGCAGCCGTGTGGTGTTATCTCGTGTCGTTTCTGCGCGGCCTCATGTTGATGCTGCAGGTCGTGGGTGGTGGTGGGTCCACGTGCGTGAGCCTGCGGGCCCCAAGCCCAGTCCGTTGTCAGTACTCCTCCTGCAATTCTTTAGCTAGAATGGGCTGCTCTGCCCTGTGCATGTAGAGGTGTAGCTAAGTGTGTTTTTTAACTTGGACGGTGCATAGATGTGAAGCGACCAGGTGGCTTAGGGCGCAGGTGGTCGCACTACTCCTGCTCCTGAACGTGTCGCTCAATCAGTCAGTGTTACACACGGCGATGTGGCGTAGGTAGAAGTAGTAAGTAGTAAGCGCTTTGCTTACGTCAAGCTGAAGTACTGGGCTCAGAATCACACGTTAGGGTCGGCTGTGTGACTAGATAGGAGCAACACACAGCAAGCACGACATTCGAGCAGGTTGACCCCGCGTGTGGTGTTGCACTGTTGGTGTCAGTTGTAGCGTGTACTATTTACCGTTGTGTACTCGCGACGCATTACAGGCAGCGTAGGAGCTGAGTCATGGGTGCAGATGACATGACGCGCGGCTGGCGTAGGACACAGCCTCTGCAGGGTATGTGTGCGGATGTGGATGCAGGGTGGTGCTTCAGGCTAGCGTGCAGCTGGATGCAGATGCGGGCAGGAGGTACGACGGAACAGTTGCTGACTATGTTGCGTGATTATGACATGCGGGGCTGGTTGCCACTGGTGTTACTGTGGGGGTAGGGGCGCTGTGTCTTGGGGTGGGTTCGGGGGCGGGGCGGGTGGGGAAGAGTGTGTTGTGCCTGGCCCCGGAATAAAGTGAGTTGGTTCGTGCCTCTGCACGAGAGATATGTCAGTCAGTGTTACACGGCGAGGGTTATTTACCCTCCGCAAATGCAACGACCCACGAGAGATATGCCTAGCGTGAGGGGCTGAGAGAGCGGCGTCGGTGAGGCAGGCTAGCCCCCGTGCCCGTGCCTTGAGTGCTGGGACCCTGTAACGTATCGGTGGGTGGCTGTGGCTCGTTTGAGCTCTAACGTGACCTGGTTGGCGAACCTGGTTAACCAAAAGCGATGCCGACCTGCTTGAGCAGCCCTACGGTACCCTTCGCGCGGGGTCAGCCCACCTCGGTGGCAGCCAGGGCAGTTCGCTCCACTCCTTACATCATCCTCTGCTTGGTAACAGCACGTACCGTGGGCCATCGTGCCAGTGCAGCAAGGGTGGGCGTGGGACTTTGTACCTTAACCTATGCTGGTACCACGGCTGGACCAATTGTCGGGGTCATGGTCAGTCAGTCAGTGTTACACGGCGAGGGTTATTTACCCTCCGCAAATGCAACGA
>VFQN01005339.1_pt1 | contig 15835 bp, 17 predicted proteins | sample 3512371 | NCBI WGS metagenome assembly VFQN01 (sample SAMN10412370, study PRJNA504923) | tailings metagenome | isolation source: Replicate 2 from Balatoc abandoned mine | place: Philippines: Itogon, Benguet | collected 2017-08-28
CGCCCGTGAGGCGCCAGGGACGACCGAGCCTGGCGGGCTGATGTTCGGCCCCGCGGCCCGCGCGATGAGGAAGGGCGAAACGCGGGTGCTGAGCGCCGAACCGCCGGTGAAACGCACGCAAAGGGCTGCGCGTCGCGGCGCCGGCGCGGCGGCGAATCCGGTCGGCGACCCGCTGTTCGATGCGCTGCGGGCGCTGCGGCGCGAGCTGGCAACGGAAGCCGGTGTGCCGCCTTACGTGATTTTTCACGACGCGGTGCTGCGCGCGATGGCCAGCGATCGGCCTGCGACGCGCTCCGCCCTCGGCACGATCCCCGGCGTCGGCACCAAAAAGCTCGAGGCATGGGGCGACGCCTTTTTGAACGTCATCCGCCAATATTGACGCGGCGCGACGCGCGCGGCATCAGGCGGGCACGGGTCGCGGCCATTGGAGCCTGCCATGCCGCGCTATGCCCTGTCGCTGATCCCCGCCCTGCTTGTCGCCGTTCCCGCCGCCGCCGCGGACGAGGCGCCGCTCACCCATGAGGCGGCCATGCGCTGCGGCGTGCTCAACAGCCTGATGGCCGTGCTCGAGGAAGGCGACGCCGAAAAGAATCGTGCGCGTAACGCGATGGCGCTGACTTGGTTCAGCCTCGCCAATGACATGAAGAGCCTCGACGAAGGGGGAGGCAGGGCGGTGTTCGATCGCGTCCACAGCGAAGAGGGCGAGGCGGTGGTCGCCGTTTCCGCTGAAGGTGCCGCGCGCGCCGACCATCTGCTGAAACGGCTCGATGCCTGCGACGAGCTCAAATATGCGAATGCGTCCGCCTATCGCTCGATGGCCGACTTCCTCGCAAGCGCCGATGCCGCGCAGTTCGCAGGCGATGCCGCGTTACGGCGGCAGGGCAAGGAGCCGCCGCCTCTGCCTGAAAAGGATCTGACCTTCGGCGACGGCTGGACCTTTCAGTCGCGCGGCAACAATTGCACCGCAACGCGTCCGCTGGGCAAGGGGCTGACGCTTCAGCTCGCCTATACCAATTTCAGCGACGGCTATATCTGGGTCTCGGGCAAGGGACTGCCGCGCATCGACGGGGACGCCTATGAGGCCGAAGAGGCGAAACACGGCAGGGGTGCAGGCAGCATCCAGGTCGACGAGGAAAATTTCATCGACGGGCTCGACCCCGGCCTGACCTATGCCAGCTTTCCCGGTACGGCGGTCTTCATCGATGGCGAGGCGGCAGCGCGCTTCGTCTATGGCGAGACCAGCGATGGCGAGACCAACTACAAGCTCGGCAGCATCCAGTCGCACGTCTGGCCGCGAATCAAGAAGGGCAAGGAACTGCGCGTCAAGGCGCTCGGCAAGGAACTCGGTGTTGTCCAGCTTCCCGCCGCGGGCGGGCTGTGGGCAGAGATGCAGAGCTGCATCGACCAATATCCGGACGGCTGAGGCGCACCTTCACGCTTGTCAGCAAGCGGGCGGCGGGAGTAGATCGCTGGCATGAGCGATTTCAGACCCCTGTCCGCCGGCTTCAGCGTCGCCCCGCAGATCAGCATCGAAGATGTTGCCGAGGCCAAGGCGCAGGGCTTTGCGATGATCGTCAACAACCGCCCCGACGGCGAGGAACCGTCGGCGCCGCAGGGGCTCGACATCGGCCATGCCGCGGCGGCCGAAGGGCTGGCCTATGCCGCGATCCCGATCGGCCATTCGGGCTTCAGCCATGCGCAGATCGACGCGCTCGACACGCTGCTGGCGGGCGCGACGGGGCCGATCCTCGCCTATTGCCGCTCGGGGACGCGTTCGACGCATCTGTGGGCGCTGACGCGCGCGCGGGCGGGCGACGAGGTCGGCGGCATCGTCGATGCGGCTGCGAAGGCGGGCTACGATTTGACGGGCCTCCGCCCGATGCTCGACGCGCTCGCGGGCGACAAGTGACGACGACCGACATCATCCAGACCGGCGCATCGCTGGTCGCGGTGCTGTTCATTGCCTGGCTCGTCGGGCGCATGGGGCTCGGGGCCGATCCGCGGATTCAGGATGCAGACCATGCGATCCTCCTCGCCGAAGAGGCCGAGGCGGGGTTCCGGGGCATCGAGGTTGCGCGCGATCATGCAGGGTTTGCAGCGATCGTGCGCAATGCCGAGGGGCGGATGATGCTGGTCCGCGCGCACGGCAATCATTTCGCCGCGCGGCCGGTCGATGCCGCGGTGATGGGCCGGCTCGACAAGGAATTTCTGACGCTGACCATGCCCGAGAAGACATTCGGCGCGGTGACGCTCAAATTGGGGAAAGACGCCGGGATGTGGGCGAGCCGGATGCGGGATCTGCATTGTGGATAAGCTGCCCGATCCGGTAACCTACGCGATCCCGGCCTTCATCCTCTTGCTGATCGCCGAGATGGTCGTCGCGCTGCGCGCTGACAAGAGCCGCTATGAAACGCGCGACACGTTGAACTCGCTGATGCTCGGCACGGGAAGTCAGGTGGCGAGTGCGCTGGTCGGCGGGATGGTCGTGGCGCTGGCGGTGTGGCTACACCAGTTCCGGCTGTTCGACATCGGAATCGCGTTCAAAAGCTGGTGGTGGGCATGGATCCTCTGCTTCGTCCTCGACGATCTGGCTTATTATGTCTTTCACCGCAGCGCACACCGGGTGCGCTGGTTCTGGGCGAGCCATGTCATCCACCACAGCAGCCAGCATTATAATCTGTCGACCGCGCTGCGGCAGACGTGGACGGGCTTCATCAGCATTGCCTTCATTTTCCGCTTGCCGCTGTTCCTGATCGGCTTTCCGCCCGCGATGGTCTTCTTCTGCGCCGGGCTCAACCTGATCTACCAGTTCTGGATTCATACCGAGGCGATCAAGCGGCTGCCGCGGTGGTTCGAGGCGGTGATGAACACCCCGTCGCACCACCGCGTCCATCATGGGGTGAACCCGCGCTATCTCGACGCCAATTATGCCGGCGTCTTCATCATCTGGGACAAGATGTTCGGCAGCTTCGTCCCCGAACGCGACGACGAGCCGGTGCGCTATGGCATCGTCAAGCAGCTCGGCAGCTTCAACATATTGTGGGCCGCGGTCCACGAATGGGTCGGGATTGCGAAGGATGTCTGGCATGCGCCGTGGAAGCACAAGCTGTCCTATATGTGGCGCGAGCCCGGCTGGAGCCACGACGGCAGCCGCGCGACGAGCGCGATGATCAAGGAGCGCTGGGCTGCGGGGCGACCGGCGGAGGAACCGGCGGAGTAGTGCTGCCGCATCTCGCAGCTTGCGTCGTTCGCTAATGACATTCATGTAAGCATCCGGGCGACCGCGGCAAGCGGCGCGAGGGAGAGTCGCAAGCATGGATCAGTTCGACATCATCGTCATCGGCGGCGGGAGTGCGGGGAGCGCCGCGGCGGGGCGGCTCGCCGAGGATGGATCGCGGACGGTCTGTCTGGTCGAGGCGGGCGGGCGCAACGACAATATGCTGATCAAGACGCCGGGTTTCATGCCCTTCATTCGCAATGCGTCGAACTATAAATATGAGACGGTGCCGCAGCCGGGGCTGAACGGCCGCACCGGATACCAGCCGCGCGGGCGCGGGCTCGGCGGGTCGAGCGCGATCAATGCGATGGTCTATATCCGCGGCCATGCCTTCGATTACGACCAGTGGGCTCAACTCGGGGCGACCGGGTGGAGCTACGCCGATGTGCTTCCTTACTTCAGACGCGCCGAGGGCAATGAGCGCGGCGCCGATGAGTTTCACGGCGCCGACGGGCCGCTCAACGTCATGGATCAGCGCTGGCCCAATGTGACGAGCCGGCGCTTCGTCGAAAGCGCCGCCGCGCTGCAACTGCCGCGCACGGCCGATTTCAACGGCGCTAACCAAGAGGGTTTCGGCCTCTATCAGGTGACGCAGAAGGCGGGCGAGCGCTGGTCGGCGGCGCGCGCCTATGTCGAGCCGTTGCGCGAAAAAGCCAATTTCGCGGTACGAACCGGCGCGCTGGTCGAGAAGATCGTCGTCGAAGGAGGTCGGGCAACCGGCGTCGTGATCCGGCGCGGGTCGCAGCGCGAGACGCTGAAAGCGCGTGGCGGCGTGATCCTGTCGGCGGGAGCGTTCAACAGCCCGCAAATCCTGATGCTGTCGGGGATCGGCCCGGCGACGCATCTGAAAGACAAGGGCATCGATGTGGTCGCCGATCGCACTGCAGTCGGCGCCGATCTGCAGGATCATATCGACTATGTGTCGAGCTGGGAGACGCGCTCGACCGATCCGCTCGGCGACAGCCTTGGCGGCACATGGCGGATGGTGAAAGCGATCTTCGAGCATCGCACGAAGCGAACCGGGATCATGACGACCTGCTTCGCCGAGGCGGGCGGCTTCTGGAAATCGCGTCCCGATCTGCCCGCGCCCGACATCCAGTATCATTTCGTCCCCGCGATGCTCGAGGATCATGGGCGGACGAAGGTGAAGGGGCATGGCTTTTCGATCCATGCCTGTGTGCTGCGCCCCGAGAGCCGGGGTTCGGTGAAGCTCGCGTCGGCCGATGCAGCCGCGCCGCCGGTGATCGATCCGGGCTTCCTGACCGACGAACGCGACATCGCGACCTTGCGCGCCGGCGTGCGGATGATGCACCGCGTCGTCGCGGCGCCGCCATTGTCGGACTATGCCGGGGTCGACCGGCACCCGGTCGATATCGACGACGACGCAGCGCTCGACGCGCTGATCCGCAATCGCGCGGACACCGTTTATCACCCCGTCGGAACGTGCCGGATGGGCAGCGATGCCGATGCGGTGGTCGATCCGGCGCTGAAGCTCAACGGCATCGAGGGGTTGTGGGTCGCCGATGCGAGCGTCATGCCGCGGCTGGTGTCGGGCAACACCAACGCGCCGAGCATCATGATCGGCGAGCGCGCGGCCGATTTCGTGAAGGCGGCGCTGAATTAGGTGCACGCGGCCGCGAGTAGCGCGCCGCTTTTCGTGAGCTCATAGCGACTGGCGGGCGGGCGCAGGTCGAGGATCTCGCGCGTGACCAGTCCATGCTTGCCGAGCGCAGCAAGACCCTGCGACAGCGCGCGCGGGGTCGCGGGCGCGAGCAGGCGCGACAGGGCGTTGAAGCGGTCGTGCCCGGCGCCGATTCCGGCGACGAGCGGCAGCCCCCAGCGCGTTGCAGCGCCCGGCGGCAGGCCGATCGCGCTCTGCGCCTCGGCGATCGTGGCGGCGCGTGCGGCCGCCGCCTGCCCCTGTTCGGTGAGAATATACTCGGGGCGGAGTGGATGGCCATGACCGGGGTTGCGCCGGGCCCAGCCGATCGCCGCGGCCGCGTCGAGCGTGCGCGCGCAGCTGTCGCGCGACAGGCCGAGCCGATGGATCAGCTCGACGAAGCGCGCGCCCTTGTGCGCAGCGAGATCGGCGAGCAGCGGTACCAGCCAGCGGTGGCTGGTCAGCTGGGCGAGCAGGGGATCGGGCATGCTTGACCGCATTTGCAACTAACTATACAAACCGGACCACAGGCGCAAGGGCGTCGGCAAGAGGAAGGCATGATATGGCGCTGGAGATCGGATCCGAACTGACCTGTTCGCTGGGGGTCAAGGACATGGACGCATCGATTGCATGGTACGAACGGGTGATGCTCTGCCGCCTGCTCTACCGCGTCGAGGACATCCGGTGGTGCGAGATGGCGACCCCTATGAAGGGCGTGAACATCGGCTTCAGCGAAGTCGAGACCGTGGTGCAGGGCGGCGGCGCAACCAATGTGTTCGAGGTCGCCGATATCGAGGCGGCGAAGGCGCATCTCGACGCCGAAGGCGTGCGGCAGGATGGCGACATCCAGCATATCCCGGGCCTCGTGAAGTTGCTCACCTTCTACGATCCCGACGGCAACAGCTTCATGTTCTCGCAGTCCGAGATAGCGGTATGACGCCGCTCTGGTGGGCGGTCGCGGCGCTGGTCGCGCCCGCAGCCCCCGCCGAAGCGCCATCGCTTAGCGCGTGGCACGGGAACTGGACGGGCGAGGGGCAGGCGTTCGGAAAGCCCGCGACCGCGACGCTCGACATCGCGCCGGGTGAAGGTGGCGGGACGGCGCTGACCTATCGGCTGAACATCGCGGGCACGCCTCCGGTGAGCTACTCGGCCGAGGCGCAATATGTCTTCGATACGAAGGGCCGGCTGCGCGGAAAATGGAGCGACAGCTATGGCCGCACGCGCCCCGTTTCGGGCAGCGTCGAAGGCGCAACATGGTGGACGATATGGGGCAGTGCCGACGTCGAGATCGGGCGCTCGACCTATGTGCTCGAAGAGGCCGGAACGCTGGCAGTGAGCGATTCGATTCTGCAGCCCGACGGCAGCTGGCGGCTTTTTGCTATGCTGCGCTATCGCCGCACAAAGGGCTGAAAAGCTGGAGTTTTGGGACGGTGCGCGTGTTGCGCACAAAAAAAGAGGGCCGGGACTTTCGTCCCGGCCCAGCCTTTCAGGCTCTCCCCTCCTGAAACTGTTGACGCAATGAATGCCACATTAATGTCATGTTGGGAAGGCTAAAATTGCGGCACCGGCGCCTAAAAATTGTGCAGTCTTTTGTGCGGTTTCGGGAGCGGATTATCGCGATGAAAAGCCCGCTCCTTTCACCCGTTCAGAAGGTCTTGCGTGCGGTAATCCCGAAGGTCCGCGGCTGCCCGACCGAATAGCCGAGGCGCGCACGACCCCCGCGTTCGCGGTCGAACGAGAGCAGCGCATTTTCGTCGAACAGATTGTTGACATACGCGATCAGCGACAGGCCGTTGTCGAAGTCGACCCCGGCGCTGAGGTTGACGAGCTGATAGTCGGGCAGTTCGAGATCGACGACCGTGGCGTTGGTCCCCGGTGCGCCGCCGAAGGGCAGGCCCGAGACGAAGCTGCGCGGGTTGTTTTCCTGATCCGCCGGCTGGGTATAGCGCGCGCCGACATGCTGGAAAGACGCCCCGACATAGGCCTTGGCGGTGTCGCTGACCGGGAACTCATAGCTGCCCGAGGCCGAGAGCTGGAACTTCGGCACCGACGGCAGGCGGTTGCCGTCGCGGATACCCGTTGCGGCGGTGAGTGCGCCGGGCAGGGTGGTGTCGAATTCGGCCTCGATCAGGCTGCCCGACAGGTTGAGGTCGAGCCCGTCGGCGGGCGACAGCCCGAGCTCGAACTCGACGCCCATCGAGTGCGCCTTGGGGACGTTGAAGACGATACGCGACGAACAGGTGCCCGCGTCGAGCGTGACCTGCAGGTTGCGGATGTCGTTGTAGAAGCCCGCGGCGTTGAAGGTGAAACCGCGGCCCTGCGACTTCACGCCAAGCTCGTAGTTCCACAGCGTTTCGTCGTCATAGCTCTGGAAGCCGCCGAACAGCGCCGCATCGGCCGGCGAGCAGAGCGGCAGGTTGAGCGGATCGTTGACCCCGCCGAGACGGAAGCCCTTGGATGCCTGCGCGTTGATCGAGACATCCTCGCTGACGTCGTAGGACAGCAGGAAGCGCGGGGTGAAGCCGCTCGACTTGGTGCTGTCGGTGCGGTTGTCGAGGTTCGAGAAGAGGCCCCCCGACTTGAAGCTGCGCGTTTCCTTGAAGTCGTAATAGCGGCCGCCCGCGGTCGCGGTGAGCGCGTCGCTGATGTCGTAGCTGACCTCGCCGAAGATCGCGAACTGCTTGATGTCATAGGGCAGGTCTGCGTTGTACGGCGAATCGGCCGGGAAGCCGTTGCGCGTTGCCGCCGCGGTGCCCGCGCCGAGCGTTGCGTCGGTGAAGGCGTCGTAGCCGGGGGTCGGCAGCCGCTGCATATAGACGCGGTCGATCTTCGAATAGAAGGCACCGAGCACCCACTGGAACGGGCTGTCGTTGTCGGAGGCGACGCGGACTTCCTGCGTCCAGGTTTCGAGGTCGGTGGTGTCGACGAGGTTCGACGGCAGCAGCACGCCCGCGGCCGGATAGCCGAGGTCGACCGACACCGAGCCGGTCAGCGCGCTGGCGTCGCGGCTGACGAGGATGTCGCGGTTGATATACGAGGTGACCGAGGTCAGCTTGGCACCGCCGAGCCCGACGTCGAGCTTGAGGTCGGCGATCAGCGTCTCGTCCTCGAACCCTTCGCGCAGCAGCAGATATTGCTGGCGCTCGTCGAAGGTCACAGCTGGGCGCGTCGTCGTAAAGGGGTTGGCATAGAGATTGTAGATCTCCTGCCGGTTGAAGCCGTCGGCCTTGACCTTCTGATAGACGATGCGCGGGGTGATCGAGAGATTGTCGCTCGGCTCGAGGGTGAGCGCGATCCGGCCGCCATAGCGTTCGCCGCTGTTGACGTCGTCGCCGCCCGCCGGGCCGATCGCGTTGATGAAGCCGCCGTAGCGCGTGTAATAGCCGACCGCGCGCAGCGCCGCCTTGTCGCCCATCGGGATGTTGACCGCGCCTTTGAGGTGGCCGCCGATATCGTCGCCGTCGACGAGGTTGAGGTTGCCCTCGACCGCGCCCTCGGTGACGCCGATCTTCGGCTGGTTGGTGATGTAGCGGATCGTGCCGCCGACCGAACCCGAACCGAAGAGCGTGCCCTGCGGCCCGCGCAGCGTTTCGACGCGGTTCAAATCGAAGAGGTCGAGGTCGGGGGTGAAGAGCGAGAGCGAGATCACGCTTTCGTCGAGATAGACGCCGACCTGTTCCTTGACGCCGGGCTGGTCGCGGACGACCTGGCCGGCGGACACGCCGCGCACCGAGACCTGGCTCTGGCCGGGCCCGAGGTTCTGGACCGACAGGCCCGCGACGTTGCGCGACAGGTCTTCGAGCGTGACTGCGCCCGACTTCTGGATGTCTTCGGCGGTCTGCGCGTTGATCGAAAAGGGAATGTCCTGCAGATTCGCGTCGCGCTTCGTCGCGGTCACGATGATGATGTTGCCTTCATCCTCGTCCGCGGCGTCCTGAGCGATGGCAGGGGTGGTGATGGCCAGCGCGAGCGTTGAAAGCCCGGCCAGCAGCGTCATGCGTGCATGCATCGGATCGCATCCTCCTGTTAGGCGCGGGGCTATGATTGCCCCGTCGCAGGGGAGGGTGTGCGCTTTTGACGAGTCCAAGGCAATGGCGCGCGAATCGGGGCGCAAAAATTGCCCCGAACCTGTTGCATCCGGGCCACGGTCAAAAATGAGGCAGGCCAAAAATGGCGGGGACAAAAAAGAGGCCGGCCAAAAATGGCCGGCCAGTGGTTCGCAGGAGGAACCTCGGTAGGATCCCGCCGCCGCCGTTTGAAAGAGGAGAGAGAGCGGCGGCGACGGGTATCCTGTCTCTTTACATATTGTAGGCGCGCTCTCCGTGCTCGCCGAGGTCGAGGCCTTCGCGCTCTACCTCTTCGGAGACGCGGCCGCCGGTGATCAGCTTGGCTGCGTAGAAGGCGATGGCCGAACCGACCGCCGACCAGGCGACCGCAACCGCAACCGATTTGATCTGGATGACCAGCTGGCTGCCGAGGACATAGTCGTCGCCGGCCGGGCCGCCGAGCGAGGGCAGCATGGTGACGGCGGTCAGGATCGAGCCGATCAGGCCGCCGAGGCCGTGGATGCCGAACACGTCGAGCGAGTCGTCGAAGCCGAGCTTGGGCTTGATCTTCATGACGAACCAGCAGCAGACGATGCCCGCGATGGCGCCGAGCAGGATTGCGCCGAACGGACCCGAGTTGCCGGCGGCCGGCGTGACTGCGACGAGGCCGGCGATCGCACCCGAACAGGCACCGAGCAGCGAGCCCTTATGGCCGAGGACGCGTTCGGTGAGCATCCAGAAGAGGACGCCGGCGGCGGTGGCGGTAAAGGTGTTGATCAGCGCGAGACCGGCCGAACCATTGGCTTCGAGCGCCGAGCCGGCGTTGAAGCCGAACCAGCCCACCCACAGAAGACCGGTACCGATCAGGGTCATGGTCAGCGAGTGCGGTGCCATGATTTCTTTCTGGTAGCCGGTGCGCTTGCCGATGATGAAGCAGCCGACCAGCGCAGCGACGCCCGCGTTGATGTGGACCACGGTACCGCCCGCGAAGTCGAGCGCGCCCCAGCCGAAGATCAGGCCGGTGGCTTCGTCGGTGCCGCCCAGATACCAGACCATATGCGCGATCGGATAATAGACGATCGTCAGCCAGATGATCGCGAAGACCATCACCGCTGAGAATTTCATTCGCTCGACGAGGCCGCCGAGGACCAGCGCGACGGTGATCGCCGAGAAGGTCATCTGGAAGGCGATGAAGACGAATTCGGGGATGACCACGCCGTCGCTGAAGGTGGCGACGGTCGAATCCGCGTTGACGCCCGCGAGGAAGGTCTTGCCGGCCGAGATGAACTGGTTGGCGTCGCCGCCGAAGGCCATGCTGTAGCCGTAGATCACCCACAGAACCATCGCGAGGCTGGCAACGGCCAGAATTTGCGTCAGGACCGACGCCATATTCTTGGCGCGGACGAGGCCGCCGTAGAAGAGCGCGAGGCCCGGCACGATCATCGCCATGACCAGCACGGTCGCGGTCATCATCCAGGCGGTGTCACCCTTGTCGGGCGTCGGCGCCGCGGCTTCGGCCACGGCGGGCGCCGCTTCCTGCGCCCAAGCGGGCAGCGCGGCGAACAGCGACAGGCCGACGGCCCCAGCGCTCGCCGCAATCTTGTTTGCGAACGTCATATTTTCCCCCTTCGTCATTAGAGAGCCGCCTCGCCGGTCTCGCCGGTGCGGATGCGCACGGCCTGACCCACGTCGAGGACGAAAATCTTGCCATCGCCGATCGACCCGGTTCCGGCGCTTTGCTGGAGCGTTTCCACGACCCGCGGCGCGAGCGCGTCGTCGCAGACGAGCTCGATCTTCACCTTCGGGACCATGTTGGTTGCATATTCGGCGCCGCGATAAATCTCGGTCTGCCCCTTTTGCCGTCCGAAACCCTTGACCTCGGTCACGGTCATGCCGGCGATGCCAAGCCCGGTAAGCGCTTCGCGCACCTCGTCGAGCTTGAACGGTTTGATGATAGCCAGGATCAGCTTCATGTTGCCCCCTTTATGCTTATGGCACCATGTTGCGGTGCAACAGCCGTGCCAGATTGCGCGGGGTGCGCAAAAGTTAACATTTTGTGACGGTTTTTGAGTCGCTGACGCACCAGATCGTGCGTTCGGTGGGCAGGCGAGGCAGGTCTTTGCCTAAAATTTAGGCATTATATCGCCTTGAAGCGCGCCCAGATCGGCAGATGGTCCGAAGCCCGCGCGGCGAGCGGACTCTGATGGACGCCGGCCTCGACCGCCTCGAAATGCGGCGAGGCGAAGATGCGGTCGAGCTTGGCGACCGGGCGGCGGCTGTGGAAGCTGTGCCCGGTATCGACGAGATGGTGCTGCGCGCCGAAATCGGCGAGGCAGCCGCCGCGATTGCGCCATTCGTTGCAGTCGCCCATCAGAATCGTCGGCAGTTCCTCGCCCGCGGCGACATGGTGCAGGATCGCGCGCGCCTGCTGGCGGCGGCGGAGCCCCGAAATGTCGAGATGCATGCCGACGACGCGGAGGCGCGTATCGCCGATGCGAAGCGTCGCGGCGACCGCGCCGCGCGGTTCGAGCGTCGGCAGGTGCAGCGCATGGCTTTCCTCGACGTCGATCCCTTTGCGGACGAGCAGCGCGTTGCCGTGCCAGCCGATGCTGTGCGGCCGGTCGGTCAGTTCGACGGGAACATAGTCGCTATGCTCGGCGAGCATATGCGGCGGGATCGCGCTGGCGCGCGTGCCGAAGCGGCGGTCGGCCTCCTGCAGCGCGACGATATCGGCGTCGAGTTCGCCGAGCACCGACAGCACACGCCCCGGATCGCGGCGCCGGTCGAGCCCGATGCCCTTGCGCATATTGTAGCTGGCGACCTTGATCATGAGCGGGGAGAGGCTGCTTTCCTGTGTTTTCTTCATGATCAGGACGAATGAGGAGCGGATTCGGTTGCGCCTAGCTGGCGCCGAACTCGGCCATCAGCGCCTTGGCGTCGGCCAGATCCTCATCGAGCACCATCACCCGCACCGGGATCAGCAGTCCGACGCTCTCGGCGATGTTCATGCCGGCGTCGAAGCAAACGGCATGAACGCCCGCGCTTTCGAGGCGGCCGCGCAACAGCTCGGCTTCGGCGCCGTTGGGCAGGCGGACGAGTTCGACGAGCGCCATCAGGACGATGTCTTGGCGGCTTCGCCGGTAATGAAGCGATCGGTCGGGCGCGTGGGCAGGCCGTCGATGCTCCGGGTGCGGCCCTGCAATTTCTCGACCCACAGCTCGGGGTCGGCCTGGCGGTGATATTTCTGCAGCGTGTCGCGCTCGTGCTGGAGCTCCATCATCGGGACGCCCCAGCCGCAGCTCGTCTGGACGCTTTCGACGTCGATGACGAAAATCTGGCGCGTGCCGGGGATCAGCGTGAAGTGCGCGGCGAGCGCGGCCCATTCGGCATCCTGCGGCAGCACCGCGCGGCCGCGGCCGTAGATGCGCAGGATCAGCGCGGTGCGGTCGAAGGCGCAGAACATGATCGTGATCCGGCCGTCCGCCGCCAGATGCGCGTGCGTCTCGTTCCCCGACCCGCCGAGGTCGAGATAGGCGACCTGGCTTTCGGCAAGGACGCGGAAGCTGTCGGCATAGCCCTTGGGCGACAGGTTGATGCGGCCCTCGTTCGCCGCGGTCGCGGTGAAGTAGATCGGCTGCTTCTCGATGAAGGCGATATGCTTGTCGGTCAGCGTGTCGGTGAAATCGGCCATGGCTGTTCTCCGCTTTGTGCCAGCCCTATCACCAATCCTTGCCCTCTTCTATCGCCGCCGCCTCGTCGGCGCGCGAGGCGCGGCCGAGCGCGGCGTTGCGGTGCGGGAAGCGGCCGAAGCGGTCGATGATGTCGAAATGCTTCTGCGCATATTCGAGCGACCGCGGATCGGCGAGCGTCGCCATCAGACGCAGCGATTCGCGCTGGTCGGCGATATCCTCGCTATGTTCGAAGGGCAGATAGGCGAATTGGCGATGCTCCTCGGCATAGTCCCGGTCCCAGCCGTGCGCGACGATCCCGCGCGCGATGGCGCGCGCGAGGTCGTCGGTCGCGAAGGCCTCGGCATGGTCGCGGTGGATGTTGCGCGGCACCTGATCGAAGAGGATCGCCGCGGCGAGCGCCGTGTCGGCGTCGGTCAGGAAGCTGCTCGCGGGTAGCGAGCGCAGCGCCTCGCGCCAGTCGGCGGCGAGCGCGCGGACCTCGGCGTCGAAATCGGGTCCGCCGCCGTACCAGTCGTCGAAGCCATGGTCTTCGAACCAGAAGGTCAAAAGCTGGCGTGCCCAATCGGCGGGAGGTGGCGGGGGTTCGATTTCGGACAAATCCGTCACTCTCTTATAAAGTCATCCCGGCGAAAGCCGGGATCTCAACCTAACGCCAGATCGCGACGGTGAGATCCCGGCCTTCGCCGGGATGACGAAATATATCCAACGGCTCGGCGGCTGCCGCTGGGCCTATTCGGCCTTCGGGCGCCGATAGGGAACGAACTCGCCGAGCGACACGAAGCCGTTGTACATATGGGTCGAGCGGTCGTGCAGCTGGACGGGGTCGATGCTGCACAGCTGGCTGCCGGTCAGCTTCGTGACGAGAATATCGTCGTCGTCGAGCGACGAGGCGCCGCCGCGCGGGCGGTTGACCCAATAGGTGCTGCCCGATTTGTAGACGATCGCGGTCTTGTCGATGATCTGCGAACTGCGCGCGTTGTAGAGCGAGATGCAATCCTGCGGCTCGCCGGCGACGCGGCCTTCGAGCAGCTTGGCGAGCTTCGCTTCGGGATCGAGCTTTTCGCGCGCACTGGCTGCGGGAGCGGCCGCGAGAACGGCGGCGGAGAGGATCGTAAGGATTAAAGGACGCATGATGCGACTCCTGTCTGAACTAACCCTACCCGCGCGCCTTATACATCAAAGCCGATGAACCGTGAATGACTCGCGACGGAATTCCGCCGATCAGCAGGTCGGCAGTGGAATGCCGAGCGGGCCCTTGCACTTTTTCTTCTTCTCGGGCTCGGCCGGGGTGGCGCCGCCGCTCGATCCACCCATGCCGCCGAAATCGGCGCCGACGAGCAGCATCGTGTGCGAGCGGAAGCGGACCTTCGCGGTCCAGTCGATGTTCCAGGTCGCGTTGCCCGCGGGCTTCGGCGGATAGGAGAAATTGGCTTCGGGGCCGAAGGCATTGAGGTTGCCGAGCAGCATCTCGCCCGATGCCTTCTTGACCTCGGCGGGGATCTGGCAGCTCGTTTGCGACGGCGGCATCACGATCTTCTTGGTGATCAGGTTCGCGACGACCGAGGGGGGCAGCCAGTCCCACAGGCCGCCGCCGAATTCCTTCGACGCGCTGCTCGTCCACCAGACGATATCGCCGACATCGTTCTTTCCGCCGCCATTGCCCATGCCGCCGATCGTCCAGGCAACATAGCCCGTTGCGTTCGGCACTGCATTCCAGCGGACCATCACCGACTGATCGGGCTGGATCGCAGTCGAGGCCGACAGGCCCTGCATATAATCCTGCGCGAGGGTGAAGTTGATGTCCGACCCGACATTGCTCGCGACGCGGTGCGCGCCGAGCAGCGACGAATCCGATCCGGGCTGCTTGCCGCCCTTGACGTTCGGCCAGTCGACATAGGATTTGCTGTTCGACTGGTTGACCTCGCGGATCACCGGCACGACGGTCGAGAAAAGATTGGGCGGCACCTGCCCCGCCGCGACCTTGGCGAAGTCGATCACGACCGGCTGACCGGGGCCGGCCTTGGCGCCGCAGCCCCAATAAAGGAGCAGGCGGCCCTTCGGGCGTTCGAATTCGGTGGGATAAGTTCCTTCCTTGCGTTCGGGCGCGATCAGCGGCACCGATTTGCCCATTTTCGCCTGCGGCAGGAAGAAATGGTCGCCCTTCGGCGGCGGCGCGGTCGGCGACTGGTCGGAACCAAGACGGAGCAGCAGCTGATAGGCAACCTTGCTGTTCGGATCGCCGCCGAACGCCATGCTGAGCGCGCCGCCGAAGCCGCCCTTGCCGCCGCCCATCGCGGCGAAGCCCGACATGGTCGCGACGTCCATCTCGTAGCGTTCCTTGGGGCCGGTCGACTTTTGCGCCGAGCCGGGAACGGCGGCGAGCATCGCGGCGACGGCGGCAATGGAAACGAAACGCAGACTCGAACGCATGAAATCCTCCCTGTTGCGGGGAAAGCCCCCGCGGATGACGATGCGGCCCAATTTTTCTTCTGTTTGAAAGGGGTATAAGCGGGCGAATGGCGTTCGCCAAGTGAGCAGGGTCACAGGACTCGTCATTGCGATCGAAGTGAAGCAATCCCCAGCTATCGGCCCCGCGCGAGGCCGATAGCTGGAGATTGCTTCGTCGCTACGCTCCTCGCAATGACGGCCCGATATTAAGCCGTCCCGCCTACCGTCAGCCCGCTGACCAGCAAGGTCGGCTGGCCGACGCCCGCGGGGACGCTCTGGCCGCCCTTGCCGCAGATGCCGATGCCCTCGTCGATCGTCATGTCGTTGCCGATGCCCATGACCTTGGTCAGCACGCTCGGCCCGTCGCCGATCAGGGTCGCGCCCTTGATCGAATCGCCGATCTTGCCATTCTCGATCTTGTAGGCCTCGGTGCAGCTGAAGACGAACTTGCCCGACACGATGTCGACCTGTCCGCCGCCGAAGCTCTTGGCGAAGATACCGTTCTTGACGCGCGACAGCAGCTCGGCGGGATCGTCGTTGCCGCCGCGCATGAAGGTGTTGGTCATCCGCGGCATCGGCGCGTGCGCGAAGCTCTCGCGGCGGCCGTTGCCGGTCGGTTCGACGCCCATCAGCCGCGCGTTGAGGCGGTCCTGCATGTAGCCCTTGAGGATGCCGTCCTCGATCAGGATCGTCTCGCCGGTCGGCGTGCCCT
>VFQN01005340.1_pt1 | contig 15833 bp, 15 predicted proteins | sample 3512371 | NCBI WGS metagenome assembly VFQN01 (sample SAMN10412370, study PRJNA504923) | tailings metagenome | isolation source: Replicate 2 from Balatoc abandoned mine | place: Philippines: Itogon, Benguet | collected 2017-08-28
AGAAGAAGGCCGCGGCCACCAGCAGCGTGAGGTCGCCGCCGCTGGCCTGCCACTGCGCGCCGAGCAGCTTGTCGGAGAGGAACACGAGCACGCCGCCGACCGCCAGCGCCACGCCGGCCACCTGGCCGCGCGTCATTCGCTCGGTGCCGTGCCAGCGCAGGATCAGCAGCGTGAACACCGGCCCGATGGCCAGGATCAGCGAGCTGGAGAAGGCCGTCGACCAGTGGATGCCGTAGGTCACCAGGCCGACGTGCAGCAGGTGGCCGGTGATGCCGAGCCTGAGCAATTGCAGCAGTTCGCCGCGCGGCAGCCGCGGCCAGCGCGTGCCGAAGTGCGCCAGCAGCAGCAGCGCTGCGGCCACCGGCATGATCAGGTAGCGCACGAACAGGAAGCCGCCCGGCGTGAGCGCGGCGAACACCTCCTTCTGCACGCTGAAGTTGGCGCCCCAGCACAGGATCAGCGCGAGCGCGGCCCACAGCGCCGCGCGCTCCCGGCGAGCCTGCGCCATCATGCGGGCGCCGCCTGCGAGCGCGACAGCTCGGCCGACCAGGCCCAGGCCTGCTCGGCCCGGGCCAGCACCGCCTCCAGCCCGCCGTGCGATGCCGCCAGCGGCTCGGCCTCGGCCAGGTCGTGGCGCTCGACCGCGATGGCCAGCTGCAGCAGCGGCCACCAGGGCCCGCTGTGGTCGACGATCGCCTCGCGCGCCGCGTCGGCGATCTGCAGCGGCGCCAGCGCATCGGCCAGCGGCACCTGCAGCAGCGCATCGAGCATCGACAGCAGGCCGACGGTGAACAGGGCGGCCGGCGGCGTGTCGGCGCGGCCGGCGGCCAGCAGCTCGAGCAGCCGGGCGCGCGCCATCGCCACTTCCTGCAGCGCGCGCGAGGCCTTGCGGCCGCTGCCCGACGCGGTGAGCAGCACGCTCAGCCAGCGGTACAGCTCGGCGCGGCCGAGCACCATCACCGCCTGCTCGACGGACTCGACCGGCTGGGCCAGTCCGACCGCCGGGCTGTTGACGAAGCGCAGCAGCCGGTAGCTCAGCGCCAGGTCGGCGCGCAGCGCGGCACCGATCTGCGCGGTGTCGCGGTCGGCGACCACGTCGTTGAGCAACTGGCACAGCCGCTGCGTCGCCGGCTGCACGACACGGCGCTGGGCCAGTGCACCGGCGCCCGGCTCGACGCGACCGGCAGCCAGCGAGGCGCCGCGCTCCAGGGCCTGCTCGATCGCTTCGACGCCCGGCAAGTCGAGCACCACGCGGGCGGCGAGCGGCTGCGCCTGTGCACAGCGGTCGAGCGCGGCAAGCACCTGCTCCAGCTCGCCCGCGCCGGCTTGCAGCAGCACGAAGCTCGCGCCCGGCGGCGCCGGCTCGCCGTCGGCCGCGCCGAGCTTGACACCGCGGGTGCGCCAGGCAGTCAGCGCGCCGGCCAGGCTGTCGCCGGGCTCGAACGCACCGCGCACGGCGATCCAGGCGCCGTCGGGCACCTGCTCGGCCACCGCCGTGCGGCCCAGCAGCGACGCCGGCAGTTCGCCGAGTGCGATGCGGCCGGCCTCCAGCGTCGAGCGCATCGCCGCCAGCAGCGCAATGGCGTGCGCCGCGGCGGCCGGGCTGTCGGCGCCGGCCTGCATGCGGCGTTGCGTCGAAGGCGACAGACGGAACTCGAAGCCGGCCACCTCGCCGTGGATGCCCACCAGCGGGCGCCGGGCGCCGAACGTGGGGACGGCGGCCGCGGGCGCCGCGGTGGCGGGCGGCACCGGCACGGGCGGCAGGACCGGCGCAGCCGTCTTGCCACCGAACAGTTTCGACCAGAAGGAACTCACTGGTCGGCCCCCTCCGGCGGCGCGCCCAGCCAGGCCTGCGCCTCGGCGTCGAGCGCCGGCTCGGCATGCGCGCGCGCCAGCGCCATCCAGGTGGCCAGCGGCACGCGCACGGCACGCCGCGGCGCCGGCCGCGCCACCTCGAGCGCTCCGGTGTCGCTCGCGAACATCACGCCGAACTCCATCGGGATCTCATCGGCATCGGCGATGCCTTCCTTGAGCACGTACCAGCATTGGCTGGACAGGGCGAGGTAGGCCAGCCGCTTGTGCGGGTGGCGCAGGTCGGACAGCAGGTCGGCACGCGCCACCTTGATCTCGTGCGCAGCCGGCTCCACCCGCTCTTCCAGCGTGGTGTGGCGGATCGAGAAGACATCGGGGATGGCGGTCACCCAGCGGCCTTCGTCGCCGTCGCCGACCCGGGCGCGCAAGGACAGGCCGCGCCAGGCGATGCGCCCGGCGCGGATCATCTCGCGGGCCACGCGCTCGACCAGCGCCTCGTGCGCGCCGCGCCGGGCCCGGTTGCTCTGCAGCGCGCCGGCCAGTGCCGTCACGCCAGCGTCGGTCACGCGCAGCGTCTCGCGGCCGGCGGCGTCGCGCACCCGCTCCAGCAGCCCGGCGGCCAGCAGTTCGGCCTCGACCAGGTCCTGGCAGGGCCAGCCGGCCGAGCGCCAGACCTCGCGCAGGCGGCGCTGGTGCGCTGCCTTGATCGGAACGGTCGACGGAGTCACCCCGAGAGCGTAGCGTGATCGGGGGCGCGCCGCTTGCGTCGCATACCCCATGGTGTATATACTGCACACCGTATCAAGCATCACCCGCCATGAAACCGCTCCTTGCCCTGCTCGTCGCCTCGATGTTCGCCGCCGGCTCCGCTCGCGCAGCCGAGCCCGCCGCCGTGCCCACCGTCGCCGTGGCCTCGTCCAGCCTCGGCGGCGTGGCCGACTTCGACGCCGTGCTGCAACCGGTGCGCCAGGCCACCATCACCGCCCAGGTGGGCGGCAACGTGCTGGCCCTGCGCGTGAAGGCCGGCGACACCGTCAAGCGCGGCCAGGCGCTGGTGCGCATCGACGCCCGCGAGAGTGCTGCCGCCGTGGCGCGCAGCGACGCCGCGGTGACCCAGGCCGAAGCCGAGGCGCGCAACGCCGAGGTCGCCTTCAACCGCAGCCGTGACCTGCTGAAGAACGGTTTCGTCAGCCAGGCCGCCGTCGACAACGCCGAGACGCAGTTCAAGGCGGCCCGCGCCGGCCTCGAGCAGGCCCGCGCGGCGCGCAGCCAGGCCAGCGTCGCCCAGGGCAACGCCGAAGTCGTGGCGCCGTACGACGCGGTGGTCAGCGCCACCCATGTGGAAGCCGGTGACCTCGCCCTGCCCGGTCGCGCGCTGGTCACGCTCTACGAGCCCGGCCGCATGCGCGCCGTGGTGCAGGTGCCGGCCTCGCGGGCCGCCGCCGTGGCCGCCGCGAAGGACGTGAGCGTGCAGCTGCCGGATGGCCGCAGCCTCAAGCCGACCGCGCGCGAGTTGCTTCCTGCCGCCGACCCCGTCTCGCAGACCGTCGAGTGGCGGCTGGACCTGCCGGCCGAGGCGAACACCGCGCGCCCCGGCCAGACGCTGCGCGTGCTCGCCGCCGGCCTGCCGGCGCAGGCCGCGGCCGCCGCCCGCCCCAGCATCCCTGCCGAGGCGGTGCTGCGCCGCGGCGAGCTGACCGCCGTCTACGTGGCCACGCCGCAGGGCTTCGCGCTGCGCGCGGTGCGCGTCGGCCCGGCCGCGGCCGGCCGGGTGGAAGTCTTCGCGGGACTCGCCGCCGGCGAGCGCGTGGCCACCGACCCGGTGCGCGCCGGCCTGCAGGGCGCGCGCGCCGCGCAGTGAGGGCCGGACGATGACGACGAAGTCGCTTGGGGTCTCGGGCCGCCTGGCCCGCACCTTCCAGAGCCACGCGCTGACGCCGCTGCTCGCGCTCGTCGCGCTGCTGCTCGGTCTGTTCGCCGTGCTGGTCACGCCGCGCGAGGAAGAGCCGCAGATCAACGTGACCATGGCCAACGTGCTGATCGCCTTCCCCGGCGCCTCCAGCGCGGACGTGCAGAACATGGTGGCGCGCCCGGCCGAGCAGGCGCTCGGCCAGATCGCCGGCATCGAGCACACCTACTCGGTCTCGCGGCCGGGCATGGCGGTGCTGACGGTGCAGTTCCAGGTCGGCGTGCCGCGCACCGAGGCGCTGGTGCGCCTGTACGACGTGCTCAACGCCAACCAGGACTGGCTGCCCGCCAACCTGGGCGTGATGCCGCCGGTGGTCAAGCCCAAGGGCATCGACGACGTGCCGGTGCTCGCCGTGACGCTGTGGGCACGCGACGGCACCAGCGCCGCCGAGCTGGAGCGTGTCTCGCACACGATGGAGGCCGAGCTCAAGCGCGTGGCCGGCGTGCGCGAGGTCGAGACGATCGGCGGCCCCGGCCGCGCGGTGAACATCTGGCTCGACCCCGGCCGCCTGCGCGAACGCGGCATCGACATCGCCCGGCTGCAGGCCACGCTCTCGGCGGCCAACCAGGCCATGCCGGCCGGCGCCGTGCTCGACGCCCAATCGGCCGCGCCGCGGCTGTTGACGGTGGAAACCGGCGACTTCCTGCGCTCGGCCGCCGAAGTGGGCGAGCTGATCGTCGGCGTGGCCAACGGCAAGCCGGTGCGCCTGTCGGAAGTGGCGCGCATCGAGGATGGCGCGAAGCAGGCCCGCCGCTATGTCTGGTTCACGCCCGGCGCGGCGGCCTCCGATGCATCTTCCGGCGGCGTGCAGCCGGCGGTGACGCTCACCGTCACCAAGAAGCCGGGCCAGAACGCGGTGGACGTGGCCCGCGCCGCCCGCGGCCGGCTCGACGAGCTGCGCAACACCGTGCTGCCGCAGGGCGTGGAGGCCACCATCACCCGCGACTACGGCGAAACCGCCGCCGAGAAGGCCAACAAGCTGATCCAGAAGCTGGCCTTCGCCACCGGCTCGGTGATCCTGCTGGTCGGCCTGGCGCTGGGCCGGCGCGAGGCGGTGATCGTCGGCGCGGCGGTGATCCTCACGCTGACGGCCACGCTGTTCGCCTCCTGGGCCTGGGGCTTCACGCTCAACCGCGTGTCGCTGTTCGCGCTGATCTTCTCGATCGGCATCCTGGTCGACGACGCCATCGTGGTGGTCGAGAACATCCACCGCCACCAGCAGCTCGAACCGGGCAAGCCGCTGCGCGACATCATCCCGGAGGCAGTCGACGAGGTCGGCGGCCCGACCATCCTGGCCACGCTGACGGTGATCGCCGCGCTGCTGCCGATGGCCTTCGTCAGCGGCCTGATGGGGCCGTACATGAGCCCCATCCCGATCAACTCCAGCCTGGGCATGGCGCTGTCGCTGGCGATCGCCTTCACGGTGACGCCGTGGCTGGCGCTGAAGCTGATGAAGTCGCACGGCGGCGCGGGCCACGCACCGGCTGCAACGTCGGCACCTTCGAAGCTGCAGCGAATCGCCGAGCGCGTGCTGCGCCCCTTCCTCGACAGCGCGCGCAAGCGCTGGCTGCTGCTGGCCGGCATCCTCGCCGCGCTGATGCTGTCGGTGGGCCTGGCCGTGGTGCAGTGGGTGGTGCTGAAGATGCTGCCCTTCGACAACAAGAGCGAGTTCCAGGTGGTGCTGGAGATGCCCGCCGGCACCCCGCTGGAGCAGACCGCCGCCACACTGCAGGAAATGGGCGACTACCTCGCCAGGCAGCCCGAGGTGCGCGACCTGCAGGGCTACGCTGGCACGGCCAGCCCGATCACCTTCAACGGCCTGGTGCGCCAGTACTACCTGCGCGCCGACGCCGAGCAGGGCGACCTGCAGGTCAACCTGGTCGACAAGGCGCACCGCCACGAGCAGAGCCACGCCATCGCGCAGCGCTTGCGCCCGGCGCTCGACCAGATCGCCGCGAAGGCCGGCGCGCGGCTGAAGGTGGTGGAAGTGCCGCCCGGCCCGCCGGTGCTCGCGCCGCTGGTGGCCGAGGTCTACGGCCCCGACGAGGCCGGCCGCATCCGCGTGGCCGAGCAGGTGGTGAAGGCTTTCGGCGACACCGCGCACATCGTCGGCATCGACAGCACCCTGGCCGCCGATGCGCCGCGCGCCTGGCTGCGCATCAACCGCCAGCGCGCCGAAACGCTGGGCATCCCGGTGGCCGTGGTCGCGCAGACGGTGAACGCCGCGTTGTCCGGCGCCGATGCGGGCTACCTGCACGACGGCCAGAGCAAGTATCCGGTGCCGCTGCGCCTGCAGCTGCCGGCCGAGCAACAGATCGGGCTGGAGGCGCTGCTCGCGCTGCCGCTGCGCGCCGGCAACGGCCAGCTCGTGCCCTTGTCGGAGCTGGTGCGCGTCGAGCGCGGCGTGATCGACAAGCCGCGCTACACGAAAGACCTGCAGCCGGTCAGCTACGTGCTCGGCGACGTCGGCGAACGCCCGGTGGCCGGCGCCGAGCGAGCGCTGGTCGACTCGCCGCTGTACGGCCTGTTCGCCATCCGCGGCCAGCTGGCCGGCCTGGCCGACGGCAGCCTGGGCGAATACTGGATCCGCCAGCCCAGCGACCCCTTCCGCCAGTACGCCATCAAGTGGGACGGCGAGTCGCAGATCACCTACGAGACCTTCCGCGACATGGGCGCGGCCTACGGCGTCGGCCTGATCCTGATCTACCTGCTGGTGGTGGCGCAGTTCCGCAGCTACCTCACGCCGCTGGTGATCATGGCGCCGATCCCGCTGACCATCATCGGCGTGATGCCGGGCCATGCGCTGCTCGGCGCGCAGTTCACCGCCACCTCGATGATCGGCATGATCGCGCTGGCCGGCATCATCGTGCGCAACTCCATCCTGCTGGTCGACTTCATCGAGCTGCAGGTGGCGCAGGGCATGCGCTTCAAGGACGCCGTGGTCAGCTCGGCCGCGGTGCGCGCCCAGCCCATCGCGCTGACCGGCCTGGCCGCGATGATCGGCGCCTTCTTCATCCTCGACGACCCGATCTTCAACGGCCTGGCCGTCTCGCTGATCTTCGGCATCTTCGTCTCGACGCTGCTCACGCTCGTCGTCATCCCGGTGCTGTACTACGCGCTGTACCGCAAGCGCCTCGAATCCCCCGCAACCTGATCCACCCCGAACCGCAAGGAGTTCAAACATGACCATCGAACGTGCCATCCGCATCATGGCGGGCTTCTTCGTGATGCTGTCGCTCGCCCTCGGCGTCGAAGGCAGCCCGATCTTCGTCAGCCCCTGGTTCCTCGCCTTCACCGCCTTCGTCGGCCTGAACCTGTTCCAGTCCGGCTTCACCGGCTTCTGCCCGCCGAGCTTCCTGCTGAAGAAGCTGGGCTTCAAGGAAGAAGGCACCGCCTGCTCACGCTGAACGGAGGCGAACCATGGCCAGCGAGAACGTCACCGTCCGCCTCGTCCAGCAGCAGGACTACCAGTTCCAGGTGCAGTTCGGCCCGGGCCTGAGTCCTCTGCTGGCCGACGAGCCGCCGCCGCTGGGCGCCGGCCTCGGCCCGTCACCCATGCAGCTGCTGGCCGCGGCGGTGGGCAACTGCCTGTCGGATTCGCTGCTGTTCGCGCTGAGGAAGTTCAAGCAGAAGCCGGACCCGATCCAGTGCGAGGTCACCTGCGAGGTCGGCCGCAACGCGCAAGGCCGCCTGCGCGTGCTGGCCATGCGCGCCACGCTGACGCTGGGCGTGCCGGCCGAGGCGCTGGAGCACCTCGAGCGCGTGCTCACGAGCTTCGAGGCCTACTGCACCGTCACCCAGAGCATCGCCCAGGGCATCCCGGTCAGCGTGTCGGTGCTCGACGCGCAGGGCGCCGTGCTCAAGTAGCCTTGCCGACATGAACCACGACAACACCCCGCTCAGGCACCTCTTCCCCGGCTGGTTCGCCATCGTCATGGGCTGGTCGGGCCTGGCCCTGGCCTGGCACCGCGCCTCGCCCGTGATGGGCGAGATGGCCCATGGCCTCGCGCTGGTGGCGGCCGCCGTGGCTGCCCTGGTCTTCGTCGCGCTGGCCGCGGCCATGCTGCTGCGCTGGCAGCGCCACGCCGAGGCGATCCGCGAAGACCTCGCCCACCCGGTGCGCCACACCTTCTTCGCCGCGATACCGATCTCCGGGCTGCTGCTGGCCACGATCGCGGTCGGCCTGTTCGGGCCGGCGGCACCGGGCGCCGAGGCGTTGTGGTGGGTGTCCTCGCTGGCGCAGTCCGGCATCACGCTGTGGGTGCTGTCGAAGTGGATCGCCGGCCCGGCCGGCGGGCCGAACCACAAGCCCAGCTGGGGCGCGGTGACGCCGGTGCTGTTCATCCCCATCGTCGGCAACGTGCTCGCGCCCCTGGCCGGGGTGCCGCTGGACCACACCGCCTGGGCCTCGGCGCAGTTCGGACTCGGGCTGCTGTTCTGGCCGGTGGTGCTGGTGCTCAATTTCGTGCGCATCGCCCAGGCCGGCATGCCGCCCGATCGCATGCTGCCCACCTATTTCATCTTCGTCGCCCCGGCCGCGGTGGTGGGCGCCGCCGCCCTGCAGTTCGGCGCCAGCCCGGTGCTGGTGTGGATGCTGTGGGGCATGGCCCTGTTCCAGGCGCTGTGGGCGGGCTCGCAGGCCCGGCGCATCGCCGCGCTGCCCTTCGGCATCCCGCACTGGGGCATGAGCTTCCCACTGGCGGCGCTGGCCGTGCTGTCGCTGCGCCTGGCCGACACGCCCGACGGCCGCTGGCTGCAGGTGCCGGCGGTGGCGCTGCTGGCCCTGGCTTCGCTGGTCATCCTCGGCCTGAGCTTCGCCACCGTGCGCGGCCTGCGCGCCGGCACCCTGCTGGTGCCCGAAGGCCCGCCGGTGATACCCATTCAGCCGCAACCCGGCGCTGCGTGAGCGGCGCTGCTATCGCACAATGGCCACCCATCGCACGACTGCCGCCCCGCCACCCGCGGGGCCCTGCACCATGGCCGTTCTCCACGACGAGAAATCCCGCACCGACCTGCTGCACCGCCTCAAGCGCGCCGAAGGGCAGCTTCGAGGAATCCAGCGCATGATCGAGGAGGGCGAGGAGTGCTTGGCCATCGCCGGCCAGATGTCGGCCGTGCGCAAGGCGCTGGACAGCGCCTATGTGCGCATGACGGTGTGCTTCATGGAGCAGGAGCTGTCGTCGCGGCTCGGCGACAAACCCGCGTCAAAGGCCGATCTCGGCCACATGCTCGACAACGTCGAGACGCTGCTGGGCAAGATCCGGTAACGAGTCCTTGTTGCGCGCAGGGCATCGCCCTGACTAGATTCGCGCCGCGGCCCATCCTGGCCGGCTTCACAAGGAGTCTCGAATGAAGAACGCTCTCATGGCGGCGGCACTGGCCCTGGCTGCCGGAACCGCCTTCGCCCACAACTGCCCGAACGAGATGAAGGCCATCGACGCCAAGCTGGCCACCAACCCCAAGCTCGCCGATGCCGACGCCGCCAAGGTCAAGCAGCTGCGTGCCGATGGCGAGGCGGCCCACAAGGCCGGCAAGCACGACGACTCGATGAAGGCCCTGGGCGAGGCCAAGAAGATCCTCGGGATCTGATCGTCCACCCCCGGAGGCGCTCACGCGCCTCCCCCTCGAGGGGGCGCCGCCGGCGGACCGGCAGAGCCGGATCCGCGGCGGCCGCTTGACCCCGCTCCGGGCTAGCATGCCCGGATGACCGCATACCCCCACCTCCTCGCCCCGCTCGACCTCGGCTTCACCACGCTGCCCAATCGCGTGCTGATGGGCAGCATGCACACCGGCCTGGAAGACGGGCGCAAGCACTTCCCCGCGATGGCCGCGTTCTTCGCCGAACGCGCGCGCGGCGGCGTGGGGCTGATGGTCACCGGTGGCTTTGCCCCCAACATCGAGGGCTGGGCCAAGCCCTTCGCCGGCACGCTGGCCACCAGCAGCGCGGCGCGCCGGCACCGCATCGTCACCGAAGCGGTTCATGCCGAGGGCGGCAGGATCGCCCTGCAGATCCTGCACACCGGCCGCTACGGCTACCACCCGCTCGCGGTGGCGCCCTCGCGCATCCAGTCGCCGATCTCGCCGTTCACGCCGCGCGAGCTGTCGGCCCGTGGCATCGAGCGCCAGATCCGCGCCTTCGTGCGCTGCGCGAAGCTCGCCCGTGAGGCCGGCTACGACGGCGTCGAGGTGATGGGCAGCGAGGGCTACTTCATCAACCAGTTCCTCGTCACCCACACCAACCAGCGCAGCGACGAATGGGGTGGCAGCTACGCGAACCGCATGCGCCTGGCGGTGGAGATCGTGCAGCGCGTGCGCGAGGCGGTGGGGCCGGACTTCATCCTGATCTACCGGTTGTCCATGCTCGACCTCATCCCGGGCGGCAGCACGTGGGACGAGGCCGTCACGCTCGCCCGCGCGATCGCGAAGGCGGGGGCGACGATCATCAACACCGGCATCGGCTGGCACGAGGCGCGCATCCCGACCATCGCCACCAGCGTGCCGCGCGGCGCCTTCGCCTGGGTGACGAAGAAGATGCGCGACACCCTGCGTGCCGAGGGCATCAGCGTGCCGCTGGTCACCAGCAACCGCATCAACATGCCCGAGGTGGGTGAGCAGATCCTCGCCGACGGCTGCGCCGACATGGTCAGCCTGGCGCGCCCGCTGCTGGCCGACCCCGACTTCGTGCGCAAGGCGCGCGAAGGCCGCAGCGAAGACATCAACACCTGCATCGCCTGCAACCAGGCCTGCCTGGACCACACCTTCCAGCTCAAACTGGCCAGCTGCCTGGTCAACCCGCGCGCCGGCCACGAGACCGAGCTGGTGCTGCACCGGGCGCCGGCCCGCAAGCGCTACGCCGTCGTCGGCGCCGGGCCGGCCGGGCTGGCCGCGGCCACCACGCTGGCCGAGCGCGGCCACGAGGTGCATCTGTACGAGGCCAGCGAGCGCATCGGCGGCCAGTTCAACATGGCCAAGCGCATCCCGGGCAAGGAGGAGTTCCACGAAACGCTGCGCTACTTCGAGCGCCGGCTTGCGGCCACCGGCGTGCGGCTGCACCTGTCCACGCGCGCCGACGCGGCGGCGCTCGCGGCCCAACGCTTCGACGGCGTGCTGCTGGCCACCGGCGTGAGCGCGCGCGACCCGAAGATCCCCGGCCAGGACGGGCCGAACGTGCTGAGCTACATCGACGTGCTGCTGCACGGCAAGCCGGTGGGCGAGCGCGTGGCCATCGTCGGCGCCGGCGGCATCGGCTTCGACGTGGCGGAGTTCCTCGTCACGCCCGAGGGCCACTCGCCGACGCTGAACCTGCAGGAGTGGCTGGCCGAGTGGGGCGTGGCCGACCCGGCCGAGGTGCGCGGCGGCGTGACGCGCCCGCAGCCCACACCGCCGGCGCGCAAGGTGACGCTGCTGCAGCGCAAGGCCGGCAAGCTCGGCAAGGGCCTGGGCAAGACCACCGGCTGGATCCACCGCGCCGCGCTGCAGATGAAGCAGGTGGAGATGATCGGCGGCGTGAACTACGAGCGCATCACGCCGCAGGGCCTGTTCGTCACCTACGGCGAGAAGCGCCAGGACGGCCAGCTGATCGAGTGCGACACGGTGGTGCTGTGCGCCGGCCAGGAGCCGCTGCGCGAGCTCGAGGCGCCGCTGCGCGCCGCCGGCGTGGCGGTGCACCTGATCGGCGGCGCGCACGAAGCCGGCGAGCTCGATGCCAAGCGCGCGATCGACCAGGGCACGCGGCTGGCGCTGACGCTCTGATCAGCCCAGCGGCAGCCGCATGATCCAGAAGTCGCGCCCTTTCGCCAGGTGCTTCACCGCGCCCAGCCGCTCGTAGAAGCCGGGCCCGTCGGTGCCGAACCACAGCTGCTCGAAGCCCATCGCCTTCGCCTCGCGCATCAGCGCGCGCACCAGCATCGAGCCGATGCCCTGGCCACGCCTTTCGGGCACCACCACCATCGCCGCCATCCAGGGATAGAGCTCGGTCAGCGACGGATCGTCGTTGTCGATCAGGTGCACGCAGCCCAGCGGCACGCCGTCTTCCAGCGCGACGAGACTGGCCAGCACCCGACCCGGCGCGGCGCGCCCGCCGAAGGCATCGGCGAGCTCCGCTTCCGTCATGCCGTCTTCGACGTCGACCCAGAACTCGCGCCACACCAGCCCCGCGACGAAGCCAACGTGGCGCGGGTGGCGCGAGAGCGGCTCGACGACGACCAAGGGACTCAGGTCGCCGGCTTGTCGGACAAGGCCTTCAGGTTGTCCTTGAGCTCCTGGCTCATCGGCGCCTGCAGGTTGATGCCCTTGGGCGGGATCGGCGACATGAACCACTTGTTGTAGAGCTTCTCGAACTCGCCGCTCTTCATCAGGTTGGCCAGCGTGTCGTCGACCAGCTTCTTGAAGGCCGGATCGTCCTTGCGCAGCATGATGGCGTAGGGCTCGACCTGGATCGCATCGCCCACCACCGCCAGCTCGGCCGGGTTGGCCGAGCTCGCCTTCAGGCCGTAGAGCAGGATGTCGTCCATCGCGAAGGCCACGGCGCGGCCGGTCTGCACCATCAGCGCCGATTCGGCGTGGTCCTTGGCGCCGAGCAGGTCGATGCCGAGCTTCTGCTCCTCGTTGAGGTTGCGGATGATCTTGAAGTTGGTCGTGCCGGTGGTCGAGACCACCTGCTTGCCCTTCAGGTCGGCCAGCGTCTTCACCGGCGTGCCGGCCTTCACCAGGAAGCGCGTGCCGGTGTAGAAATAGTTGATCGCGAAGGCGACCTGCTTGCCGCGCTCGCTGTTGTTGGTGGTGGAGCCGCACTCGATGTCGATCGTGCCGTTCATCAGCAGCGGGATGCGGTTGGCCGAGGTCACCGCCTGGGTGCCCACCTTCAGGTCGGCGCGGCCGGTGGCCTTCTTCACTTCGTCGACGATCTTCCCGCAGATCTCCCAGCCGAAGCCGGTGGGCTGGGCCTTGTCGTCGAGGTAGGAGAACGGGATCGACGACTCGCGGTAGGCCACCGTGATGGCGCCGCTGGACTTGACCTTGTCGAGGGTGGATTGGGCCTGGGCGGCCAGCGGCAGCGCGCAGGCTGCAGCGGTGGTGGTGGCGATCAGGCTGAGAGCGAGCTTGTGCATCGGTTCGTTCCTTCGTGAGGGAGGGAGGGGTTCGGCAGCCGAGTGGATGAAACGGCGCCGCAAGAACCATGCTAACGAGCCGCACTGTTTTGTCACTCGGTGACTTTCACACCCTTCCAGAAGGCCACGCGGCCCTTGATCTCCTTGGCCGCTTCGCTGGGCTCGGGGTAGTACCAGACGGCATCCGGGTTCAGCTCGCCGTTGACGAGCAGGCTGAGGTAGTGCGCCTGGCCTTTCCAGGCGCAGCTCGTGCGGTGGTTGCTGAAGGTCGTGTATTCGCGCTTCAGGCTCGCCTCGGGGAAGTAGTGGTTGCCTTCCACCACCACCGTGTCGTCGCTCTCGGCGATCACCACGCCGTTCCAGATGGCCTTCATGCCGGTCTCCTCGTGACAGGGCTCAAGCGTACTGCGCCGCGGCGCTGCGCAGGCGCTGGGCGATCGCCGCTGAGAGCGCCTTGTCGCCGGTCACCTGCACGCTGTCGCCGTGGCGCAGGATGTCCATCACCAGCTCGGTGGCGTCGGCATAGGGCACCTGCAGCTCGTAGCGGCCGTCGGCCAGGTGGCGTGCCTTCTGCTGCGGGTGCCACTCCTCATTGGCCACCCACTGCGCAGCCTCGGCCGTGAACAGCAGCGTGGCCCACTTCACCTTGGCATCGCCGCCGCCGTAGATGCCGTAACCGGCGTCCAGCGCCGCCTCCAGCTCGCGCACCGGCACGTTCTTCGCCTTCGTCTCCCGCACCTCGGCGCCGCGCACGGCATCGAGCGCGAAGCGGCGCAGGCCGTCGCTGGCATGGCACCAGGCATCGAGGTACCAGGTGGCACGGTAATGCACCAGGCGCTGCGGCGAGACCTCGCGCTCGCTCTCGCGCCGGTCGCTGCGCTTGAAGTAGCGCAGCCAGACGCGCCGGCGCTGCACCAGCGCGCTGCCGAGCAGCTCGAACCAGCGACTGGGCACGCGGCGCCGCGCGGTGCCGATCACCTTGATGCGGCGCATCAGCTCGCGCGACTCCGCCGCGTCGCCGCCGAGCAGGCCCTGCAGCCGCTCGAGCATCGGCTGCAGGTGGCGCGACAGCACGCCGTCGTCGTCCAGCCCGGCGAGCAGCTGGTGCATGGTCAGCAGCGCGTGGATCTCATGCTCGCTGAACCACAGCCCCGGCAACTCGTGGCGGCCGCCGCCCGGCGCGCCGTGGTCGAAGCGGTAGCCGTTGTCGAAGGCGTCGTAGACGATCGGCGCGTGCAGCCGGTCGCGCAGGTACTGCAGGTCGCGCTTGAGCGTGGCCGGCGACACGCCGAGCTCCTCGCGCAGCGCCGCGAAGCTCACGCTGCCGCGGCTCTTGAGCAGCATCTCGATCTTGTAGAAGCGTTCGGTGCGGTCCATGGGGGGCGTATCGCCGACGTGTAGTGGAAGGGTGGCTCACCAGATGAGCCAGGCGGCCCGAGCTTACCCCGAGCTCGATGGGCCAGGGTGGCTCACGCCCTGAGCCACCCCGCCGCGAGACTGCCCTCCATGCCGCAGCCCGCGGAGCGCACCGAGGAACGCACCATGGCCACCGCCTTCACCCACGAACTCTTCCCCGCCACCACGCTGACCACCCACGAGCACATCGGCTTCGAGCTCGGCTGGGACTACGCCCACCACGGCATGACGCCGCAGGCGCCGTACGACCTGCAGCCCTCCAGCCTGCGCCACGGCCTGCTGGCCGGCCAGGCCGCCTTCGGCCGGCGCACCCTGCTGCCCAGCCGCCACGTGCGCAAGTGGCTGCAGCTGCGCCTGCACGCCTGGCTGCGCGGCCGCAGCGTCGAGCTGGTGCAGGTCACGCCCAATCACCTGCAGCAGATCGAGGTGAGCCACTGCCCGATCACCCGCATGCAACTCTCCAGCGCCACGCTGGAGGCCAGCGACGCCTCGGTCGACCGGGTGCGCAACGACGCCGGCTACGCCGCCGGCAACCTGGCCATGATGTCCACCCAGGCCAACCACGCCAAGGCGGCGAACGGCTTCCGCGATGCGCTGCGCATCGTGCGCGACCTGGAAGCCGCCGGTTCGCCCGCCGGCGGCGGCCTCACCGTGCCGCAGTGGGCCCGCGTGGCCGTGCTGTGCAGCTTCGTCGAGCCGCTGACGCACGAGGAGGCCAGTGCCCTGCCGATGCTGGTGCTGCCGCCGAACCGGCTGCGCCTGTTCAACCCGGTGCAGGCGCTGCAGGCCTTCGTCAGCCGCCAGCTGCTCACGCCCGGCTGGAGCCAGCGCATCGCCCGCTTCGACGCCCTGCTGCCGGGCAAGCCGGCGCGGCGCGCCTTCCAGATGTTCTTCCACGCGCTGCTGCCGCGCGTGCTCGAGGCCGGCCGCACCGACGAGCCGATGCGTGCGCGCTGGGCGGTGGAAGACGCCTGGCGCAACCCGCTGGTGATGAAGCGCTGGACGGCCTTCGCCCGCCAGCTCACGCCAAGCCAATGTGAGGACCTGCTTTCACGCGCCGCCGCAAAGCACCTGGCCACCCAGCGCATCGAGCAGATCGACACCGACAACGCCACCGACGGTTGGAACCTCGAATCACGTGGCTACGTGCCCCACGCCGTGCTGATGCGGCGCTCGCCGGCCGGCCGCCAGGCCGCCTTGCCGCTCTGACCGGACCGGCGTCCCCGGGGACGGACACCCCCGGGGGAACCCGAAGCCCCTGCTGACCAGTCGGTCATTAAACCCTGATCTCAATCAAACGATTGATTTGCCGGCTAGCATCGCCGGCATGACCGAAATCAACCCCGTCCGCCCGCCCCGCGCCGCCCGTGCCGACGGCGAGGCGGCGCGCGAGCGGCTGCTGCACGCGGCGCTGAACCTGTTCGCCCACCAGGGCTTCGCCAAGACGTCGACGCGCGAGATCGCCGAAGCCGCCGGCACCAACCTCGCCGCCATCAAGTACTACTTCGGCGACAAGGCGGGGCTGT
>VFQN01005341.1_pt1 | contig 15831 bp, 12 predicted proteins | sample 3512371 | NCBI WGS metagenome assembly VFQN01 (sample SAMN10412370, study PRJNA504923) | tailings metagenome | isolation source: Replicate 2 from Balatoc abandoned mine | place: Philippines: Itogon, Benguet | collected 2017-08-28
GTTAGTTGATTAATAAGTCTTGGTTGTTGTAATATTAAAAGAAATGAAAATCGCGTATTGTTGGTAATAGAACGCATAATACCACAGCTACGATTTCTTTCATTCTTCTGCAATTTGCAAGACGTAACTTTTGAATAATTCAAAGGATTTGAACATTTCTAACAGAATAACTTGAAATAATTTCCGCATCTTTCAATCAGCTCCAATACCTTTCCTGCATGGAAATTAGCAGATCAATCGTCAGTGTGAGAGTTTCAATACCTGTAAGTTTACAAATCCCCTCAATCTTTATCCGTCAAGAAATTATAATCAAATACATAGAACCAATCTAGTGATGGGAAGATTGACTATGAGGATAAGGATGATTGACCATAACTGTCCTCTAGCTTACTCATCTGATCCTAATTTCTCATAACCGACTTTTGTCTAAATCTTTGACGCAATGACAATCGGATCATTAGAAGTCAGAAGTATTTGGTATGTAGTGGAACCGTGGTAAAAATTGAGGGTTACCACTGGGTGATATTCTCTTGTTTACCAACTATATTCTCATTTTTTTTTTTTAGGAATACAACAACCAAGACTTATTAATCAACTAACCCTAACCCTAACACGCGAGTGGCAACTTTCGCTAGTTGCTGTGGCATTATGCTTTCTATTACTCGAAGTCGGTCGGGCCGTTGGCCTACCTCATCCAGTGGTTAGGATATCTCGTTGTGGCCGAGGAAACCTGAGTTCGATTCTCAGGGTGGGCATATTCTTTTATTCGCCTCAAAATTTTGTTTTTTAAATGATGACTTGTTTGTAATTTCCTTTTCTCCTGTGATGACTTCCAAAGTTGAAACGCTCAAACATGTCTCTCGATATCTACTTATCAAGACGATTTTGGATGGCAGGTGGGATGAAGCGTGCACAATAGTTTACAATGACGAAACATAAGACTTTTGTTTACATATATAACTTCACATTTTTACTGGCCACGGAGATTCCGACCAGTTGTTCAAAATGGTCTACCTCTAATTTACGATCTGCGGTCGCGTTTGAAAAAATGTTTTCATGTTTTCTCATTAAATTTGAGTTTAAAGAAAACACAACACCAAAAATCATGATAGCATTAAAAGGAGTGGGAGAATGAGGAGAATATACCATTTGATGTTAAGTGGAAATATTCAGTAAGAAGGGAAAGAGAAGAGAGAGAAAGAAAGAATATTCTAACATGTTGATTTTCTATCTACATTTCTTAATGACAAAAAATTCTCTTCCTCTCAAATGTTCTATCATGCGTCTATTATTAAACATCTCAAAACTGGAGAATTTATAAATGATTCACTTAGAGCTGATTAATAATGCTCTTAGTATAATCTGGCATGCGAATGAACTTTTGTGGTTCATCCTTATGATCTACCGTGCTGTAAACATCCTTCCATAACCACTCAGTAGGTGGGAAAGCACCTGCCTTGGCAGCATTTAATGATTCTTGAACAGAGTTACGAATCTCCTTCTCAATTTGCTTAATTTCCTCTGCAGATAAAAGTTGGTTATCAGTGAGTAATTTCTTCACATATTCAATAGGATCACGAGCTTGACGAACACCTCCGACTTCTTCACGAGTGCGATAAGTTGTTCCAGGATCAGACATGGAATGTCCATGATATCGGTAAGTATCCATCTCAACGAAAATAGGACCTTTGCCACTTGAGCAATGTTCGCGAACAGCGGCCATACCTTGCTTCACAGCAAGAACATTCATACCGTTAATCTTAATACCAGGGATGACACGACCACCCATAGTGTAGTATAATTCATTGCATGATGATCGCTTGGTGGAGGTACCCATACCATAGTGATTGTTCTCAATGACTAAAGCTAATGGTAGTCCCCATAACTTGCTCATGTTAGCAGCCTCCCAAATCTGACCTTGGTTGGCAGCACCATCACCATAGAAGGTAATTGCGATTGGTGTTTTCTCACCAGCAGGAGTCTGATACTTAGAAGCAAAGGCTAAACCAGCACCAATTGGAACTTGAGCACCAACAATTCCTTGACCTCCATAAAAGTTGTGCTTCTTAGAGTAAAAGTGCATAGATCCACCCTTTCCCTTTGAGGTTCCTTGAGAGTAACCAAACATTTCTGCAAAGACTTGTTCTACAGTAGAACCTCTGATCAATGCTAAGCAGTGGCAACGGTAAGAAGCCATCCAGCTGTCAGCTAAGGTTAAGGCAGCCTGAGTTCCAGTGGCAACCGCTTCTTGACCATCATAAAGGTGGCAAAAACCACGGATATTTCTAGCCTACAATAAACATTCGTTAAAGATGAGGATGAAAAAGTACTGGGAATTACCTTGTATTCGGTATCGTTAGTGATTTCCATGCGTCTCATGGTGTACATTTCTTTGAAGTACTTCACCAAATCCTCTTTGGTCGTGGTGACAGTCGTCGAAGGTGCTGTAAAGTCTATAACAAAGAATATTAGGGCTAATATGATTTTCTTTTGCAACAGAAGTTCTGACCTCCGTGAGTAGCAAACACATCGTTTCCTAACTCAACAGTGATAGTCTTATTTGCAGCATCACTAAGACTTCTTGCAATTAAAGTGGAGGGAATCTTTCCCTTAACAAGTCTAAGAGGTACACTAGCGGCGACGAACATTCTCTATTGGTAAAATTAAGTCAAACTAAATCCTGTTAGATGTTTGGTGGAAGATCAATTGATGAAGCAACAAGTTTGACTTCTGAAAAACCTTAAAATAGCGATTTTTCTTAAAATCGATATTTGATAAAGACGACCAAAAACGATCAAACGGTAGAAAACGATATTGACCGTTATAAATTGAATTGTTTAGAATTTTTGGTGTTTCAGTTTGAATGAAGTTTGTAAGAAACTGACCGACAGTGGATTGAGAGATAATTAAGATAATAAATCTTTAGAAATTTTTCTTGTTTTAATTATATTTTCTTTTGTTTTTTTTATCCGATGATGGAGTTCAATTACGAATTTGATTGTCCACAATATTATTATGATTTATCCAAACATTCCAGAGATTCAAACAACTTTAGATCTTTTCCTATGATTATAGATGAACCAAAACATCTGAATTCCAATGAATCAGTGATTGACGATTGGTTTCTTGTTCCTCACGAAGAACCACCTAAAGCTCCTTCTGATGAATTATTCTTTGCAGAATTGGAAAAAAGAGAAGAAACCAACCAAAGAAAATCTAAACCTTCCACTGAAAATGCTACATCATATCATTCTCGCTTATCAACTCAGCAAGCTGATAACAAGAGGAAGCGATCAATAAGCGAGAGATCTGTTACTCCGTCCAAACAACGAGAAGCAATGACAACCACATCTGTAACAGCATCTCATGGGGGATTAGGGAGTAAACCACTGAGAAATAAATCCCTTTTAAGCAATCCAATCTCTAATAATAGCTTGAAAAGAGGTGTTAGTCCGGGGAGAAGCATTACCAACCAAGAGAATCTTCAAAATACTGTATCTACTAACTTGCTTCAAACGGGTGCTCAAAAGGTATCTTTTAATGAAGATGCAAAAGGATTAGTAAAGGACAGCGTTGAACAACCCGAGAAAAGAAGGAAGATTTCGGCTATTTCTTCAGGAGCGAGTAGAAACATCACTACACCATCAACTTCCTCAACCTTAACCACTACTTCCTCTTCTGCTTCCATTCAGACTCGATCAAAAACATCCCAACTATCAAAACCAGCTCAATCTCTTGCAACTTCAACAAACAAATCAACCAAGCCATCGTCATCAGTTGTATCAAAGACAACAAAAACAGGACCGATCACTTCGAAAACGAGCGCACTTGGAAAAGCCAAGACGACTACCATTTCCAATAATATGATCGAGGATAAATCTATTGAAGAAATGTTAAAAGAACATAACGCAAAGTTTACACCTGTCCCAGTCTATGAACCACTCAAACATTCTTTTCGTGACGTAAGGAAATGGGAACGACTAAATGGTAAACTGTGGAATGACTTAAGGCCAGAAGAAAGAGAGAAAGTCAATCAAGAGATCACCATGCTGAAGAATGCGAACTTGCTATAGCATAAGTAGTATTTAGACTCGCTCGATGTATTTGTAGATAGTTAAAAGAATAGAGGGAAGAATGAAAATGAAAGTCATTTTCAATAAGCGAACAAGTTTATAAATTTTAAAAAGAAAAGATGTGTCGTATTTCGTCATTCTCTTTTGCCTTTCAACTTCATCTATGACATTAATGCACCCATTTCAGCCTCATGTTTTGCTAATCTTAGTAACATCGCATCATCCAGATACTTGTTAATACTCACATCCTAATAATAGTAGGGATTAGAATCCAACGAAACACAGTTTATAATGTTCGTCTTACCTCGCTCAATCCCTTTCTTCTGCGAGTCTTAATCATGAAGTCACGAGCTAAAGCAAGTGGTGGAGAAGGTTCAAGAGGATGTAAGATAACATTCTTATCCAATGGATCTCCTGGAACCACAGCCCAATGATCAAAGACCTGCTGACAGAACGCCTGTCCTAGCGTATAAGATCTAAGATCTGTCTCAAAACCAAAGCTATTTGCAGAAAAATTATTAGTGGCATAAGATGAAAACTATTTATATCATATACTTACCTATCCATAACAGGCAAGAAAGCTTTCACAGTATAGAAAGGAGCACCAGGTTTAGGAGCATCTTGTACAACATGTCCTCTTCTTCTTGCTAATACAGGATAGATTGATTGAACACAATCAGCAGGTGATTGAATTTCAACCAGATAAACAGGTTCCATAATTCTTGGTGTTGCCATAAGGAAAGAAGAATAAACAGTACGACGCGCTGTAGGTATAATCTGTCCACCACCACGATTTATTGGTTCTTTAGCAATAGTAGCATCTAATATACGAAATTTAGTATTACGTATTGGTTCATCACATAATGGTCCTTCTCTTGTACCCCATTTAAAACCTTGTACAATAGAATCTTTAATATTAAATAACAATTTTTGATCAACTTCAGTTGGGATTGTATTATTAATCAATATATTCGGTGAATGATCATCAGGTCCGAATGCCCAGATTGAGCGTGATGTTAATAAATCCCAATCATATTTTGTACGAAAGAAATTACTAATACCTTTAATATCAGTATTATTATGAATAATAATCTTTTGTTCTTCAATATCTTGTGATAAACCATTTTCTAATGGTTCGGATAACATAGTTAATCGATTTTTCTTATTTGTTGTATCAGAAAAACAATTTAATGTTGATGATTCAATCACAGTTTCATTGAAAGTAACTGAAGGATCAGATACTTTAATTTCAATATCAGAAAATAATTTTCTTAAATCATACATAATACAATCTAATGCTAATTCACCACTAGATAAGATAATATGTTCACCACTTTCTTCAACTTTTGTGATCACTGATGGATAGGTTTTATTAATACGTCGTAATGCTTCTACCATTTTCGGTAATTCTGATGGTATTTGTGGTTCAACAGCTAATTTCACTATTGAAGTTGCATCAAATTTTAATGGTCGGAAAATTGCAATACTTTGTTGTTGATTATTGTTATTATTATTATTTAATGAATAATCAATAAGAGTTGCAGTTTTCTTAATAGAATGATCAATACCAGATAATAATACAATATTACCAGCAATCGCGGAATTAATTTCAACTGAAAATCGACCAACACTGACCTGTATACCAGTAATCTCTGTAATAGCAATATCTTCATCATCATCTTCTGTATAAGATTCACCTAATACTTTAATCTTCTGTCCAACAGTAACAGTACCAGAATAAATCCGTGTTAATGCAAGAAATTTATTACCATCAGGTGTATTATATAATTTCATCACATTACCAATAAAAGGTGTCGTCGATGAACATGTTTTCATACCATCTATTAATTTATCATTCGCGTGAATCATACCAGTATACAATGTTTCAATCTTAGTGGAAGCATGTTGTTTTGGTGATGGTACATGATCGACAACCATTGATACAAACCCACGTGGTAAACCAAAGAATCGCTGTAATGATAATGACAATAATGGTTTAGGATTTAAATAATATTCACTTTTCTTCATTTTAATTGATAATTGTTGGAAAATCGATGTCATTTGTTCAATATTTCCTGCTAATACATGTGAATATATTTTATATAATGGTTCTAATATAAATTGTACAAATGTACGAACATTATTACTATTATCAGAATCTTTATTACTTGGTTTTGTTCTAGTCATTGCATTTGTACGTGTATTTACATACCAATCACCCCATAAACGTTTACCAAATTCTTGATAATCAAAATTTGCTAGTTGACTTTGTATTGCTTTCTTATTATTTGCATTACTCGACTGTGTTAAACTTTGGGTGTATCGTTGACCATAAATTTGAGCAAATGAAAAGACAGTAAATGACCATCCATGAGCAGCTGAGGCAAAACAAACATTACCTAATTCAGGTGAAACTCGATAAGGTTGTAATGGAGGTAATGAAGAAGAAGACGATGACGAAGGTTGTTGTTGATATTGATTGGAATATAATCGAATTAAAGAATTGACTTCTTCAATCGAATGTTGTAATTTAAAGTATGCATCTTGTGGCGGTAATTTTAGTTCTAATATTAATCGATCAACTTTATTGATTAACTACACAAAAGAGAATTATAAGAAGAACCAAGGAATGAAAAGGGATTTATACTTACCAAAGAGATAGGAAATCGTGATAATACAGCTTGTTTAATTAATCTTTCAGTATTCATCATTACACCTTCAACAGCATCAACTACAAGTACAACACCATCAGCAGCTCTCATTGCAGCAATGCTTTCATCAGCAAAATTAATATGACCAGGACAATCAATAATATTTAGCAGATAAGATTTATCTCTTAAATCTTCTAATATAATACTTAATGGTGTTGATTTGATGCTTAATTGTCTTTCCTGTTCATCAATTCTTGTATCAGTATATCTGACTTCTTTTTCAGGATTCCAATCATTAATATGTGTAGCACGTACTAATGAATCAATAAATAATGTTTTACCATGATGTAATTGTCCAATAATTACAAAATTACGTACTAATAATGGAGTATGCATTAGAGTTGTTAAATAATCATTATCATACTTTAATTCTGGTATATCTTTTAATAATACAGAAAAATTCTTTTGTTTCACTGGTTTAATAATTGGTTCAGATAAATCTTGTGCATCTTCATCAAGAACTACAGTTTTTACACCTGGAAATACTTCTTCTGCATCTGGGTAATATTTTTTATCTTCATGTAATATAATACGATTTTCATCTTCAGCCATCACAACATCCATTAAACCTTCATTACCCTCACTTCTTAGAGCTAATTGACGTCCATTTTGATGGAATCCATTTTCATCTTCCTCATCTGCATCGTCGTCATCAGCATCGAAACGACTTCTTCCTCTTTGCAAATTTTCTTCATCATCAGAGTCGACATCGCTTTCATCGAGCTCAGGTCCAATGTAGTTGCCAAATTCGTCATACAAATCCATGCTTTAGTGGCCAGAACTGGAAAAATCGTTAGTAATGCTTGGAGAATTGGTGCAATGATTTGATTTGAATGAATGAAGAATACGAGAAAGCGAGATTTGCAAAAGGGGAAAGTCAAGAATATCGAGATTTCTCTAAGTCTCAATTTTCATTATTTTACGTGGTATGATATCATATTCAAAGTTAATGAAGATTACTGATTATCCGCAAAGAGTTCTCGAAATAAAGTAGCAAAGGTTGTAGGCTTGGAATTTTGAATACCTCAGCTGATAATACGAGTGCAGATGATGAATTTTAAGGTTTTCAATCATTCAACTCTTCTTTGACTCACCACTCCGGAAACCACCACTCCACGAAATCTATTAAATGAAATCTACTAAGAATGAAAATAGTACTAATGCTGGAAATAATAGTGCAGCACATAGGTTATATACCGGTAGTTGAGTTTATAACAGCTGATTAACTTTCTACATTTTACGACAATCAACTTTTAGCTCCTTCTACTCACAAGACAGAACTATCCATGAATGATTGTAGATGTTTTAAAGTTACATAACACGGAACAATTCAGTCTCTTCTGATAGATATTGAATCTCTTCAATCAATTCAGTGCTTGGAGTGAATAAAATAGCAACTAACTCCTTTCTCTCATTAAGACCTTTTCGAAAAGAGATACGAACAAAAGCACCAGCTATAGATAATAAAGGATTTTCTTCAAGTATGAGTTCTTCAGGTGATGTCATATCATCTCCGAAGATGATTTCATCATATGGAAAAGAAGTCCAATTGGTTACTACAATAGTATTCACATCTGTCATGAAGTCACAACTAGGAAATCCTTGGCGATGCGAACCATATTGATCAAACCACTGACTTTCTTGACTGTACTTCTCTCGAAGCTCTGCATCAGACATCGAGTTAAGATGTTTCCTATTTTCTAGAGCAAGTTCCATCACAGATGCTTGACGAGCAAATTTACTGGACGAGGGAAATAATTGAACTCTAACATAATCTCCAATGATATCTTCACCATCCCCCAGACCAAGCGGCTTCCTCATATTACGAGCAAAGAATAATCGGACTTTCTCATCATTACAATTATCAGAGCTTACTCTTTGCGCTTTTCGAGCCATAGCTTTCAATAAAACTCCATGAATGAGATCATTCGAACTGACAATTTCTTGCCGATTTTCTCGTTTTATCTCTTCGATCTTCTCCGAGCTAAAGCTCATTGTAATGGATAAAGGAACACTAAATGGAGCAAAAACTACACTCTCTGAGGTATACCCATTTGGAGTTGCTGCGAGAAACTCATTGTCACTATAAAATTGAGCTTTCTCAGGTATGATGTGAACACGAGATTTAAGAAGAAGGATCGAAGAAGGAGAATTAACATGAGTAAGATTGTTTGCAACTATATTATATAACTTGGAAAGAAAACGAAAATAACTGATAATGGATGATTGATCAAAAAAAGTATGATTTAATCGATATCCTATGATAAAATGGTTTTTATACTGCATTACTCTAAAAGCTGCGATAGGTAAACCATCGATATTACTCATTGCTAAATCAGCTCTAATCATTTTTATATGAACTTTTTGAGGCAAATAAATATTCATTGACTTGTTAGGATCATATTCGACATCAACAAGGTTGCAGTATTCGCAGGTAAGAAAACCTTTGGAGAGATCATTGACATCAATGTCGTGAGGGGTAAACTCATCCTTTTGACGAGGAATCACACAAGCACCATCATAGTTGCCCGAAAGAATCCCAATCATCCATGGACAGGAAGGTAAAGTGGCTTGAAGAGCCTTCTTGAAGCATTCAAAATCTAATCGTCCATGGAAGCGTAAAGCACTGGAAGTTGTAATAGGCGACGAAAGTAAGCTAATACGATCTAAATCTATCTTTTCAAAGTCTATATTCTCCTTTTCCGCTAATATAACATGAACTTCTTCCATTTGATCTTATTTGATTGATTTCTGTCTTACTCACTAATTTCTCATGGTCAGCGGTTGATGAAATTGATGAGAAACTGAGGAAATAGGGAATTTCTGAAATTGGAGATTAGCTTTTTAGTGGATCAGAGTTCTGATTTGAAGTCACTTGATTTCGTCCATGACCTTCAGGCTTATGAGTAAGTGTTGTTTCTAAGTTATCGGTATGTTGGGAATGACAGGGTTGCGAGAAGTTGAATATATTGGTCACCAATGTGAAGAAAGTTCACTTTTTCTCCGCTTTCTGAATTACAGTACATATATATTTTTTATAATTTAGAGAAATCAAACAAAATGAAATTAAAGGAGGACATGAAAAGAAAGGCATCGAAGGCAAAGATCTATCCACCATCAACCAAAGAAAGAAAACAGATCCTATCAAAATCATAATAAAAATTTCCTCTACCAAGTAATTCTAACAACTTTAAATGATTCATTATCTCGGTGATAGACCGGCTTTTCGCTTACTATATAACCTTCTGACCACATCTTTGTCGCCTGTAGATCCTTAACAATTAAATCTGATCCAAAGTAATCATGTGAGAATAACTCTGATTTCACATTATGACCATAGGTTGCAACATAGAAACCATCATCCTTCACATCCTCTCGATTATAGACAGCAGCTAAAATACTTCGATTCCTTAACACAACATCATAAACATATCCATCATAATCTTTAATTTTCTTCATAAAAGGATGAGAACAAGGGAAGTACTCCTTCCCTTTCATCATAATAGGATGATGAGAAGTTAACTTCATCTCACCAATTTGATACAAACAACCAGAGAACTTAATCTTAACAATCACATCAACAGTTGTGACACCATCGAATGATAATACTAAACTATCTTTCTTTAATTCATTCACAGGGACCATGACTTTCTTCCCATCGATCATCGCATAGACTAAAGAATCATCACTAAAGCATCCTCCATCAGCATCATAATAGTTTGCCATATTTGGTGGAAGAGGTGGCGAGGAATTTCTACTACTATATCCACCACCAACAGTATAATTATTACGATAATTACTCATAACACGTCCAGATGGTCTAGGTGGTGGCAATTGAACAAATATACTTTCAATACGTTTTTGTTCATCGATAAATCGTGGTGTTTTAAATACTTGTATACCTTTATCTTTAAAATTAATACAAACACGATTAATATAGGCTGATAATAATGATCTTAAATAATGTTTACCCCATTGATTAAAATACTTTTGTTCGATGGCTTTACTAACTTGCCCTAAATTAGGATCATGAGATGATGAACAATCTGATTTAACGTTATATATAAAATCAATAGTTGGTAAATGACCACCTAAATGTTCTGCACGATGATCAGCTTGATCTAAAAAAGTATTAAATTGTGTTAATAGGAAAAAACGATTATCATATTCACGTGCTGTTAAGATTTGATTTAATATATCAATAAATTGATTACAGACTGACTGTGATATATCATCAAGTCTAGGTTTTTCAATAATAATACTATTGGATAATGCATTAATAAAGACAGTCCCAACCATGGTCGCATCAGGTATAAAACCGAAAAATCCATTAGATACTTTAGAGATTGAGAATAACATATCAGAATCTAAATTATAACCATAACCAAATGTATTAATAACAGGATAATTACGTAAATGCGAACATTTTCTATCTAAATGTGATTTAATCACATTGGATAGTACACCAGGTGGATTAATATTTGATTCGCCGTCAGTTAATACATATACCTGTATATTATAATCGTTCACAGTAGTCTCACGTAATGTAGAGATTTCATCAATTGCTAATCGTATACCATCCCATAGATTCGTTTGATTTTCTGGTTCTAAATGTTTTAATTTCTCGATTAATAGTTTTTTATTATTATCTGTTAATTGTGTTAATGGGATGAAGACATCTGCAACTGTACTAAATTTTATAACACAGGCATAATCTGCATCAGATAAAGCAGTCACTAATGTATTTAGCGTGTGTTTGACAAGATCAAGACGACTGTAACCATCATCTTCTGATCCATTACCACCACATGGTTCTTGCATAGAACCTGATGTATCAATGACAGCGTAAAGCATAATTGGCTTTACGTGAGTCTCATCATTCGTGGTTTTGGCATCGGCTTTGGCCTCTTCGGGAGCTTTTCTTTCATCAGCGTGTTTAGCGCCAGGACCTTTAACGTCTCGTGAATCCCTGGCATCCTTCGAGTCAGCAACATAGTCATCTAATTGACCTCGATGATTATGTTTAAATGTTTCAATAATATTTTTTAATGCGCGGTTTGGTGCTAATTGTGTTGGAAGTAATAAATGTCGAGTAATTGGTGAGGTTTGTTGACGTCGTAACCAATCCATAATAGCTTCCCTTTCATAAGAATTACCATCAGGATCGATGACAGGATCAACCATAATTTCATTCGTAATTGGGCAAATATATTCTTCTGGGACTCGGAGTGACATTCTTTTAGTTTGTTTGTGCTCGAATATTATTTAGAAAATTTATATATATTTTTTTTCAATCAATAGTCTCCTCAATGTCCAATCACGAGAATAAAGAGAAGGAAAATGAGAAGTCTTTGCTGGTTGACGGGGAGTTTGAATTATGAGAAAACCACAATTCCATTAAATCGAAAGTGTTTTAAGGAATTGTGTAAAGTTGTTCTTTCATCTAATCATCATCTGTTATGGATAAGTTATTCTTCAGAGCACTTCGATCTTCTGGGAATACCAGAAGGTTGGCTGGTCCTTTGTCAAGTCAGTTCAATCATAATGATCATCGGATAATTCTTTTGGAGGGGAAATCGCTGCAAACAAGGCGGTTCTCCGATAAACCTCCTTCGAATAACAGTAAAGATAAAGAATCAACAACCGCGGATAAAGAACAATCAACAATAACAACATCAAACGAAGATGTTGCTAAGGTTGAAAATCAGGCATCTTCCCCGCCCTCAAGTTCTGAGGGACAGCAACCTCCCACAACGAACAACACTGAAACTACCCCTCCTCCTGCTCCTTCCCTTTCTTCCTCCGCATCGTCGTATTATGGAGCCACTGTACAGCGAATTGGTTCGACCTTGTACAAAGCTGAACAACGATATGAGGACTTTGAGAAGCAAATCATGGCTACTATACGAGAATCCAGTCAACGAAGGTTTCGAATGTATTTCTTTGGTTCTATCGCTGGAATCGTGGCAATCGTAGTCATCTTTGGTCAACCTATTAAGGAGGCTGTCACTCAACAAACTGCTGATATCGCACAAGAAACACTTCAAAATGAATCTCTCAAGATTCAAACGCAAGAGTTAGCCATGGCTGTCATACAGACAGTGCTCAATGATAAAGAAATCACTGCACATGCTGCCAATTTTCTGAAAGAAGCGTCTACATCTCCTGAGACGCAGAAAGCTCTATTATCGTTAACCCTCCATGTCCTACAACATCCTCAAACAATGGATGAGCTTTTAGCACTGAGCAAGCGACTCATACACAATCTCACACACGACAAGGTAAGAGAGACCTCTAATTGAGATTTCTATGGATAGTTTATGAGTATCTTATTCTATAGCAAGTGGTACAAGAGTTAGCTGACGTGTTTATTGAAGTTTTGCACGATCCAAATCTACAAGATGTCGCGGTGAAAGTATTAGCAAAGCTCTTTCAAGAACCGGAAATAATACAAGCAGCCCTCGACCTGCTTCTAACCGTAGCTCAAAAGAATGAAGTGAAGCTGGTAAACAGCGATCCTTGTGTTCTCTGAAATTTTCTGAATTCTTTTTTTTTTCTTCTTTTTTTTTTCGACTTTTAGGCAACAGTTGATCTCGCCCAAACCATATCAACTGAAGTATTGGAAGACAAACAGGTAGAGTCGACCCTCTCTTATGTTTGTGTGTGTTTGATCTTACTATTTGGGTTTGTAGATCGTAACTCAATCGCGGCAGTTTATAGCAGATGTTATGGGAGATGATGTCTTGCAGAAAGAGGGTGGAAATGCTTTGATGAATACCGTTTATCATGCATTAAAACCTGGTGTAATGCGGTAAGGCTTGTTTTCATTATTATGGCTTTGAAAGAATAATTTCTCTCGATTCTGTAGTATGGTTGGATGTGGACTTGTTTGTGTTTCAGTTGCAGCTTTAAGATTGTTTTTAAGTCCTTTCTAAAGAGTTATTTCCGGAAAGATTTTAACCTTTTCTTTTTCTTTTTCTTTTTTTTTTTTGATTTTATTTTATTCTCCTAATAAATTAATTGTTGTTTAGAAGATCTTGAAAGCTATCGGATCGGCGTTATGCTGCTGGCTAAGAAGAATTCTCTGGTAACGCCTTATTAAGAGAAGAATTTTGGGACAGTTTTATGTTTTGATCTGAAAACTGAGAAATGCAAGCATTTCTAACGATTTTGATATTATTATTTTGCTTTTATTTTTTTCTAATTTGTAGTGAAAATGATTATGAAGGAAAGGTTGTGAAAGGAACAAGAAATGCTTTGTTTCTTGTTGAACATGGAAAGAAACGAATGTTTCCTGATTTTTATACATACACACGAATGGGATTTACAATCGATCAGGTACAAAAGCTCCCAGATAATATTCTAGAGTCCATACCTATGGGAAACACACTCACTGCGATTCCCGTATTTCGCCCTGAAGATAGAATGTATCACTCACAGTGTGAGGATCCAGATCGCATGGTAAGCCCTGTTAGTGACGGTCTTCGCGACTCACCTCGTTTTATCCTGATAGGTGAATGATCTTGGAGTAGTTCCAAATTTAGGTAACCTTGCGAGGTTTGCGAATGTTTACAGTCGAGTGAGGAAGTCAGGGAAGTTAGATCTTCTCGCTCTCGGCGGGAGTATCACTGCTGGTGGATATTTTATGGAATTTGTTAAACATCTACAAAAGCAAAGTAATTTATCTGTAAGCCTGCATAATCATGGTCATGGTGCGACAGAAATCACTTGTAAGTATCTCACCCACTATAGTCTCTGGGAGCTTTCCTTTACCACCTTGTAGATACTATTTTCTGTGTTGATATAGATCGTTATCAACCAGATCTTGTATTAATTGATTTTGCTGTGAATGATTATGGTCATCCAAAGTTAATGGATTCATTATTAAGGAAAGTATTATTATTACCTTCTAAACCTATTGTAGTTCTAGTAAACCTTTGGGTTCATCGTGATTGTCCTGTCCCTAGATATCTTTTACATTCATATTATTATCAAATTCCATTAATTAATGTTTGCCCTGCTGTAAATCTCTGTTATGGGAAAGGACAGCTTCCTAAACATATATCTGATCAATACTCTAAGACTGATGGTGTTCATCCCTGGGGGAGTCATGGTGTTCGATTTTTAGGTGATTTATTATATGCATGGTGGAAAAAATTAGAAGCTTTATTGGTTCAAGATGTTAGTATGGATTTTGATGGAAAGTTAAATACTCATTCACATAGCTTTGATCAATTTCTAACAAAATTCTCCTTTTCTTCTGGGAATCAGAATACAACAATGGAAGATTTGTATAAGGAATTACCTGCACCGATATATATCTCTAATCCTATTGGTGTTTGTACTCGTTGCGAAGCATTAGCTGATGATGCGGATGGTAAACTTGCACCAATTACTCCACCGAAAGGGTTTCGAGTTGTTACTAGGACAAAGATTGGATATGGAGGATTTAATCCTAACGACCGAAATCCCACAACTGTAGCAACGAAAAGCTTTAAAAGGAGTTGGCAAGCGAATGAACCAGGTTCGGAGATTTCTTTCAGATTTTATGGGACGACAGTGAAGATTGCAATCTGGCAGAGAAGAGATGGTATGGGAGTTTTACAAGCTTACGTTGATGGTGATAAAAGTAGGGTAGCGAAAGCATCTGGGTTTTTCAAGGGATATACTTGGGCGATGGAGAGGAATAATACAGGCAGATCAGAGATCATTCCGTTGTTTGAAGGTTTGAAGGATGGGTTTCATACTCTTACCCTTGTTGTGTCGAACGAACCTGCCAATAAATGGGTTCCAGGGCATATGACTCAAGTCTTTGCATTATTGTCTGCTAGTGATAGTTTGGATTGTAAAAGTCGAACGTAAAATCCTTCAAATCGTAAGATCACGAACTCTCCCAATTCGGCACTACACAAGAACACCAAAAGAAAGAAGGAAGAGAACGAAACGTTAATTGAGAATTGCGCAAATTAATTGGATAAGAGAAGTAATGGAAGCTTTGCTTTTTGTTGTGTTATTATCAACGATCTCATGGATTTGTGCTGGTAAGA
>VFQN01005342.1_pt1 | contig 15830 bp, 16 predicted proteins | sample 3512371 | NCBI WGS metagenome assembly VFQN01 (sample SAMN10412370, study PRJNA504923) | tailings metagenome | isolation source: Replicate 2 from Balatoc abandoned mine | place: Philippines: Itogon, Benguet | collected 2017-08-28
GCACACCACCACCTCGCACACCACCTGCTCGCACACCACCTGCTCGCACACCACCTGCTCACACACCACCTGCTCGCACACCACCTCGCACACCACCTGCTCGCACACCACCTGCTCGCACACCACCTGCTCGCTCACCACAGACGGTACAGCGCACTCTGCTGTCTTCTCTCAGGTGACGTACCCTTGAGTCCTCAGATGTCTGCCAAAAGACTGCTTGCGGTACGGTGCGCGACGACCCGCTGGCGCTGGGCGGCCTGTACCCCATCCTGGCTGCACCTCGTACGCCCTTACCGGCTGTCCCCTGCCCCTGTCCCCTCGACTTGGCCCTCCCCTAGGCTGCCCACGGTGCGCGACGACCTGCTGGCCCTGGACCGTGGGGCGGTGGCGCAGATAACCGACACCGACACGGCGTTCAGGAGGCTGCTGGGAAGGCTGCTGGGAAGGCTGCTGGGAAGGCTGCTGGGAAGGCTGCTGGGCAGGCCCCTCATGCGTTACGCCAAGGAGGTGAGGCCGGCGAGGAGAGCACGTGGTGAACATGCGTCCACCTTCTGTCCAGCGGCAGCAGGGGCCTGTCTAATGGGGCTGCCCCGGCACGGCACCGCCCGTTCTCCCTCCATGGTCGCGGTTCATAACATGCCGCTCGCTCACGCGTGCCATATGTGCATCAGCTACAGCCCTTAAGATTGTAGCGGCAGTGTTAACTGCCATGGGGGCGTTTGCCACGAGTGACACTAGTTTATCAATGGTTCCTTGCTCACGTGAGCGGAGGCTCCCTTGTACGACCGGTATTGCCACGCCCATAGCCTCCGTACCCCTTCCGCATTCCAATTCCGCCCCGCTGGTATTGCTTTGGTGTACCCATGTGGCTTGGCTACCGTGACAGCGGTTTCCATGCCTTGCCGACTCCTCACGTGTAGGTCTCCGCGCTACCCCACGGCTCACGCCGCGCTCTGCTGGTGGTGCTGCTTACGAATTAACGTCGCTTTGCCAACCATCTTTCTATATATCTGCATTTTTGTTCGCTTTCCACCTTTGCTCCAATCTGCAGGTCTCCGCGCTGCCCCTCGGCTCCCGGCCCGCCCCGCTGGTGGTGCTGCTGGATGCCCTGGACGAGGCGGACCCCCCGGAGGAGCAGGTCTGGGGGACCCAGGGGCAGGAGCAGCAGCAGCAGCAAGGGCCATCCCACGTGGCAGGGAAGCAGCAGGGCTGCCCGCGCGTCCCGAGGTACGGGGCAACATAGGCCTCGCGTTGCTGACCCTGCAGCTGGCCCGCCTGCCCGCCGACCTGGTGCGATACGTGCTCACCACGCGGCCGGACGCAGCGGCAGGGCAGGTGCTCCCGTGCCTGCGCCGGGTGTTTGGGGCCAAGGAGGAGGCGGCAGCAGGGGGGGAAGCTGGGACGCTGGGGCTGGCTGAGCTAAGGCCGCGGCACTTTTGGAGCAGCGTCCAGCCCGGTACGGACGAGGGCAGTGGCAGCAGCAGTGGCGGCGGAGGCGGCGGCGTGCTGGTGTGCCACACGGTGGAGGGGCTGTGCCGGTCGCTGGGCCTGGTGGGGCTGCCGCCTTTGCGCCCCCAGCAGCAGGACGGCCACCACACGCATTCCGTGGCGGGCAGGAGTGGAGGCCAGGGCGACGGCGACAGCGACCTTGCCCAACTGTACAGCATGTACAACAGGGTTTTCCGCCACTCGTTCGCGTCGTACAGTACTGTGCAGGCGGACCAGGTCCGGCAGCTGCTGGCGGTGCTGCTGGCGGCGCAGGAGCCGCTGACGCAGGCGGTGGTGCAGCAGCTGGGCCTGAGGAGTGTGCTAATGCTGCTGCCCGGCTGGGGGGTGCTGTACTTCGTGGACGAGCACCGGGTGTACAGCCTGCACAAGTCGCTGGCGGACTACCTGCGCGGGGACGTCGCAGGCGGGGCGGCGGCCCGCTGGGCGGCGCAGGGATCCAGCTGGGGCGGCGTGGACGTGCGACAGGGCCACCTCACGCTGGCCAGCCTGCTGGCGCAGCCGCAGGCCCTGGCCGCGCCCAGCCCCTATGCCCTCAAGTACCTGCTGCACCACCTGGTCATGGCGTGCCTGGGCACCACGGGGGCAGGGGCGGCTGTTGCAGGCGTTGGTGCTGGCGGTGCGGGAGCAGGTGCAGCAGAAGCGGGAGCCCCTGCGGGGGCAGCCTCACACTTGCTGGATACGGCGCTGGCTCACTTTGGCTTCCTGCAGCGGATGGTGGCGGCGGGGCACGCCTGGCGGCTGGTGGCGGCCCTGGGCCCCCACGCCGCGGCCCTGGAGGCAGCAGGGTCACAGCTGTGCGGAGATGCGCTGAGGTGCTTCCGGGCCGCGCCGCAGGATTTGGACAAAGGTGTCCTGACGATGGCAATGAAGTTGCTGCCCACCGGGTCGGCCCTGTATGCGCTGGCGGTGGCGGCCAAGGAGGAGCAGGCGGGGTGGGGCTGCACCCGGGTGCTGCCCGAGTACGGCTGGTCGGCCTGCCTGGCGGTCATGAAGGTGCGTGTAGCAGCAACAAGGCGTACGACAGCGGGTTGGCGGATGCCCTTGTGGAAGCAAAGTTTGCAAGGCGATCGTGTCTTCTGGAGGAGTATATTCGTAAGGCCAAAACACGAAGCCGTGCGTGCCGTTGTTGGAGCGGGACTTGGTCTTGATGGAGGAGTATGTCGGACCCAATCACCGCTGGTATGCCGGAGCCTGCTTGGCTCTGCCTCGTAGATTGTACCTTGGTGAAGAAACTGTCCCTTTCGCCCTTTGCCAAACCTGCAGGGTCACACACGCATCCTGAACAGCGTCTGCTGGAGCCCCGACGGTCGGCAGTTGGCCACCACGTCAGCCGATAAGGCCATCCGGGTGTGGGACGCAGCCACGGGCGAGTGCAGCGCTATGCTCAAGGGACACAAAGGGGACGTCTTCAGCGTGGCCTGGAGCCCGGGCGGCAGGCATCTGGCCACTGCGTCGGAGGACTCATCAGTCCGACTCTGGGACGCTGCATCAGGTGACTGCAGCGCCCAACTGCAAGGGCATGAAAGAGATGTCAACGGTGTGGATTGGAGCCCCGATGGCAGGCAGCTGGCCAGCGGTTCGCTGGACACGACTGTGCGTGTGTGGCACGCAGCTACAGGGCGGTGTGTGGTGGCCCTCGCGGGGCACACCAACAACGTGTTGGCGGTGCGCTGGGGCCCGGGTGGGCAGCGGCTGGCCAGCGCCTCACTCGACATGACCGCGCGGGTGTGGGACGCTGCCTCGGGCCAGTGCATCTTCACTCTCGAGGGCCACGACAGCTTGGTAACCAGTGTAACCTGGAGCCCTGACGGCCAGCAGCTGGCAAGTACCTCACGCGACGATACCATCCGCCTGTGGAATGCGGCCACCGGCCAGTGCACCTCCACATTGACGGGGCACACAAAATGCGTCAACGCTGTGGCGTGGAGCCCCGACGGACGGCGGCTGGCCAGCGGCGCATTCGACACCACAATCCGGCTGTGGGACGCCTCCACAGGGCAGTGCTGTGCGACCCTGGAGGGGCATGCGGGAAGCGTGTCCGGTGTGGCATGGAGCCCGGATGGGCAGCAGCTGGCCAGTGCCTCCCGGGACTCGACCGTTCGGGTGTGGGACGTGTCTGGGAGGCACCAACCTACCGGTAGCAGTGCGGGGCACGCGGACGCCGTGATGGGGGTGGCGTGGAGCCCCGACGGACGCCTGGTGGCCAGTGCGTCAGCGGAAAACCGTGCGTGTGTGGGAGGTAGCAACTGGCGAGTACAAGGCCGTGCTGCAGGGGCACACCCAGGCAGCCCGCTGCGTGGCTTGGAGCCCCTGCGGCAAGCAGCTGGCCAGCGCCTCCTATGACAGCACGGCTCGTGTGTGGGATGCGACAACTGGCCAGTGCTTGGCTACCCTGGAGGGCCACACGCGTGATGCGTACTGGGTGGCCTGGAGCCCGGACGGCCTGCGACTGGCCAGCGCGTCAGGTGACAACACGTTGCGCATCTGGGAGGTCAGCTCAGGCCGTTGCGTTGCCTTCTTGGAGGAGCACTGTGATAACGTCATATCGACCCGGATAAACCTGGCTTATAAGTTCATGTGCGTGCAGTGGAGCCCGGACGGCAGGCAGCTGGCCAGCGGCTCGGATGACACGAGGCTTCGTGTGTGGGACAGCACCACGGGGGCGTGCAGCACTGTCCTGGAGGGGCACAAGTGGGCGGTCAGGTGCGTGACCTGAAGGCCGGATGGAAGACAGCTTGCAAGCTGCTCAGATGACGGGACGGTCCGCGTTTGGGATGTGGCGAGTGGCTGCTGCAGCGCGGTCCTGAAGGGCCATGATGGGCACGTCAACTGTGTGGCGTGGAGCCCGGATGGGAGGCAGGTGGCGAGCAGCGGGGACGACAAAACAATTCAGCTGTGGGATTCGGCCAGCGGCGTGAAGGTGGCTACCGTGGAAGGGCACGGGTCCTATGTCCACTGTGTGGCCTGGAGCCCGGACGGGAGGAAGATGGCCAGTGGCTCTGGAGACAACACTTTCCGGCTTTGGGAGGTGATGGGCGTGCGGAAGTGAAGCGCTGGCAGGTACGGCAGGCCATAGGCGCTTGATGTTGGGCCGTGTGTATGCCCACGGATGTTGTGTGTCGCGCTTGCCGTGCCCCGTGCACATGCAGGCGTTGTAGCAATGACCCGGACCTGGCTGAAACGCCATCACGGCTCGAGCGAAGAGTACGGTACTGTCACATGGGATGAACCGCTGAAGATTTGTATGTTGCCGCTTGACTTCCAAACGTGCATGCTGTGCATGCTTGTACAGAAGTACTAGTGCTGTGGAGAGCCACTGAATTGTGCTCCGCAATGTCAAGTACCCTTGCATGTCTGCTTCACCTGCCGATAATTCATGGAGGGTGGCCTGTGCGTACGTGTATCTTGTATGTGGTCCGGCCGCCGTTGTGTCGCAGGGCACACAGTGTGGCCGTACGGCGTCTAGCCCTGATTGCGGTTCGTGTTGGCACTAACCAGTTTTGCTTATCGAGCACCGACGCAAGACACCTGCTACGGCACGCGCACTCTCATGCATGCAACTGTGGGGAAACGTTGCTATGCTCTGACAATAACACGTATGAGCAAATGTTTTGGATGTTTTGTAGTTGGTAAGCCCTGGTAAGCCGCCACCCCTGGTAAGCCGCCACCCCTGGTAAGCCGCCACCGAGTTTGCCACCCCTGGTAAGCCGCCACCGACTGAGGCCCTTGGTGGTTCTAGCCTTGTTGAGTTCCTCATCGTCCCATGGGTCCGTATGGCAATGCTCAGCACATCTCTTTTCTGGCATGTCAAACTTAATTTGTTTGTATTTAGGGCTGTGTATGGTTCCTCCACGTCGTGCTTCCGCATATGTCACCTGCAAGCCAAAAAGCCGATCAGCCCAGACCGGGAACGCGGACAGCTCATGAGCGGGATATGCTCACCCTAAGCTCGCATCCAGCTTCAGATGGGGATGCTCAGCTCCTTTGGCTTTGCCAGGTGTTCCAGGTTGGTTAATCCTCCCACCAACATGTCTATATACGACACGTGTATTGCAGTCCGAAGCCTGCGCTGCACCCAGTCTTACTATTGCCCTATGGCCTTTCGAGGGCTTACAATTTCACATTAAACATACTGGTCCAGTATTTGCGCTAAACGCACTCGCGCACTATGAGTAACATCTTGTGCTAAGCCGCAGCAGGATTCCTTGGCGGTCCTGGCTCGCTGCCTACTTGCTTGCTACTATGCCAGAGCGCAGATCTATGAGGCTAGGGCTGCGCGCGTACCTGTCAGTCCTTTTGGTTGGGTCATGTTGCCAGACGTGGGCCTTTGCTGCCAACCTTGGGCAGACGGTTTCACCAGGCGGTGAGAAACCTTTGATCCTGATCCAAGCTAACCTCAAATATCTGGCAGCTCAAGCCGCGAGAGGCCTGCAAATGGTGCTAACGCCCGTGTTTCGGGGTTCGGAACTGGTCGCAGAGAACGTCGTCCTGACGCGCGATGACTTTTTGCAAGATGCTGCAATAAGGACAGACCATCACCCGTGCATGTCGTTTGTGGAGGTGCCGGTCACCCCCCTATCCCCTGCGCCAAGTGCCGACGGCTCAACGCGGTCTGGTGGCTACTTGACCCTTCACGCCCTGCGAGAGCGTGACGTCCTGATGCAAAGCTCCCCTCGCATGGCAGTCGACATTGTCCTAGAGCGCGGGATGTTCCTCGCCTCTTCGCCGCACAACCTACGGTTGTGGGTTTCCAGCGTGCCGCCTTCGGCCTGCGACGGCGGTGTGCCACGCGGTGCTCAAGTCTTGGCGGAGGCTTACGCCGAGTGCGACACCAGCGTTGTCACGCTGGCTGTCAGCTTGCCGAGCAGCGTGTTCACCTGCGCTCCAGGCTCTGCAAAAGCAGCGGGACACGCGCCTTCCGGTGTGGAGCCCCACAGCTCAAAGCGCCATCCACGGTCGCTGTTGACGGTGTTCTACCTGACTGTACAAGTTGATGCTTCAGATCAGGCAAGTAGCACTCCTCTCCGTCACTTCCACGTTGCGCAAGAGCGCCAGGTCATGATGCGTGCGTTACCTGGTGTACGCGGGCGCTTGCAAGTGGCCACACAAAAACCGCCGCAGGCATGGAGTAACCCCTGACCCCTCGTTTCCCCCAACCACCACCTCACCCAACACCCACAGATCTGTGCAGCAGCAAGCACTCTCCTCTTCGCGAGCAACCGAACAAGCGCAAGCCATGCAGCTACGCGTGCTGGCGGAGCAGCTGCCTGCCAATACATCGCGGTCCGGGCTCGCTGCAACCCCACCATGTGCCACGCCAGCGCCCGCCGCGCCGCCGCCGCCGCTGCCACGACCTCCGCAGGGCCTGACGCCAACTCCGCCAGGGCGACCACCGGCAGCAGCTTTGACGGCACCCCGGCCACAGCTGACCCACATCACCACACGCAGCCCTCCCAAGGCCGCCCCCGCCACCACACCCACCAGCACACCGACTGGCTAAGCGCGCTGGGGGCGTGGCTGCGGCAGTGGCCGGAGCAGCTGCTCAGTCCCACGTGTGCCGTGGACCCCCGGGAGGGCATCATCGGCAATGGCTCACATGCGGAGGAACAGGACACAGGCGTGTGCCACGTCGCCGGCGTGGCTATGGGCCTCCAGGATGCCTCCCCTCTCTTTCTGGTGCTCTCGGTGTACGGCACGCTGCTCGTACCTGTCGTACTGCTCAAGGGAGTCCTCGTTTACTGGTGGCTGGGCAGTCGGGCGGCGGCGCGGCGGGCTAGCGGCAGCGGGCAGGGCGCCAGTGCGGGTGCCACGCCCATGCAGAGCGGCCAGCTGGATGAGTTGCTGCAGCAGGAGCAGGCGCTGTTGGCGCACAAGGAGGCCCGCGTGGCACTCAGACACGTGTCACCATTTAACACGCAGACGGTGGCTGTGGGCGCTGGCCGGACCAGCACCAGCAGCACCACCGGCCGCACGCCCAACGCGCAGAACGGTAACCGCCAGCAGGCAGGGGCCCGCTCGCGTGCGAAAGAGACGCATGCTGATGGTGGTGTTGGGGGCAGGCCGCCGCCGCCCGTGCAACAGCAGCGGCAGCAGCAGCACGCGGGCGTACGACGCAGCGTAACGTTTGCGCACATGCGGCCGGCCCCTGCCTGGGCCGTGGCGTACAAGTGCAGTCCCCTGGGGCAGCCCTCGCACGTGCAACCCGATGGTGATGCCACAGGTGGCAGCGACGTCCACACCGATGCTGGCGGCCAGCCCAGCCCGTGTAACGAACGGGGCCGGCCGCAGCCCTCCTCCGCCCAGGCCCGGTCTGCGCCCCACCGCTGGGTGCTCAACGCAGCTGCCGCCAGAGGTGCCCACAGCAACCACGAAGACGCCAGCGCAGCGAGTTCTCCGGGGCCTGCAGCGGGCAGCAGCGACGCGGCCGTCCGTCTGCGCCTCAAGAGCGCCAGCGCGCGCGCCCTTCGGGGCGCCTCTGCAGGCGGCAGTGCGCAGCAGCAGCAGCAAGCGCTACCCTCAACTGTCCAGGCGCTCACGGGATCCGCCCCCCAGTCACCCACGTGGGTGCACAACTCGCGTGTGCGGGGCCGCGGCAGCGTCAGCGCGAGAGCGCTACGCGTAGGCTTGGACAGCGCGCCGGGGAGCCCTGCGGAGGGCGGACCTGGTGCTGGTGAGGGCGGCATGGAGTTTGGCGCTGGGGACTGGCGCGCACGGCTCGTGAGCGCGCGTCGCAGGTCGCATGAGATCTTCCGGGCGCACCCAAACGACCTGGCCCCGCTCCCGCGCGTGGTGGACGCGTCGGGGCGGGGCCCGCAAGGCCTTGGCAGGGCCGGGGCGAAGCTGGCGGAAGCTGGAGTGGTGGAGCGGAGCAGCAGGGAGGAGGTGGAGAGGGATGAGTCCTGGGCCCCGCCGCCGTACCTGGATGGCGGCTGGCGCGCCTGCCGTGCGGCCGCCACGGCCGAATGGGTCCGGGGCGTGCGAAAGGCGGGCGCGATGGCTCCGCCGCCGCCGCAGGACATTGAGTCGCCGCCGCCTAACTCGCCCCTGGCGGAGAGTACGGCGGCGGTGGACAGGGTGGCGTTTAGGCATGGCGTGCTACTGCAGCAGCAGCAGCAGCAGCAGCAGTACCTCGGCGCACGAGGCACCGCAAAGGCTGCCGTGACTGTTGGGCGTGGGGCTGGAACCGGCGTTGTGGGTGGCGGGGAGTGCCTGCTTTCGCCGCCTCCACCTCCACCTGCATCGCAGCGGCTGCATCACCACCACCACCACCACCACCATCCAGAGCGTGTTGCAGCAACCGAGTGCCACGGGGCAAGCGCCGGTGTCATTGCACTGGTGAGCATCACCGACATTGAGCCCGTTGCTAGGCACCAGGTGCGGGAGCAGGAGCAGTGCCAGGGGCACAGGCAGCAGCAGCAGCAGCAGCAGAAGGCCGCTGACCTGCCTCAGGCCGTGCAGCCGGCCCCCGGCCAGGGCACGGCTTCACCCGATTGGGTCCGGATCATGGGCAGCGCAGCACCCAAGGGCCTGCCGTCCATCCGTGTGGTCCCGGCTGCGGGAACGCAGAGCGGTGGCAGCGGCGGCGGCGGTGGGGACAGCTTTCGGCGGCGGCTGGGGGTGGGGCGGTCTCGCCTGGGACGGGATGTGCTGCTGCACGGCAGTGCTGGTGGCGCTGGGAACCCGTCCACGCCCTGCTCCCCCACACGTGGGGATAGCTTCACGAGCCCCAGGGCGCCCCGGACGCGCAGCAGCCCACGGGCTAGCCCACGTCACAGCACTCCGCAGAGGATCTACATGCCGGTGTTGCGCGCACCGCCAGCGCCGCCGCCGACTCCGGAGGCTCAGTGACGTGGTCCAGTCAGTCACGAAAGGAGCAATGGCAACAGTTTCGTGCTGGTCGGTCTTGATTGGAAGGCATGGCGGGGCATGCGGTAGGGCGAGGATAGGGCAGGCCGAGGGTGGCATGAGTGAGGGACGTTCTAGGGGAGGGGCGCTGCGCAGCGGGGTGGATTCTTTGGGGTCGCTGACGGTCAGGTGGTGCAAATCCACGTGGCTTGATTGTACGAGGGGAAGAGGGGAAGCCGAAGGTGCCCGGTAGGGACAGGTGTGAAGAAGTAAAGCGTTGCTGGTGGCAGAGGCAGACAGGGGTTTGGACGTCTTGCGTGCCTTCCCTGGTAGGCGCAGGTACGAGGAGCAGGTAACAGCATGTAGACTGTGCGCTGGTTGGCAGTAAGCATTGTAGCAGTGTGCCATTGTTCTGGTATAAAGATGCGCAGTTATTCAGGCGTTGGTAGGGTGCAGCCAAGGGAGCAGCTTCGTGGTTAGAGCTTAAGGGAGTGGTCCCGTCGGAATTGCCATCGTTACGGGTTGGCTTCAGCCGTCTTGTCATTATAGCTCCGGCATCCTGCATGGAAGGGGAGTGATCGAGGATATTAGCGCCGGAGAGGGTCTCCTTGAGTGTTTGCGTTTATGGTGCATGGCGTTGAGATGCAGGCTCTGGCACCATAGAGCCTTGTCGAGGACTAACCGTTTGGCATGTGCTGGTATCTATCTTGACAAACCAAATGCTGAATGGCAGCGTTGATCAAGTAACCGGTAGCGGCAGTTCAGAATGCAAGTTGCTGCTTGTTTCTCCCAGTGAGCCAGGTGTGAGGGCTTACGCATCAGTATGGTTGATTGACACGTGTGCTGGAGTAGGTTGATTCAGGTTCGTTGGAGTTGTCAGTGTGTGTGTTGCGCGAGAGCAGGGCGTGCAGTTCATGGCCGTTGTGGTACGGGCGTTGAAATCCACAAGAAGCCCTTTACATACCGGTATGTTGAAAATAGCCAAAACAAATTTTGTTTGTCGTATCTGCCGCTGTGACGATCGGCGGGCGCACGGCATATATAGTATATTGCGCTGTGTGGAAGCACGCTCGCCTGGCAAGAGCGTCTCATGGAAGCAGGGGAGCTGCGCTGCGTGGGGAGCCTGCCGTGGCAAGGCAGGACAGGACGGTGGAGTGTGTTAGTTGCATCCATGCTGTCATCAAAGGGCAGGACAGAAGAGGCTTGAGTTGGTGTTTATTGCTGCTGCGACAGGGCAGGATCAGAGATTTTACACATGTAGGACATACAGTGGGTGGGTTCAGCGACGTACACGACACGCAGGCATGTGTGTCCTGAGCGGAGTCGTCTCACAGCAGGCGCACGAGATGCTGCCTGTATGTATGCGTTGGGCGGCATACACCATTAAAAAGTTCTAAGAAAATACAAAATAAACCAACTGAAATAACTAACAGTCTTGCTAATGGTGGAGTACACACCGGTCAGTATGGCAGTATGTCGTTTCACGGCGAGGTCTCTCGCCTCCGCAAATGCAACAACCCATGTATCTGTGGTTCACAAGTGCACACGTGTCACAACGGCACGTGGTGATCATGTTGATGGGCTGATCCTTTGGCTTGGCTTGGCTTGTACCTTGTATGGTGTGTGTGGGCTTAGCAGTGTTGTCGCAGGCACAGGTACTTTGTTGCTGTGTGGCAGGCTTGTACTGTACCAGTAGATGCGTCGTTGGCCGCCTAGTTGCTGGTGCCCTGCTGTAAATGTGTAGCAGAAAGCGTTGCAGAGGGAGTATCAAGGCAATACTATGAGGACCAGGCCGCGATGGCATGGGCGGTTGGAAGCGAGGTTAGATTCAGGTTGGTCTCCTGTCAGTGTACGCAACGTCGGGGCACTGTCATGCAGTATTCGCTCCCTCAGCGCGGATGAAGGCAGCACCACAAGGGGCCGTCTAGGCAGCACAGTGATGGCATGGCCCAGGCACTGGCACAAGGCCGAATCAGTCGCAGAACCTGGCAACAGCATGCATCAAAAGTGTTTTGACATTTGAAGCTTGGGCACATGCACAGACTTGAAAACAATTACGGTACCGGTATATCTTACAAGGGCAGCAGAGGCCAGCAGGGGCAGGGAGTGCCTGCCATGAAGACCATGGATGCCGGGATACCCACAAAGCAGGTGCGCAGAATACTTTGCCGGGCCCACAATCAAGACCCATGCAGACCCCTCACAGGACAGCATGACCAGTAAGTGGCCCAATTTGCCCGAGAGCTCAATTCGCCGCACCTGTGCCTTGCAGCCCTCGCAGCCCCTACCTACAGTCTGCTGCCCTTCACCGCAACTCGGCAGCAGTACTGCGCTGTGCATGTGTGCCGCCACCGGCGCCGGGCAGTCACGCAGGTGACGGGACGTAAGCAACACTCAACAAATGTCACGGCGCTGCTGCCACCTGCCCATGGCGCCATGGGTGGTAGAGCGCCCCAAAGCCACATGCAAGACGTCTTGAGCTCCGAACGGCCGCTGCCGCCTTTTCGCAATCGGTGGTCGCTGCCTTCACCCCGGCCAGCCCCGACGCTGCTGATCCCTGCACGGCACCGCCACTACTGCCTCTTCACAAGCGCAACAAACGCGCTCCCGTCCATGTGCCCACACAACGCCAGATAGAGCATGGCAAACTGCTGGCCGTTCCCTATCGGTGACGCACAGCTGCTTCGGTGCCTTTTCCCCATACATGGCAATGGGGCCCTTGGCCAGCAGCGCCCGCAGCCCCGCCAGGCGCTGCTGACCCTTGCATTGCACCACCGTTACCTCTCCACAACCGCACACAGCGTCTTCCGCGCCAGAGGCCCGCTTGCACAGCTGGGCACAGCGCAACTGCTGCTCCCGCATGGCGCCGCAGAAGCTCGTCATGCATTGCATGACTGCTACTGCTGCCTCTTCGCGACGATGATTGGGCCCTTGGCCAGCAGCACCCGCAGCCCCGCCAGCTTATCCTCCTCCTCGGCGGCGTAGGCTGCCGCGCGCGCGCTGGGCCGCGCGCTGGGCCACGTCCTCGGCACGGGCCAGGGTGCGCGGTGCGGTTGCGCTGCGTCTCCAGGCGCCGGGCCTCCCTGGAGCGGAGGCAGCTGGCGGATGCGGAAGCAAGCGAGCATACTATCGTACAGCTACGAGCCTACGAGTCTCTAGCGGCAACAGTCTGTAGCGCGCCGTTTGCGGCACTACTGGCAACGCCTGCTAACAGACAACTAGCCTGATGCGGTGTGCATCTATGATGCTTCGTGCCAATGCGGCAACCAACTCTATGCGCCCATGCACCCCGCCGCCCCACCTGGGCTTGGCTACCTCAAGCCAAAGCTCCGTCCAAACTGGGCACAAGCGTAGTATGCTGGTCATCCACGCCCTTCCCAACCCGGCCCTAACCACCCATGCACCCCGTCACACCTGGCCTTGGCCGCCTCGGAGCTGTCCCCAAACCATTACGTGGTCGTTCAAAACAAGGTGGTCAACGTTTAGGTGAAATGGAAGTCTGGGCAATTGAAGGTTATGGTGCAGCTTTTGTTTTATCCGCCAGCCCCCCGGGATGAAGCCGCCAAGGCCCCGTCGTCGTCCCGCGCAGAGTGGGCCAGCTCCCGCCGCGCAGCACGCTCCCCCACCTGGCGGAACTGTGCAGCATGCAGGGCATTAAAAGGTGTACGGTACGGCAAGGGCCAGCTCCCGTCACGCAGCACGCTCCCCCACCCGCATACAGGGCAGGGCCAGGCGTCAATTCACAGGGTGTACGGCATGGCCCTGCCGCACGAAGCAAGGCAGACGAAGGTGCATCAGCCTAGATCAGCCAAAGCTGTTTGTGCTGAAGCTCAAGCGCCTATTAACCATTATATTGACAACATAAGATACGGTAGTGGTATTGCGGTCCCGAAGAGTCTTTGCATGGGTGGTTGCATGCGTGCCTTGGTTGGGGCATTCTATGTATGTGACGTGATGAGCAGCAGGGGATCGATGAGACTCTGCTGCTCTCCTGCCCCGTGGATTCCCCCGCTTAATGGTCGTTATGCCATGCGCCTTGCCCCTGCTGGCCTTCCGTAATCCTCTTGAGGTGTTGTGGTGCCGCCGGGGCGGAATCGCGGCGTTAGCACCAAGCGCTGGCACCCGCCCTAGCTAATAAGCCTCTGTGCGGCACAGCCACTCTCAGCAATTAAGGTGACTGCCAGGCTGTGTAAGGAACCGTAACCCGTCCTCTTCTTGTCACAACACCTACTGCCTTACAGTGCGGTATGTATGTCTATGCTGCTCCGTTGCCGCTGTGGTAAGTAGGACGATGCGTACTGGCGGTGCACGCACGTACCATACCACACGAGTGCAGTGAGCGTCACTACAGGCGCACTTTATTCAACACGGGCCGGTATACAGACCCAAGGTACGGCTCGGTACCGGCAGCAAACTTGTTGCGCCAGGTGCACCAAACGCACGTGTTGGGCAATGCACGCAGCACCACCAAGCAAGTTCAAAGACCTGACGTGAGGACGGTCGTCAACAAGCAATGGATCGATGGGAACAGGCATGCAAAGCCGTGGCGTATGCAATTGGTACAAGTTCAGGAACGGAGCTCAACCACCAGTCAGTCAACCGAGCAACGTCGTGTCTATTGCGGCAAGAGACCGCTCCAGGGCCTCACACGAATGTAATACCAGCGCTATTGTAGGTGGGTACTACGGCTACACTAGCTAGTACATACGGCTACGGAAGGCTATTACGGTAGTATCAGGACGCAGATTGCTGCAAGGAGGCGCTTGGGCACTGCATCTTGTGCGCCGTACGGGGCATAGCCACGCGTGTTGTTTGCCAGCAGGAGGCTTGGACCCAGATGGATCTGCTCCGCGCGGCGGAGCGTAGCCTACGGTAGGCAGGGATTGGCAGGCAGTCACACGAGTTCGTCTTCGTCATACGGTACTCATGCTAGCACTGCACGCACGGCGTGCTTACCAGCAGCACACACAAATATCACCGTGTCCTGGCGTCAGGTGCGTGCGTGCATCGCTCAGGGCCGATGCGCAACGGACAGGGACTCAGGCAGGGTCGGTGGCGTGGTGTAGTGGACGTGCGTGGTGCTTCCTAGCAGGGCTGTTACCAAGCAAGTCAGGAGTGGTGTGCGACGCAAGCAGGCGACGGCGCTGGTAACAACCAGCACGGAGCTGAGCGAGGCTGCAAGTCTACATACGCCAACTTGTGTGGTGTACCGCTGGAGTAACTAGCACGAAATCGTAGCAGACGGAGTGGGGTGTTCACCACCAGTCACCACCTAGTATCAAGTGCCGAAACCATATACTGGCCGTACAGACCTCAGGATACGCAACACCGCGAAAGTACTGATAACACGTGTTTTTGCACATGTACTATTCAGCGGTAGGTGGCAACACTCACCCCTGTATATGCTCGGCGGGTTTAGCACGGCTGGATACTGGTGGTCTCCTCCGAAAACTGGCCAGGCGGGGTGTACTGGTTCGAGGAGCCCGCCAACGCGCAGCTCCACCAAATGCCGGTGTCATCAGATTCGTTGCCCACCCAGCGGCAGTAGTCGTTGGTGGCGCCCTGGCACTGCGCGTCATACCAGCCACGGGGCAGGTTGGCGTAGCCTGGGTCGGTGATGCCCGTCTGGCGCGGCGCGACGCCCACAGCGCCTGACCAATGCACGATGGGAAGGGCGAGTGGAAGCCGTCAGTTCAGCATGCCAAGAGGCAGCAGCAGATCCCGATATGCGCTCGTCATACGGCTGGTCGCCTAGCGTGCACTACCGTACTCACACATGTAACGGTACCAACTAACATGCATGCACGGTGGCAGCAAGCATCTGGAGTGTGAACGCAAGTGTGAAAAATGTGTGTACACGGGTAAATAACTTCATACCCATACACCGGTACCGTAACCATGAATGGCAGAGTGCCACAGCCAGCTCATCACCTGCGTGCAGTGGGTGCCTGGCCCGAAAGCAAGAAGGCCTAGTGCATGCCACGCCGAACCCCGCCCCCGACGCTTGTGTCCACGCGCACGCTCCCCGTTGCGAGAGCCCATACACGTAAGCACGCACGCGATCCAGGCACACGCCCTCCCCTTAGCTAACGGTACAGAGCCAACGCAAGCAGCCGAGCGAAAGCCCCCGTGCCCAACTCACCGGTCGCAAGGAGGGCCGTGACGACCATGAGGCCGAGGATCTTGGCGCAGGCAGAGTAGCGCGCCATCGCGGGCAGCGTATGTGCGGGCCGCTAGCAGAGCGGCTTGACGCTTTGCTTGGCTTGGGGTTATATCAGCAAGCGAGTCACTAAGGCCACGCCTGACCACGTAAGACGCACGTGACGGCGTGTAAGGCCACGTTGAGGCACGTAGGGGCGTGTATACTACGTGCCCTCCTTACGCATGGGGGGCCTGCACCCGTGGGCCCAAGGCAGCAAACTGCGACGCCTGACACGTACATACGGTGGTATTATTTGTTAGCAACTCTGTAACTG
>VFQN01005343.1_pt1 | contig 15829 bp, 20 predicted proteins | sample 3512371 | NCBI WGS metagenome assembly VFQN01 (sample SAMN10412370, study PRJNA504923) | tailings metagenome | isolation source: Replicate 2 from Balatoc abandoned mine | place: Philippines: Itogon, Benguet | collected 2017-08-28
TATAAGGCTGGCTCCAGCGGCTTTCCCATTGCTAACTCCGACCAGTACTTTACCTTTTCTCCTTCCGCACAACAGGTTGCTGATACTGTGAGAGTGTTGCCTTTTCTGTCAATTATAAGGCTGGCTCCAGCGGCTTTCCCATTGCTAACTCCGACCAGTACTTTACCTCTTCTCCTTCCGCACAACAGGTTGCTGATATCTGTGCAAGAATCAGTGAGGTGGTGATCTAAAGAGTTACGCCAAACAAATAGTGATCTAAATAGTTATTTCATCTTTTCTTCATAAACAAGTCTTTTGGTAAATATCGACAATATTTGTTATCTTAGGAACGAGAAAAATAGCAGATAGAGTGAGTTTGAGAGTTGGGAGAAGAGAAAGAAGAGAAGAGAAGAAGGAAGTTGAGGAGAAAATCGTTTCTAATCCCTTTTACCCTCAGTGCGACCGCTTTGAAACTTGGCATACAATAAAGAGTCTGGAATCACTTCCATGTTAACTATCGAACAAACGCTAGCAATGATAAGAAGAACAAAAACTAAGCCAGTCCACAGGCAAATCTACGAAATTTTAAGAAGAGAGAGGAAGATTCAGAGTTGACTGCGCACCTGATATTGAGAGATCTGCTGTTCCGTCAACGTTGTGACAGTAGAGTTGGAACTCGTCAATACTCGATGTTGCTCTAACTGCAGTGTACTTGGAGATTCGTGATGTAAGATGATGACAGGACGATCGGCATGTCGTGACAGGTACTTCTCTACCGCACCAACATCGTTACTCTACAGAAAGATAGTTACGCAATCCCAGGAATAAAATCAACAAGCTACCTTTAACACCTCAGAGATAGGCGCGATTCCATTCGCTTGAAGCTCTTGAACGACTTCGTCGATGGAAGGAGATTTGTTTAGAGGGCTCGCAGGGGAGGTGCGAATTACAGGCTGTACCGACTCAGGTAGGACTTAATACCATCGCAATTACAAAACAATAAACTTAGAGCGAAAAAGAAAGTACCTCCACCGTGAAGCTCCAGAAGAATTGGCTGCTCGACAACTGAGTCAGATAAGGATCTCGAGGGAAGATTCATTTTCTCTGCAGAAGAGTCAAATTTTTGTCAAGAAAACAATGAAAACATTACCTTCCCACAGAATTGGCCTCAATCCACTGATTCTTGCACAGATATCAGCAACCTGTTGTGCGGAAGGAGAAGAGGTAAAGTACTGGTCGGAGTTAGCAATGGGAAAGCCGCTGGAGCCAGCCTTATAATTGACAGAAAAGGCAACACTCTCACAGTAGACACTGATCAAGAGGCAAGCTACAATAGTCAAGCATAGAAGCATTTTTTTCGCTGTAAAGAAAGAAATATATAAATATTTTGATGAAGAATATTGTGCTTTGGTAAAGGATGACTAGATTTCGGTGGAGGATTAATTTGTATGCGGTTCTTTTCGCTTCTCTTCATCGCCTCGATAGCTCAGTTGGGAGAGCGTAAGACTGAAGATCTTAAGGTCACTGGTTCGATCCCGGTTCGAGGCACTTCTTTTTCGCCTCGCATCCAACCTAATCTAATCTTTTTCCAATTTTGGTTGCTGTTCAGAGAGCTTGTTGTTACTTTGCTTGCCTGGAACATTTAGTCTCATGTCTTCTTTTGTAATTATGCTTTACTTCTATTGACATTAATTATAAATTTCAAAGAGTCATCTACTGTATCGCGAGTTACGAATTGCAAGGAATCTTACACAACTCGATGAATGCACAATTTATAAGCTTTCTCCTCCATGGAAGCAATCTATGGTATGCCATGTTGAAGAGATCGCTTGCTGCGTCTGTCCCTTTGATGAGAAAACAGTTTGGCCTTACCTACAAGGATATCGGCGACTGCTCCTCCTACTTCTCTTTCTTCTATGGAATCTTTAAGCTCGTCGGGGGTGTATTGACGGATTTCATCCCCTCAGAAACCGTATTTTCCTATGGAATCCTCCTAGGCTCTCTGATCAACGTGGCGATCGCCCTGTCAGCAGATCGTAGCAGGAGGAGCATCGTCCTGCTCTGGGGCCTCAACGGCCTCTGTCAAGGAGCAGGAGGCCCTGCCTTATCGAAGATGGTGTTGGAGTATATTCCAAGCTCTTCTAGGTCTTTCTATTGGTCATCGCTGTTGAATGTGAGTGATTCGTCATATAATCGCAGTGTGTGACGTGTTTCTGTCAGGCGAATAATGTTGGTTATTTGATCTCCTCCTACCTCCTCTACTTCCCAGCATCCTATTATGGTTGGAAGGTACGTCTCCCTTACTTTCTCTGTCTGTTGTCTGTCTGACGTTAGTGTGGTAGGGTCCCTTCCTCTTCTCAGGGGGTGTCGGTCTGTTGTTCTTCTTCTTCCTCTCTCTCTTCCCAGTGACGAGGACTACCTTCTACAGTGAAGTACAGCAAACAAGCACCCCTTCGGTGGTGAAGGAAGAGAAGAAGAGTGAGTGTCACAGAGAGGAAGGTGATGACGTCAGCGTCTCTCTTCTCTTGATACTGGCAGGGAGGGTGTTAGCTCTCGTTTGTGGCTCGATGCTGACGTATTTCTTCATCAAAGGGATCTCTGACTGGATCGGTAAGTCAGATACCTCTTGCATGACGTCAGCGCTGTCTAACCCCTATAAAGTGAACTATTTCATGGATCGCATGAAGATCGACAACTTCTCTGCGCTAGGCCTCGCCTTCGCCTCTGAGGTAACACAACCCATCCTTCACCACAGCTGTGACGTCACTGGTTGTTTCTGCTAGATTGGAGCGATCAGTGGCTCTTATTCCGCAGGCTTGCTGGCCGATCGCCTCCCTCACCACAGAGTGACGATCTGCATCGCCTTCTGCTGCATCACACTCTTCTTCCTCCTCGCTCTGACAACACTGGATGACGACTTCCACTCTCTCTCCTTCCCCTGGCACCCGCTCACTGCATTCTCCTGCTGTCGAAGGACTGGGGATGACGTCACAGCAGGTGGCTCTCTCTCGCTAGTGCAGTCGGCGGTGTTCAAGGTAGTGGTGTTTGGCGCGGGCTTCGGTGTCAATGCTCCGAAGGCGCTGCTGCCTCTCTTAGCGACAGAGGAGTGGCTCAAGCTCTGTCAGACGTGGCAGAGGAGTCGAGGAGAGAGGTCGCGCTGGGCGGGCACAATCAGTGGCATCGTGGGCTTCTGCTGTCAGATCGGGGCTTTGGGCTCTGGCACGGTCATCGGACGACTGCTACAACGAGACTATGACTACTTCCTCCTCTCTCTCCTCGCCTCTACTGTGCTCTTGATCATCTCGCTGGTCCTGGCAGAAGCTCTGAGCCACGTTAGAGCCGCTGTGAAGACGAAGGAAGAATGAAAGTCACAGTGATCACCATGGAAGAGAAGGTGACCTGACAGCTAGAGAGATAGCAGTCTCTCTACAGTCGCTTCCTATGATGACATCATACGATTGAAGTGATGTGGTGTGACGTCAGGTATGCGATGTGGCTTGACCCTAATCCTGATAACCTCTACCTCTGTAAGCAGAGGGATGTAGTTCTATTACAAACAAGGAATTGCATAATTAATATTACAAGAATAAGATGATGACGATGATGATGATGACAACGATGACGTTGCGATGACTGACACAGACCTCACAGTGTTCTGAGCTGCTTCCACAAGCCATTGAGAGACTCGTCGAACTCCACCACTGACACTGCCTTGCTGCCGATCTTCACGAGTGAGTGGTGCTGGTCTCTCACTCGCTGTGCAGCAGATCTCGATACAGTGGATGATGCCACAGACACGTTTCCGTCGGGCAGTTGTTGGAAGTGCTCTGGCACGAGCAATTCCTCCACTGCCTCCGACAGAGGGGCTTTGGGCAGATGGGTCTTGCTGTAGAGCTATCAGAGGAGAGACAGTGAAGGGTGATGTCGCATAGCAAGGTGGTGTGGTGTGACGTGGCTTACCTTCACATAGTGGTGTGCACCGGGATTTCCCTCTCCTCCTAGATCGCTGTTAATCGACGCACTCAAGATCGCCTGTGCAGAGCGCGGAGTCTCCCACGGCTTCAGAGAAATGTTCAGTTTGTTCTGCATCAGATCCAACTGAATGACGTCAGAACGAGTGAGGTGAGGTGATGTCAGGTCATGTCACAAAGTGTCTTACCATCGTGTTGTGTGACTCGGCGTGTTTCATCACACCGTGTTTGTACAGTCTCTCGTGCACTTTCTCGCTGGGTTTGTAGTGCTTCGCTGCGTCAGAGATGTTGGGAATGGCAGGAGAGTTGAGAGAGATGTTCTCGAGGTGTGTCGAGTGGTTGTTGTTGGGATTGTTGTTCACGAGTAGTTTAGGGATGACGTGCATGCGGAAGCCCCAGTCGTTGATAGATCCGTTAGTTTTGAAGTTGATGATGAACTTCGTGGCTGGGATGACGAGGGGAGGTCTGCCGTCTAGTCCAGGCCAGTTATACGGCGATCCGTTAGCGCCGCCACTGTACTTGCCGCAGCCGAAGTGATACACGTGTCTCTCGTCGTCGAAGAACTTGACGTAGTCGTGGATGGCCTCAGTCTTCGTGTCTTCGTGGAAGGTGATGACGTATGACACTGCGCCGGGCACCGCGACTGTCGTGAACTCGTTGGTGTTGTTGCGGTAGGGATGCTCGCTCTCGATGACGAGCATCGGACCGTCCTCGAAGCGTGCGTCATCACCGGGATTGACCTCGTGTGCTGACGGACGGAAGTTAATCGCCTTCGTCGTTCCGTCGGGAATCGCCACAGCAGTGCGCGTCTGCGGATCTCTCTGCAGCACTCCCTCTCTCACCAGCTTCTCCTGAGAGAAAGAAAGCAGATGATGTCAGCGCAACTAATAGAGGAGGGTGACGTCAGTACCTGTAGTCTGATGGACTTCTCACTCAGTTGAGGTTTGAAGGTGAGCTCCTTGCTCTCCACCTCCTCGATGATCTGCTTCCTCAACTCCACGCGTTTCTTCTTCTCCTCCTCGAACTTCATCAAGTCGTCAGGCGTCAGCTTCTTCCTCCCCATTCGCTTGAGATATTTGTCTGACGTCTTCTTACTTCCTCTGTGAGGAGAGAAAGAGCACTCCGCCACCTCCAACTATTAATTAACAATAACATGAGACGAGATTCTCTTATAGCTAGTGACTGACCAAAGCTGCCTCCTTCTGCTTCGCCTCGAGCTCCTTCTTCCTCTCTGCGATCATCTCAGGCATTCTGAGGTGCAGAGACTTCATGGTCGCTGACAGGTCTAGACTCGTCTTGTTGAGTCGTGGTTTGAAGAGATAGCCGCCTAGCTCCAGTGCGAGGCCTTGGTTCTGCTCCTTGATCATCGCGCTTTGCTTCGTGCGATTGGACTGGTGCATCTTATCAACGAGGCGATCCCACTGCTCGCCTGTGAGCTTCGGCGTCTATTGATGTATGAGTGATGAGTGGAGTATAGGCATAGGAGGGACTGAAGAGGTCTCACGGGCTTTGCTTCTTGGTTTTCTAATTTCCGAGAATGCTTCTTTTGCCACACCTCATAGGGCTTTGGACGTTCATTCGGAGAGAAACTAAAAAAGGAATTAAAGCAATGAAGTCGTTGAGGGAGGGAGGTGATAGTTTGTCTTACATCTCACTGCCTGTTCCTCCTCTCAGAGACTTCGAGGGAGAAGCAGCGATCGCCTTCTCCCCGCCCATACTACTCAGATAACTGAACGACGGGGCTTGATCAAAGTCCTCTAAGAGACCCTCCAGATCTTCATCGTCGTCATTGTTGTCGCGCGAGAAAGCGTGCGTCTCGAAGATTCGAGATAGTTTCCCGAAGATCTCTGCGTCAGTCATGGAACAACACTAACTCTGAATCAAAGGCGTGTGGTCGGTTGTGTGGGTGTTTCAATAGTAAAGTTATTAGTATTAAATCTTCTTCTTCTCTCTCTGTGAGGATTTAACTGACAACACAGTGAGTGCGCTCGATATTACAGGTTCCTGGAAAAAACAAGGAAAATCTACCGACAGTTTAACCGACAGTCTTACCGACAAGCCTACCGACTATTCCTCGTGCCTTCACAGCATTGACAAGGAACAATCACTCTTAAGACCTATCCACACCATCCACACTGATCACAATGAGCGAGACTGAAAAGGCACCCTCCTCTTTCCCTTCTGAACTTCGTCTCAGCAAGCAATGGGACTTTGCCGTCGAGCGATTTATCTATAATTCTGGCACAGGCGCTCTAGTTGCAGGCTTGGCATCAATCGTGCTATTCCGTGAGTGATCTTCCTCTCTTTAACATACAATTAGTGAATTCGTTTCTGTAGGGACTCGAGGATCGAGGATTGCTTTCACTTGCTTTGGTTTTGGCTTCGGTGCAGGTTCCGCCTATCAGACGACAAACTTCGCATTCGAGAAGGAGAAGCAGCAGAGCAAGTGAAAGACATGAGAGGCAAATCATTACACAACGATAGCGATGCAGTTGAACATCTTTTGTAATATAATGGAGTTAATTTGAAGTATTTACAAAGACGAAGATCTGTAAGACGAGGTCGAGAGAAGAAAGAGAATCATGTACAACACTTCTCTCGACCTCTACATAATACAAACGATAGGATAAACAAAGAGAGAGAGAGAGAGCAGTGCTTAGAATCTCTCATTCATTCGCTTTGCCACATTTCTCATCTGATTGTAAACCTTGCCAGGCGGAGAGCCCATGATCAAGTGACAGATCGCGTCTCTCGCGGTCGCTATGTTGGAGTAGTTGCCCATGATATGAATCTTCTGGTCGGCGACCACAATTCTCGTCTTCGTCGCGTTTTCTATCGCGTACTTCGTCTTTCCATCTTGACCAACTACTCGACCAATGGCTCTGGAGAGATGGTCTCCAGACAGCATCTTCACATCTGTGACGACGAAGGAGTCGATGTATAGATCTTCTAATCGCAGCAGAGCCACGGCGTCTTGGATCTCAAAGCCCATCAAGAAGGCCTCGATAAAGTCTTGGGCCTTCTGAATAGCACCAGGATCTTCTGTTGTTTCAGCAGTTTTTAGCTCTATTGCTCGTGTCTTTGGGTTGAATCTGATCTGAAGCTTGAGATACTGCACGACTGGTGTGAGGATCTCCTCCCAATGATTCCTCAAAGGTGTGTAACGATTAGGTGGCACTCTAATCCTTCGATATTCGATTTTACCTCCCTGAGAATCTTGATGAGAAAGGATCGTAGGATCAATGTAAGTCACTCACCTGGGCATCCAGAGCTGATACGGGAGGGAAGTGAGGGAATTCACTGTCTTCGACAACCTCTCCGTCATCTTGGTCCATGACCTGCTGATCCTCTATCTCCATGCTGTCCATGATGGCTTGGTCGTTCGTGTGGAATGGGTTGTGGGTTGTTTGGTAGGTTGTGTGTAACTATAAGAGAGTCAATGAATGGAAAGGGCAAAACTTCGAGTTTCACAAGAATCGCTTTTTATAATCTTCGAGTTTTTATTATCTCTTATAACCAGAGGCTTTCATCGCGATAGAACAGACTTCGCAAGATTTCATAGCTCAATATGTTGAATCTCGTTCTTCTGCTCGTTCTACTCACAAGAACGACCGAATCGGCTCTCAAACCAGTGAGAACCCCGATTCAAGTAGGGAAGCTGAAGTTGTCGCCTATTGGGATTGGGTAGTCTCTTCCAACATCATCTTGCGGTTTGATCTCCTTCTCGTTAGAACCTGGGCTTGGGGAAACCAATTGTTGTGGGGGTATCGAGAGGATAATGACGCTAATTTGGAATTAGCTTATGAATTTTTGTTGAAGAGAGGAGTGAATTGGTTCGATACAGCAGATTCTTATGGCACTGGCTCGCTGCAAGGAAGGAGCGAAAGTTTGTTGGGAGAGTTCTCCGCGAGAAATCCGCGTCCTGTCTCATTTTGTACGAAAATTGCGCCTTTTCCTTGGATCATTGGGAAAACTGCAGTTACTAAAAGGATCGAGAGGAGTTGTGGTCGTTTGAGGAGGTCGGTAGATCTCTTGCAGCTTCACTGGCCTCCCACTCTAGGCTGGCAAGAAACCTCCCATTTCGACGCCTTTAGCGAGGCGTTACTTTCAAAAAAGGCTATACAAATAGGTTTATCGAACTGTGGACCTAAAACCTTGCCAAGATTCGTTGGAGAGTTGCGAGGAAGAGGTGCTGACATTCACTCGAATCAAGTGAGATGAAAGAAAACCTCAAACAATTCAACTACTAACACAATTCATAGGTGCAATTCTCTCTTCTCAGCCAGAATCCTTTAAGATCAGGCTTGACTGATGTATGTTCAGAGTTAGGCGTGCAGCCTATCGCTTATTCGCCGTTAGCACTAGGACTCCTCACAGACAAATACTCGTTAGATAGGTGAAGGAGGCAGCCTGAACGCTTCTTCTGCTCTTTTACCTTTGGAATGTATGATAGGCTTCCGAAAGGCCCGCGAAGCTTTTTATTTAAGGAATATCTTCCCTCCGCACAGCCATTATTGAGGGAGCTGCGGGACGTTGCAGGTTTCGAGGGAAGACTGTCTCGCAGGTTTGTATTCGTGTTAAAGTAACTTCTAATTCAATGAGCTCTCTTAGGTGGCATTAAACTGGGTCCGTCAGAAGGGTTTTTTGTTGATTGTGGGAGTGAGAGACATCGATCAAGCGAGAGATAACTTGGGATCTCTAGGCTGGGATCTCACTGCCAGTGAAGTGACTGTGTTAGACACTGCAGCGAGAAAAGCGAAAGGTTTGATACAAAACTTCAATCAATCACCATGATGAATGTGAAGATTCGATTTAGTTACGATAGCAAATCGTTTTTAGGGGGTAAATACTAACAAATGAATAGCTCTAGAGAATTGAGAAGGCAAAAGATCAAGTCAACATATCTGCTTAAGCCTCGTCAAGAGCTGCGACTCCAGGAAGAACCTTTCCTTCCAAGAGTTCCAATGAAGCTCCACCACCAGTAGAAATATGAGACATTTTCTCTGCAAGTCCAGCTTTCTCAACAGCAGCAACAGAGTCACCACCGCCAATGATGGTCACAGTGCCTTTACCAGTTAAGTCAGCCAAAATGGTGGCAATGGCATTTGTTCCTTTGGCAAAGGCATCGAACTCAAACACACCCATAGGACCATTCCAAATAACTGTCTTGCAGTCAGAGAGAGCAGTTTTAATAGCATCGATTGACTTTGGTCCAATATCAAGACCCATCCAACCATCAGGGATGGCGTTGACATCCACAATCTTAGCTGTAGCATCGGCAGCGAATTTATCAGCAACCACAACATCAGAGGCAAGGAAGAGTTGCACACCCTTATCCTTCGCGATCTTCTCAAGCTTCTTCGCTAACTCTAACTGGTCATCCTCAACTAAGGATTTACCCACATTCACGCCACGAGCCTTCAAGAAGGTGAAAACCATTCCACCTCCAAGGACAAGTTTGTCGACTTTGTTCAACATTGCCTCGATGACGGAGATCTTCGAAGAAACTTTAGAGCCTCCAACGATGGCAGCGAATGGTCGCTTAGGCACATCAACCGCACCTTGGAGATAGTCCAGCTCCTTTTGCAGAAGGAATCCAGCGACAGCAGGCTTGACGTGCGCTGCGACTCCTTCGGTGGACCCGTGAGCGCGGTGAGCAGTGCCAAAAGCATCGTTGACGTAAAGATCAGCGTTGGCAGCGAGCTTCTTAGCAAACTCCTTATCATTCTTTTCTTCTTCAGGATAAAATCTGACGTTTTCAAGCAAGACAACATCTCCTTCCTTCATGTGAGCGGTGGCTGCTTGCACGGAGAGACCAATACTGTCAGGAACCAGCTTCACTTCTTGTCCAAGTAATTCGCTCAAACGAGGAGTGATGGGGGCTAAGGAGTATTTGGCCTCATAACCGCCCTTAGGACGACCCAAGTGAGATGACAAGAGAACCTTTGCTCCTTTGCTTGTCAGGTATTTGATGGTTGGGATGGCACCTCTAATGCGAGTATCATCGGTGATTTTTCCTTTTTCTAATGGGACGTTAAAATCTGCTCTGACAAACACTCTGCAAGGGCAAGCCACAAGTCAGTGATAGACATACGATTACGATACAGCCTCCTTACCTTTTGCCGCGTAAATCGGACTCTGTTAAGTCGCCGACAGACTTCTTTGCCATTTCTAAGAGGCGGTTGTATGTGCGAGTACCTAACGCCAAGTGAGAGAGATCAAGCAAGAGGATCTAGAAGGCATACCTAATGATTGCATCTGGAATGCAGTCACGACATGGAGTAAGATTGCTACGAGGATGAAGAATCTCATTGTGTTGTGTGGTATATAGATATCTATAGATGTAGATTGTGTTGTTATTGCAGGAGATATCTTTGTTATTGCAATTATTATTATTAATATATAGTCAGTGAATGTTGTTTGCTGACCTCACTGCTATAGGATCGTCACTATGTCACTATACTAGCTATCTCTCTTATGCTGACTGTACTCTATGCAGTAGCGTAGCTTGAGACGACGTTAGCTTTGATCTTTCAGTGCAGGAGAGAAGGTTGAAGCTATCTTAGCGCCCACCCATACCCAACCGTCCAAAGCCCATCAGACAAATTTGTCAAGAAAAAGTCGATTTTTCTAAAAATAATCTATCTTACTTGAAAGACAAACAACATCTAAGATAAAACATCTACTGGGGAGAGGTAAAAATAAGACAACGATACGAAACCGCAAAAAATAAGCCAACACGAAACATCCACATAAGCTGATGAAACTTTGAGCTCCGCACAACTAGAGACTTGCTGCTTTGTACGCATCAGTCTCAAAGAAAATCTCTAGTTGAACAAACTGTTGTTCAAATCCATAGTCATTGATCCTATAATTGTTAGCTATTCGGGGATGTGAAGATCTTCACTTGCGTTATAAGGCAGAAGAGATTGGACACTTTCTGTATGACGATAGTGATACCAATACCACTCACTCCTTCCTGGTCTTCCCCTTGCTTCCCATCGCCAGCAGTGGTTGTGGCTGTGGATCTATTGGTGAGATCTATGATAAACTTATTCCTATTCCAAAAACATATTTAGCACACAGGGAAAAGAGAGAAAGAAGAGATTCTCTTACTCATCAGAAACACTGCGAGTCATAGGAAGGAGCTTGGCAGAGGAGTAGGTAGAGGCAGCGCTGAAGTTAATGTGCACTGACATCTTTTCTATAGCAAATCCCTTCACTTCCACCTATACCAAGTATCAATCTAGAACAACTCACAACAGTAATATCATTTACCTTGCGGATCATCCATTTCTCGTAGAAGGTGATGATGAGGAAGTGAGGAACGAGACCAGTGGAGATCCAGCAGCCAGACCGCTCTCTCTCCTTCCTCGCATTAAATGGGCTCCTTCTATGAGGAAAGTTGGTTGTGCTACTCTTTGGACTACTAGAGATGATGTGACTATTGCTATTACTGTGACTGAGGTTTAGGCTGCCATTGCTGAGAGAGAAGTCGCGATCTGCTTTCAGACTGCTTAACGCCCCCGTCGTAGGGTGCATGGGACTCCCAATCCCAGCATTACTCCCAATGATTGTATGTCTAAATATATTCTTGGCTTTAAATCTAACATCGTTACAAGAAGAAATGACTTCAGCGATGTCGTCGTAGGGTAGCACCATCTCGTCCTCCTTGGACGCGAGATTGCGATTTGCGTCCCTCATCACCTATCCAAACCAGGTCACTGTCATCATAATATACACAAAATTCATGCTCTAACCTCTGGAATCGCATCAAGAAGATTGGGGACTGAGGGGCGGCGTCTGGCACTGACTGGTCTGAGTCGCGCTGAACTCATACTCTCCATGTAAGGCATCTAACACAGCCATCAAGTCGCGAAGAGAAAAGACGTCACTATACTTACAGTTTGTCCGAGAAATACACTCGCATGAACAGAAGGGTTTAGAGCGTGAACATTGAATTTATCTGGCTTAGTGAAGGATTTCTCGTGACCGTCTAACGCTGACATAGCCTTCCGAATCACCTCCTTCCTATCTTCATCTGTTGCTGTAGAAAGTAATCTTGATAATTCTAAACATAGAAGGATAACTGCAGCAGTTTAGATGAAGTTTGAAGACTTACCTCTTCTTTGTAATTCATCTTCGTCTATCATTCTCTATCGAGACAATGATATTCAAAAACCGTTGAGTCGAGTGAGTGTTTGCAGAAGGGCTATGCGATAAAGAGTAGGGTTTACGATGAGAGGAGGTGGGTGAGGGTGTAGATAGTCTGAGTTTTGAGCTGTTGTGGGGTTGGAAGAACTTTCAGTCAGTTGGTTTCAATTTTTCTATTTCTCACAATTATACCTCGAAATATCGAGATTCTCTATACAAGCTTCTAACTGTCACAGAAATCGTAATAATGAGGTTTTAGAAATATTGATTTTCTTAGTGACAAACGAAGTGAGATCATCACTCAATATTACACCACCCCACCAACAATACGAGATATTAATACTCACACTAGACCCTCACACTATTCTATCACAACCAACGATCATAAATGCTCGGTCAATTGCTTCTTCTTGCCCTTCTAGTGGCAACATCTGCTTTTCGTGCACCTCTTCACAAGGCATTTCAGGCTAGCAGAAGAGGTCAATCGTTGCATATGCAAGGCGATGGGCTGCCAATAGATATGAAGGGCAAAACCGTCTTCATCGCGGGAGTTGCTGATTCAACTGGCTATGGTTGGGCGATTGCTAAGGCTTGTGCCGAGGCTGGTGCGAAGATATTGCTCGGAACATGGCCGCCAGTGCTCCAACTCTTTCAATTAAATCTGGAAAGAGGACAACATGATGAAGATATGATTCTAACAAATGGCAAGAAGATGGAGATTTCCAAGGTATTCACAGTGTAGTGTGGTTGTCCTTCTATTATTGACTATTGAGTGTGTGAGAGTAGATCTATCCCTTGGACGCCACTTTTGACACCAAAGAATCTGTTCCTGAGGCCGTTGCCACTAGCAAGCGCTATCGTTCCTATAATGGCTACTCAATCCAAGAAGTAGCAGAAGCCGTGAAGGCGGACTTCGGAAGCATCGACTATCTAGTTCACTCACTCGCTAATGGTCCTGAGGTCACTAAGCCTCTGCTTGAGACTACTCGCGCTGGTTATCTCGCTGCGAGTTCTGCCTCTTCGTACTCATTAGTTAGCATGGTTTCGCGTTTCGCTCCGATTATGAATCAGGGAGGCTCTGTCATCTCTTTGAGCTACATCGCAGCTGAGAAGGTGATTCCAGGGTATGGTGGTGGAATGAGCTCAGCCAAGGCTGCCTTGGAATCTGATACAAGGACCTTGGCGTTTGAGGCCGGGAGAAAGTACGGAATTCGAGTAAACACAATCTCTGCTGGACCATTGGCCTCGCGAGCTGCTAAGGCTATCGGTGGAAAGGGAGAACCAAAGACTTTCATCGACTACGCTATTGACTATTCCAAAGCCAATGCGCCGCTGTCACAAGATCTCTACAACACTGATGTTGGTGTGTCGGCCGCCTTTCTTCTCTCTCCACTTGCTCGAGCGATTACTGGGATCACCCTCTATGTGGACAACGGTTTATTTGCGATGGGCATGGCCTTGGACGCGCAATCAATGATCAAAAAAGATCAACCATCGAACTAAGACTCATTCACTCTTGGGCATAGTTATCGCATTTAAGCAAGAAATATTTGCAACAGTTTGCACACAGTTAGTCGATAGATAGTAAGACAAGGAGTAATTGTTTAGAATTTTTACACTAATATATAAAATCAAAACAAAAGAGTGCGGGGGGAGTGAGCTTATTGGGTGGGAGGTGTTTGACCTTAACCAGATTTGAACAATAAGATAGCTACTTGGCCCAGATAGAAGTAAATAAAGTGCTTGGTTTCGTGGGTAACATAGGAGCCGAAGTTTCTTCCGACAACACAATGCCATGTTGGGTTATATTTCTTATCAAATTCCTTCTTAATATATGCAGCGATATCCTGAGAGAACGCCATTGTCATTTCATCAAAGGAAGTCAGTTGAAACAATCACTCACCTTTTCGATATTGTATTTTTCTAAAGCTTGAGACGCGCAATCAACGGCATCTTGTTGCATGTCTTCTGACATGTCAGCGTTTTTAATGACGGCTTTTCTCTCACTCATATCTAACCTCGAATTAGAAAAGGGCAGCCAAGTGAAGGTGCGGTTTCTAACTTACCTGTAGTTTATATATAATAGAAATTTAAGAGGGGGATGGGTGTAATAATGATAGTTGTTGTTTGCTTTCGTTTGAATTGTTTCGAGTAGTTCTCGAAAGTCTTTTTGAGCGTTATGATGAGAGTGTAAAACCGCCAAACCCCCGAAAAACGAAAACTCAAAACCCAAAACTTGAAACAATTCCGAACTTCCGAAATCGCGAAATTTCGAAATCTTGTAAATAAGATTTCTTTTGTTGTACTTTATTCGCTTCCTCAAAGTGCTACTTATACAATTGAAAAGACACGATGTTTCGCGCAATCCTTCGAACCTCTTTACCTGCAATCGTCGGGGCGGGTGGCTATTTTGCTACCCAGAATTATTCTCGCTCAGCCGAAGCCGCTGGGATCGATTACAAGAAGGTGAAGTCTGACATCATTGCGGCAATTGAAGCTGAAGAAGAGAAGCGTGGGGACGGTACCTCAATTGCACCAACTCTTGTACGCCTCGCCTGGCACGCTGCCGGAACTTATTCAATCTTCGATCGTACTGGCGGCAGCAATGGTGCAACAATGCGCTTTTCTCCAGAGGCTGGCTGGGGTGCTAATGCTGGACTGAAAGGTGCACGGGATTTTCTTGAGCCTATTAAGAAGAAGTATGGAATTACTTATGCAGATTTGTGGACTCTTGCTGGAGGTAAGCGACTCTCCACGTTTTCTGTTCCTTTTTGATCTTCCTTGTTCTTAGCCACTGCGATTGAGCAAATGGGCGGGCCTGTAATCCCCTGGAGACCTGGTAGAAAAGATGTAGATGAGAAAAATGTTCGTCCATTACCTGACGGACGCTTGCCTGGTGCAAACCTCGGATCCCCAGTTCCAACAAACAGTCATATTCGCGATATTTTCGGTCGCATGGGCTTCTCTGACAGAGAAATTGTTGCTTTGTTGGGAGCTCATGCCGTCGGTCGCTGCCATCCTGAAGCCAGTGGCTTTTGGGGTCCTTGGACCAACGCGGAAACAACTTTCAGTAACGAATACTATCGCTTGCTGTTACAAGAAAAGTGGACTCCAAAGAAGACTCACAACGGCAAGCCATGGACTGGACCTGCTCAGTATGAGGCACAGAATGGTCAATTGATGATGTTACCCGCCGATCTTTGGTTACTTGAGGATAAAGAGTTCCGCAAATATGTTGATCAATATGCAAAAGATGAGAAGGTCTTCTTTGCTGACTTCGCCGCTGCTTTTAGCCGTTTGCTTGAACTCGGTGTTGACTTTGGAAAATAGAGTGAGAGATGTGCTCTCTCACCATCCACTCAAACTATAATCCATGTATTCTTATTGTTTCTTTCGGAATGATTGTAGTTCCTTATCTACTGTGCCTAGTAAACACAACAAATTGTGATATTCTTTGAGCTTGTGAGGAAAGAAGAGAGAAGAAGGTTGGAATGATCTTCCTTCTCTGAATGATGACGTCATTCGTTGTTGCTTCTGTGAAAGCTGAAGTGAAAAAAGATCGAATCCAAAGAAAGAACTGTGAAAGACCGCAGAAGATTCGAAGAGAAGAAGAACTGAAGATACTCTCGAACCGTCACACCGTCCACAGCTTGTCGGTACCATATAAAACGCGCATATTCGTGTTATCGGTATACCGAAATGTCGATTATTGACATTTTACGTTT
>VFQN01005344.1_pt1 | contig 15822 bp, 28 predicted proteins | sample 3512371 | NCBI WGS metagenome assembly VFQN01 (sample SAMN10412370, study PRJNA504923) | tailings metagenome | isolation source: Replicate 2 from Balatoc abandoned mine | place: Philippines: Itogon, Benguet | collected 2017-08-28
CCTTGATCTTGCACTCCACGGGCGTGCCCTCCTCAACCGAGGACTGCAAGCAGGGCCAGCGAGAGAGGGGACAGTCGTAAAATGCGACGCACGGGGGAGCAACAGGTGGGTGCCCTCCTCAACCGAGGACTGCAAGCAGGGCCAGCGAACGGGGCGAACAGGATGAGGCGCCTTGCTCTCAGGATGCATGCAATGCCAGGACGACGGACATGGTGCGGCTTAAGCAGGCGGTTGGACTTTCCGGCAGCCGAGTGGTTTCGTTGCACAGTGGCTGCAACTGTAGACCCGTGGAGACAGGCATTGCTGCCGGTGCGTCCAGCTGCCCCGTTGGTGCCCATTCCTGCCCGGACCACCCGGCTGTGCGCAGGCTCCCGCCTCCGCCAGGCCTGCAACTCCGCGCCCCTTGGCCCTCCCTGCAGGTAGGCCCCAGCCCGGTGTCTACCCAGTCCGCTGTGCCCCCCTCGCCAACACACGCCGCCTCTCCCAGCACCCAGGCTGCCTGCTGCCAGTGCGTTGCCCGCCGCCTGCTGCCCACGGTGTAGGCAGGCCGCCGCCAGGCTGCCCGGTACCAGACCGTGCGGGTGAAACCCATCTCAATCCTCCCAATCGCCGCCAGGCTGCCCAGTACCACCCACCGGGTCCCCAGCACTGCCGCCTGGGTGCCCATACCACCCACCGGGTCCCCAGTCCCCCGCGTCCCTATCCCAGTCCACTCGTCCCCTGACGGCCCCACTCACCGGGTCCCCCAGTCCCCCAGCCCCCTGGCGGCCCATCCCTCCCATAGCGGCCCCACCCACTGGGTCCCCCGGCCCCCTGCGTCCCTAGCCCTGCGCCCCACCACACACCCCCGTTGGCGGCCCCACCCACCGGGTCCCCCAGCACCAGGCAGAAGGACAGGTTGTCGGAGCGGTGCCACAGCAGCACACTGCAGGGCAGCGGGCGGGAGGGCGGTGGGCAGGCTTGAGACAGCAGCACGCTGCGGAGATGGTACTGGTGGTAGGTCAAGGTGACCCAGTACAAGACAGCGTAAGCGGCCAGCCGTGCGGCCAGCTGTTCAGGCCAGCGAGCCGCGAGCCGCCCCTTCTCCGGCTCCGCGCTCCAACTGCATTCCTGCCATGCTGCGGCCCACCCTTTTGACCACCCACCATCCAGGTTGGTGCGGTATCCCCTGCAAGTGCATGCCGCCCTTGGAAAGCCAGCTGCTAACGTCTTGGCCCCGCCCGCCATCGGTGGCTCGCCGTGACAGCTGTCAGCATGTGCCACCCCCGCTCGCCAAGTGCCGGCCATGTCTGTCACTTCGCCACTCCCTCGTCACCGTCCCTCTCCTCACCCGCACCCATCCTGCCGTCCCGCTTCCCCCTCCCCGGCCCTCCACGACCTACCGCCCGCTACGCCTCCCTCCTCTCCCCCTGCCGATGCAATGCCCGCCATCAGCACTTTCACCGTGCCACCCCTGTCCCCTGCGCCCGGTCGTCCCTCCCACTGCCTGCTTCCCTGCCCCTGTCCCCCCGTATCCCTCCTTCCCTCACTTGTCCCCTGCGCCCTGCCCCCGTCCCCTGACCGCCGCCTCCTGCCCTCCCCTTGACCCCTTCCCCGTATCCCTCCCATGTCACCCACCCCGCCGCCCCCGTGAGGAAGGCCACTTTGGTGCCCAGCGGGGCATCAGGGTTCAGCCCTGACACGATGGCCAGACCGTCGCGGGCATACAGCACCTGAGCGAGGGTTCAGCGAGGAGGAGGATGGAGGCGATGAAACGCTGGAGGATGTACCCCCGCCACCCGGCCCCAGCTACACGCCGTAGTTCTACAAGCCGCGTGGGGCTGACTGCAGTGCGCCGTGACCTTCACACCTTGCCGAGTGACACTTTGGCCTCAAGCTCCCGGAGCGTCGCAAGCTGGTTCGGCCGCGAAATGCGCTCTTTGAAAATGCTCATTTCGGCCTCCCAGTCGGCGTCGTCGTCGGTGCCACCAGTGCCGCCGCTGCCTCCGCTGTTTCTACGGCTGCTCTTGGCACGAGCTACATGGCGCCGGCCGCTCGGGGTAGCCCGCGAGGGGCAGGTCGATGGTCCAGACGGCCCAAGGCTTGACGACCCCACGACGGTCCGGGGTAACCCCCGGGTAGGAGCTAGGGCATTGACCCTAGTAGAAGTCGATGCCCTGTGACTATGGTGGGCTTGCTGGCCCAAATTTTTAGAAAGCATGGCAACTCGCGTGCCAAGAGAATCGGCTTTGCAAGCCAACGGCTTACTGCGTGTGCCCGAGCTGTGTAGGGGTATATATAGCTAAAATATTGCAAGAGCGCGAAGCAGGATTGAACGCAGGGTTCTGTTGACAGCCGCTGGCGTTAAGTCAGCGTGACTAGGGTCCAACACCTCGCCTTACACCTGCCGAGGGCTTTGAAGCTCGGCCTCCAGTTTAACTGTTTCGAACTGTGCAACACATGGTCCAGCCCGGGCCGTCGTTGCAGGTCTCCCTTGCGCAGCGACCCCAGGGCAAGCAGGAATTTGGCGGGACAGTCGCAAAACACACTCCTAGGAACATGCTACACGTAATAGCCGTAAAATTGGCTGTGCCTCGCTCCTTGGGCCTTGATAACCAGGGAGAGGACTCCCTTGCTGGACCCTGGCCGCTGGGAGGCGGAAGCATGCAGGGGAGCATGTATCAGCCACAAGGCAGCACGCCCTATGGCAGAGCACCACGACCGAGCCTATACGCCCAGGGTGTGCAAAGGGGGCTGCACCTGGGCAATGGTGGGGTGGCTGAAGCCTTCTGGCTGACGCAGGTTGCGGGGTTGCCCATGGGTTGCCTCAGCAGGGTCAAACCTGACAGGGCTGGTGCGCGCATTGCCCCGCAGAGCGCAGACCCCGTCCCAAAGCCGGAGTCTTGCGTAGAACACCCAGATGGTAACAGGTTGTAAGTGCGCCCACATGCAAGCAACCGCCCGGCGCGAGGCCTGGATTGCCAAGAACTGCCACTGCGGGACCGCTGCACTGCCCCTCAACCGCACGCGTGCGTGCGTGAACTATCTCACCACCTCCATGGCCTCCAGCGCCACCACGGCAGCTTCGAGGAACACCACCCCCCACACACATATCTGTATCCCCACGGGCGCCCTAGCCAGCAACACATGGTCCCTGTTGGATGCCCTCAAATTTCATCCCTACCGTTTTTTCATACAGCACACTTTCATGCATGTGTACAGACGGCGGCCCCGAGCATCTGCCCGCGCATCGACACTACTCGGTACTTCTGACTTACGACTTTGAGTTTGTACGGTAGAGCACAAGGTATAATAGCAGTAAATTGTTGAGATAGAAACAACCGAGCAAGCTCCGATCCCAGCACCCCAGCACAATCCCAATGCGGGTGCGGGCAATGCTGGCAAGCAAGGCGGGCCCAAGGACCCATAGGACCCAAGGACTGCTGGCTTATGCACTTGCTACTAGTGGTACAGATTAAATAACATGCCTTACAATACCATAGCTTTCTGGGGTCCTAAGGGTGGTATTGGCAAGAGCACACGGTGCCTGGAGGTGGCCTTTGAGCTGTCGCAACAGGGAAAGTCCGTTGTCATCATTGAATGGGATACCCAGAAAGACATTACCAAGCGCCTGTTCCGCCGCGCGGACGTGCGCGAGCGGCACAATGTGCAGTTACTGCCAGGACCAGAGTGAGTGCTATCAAGGTTAAGCGTGATGTTGGCTGAGTGCGTCTTACCACAAAAGTGAAGGGACATGATACCTGACCCGTCAGGCTGCCGATGGGCGACGACGACGGCGACGATGAGGGCGACGATGGCCTATACCTGGCACTTCCGGACTTCGTGGCCTACTACGCGGCAACCACCCCGCAACGCCCGAACAACCTATACCACGCGGTCCTTCCGGTGATCACCCAGGCCAACGGTTACCCCAACCCGCCCTCCCTGGTAACCGTCGTGGAGGCGTCGGAGGGAGCTGGAGCAGTTTACCTGCTACCAGGTCAGTAGTCTATTAGGTGAATGGAACCGATGAGTAGTCCGGTGATTGGTTGGAACGTGCCTGGCTTGTTTGTCCCGCACATTGCCGTAACAGGACAGAAAAAGTCTTTTAGCAACTAACAGCAACTAACAGGCGCAATGCGAGCCACATCCCCTGACGCAAGCAGCAGGTCATGATTAACAAATCAAGCCGACTTTGCATGAACCAGGGCGTTGATCCGAGGCACTGTACCGTACCGTCTCTTTCCGTGTTGGTTTTGCGGTGTGTGGTAAATGGGGCTTAACCGAGCATAGAAATTTAGGCTAACTGATCAGCAGCATCCACATTGACCGCAGCAGGTGCGCCCAACAGCTACTCATGGTACGCGTCCTGGTCCCATTGGCCTTCCTCAGGCCACTCGGACGTCGAGGACTTCATGTCGCAGGTCGCCGTGGCGTACGAGTCAGACATGCTCTCACGGCAGACGCTCATGACGTTCCACAGGATGTGCAGGAAGATCGACGAGAGGTGAGTGAGGCTCCTTTCGCCTCGTCAGTACCGTACTCGCAAATGTAAATCATGCCCTCCGCAGTGTTCCACCAGGCACACGTGGGCTTGGGAACAGCACACAACTACGCAAGCCTGTTCAGAAGGCCCGTAAATGCCGTCTGTCTGGGGTGCACAGTACGGTCCAAAGGATCGGTCCATTAGAGATCCGGTCGATAGGTGGGAATAAGCCCCGCAATACGGCAAAACACGCTGACTGTACGATTGTACCTGCTATCCTGCTCTGAAACCCCAAGCAAAATGTGGGCTGTCCTCTGCTCCTCTCCCGGCGTGCTGCCCTTGCACCCTTTAACCCATGAGTTACGAACGGTGCTAAGTCGCTGCGCATAAACTTGAGCACAGTTTAGACGTACAAGCTGTTGCGGATAGGTATATGCAGTTGCTGTTCAATGGCTGGCCTTGCGGGCGCCCGGCCTTGCAGGCGCCCGGCGAGTGCCCTGCACGGTCTGGCAACCTCATCCCAACCTGCCCCCTGATTCCATTCTCCTTTCCCACAAAGACCATGACGACGTACGTGTCCTTGCTCTGTACCCGCCTTTATCATAAATTGTCCGCACCCGCGGGGGTCAATGCACATGACCCCCTTAGTACAAAGGGCTGGTTGTGGGCCTCCTCAGGCCCCACCCCCGTGCCCATTGCCGCCAGGGCATTACACTTTGCCGTACGGCCTCTGTTCCCCCGTCCGCCCCTCTCCCCCGGTCAGGTATGACATCGACTACATCCTGGTGGACCTGGACGCCAGCCGGGGCAGGGGCAACGGCCACATCATCTGCTGCTGCGACGGCCTCATCATGCCGTGAGTTACGCACGTGGGCTAGTAACCTTGCAACAGCGTCCATGAGCCCTGAACCATAGGCCCATAGGCACTCCGGCTTGCGCACAGAGCTGCACCTGTGCTGCATACAATGCAGGTGTGAGGCGGACGGGCCGTCCTTCGAGGCAGTAAAGGACGGCGTTGAGTGGCTCATGAGGTTCAAGACGAAGTACGAGGCCAGGCGTGCAAGGGGCGGCACGGAGCTGCCCGAGGCGCCAGTCAAGCTCCTCGGCACCATGCAGTCCAAGTACGTCGTGCAGACGCCAAAGAACGTGCCCAACGGGCAGCCCTACATCGTGGCGGGACACGCTTACTGGATGCGCAAGGTGTGAGAGCATACGGATGCTCACAAAGTTTGAATCTTGTCCCTGTGCACCACAGAACTGTACGGGTATGCGCTGTTCTTCACATGTACACTGCACAGTGACCGCCTTTAACTAAGCGCTATGCTCGATTACTAGTACTCCCTGCAACTGCATCGCTGCACATGCGGTACACCCTAATTTAGGGTGTACCGCATGACACCTCCCCTTGACACCTCGTTTTTGCAGCAGTAAACATATCAACGATGGCGGCATTGCTGCTGCTGGCTGTATTCCGTCATTTTGTACCTACTGAGTCTCTGAGCGGATGGCCATCCCCATGGGGCTGGCCCTGCCTCTACATTTGTTCACGTATCACCCCGTGCCTTACATATGGGCTTGCCACGTACAACTGACGAGTTGTGTATCCCCAACATTTCTTTGTACAGATCGACGCCCTCCTGGCCGAGAAGAGCGCAACCCTCAGGGCGGCTGGGCTGCTGTACCAGGAGGAGGAGCGTTACCAGCAGGCGGGGATCAACCTGGACACCATGTGCATCAGCCGCACGCCCAACTTTGCCACCCTCAACACGTTCGCCGACAAGGCCGGCAAGCCGGTGGCGTTCCTGGACCAGGCGGACCTGGTGAACCGGCGCGGCAACCCCCTCCAGGGGACCTACCTGGAGGGACCGTGGGACCGCGTGCAGGGCTTCCGCAACAGGGTAACTGACGCGGTGAAGCGCATCCGGAAGGTCATGGAGCCGGAGGCGAGCCTTGGGGACATCCCGATGCTCCCCCGCGTGCCGGACCACCGCACCGCTCTGACACCCCTGCAGCAGCGGCGCAGGCAGGCGCAGCAGCAGCAGCAGCAGTAGGAGGTTTGCGGGGTGGGCGGCTGCGTTGTTGCTTTGCGGGTAAAGGAGTTGAGGAGCGCTCTGCGTTAAAGCAGCATGTGGGGTTTGGCGGTTCGTGTTCACAGTACCAGCTCGCTCCATGGGCAGGGTGGTGGTACTAATATTACGCTCATGGGCATTAGTGGTTTGGACCTGCATAGAAGATTACATCCCAATATGGTGACGGATTGCCCCTTCGTGTGTTTGTTGGCAGACAGCCCGCCTTGCAAGCGCACATAGGGCCGATGCAGACTGCACAGGCATGCGCTGTTGGTGGAGACGCCGGAGCCCAGGCCCGCACTGAAGGTGTATGCCGTGGACAGTTGCACAACTCCCTGGGCACGCGTTGCAAAGGCGTTTGCGGAGAAGGACGTTCATTAGCGGGCTGTCGGTTGGTCCGCCGGCTGCCCTAGCAGGCGTGTCGTTTTGCCATGCTGGTCTGGTGGCGGTGGCGGTAAGCAGTGCATGGGGGAAGACTACTATGCTGGGCGAAAAATGGTTGGTGGGCGTACATACCAAGCGTAGGTGTTCGAGGACTGTATATAGGACACAGTGTGATCTCGCCACGTTTTTGCATTGCACCCCTCCTGTCGTCGGTTTCACCTTGGCATTGACTCCGTGCAAAAAAAAGCTGCTGGCACGTGACTCTACACGCCGCGCTTTGATTTTGTGGCGTACGATACCCAGGCAAAGTCTAGTTGCCTAGGGACTTGTGATCAGCGACTCTGTTTTCACCAACCCTTGATGTGTGCATTTTGAATTCATCGGTACCTGCCTGGCTGCGTTGGCTTGTATGGGGCAGGGTGCATAACTCAAGCAGTTGCCCTGTGTGCGACCTTCCTGCATCGGGCTGCGCCTCCGAAATCAAAGTGGTCTCTGCTTTGCAGCGTTCCGGTGATGATGTCCCCTGCTCGTTGTCGGAGGATGAATATCGTGCTGTGTACCGGTAGTGTTGTACGCCTTCCAGGATTTTGACAGGCCTCGGGCTACATGCAAGTGCTGCAAGCTCTACCCACGTCTGAGGGATTGGGGCTTACCAGATGTAGCTTTTATGTCCCACGTTCCTCGTACAATAACGGCGGTAGTATTGTGAAATTCATTTTTAACGATGGCACCATACGCCGCGGCAGGGCCCTGTGCCACAGACCCAATGTACGACAATCGGTGACCAGCCAACTGTGCAGTAGCGAACGTGCTAATACCTCTTCGGTAGCTCACCAGGACCGGCACGTGTCGCAGCTAGACGCAGCCAGCCAACCGGCAGCCCCTCGGCAAACCACTATACCAACCACAAACATAGCAAGGGGTTTCCCATTGTTCGCTGATAGGCACACACCTGGGTACCAAGTCACACGCGTGGTACATACTACTGATAGCATACCGGTACTCGCTACACACCAGGGGACGGCAATACTGCTAGCACTAGTTCCCACGGCTAGCTGCGTCCCCCATTCTTGCCTCACACGCCCATTGCAGCCCCTACGTGCTAATTGCAGCCTCCTCCACACCAATGCAGCCCCGTCCACGCCTACCCCTAATATTACTACCTCCCTGCTCTGCCCCCGCACTCCGCCCCGTGTCCCTCCCGTCAATGCGCCTACTGGCAATCCGCGCCACTATACCGCAATACCCGGCACCCGCCGCATTAATTGAGCGGCAGCGCCCCCTCGCTATCTCCATTGAAGCTGCCGCACCGCGGGCTGCCTCGCACGCTCAGCCGCGGGAACGCCCCGGCCCCGGCCCCGGTGTCGCTGGGTCCAGACCCGTCCGGTAGCACGGGTTGCTCTGCCTCCAAAGCCACGAAAGGGCCTTCGCCCCTGGCGGTGTCCCACACGATCCCATCGATCCCATTGCCAGCGCGCACGCCGCCGCCAGCAGGCCGGGGGCAGCTGCGGTGGCCCCGGCCCACGACACCCGTGCGCCATGAATCCCAGGAGCTGGCACACGGCGCCTGCACCCAGGGTCTGCTCGTCCGACAGGCATGCGGCAGGCTCCCCTGCCGCTTCCGCCAACTCCCTCGCCGCCAGCTCCGACGGTGCCGCCGCCAGCTCCCTCAAAAGCGCCGCCGTTGCCAACTCCGCCGCAGCTCACACGCCAGCGGCGCCGCCAGGTTGCACGCTGCCCTTGTCGCCAGGGCCAGCGCCTCATGCGTCTCGCCCACGCACTCTGCGTCCGCGGTTCCCCCTTGCCACGCGGCGCCGGCATTTACACCGCTCTCCCCGCCAGCCTTCTCCTCCGTTCCCCGCGCTGCCTTGACCCTCTACCTGCCGGCCCCTTGCACTTTTTGCAACGCCTCGACATGGCTGGAAGGACGTACACCGCCGTTCTGATAAGCTGCTGCCACCCCTGCCCCAGCCAGTGCCCCTGCATGGGCTCAGTCGCGATGCGTGGTACCGGCACTTGCCTCCAGCGCACGAGCCAGCATAGCCGCCCTCTTGGACAGTACAAGCAGCAGACCCAGCTGGTCCCCTGCCGTACCTCAGCTTGCAAATGTGCTGCTGCTGCACACTTCAGCGTCCCTCTCACTCCCGGGAGCTGGGGCGGGGCGCAGCAGTGGTGCAAGGTCCATGATCCTGAAGAGCATCAGGGGCGCGTTCTGCAGGGCATCTGCCTGGCCGGTGTTCTGCGCGCTGGACAGCAGCCGCAAGGTGTGGTACACGCTGGCGGCCAGGCTGCAGCGGATCAGGCGACGGCGCACGTTGACTTGGGCAGCGGGTGTAAGGTGTTGAAGCCTGTGGAAGGGTGTAAGACACAACGTGCGAGGCGGCCGTTGGAGGCCTGGCGGCCGCACATGATGCACTAGTACAGGCATTGCGTGCGGGAGTTGCGTCTGTGCCTTGCAGACTGTGCAGCTACATAAGATGCAATCGGCTGCATCTTGGGTGCTTGTGCACCAGGCGCCTTGCAGGGAGGGCACGGCAACCACGACAACGGCAGCTAGTACCCTGTGGTCAGTTAATTTGGGTGCAGTGCACCCAGCACCCAATTTGCCCTACCGCATGTCTTGTCATCGGCCATGCCCCTGAGCTCGAGGACCACTTGGGCCAAAACCGCGGCCTTGGAGTCGTGCTGCGTGAAAACATGAAATTCGCAACTAGCATCTGTACTAGCGACCCTTTGTGCGATTGACAGAGCGGCAGTAGCCGGACTACGGCCTTCAGGGTACGCGTGCATGGGACCTAGCCCAGGTGCATGACACCTTGGACCGCAACTGCTAGTTGCAGAAGTGGACCCTTAATGTGGCGGAGGCCGCAGAAAGTACCAATTCTGTGTTGCAGCAGAAGTGCCAGTCTGCAAATGAGCGACACGCACGTTTCAGTTGCCGTGAGTGCACCCTCATGGTGGTACAGCCGGGCCGGGTATGCCGTCAAAATGCGTCTAGCAGCCATGTTTGCAACACGCCAAGAGCCGGCGACGTGAGAACGTTCTGCTCCTGCTCGGGCCGGCGCAAGGGGCTGTCCCAAACACCACCGACGTTGTTGTGCACCGTACGCACTGTAGTGCACCAAGCCTATGGCGACTGGTAGTACGGCCCTGCCCCCAACCCGCCCCCCCCTGCAACTGCCCCCTTCTACATACCCACCTGCACCATGGCGAACCCGTTTCCCGCGCGGACCCGTACGTCCCTTCCATCCCCTGCCCGCGGCACAGCCGGCAGAGCGCCTCCATCGTACGCACCGCCATCCGCGCCAGCAGCAGCGGCGGCGGCCAGCGCCGGCACTGCCCACCTCCCCCCGCCAGCTCCCTGTGCCGCCACCGGGTGCAGGGGCACCACCTGCAGTCACAGCAACCACAATACAGCAAGGTATGTGTGTACGGTACACCAAGTTACTGATGCACACTCACGTAAACGTATCACGTGTACATGCTTGATCAGTGTGTGGCTGAGCAGCCCGACCTTCCTGACGCAAGGCACAACAGTGTGTGGCAGTGACTACACGTGCGCACAACGCCTGCAGATTGGCAGCCCCGTGTACAGGCACGGCACTGTGCATGTCTGTTTGTGAGAGGGTGAAAGGTGAAGGGGCTGCGGTTTTCAGTGGACAAAAACGGTGTCGACCAACGCGCCAAGGGAAGTCATGGCCCAGCTGCAAGCCCCACCTGCTGCCCGACAGGTCGTGCAACACTCCGACACCGTTGCCAGCACTGACGCCGACACCAACACCGGCACTGACGCCGATCCAGACATCGACCGGGACGCCGCTGCTGGCACCGGCCGCGCAGCGCAGGTGCTGACGCCGCCGGGCCGCCGCCGTGTGCTGCAGTAGCCATGTGGGCCAGCTGGACCACGGTCAGGTGTATACACACAGCCCAGCGGCTGCGTTGGCTGCATACCAGTCCCGCGAGGCTGCCACATGCTCTTCCATGTCACTGCTCACGGGACGGTCTGATGACCGTAGCGTGCTCCTGGCTCAACGGAGTCCACTACTTGTCGGATTCCGCGAGCAGCATTCACAACCGCCGTCATGAAGTCTGAGCGCCTTGGTGGACATGGCCTTGGGGGGCCAGCGCCTGGCCGCTGGCCTTTATGCTTCGGCTGTGGGTGCCGCTGCCCCTCTGCTGCTTCTAAATTGCCTGGCTGTGCTGAACCTGCCGCCGCCGCCGCTGCTGCTGCTGTTGCTACGACAACTGCTGTTGCCATACTCTCCGGCTGAGAGCAAGGCAAAAGGAGGCGGAGGGGATTTGGCGGTAGGGGCGGGGTCAGGAGAGCCCACTGCAGGAAGGTAAGTAGCAGCGGGCAGGAAAGACCCAACGACGAGTGAGGGAGCCGCCACAATGTGACGAGGGAAACACGTGCGCATGAAGCCCGTAGCTTCTCACTCGGGCCCAGGATGTGTACTGCTCAATTACCCATCCTACAATACATTCTCCTCACCTGCGCCCCAGGAGTAACTTGCCGCTGCCGCCCGGCCCTCAGACGGCCCTAATACACGTTTCGTGGTACCCTTACCTCCTTCCTTTCCTTTTCCCCCACCTGCGCCAGCACTGCGTCCAGCCCCAGTTGCGTCTTGCCGCTGCCGGCCGGCCCGATGACCAGCAGCGAGGCGCCGCGGCCCAGCGGGGTCAGGATGTCCAGGCCCTGGGGAACACGCGTGCAGCGGGGCCGTGGGGCCGCCCTAAATCGCGGCTCGTAGCTGCCCTTGGTTGCATTGCTTTTGTTGGGCTGGCCGCTGCCCGCCATCGCACGTCACTGTTCGCCTCGACTCATGGCCCTGGCCCCTTCCGCACGGCCTAGCTGGTTTCTACAAGCCTGCTCCCTTTTGCCCCACGCCCCGGCCCTTACCTTGACGCCAGTGAGGAGCGACTCGCTGATTTGCTCCCGGTTCTTCATCTCCACCTGTGGACGGCAAGGAGCGACAGCCCAAAAAACACATCCAGCAGATCCAATAGAGCGCCGCCGTCAGCCGCTGAGCAGCGTGCCGAAACCGCCCCGGCCCCTGAGAAAAGAACGAGGCGGAGCTTCGACGCCCACACACCTTGGACCCCCTGCCCCCTCCGCTGTCCGTTGCCCCTGCCCAAACGCCCACCTGCTGGTTGATCAGCGGCCGTGTCCTCCCAGCCCCTGAGCCGCTGCCCGCCACCGCGTGCTGTGACGCCCCTGCCCCCGCCGCCTCTGCGCCTTCCCCTGCCGCCCCCGCTGCCATCCCCGCTGTGGAGTAGCCCGCCCTGGGCGCCCCCGTGTGCCCCGCCACGCGGCCAAAGGCCTCCCGCCCCCCAGCACCACAAACACCACACGCCCTGCACCCGTGCCCCCAACACCTTCAAATCTTTCCGCCCAGCACCCACCTGCTGGTTGATCAGCGGCCGCGTCTTTCCAGCGCCAGAGCCGCTCCCCGCCCCAGCCTGCTGCGACGCCCCTGCTGCCACTGCGCCCGCCCCCGCTGCCGCTGCTGCCCCCGCCGTTGGGTAGTCTGCGCGCGGCGCCCCCGTGTGTCCCGCCACGCGGCCGAAGGCGTCCTCCCCGGCAGGCACCATGAACAGCTCATAGTCCTTGCGCGTGATGGGGCCCTTGACGTCGTCCACCACCTGGGGTGCATAGAGCAGCCAAAGATAAACTCTACATTACGAGGTTGTGGATGACCTGTTGCGCGGGATGGGGCCCTCGACGCCGTCCACCACCTAGGGCAAACGCGCCGGGCCGAAAGGATAAACAGAACGAGGCCACGCAGTGTCAATGCAGACAGCAGCAACAAGGCGGGTCCTACAGGTCCTATGAATACCCGCCCTCCGGGAACACGCCCACTCGTTCCCGAGCACGGAAGCTCCGAGAGCACCTCCCTACCGTGCACCAGTAAGTCACAATGACCCCCAAACCCCGCAGGCTACACGGACAACAGGTGCTGCAGCGTGGCGGCCGCTCACGGAAGCTGCACTGACGGCGTGCGTCCGACCCCCCCACCGTCGGCCGCCCCATCCCCCCGCCCCACCCACCTGCAGCACGCCCTTGATCTTGCACTCCACGGGCGTGCCCTCCTCAACCGAGGACTGCAAGCAGGGGCCAGCGAGAGTGGGGACATGCGTAAAATGCGACGCACGGGGGAGCAGCAGGTGGGTGCCCTCTTCAACCGAGGACTGCAAGCAGGGTCCAGCGAACGCGGCGAACAGGATGAAGCGCCTTGCTCTCAGGATGCTTGCAATGCCAGGACGACGGACATGGTGCGGCTAAAGCAGGCGGTTGGACTTTCCGGCAGCCGTGTGGTTCCGTTGCACAGTGCCTGCAACTGTAGACCCATGGAGACAGGCATTGCTGCTGGTGCGTCCAGCTGCCCCGTTGGTGCCCATTCCTGCCCGGACCACCCGGCTGTGCGCAGGCTCCCGCCTCCGCCAGGCCTGCAACTCCGCGCCCCTTGGCCCTCCCTGCAGGTAGGCCCCAGCCCGGTGTCTACCCAGTCCGCTGTGCCCCCCTCGCCAACACACGCCGCCTCTCCCAGCACCCAGGCTGCCTGCTGCCAGTGCGTTGCCCGCCGCCTGCTGCCCACGGTGTAGGCAGGCCGCCGCCAGGCTGCCTAGTACCTCGCCGTGCGGGTGGACCCCGCTACAACCCTCCCAACCACCCGCCCTGGTGCCGCCGTACCCACCACCGCCCACCAGGCCAACCACGCCTCTGGTACTCGGCGACAGGACCTACTCGGCTGTGCCACAGCGTCTCCCCCTGGGCCCCGCGTCCCCAGCCCTGGCCCCTGGGCGCCCTCTACTCCCCCGCGGCAGGTCCCCGGCCCCCTGCTCCTAGCCCTGCCCCCCGTTGGCGGCGCCACCACCCACCGGGTCCCCCAGCCCCCTGACGCCCTACACGGTTTCTCGCGTTCTACGCGTACCCCCAGCCCCTGGCTGCCCATCCCTCCCCTGACAGCACTACCCACCGGGTCCCCCAGCACCAGGCAAAAGGACAGGTTGTCGGAACGGTGCCACAGCAGCACACTGCGGAAGGGGTGGAACGGAGCGTGAGGGGCACGGGCGGTGGGTCAACACTTGGCGGCACAGCACGGCGTAAGCGGTGCCACAGCAGCACGCTGCAGGGCGGCGGGCGGGAGGGCGGCGGGCAGGCTTTAGACAGCAGCACGCTGCTGGGGTGACAGAACGGAGCGTGAGGGGCGCTCCGGCTGCATGCCTGCCATGGCGCTGCCCATCCCATTGCACGCCGACCGTGCAGAGCGACGTTGTACCCCCTGCACCAGCACGCCACCCCTGACTCCCTCAGCACATGAGGCGTTGACCCACCGCCCATCCCCTGCCCAACACTGGATGGATCGCCATGGCCGTTGTCAGCATGTGCCACCCCCACAACCCGCAAGCTCCCCAAGCGCCGGCCATGTCAGTCGCCCCGCCACTCCCTCGCCACCCTCCCTCTCCTGCCCCGCACCCGCCCTGCCGCCCCCCTTGTCCCTCCCCAGCCCTCCACGACCCACCGCCCGCTACGCCTCCCTCCTCTCCCCCTGCCGGCGCCCTGCCCGCCCTCGGGACTTTCTCCGTGGCACCCCTGTCTCCTGCGCCCTGTCTACCCTCCCACTGCCTGCTTCCCTGCCCTTTCCCCCGTATCCCTCAGACCCTCACTTGTCCCCTGCGCCCTGCCCCCGTCCCCTAACCGCTGCCTCCTGCCCTCCCCTTCTCCCGTATCTTTCTCATGTCACCCACCCCGCCGCCCCCGTGAGGAAGGCCACCTTGGTGCCCAGCGGCGCATCGGGGTTCAGCCCAGATACGATGGCTAGACCATCGCGGGCGTACAGCACCTAAGGGCGGGGTTAGCAAGGGGGGAGTTGGACGAAATATGCAGGACAAGGCGCGTCAGGGGAGAGAAGTAAGGGCGGCAGCAGTGTTCACAGGGGAGGATAATCGTGGATATGGGCCGAAGTAACACAATATGCTGCTCGGTGAAGGCCATGGTGTCCTGGAGAGGCGAGAGTGCGATGTGGCACACCGTGCTTGGGGCCCCCGCCACTCCGGCCCCAGCTACACGCAGTAATTGTGCAGGTTGCGTGCGGCTGACTGCAGCGCGTTGTGCCCTTCACACCTTGCCGAGGGACACTTTGGCCTCAAGCTCCCGGAGCGTCGCAAGCTGGTTCGGCCGCGAAATGCGCTCTTTGAAAATGCTCATTTCGGCCTCCCAGTCGGCGTCGTCGTCGGTGCCACCAGTGCCGCCGCTGCCTCCGCTGTTTCTACGGCTGCTCTTGGCACGAGCTACATGGCGCCGGCCGCTCGGGGTAGCCCGCGAGGGGCAGGTCGATGGTCCAGACGGCCCAAGGCTTGACGACCCCACGACGGTCCGGGGTAACCCCCGGGTAGGAGCTAGGGCATTGACCCTAGTAGAAGTCGATGCCCTGTGACTATGGTGGGCTTGCTGGCCCAAATTTTTAGAAAGCATGGCAACTCGCGTGCCAAGAGAATCGGCTTTGCAAGCCAACGGCTTACTGCGTGTGCCCGAGCTGTGTAGGGGTATATATAGCTAAAATATTGCAAGAGCGCGAAGCAGGATTGAACGCAGGGTTCTGTTGACAGCCGCTGGCGTTAAGTCAGCGTGACTAGGGTCCAACACCTCGCCTTACACCTGCCGAGGGCTTTGAAGCTCGGCTTCCAGATTTATCTATCGAACTCTGCAACACATCGTCCAGCCCGGGCCGTCGTTGCAGGTCTCCCTTGCGCAGCGCACCAATGGCAAGCAGGAATTTGGCGGGACAGTCGCAAAGCACACTCCTAGGAACATGCTACATGTCGGTGCCTCGCTCCTTGGGCCTTGTTAACCAGGGAGAGGACTCCCTTGCTGGACCCTGGCCGCTGGGAGGCGGAAGCATG
>VFQN01005345.1_pt1 | contig 15820 bp, 14 predicted proteins | sample 3512371 | NCBI WGS metagenome assembly VFQN01 (sample SAMN10412370, study PRJNA504923) | tailings metagenome | isolation source: Replicate 2 from Balatoc abandoned mine | place: Philippines: Itogon, Benguet | collected 2017-08-28
ACCAGGTTCATCACGATCTGCACGTGGCCCTGCGGCTGCATCGCGCCGCCCATCAGGCCGAAGCTGACCCAGGGCTTGCCGTCGCGGGTGAGGAAGGCGGGGATGATGGTGTGGAAGGGCCGCTTGCCGGGCGCGAAGCTGTTCGGATGGCCTTCCTTGAGCACGAACTGCTCGCCGCGGTCCTGGAAGATGAAGCCCAGGCCCGGCGGTGCCATGCCGCTGCCCATGCCGCGGTAGTTGGACTGGATCAGCGACACCATCATGCCGTCCTTGTCCGCGGTGGTGAGGTAGATGGTGTCGCCCTGCTGCAGCACGCCGGCGTCCACGGCCTGCGCGGCGCGGTCGGGGTTGATGAGGGCGCGGCGCTGCGCGGCGTAGTCCTTCGACAGGAGCTGGCGGACCAGCGCGGCCGCGGCCTCGCGGTCGCCCGCACCCGAGGGGAAGAAGTCCGGGTCGGCGTACCAGCGCGCGCGGTCGGCGAAGGCCAGCTTCTTGGCTTCGACGAACAGGTGCACGTGCTCGGCGCTGCCGAACGGGATCGTGCTGAAATCGTAGCCCTCCAGGAGGTTGAGCATCTGCAGCGCCGCGATGCCCTGGCCGTTGGGCGGCAGCTCCCAGACGTCCACCCCGCGGTAGTTCACGCTCGCCGGTTCCACCCACTCGCCCCGGTGCGCCGCCAGGTCCTCGTAGCGAAGGAAGCCGCCGTTGGCGCGGAAGTAGGCGTCGATGCCGCGGGCGATGTCGCCCGTGTAGAAGGCGTCGCGGCCGCCGCGGGCGATCTTCTCCAGCGTGTCGGCCAGGTTCGGGTTGCGCCACAGCTCGCCCTTGCGCGGCGCGCGGCCGTCGATCGTGAACTGCTCGGCGAAGCCCGGCCACTTCGACAGCACCGGCACGCTGCGGTTCCAGTAATACGCGATCACCTCGTGCACCGGGTGGCCCTTGCGGGCGTAATCGATGGTCGGCTGCAGCACGCGCGCCATCGGCAGCTTGCCGAAGCGGTCGTGCAGGGCGAACCAGGCATCCACCGTGCCCGGCACCGTCACCGGCAGCGGGCCGTGCGGCGGGATGTCGGTGTAGCCGTTGTCGCGGAACCACTGCAGGCTCAGCGCCCGCGGCGAGCGGCCGGAGCCGTTGTAGCCGTGCAACTTCTTCGTCTTCGGGTCCCAGACGATGGCGAACAGGTCGCCGCCGATGCCGTTGCCGGTCGGCTCCATCAGGCCCAGCGCGGCATTGGCGGCAATGGCCGCGTCCATCGCGCTGCCGCCCTCGCGCATCACCTGCAGGGCGACCTGGGTGGCCAGCGGGTGCGAGGTGGCGGCCATGGCCTCCGGGGCGATGACCTCCGAACGGGTGGCGAATTCCAGGCCGGTGACGCGATCCATGGCAAGGGCACTCCCGGTGGCGAGGCAGGCGGCGAGGGCGGCATTGACGGCCCAGCGGATTGTCGGTGTCATGGCGGCGTGGAATCCCGAGGGGTGCAGACGTGGCTTCGTTCCAGATTACACCGGCCTTCGCCGTGCCGATGGTGTTCGCCCGCCTTGACGCATGTGAAGGCCTGAACGACGAACTGCGCACCCTGTTCCTGGCGCGCGAGGCCGAGGGCGACCGCCACCGCAACCCCACGCCGGTGGTCAACCACAACGCGCCGCTGTACGAGAGCCACTTCCGCCTGTTCGACGATCCGACGCCCTGCGTGCGCCGCCTGCGCGACTTCTGCTGGCAGCAGCTGTTCCGCGCGGTCGCCGAACTCAATGGCTACGACGCGGCGACCATGGCGCGCCTGCAGCTGGCGCACGAGTCCTGGTTCCACGTCACCCGGCGCGGCGGCTTCTTCGGCGCGCACAAGCACGCCATGCACGCCTGGTCGGGCGTGTACTGCGTGCGCCACGACGGCGACGACCCGGACTCGCAGAGCGGCCTGCTGACCTTCGTCGACCCGAACGCCGCGGCCAGCATGTACGTCGATCCCTCGGTCGTGGCGATGCAGCCGCCGTTCTCGGCCGCCCACCTGCAGCTGCGCCTGCAGCCGGGCCAGCTGGTGCTGTTCCCGTCCTGGCTGATGCACGAGGTGCTGCCCTACGAGGGCACGACCGAGCGCATCACGGTCGCCTTCAACGCGCGCTTCCAGCTCGCACCGGCGCGCTGAGCGGCGCCATGGCCTTCGACGCCTTCGCGCTGGTGCTGGCGATGCTGGGCCTGGGCCTGGCCTTCCAACGCCTGCGCCTGTTCCCGGACAGCGCCCCCGAGGTGCTCAACAAGGTCGTGCTCTACGTCTGCCTGCCGGCGGCGGTGCTGCTGTACGCGCCGCGCCTGGCCATCAACCGCGACGTGCTGGCGGTGGCCGCGGTGCCCTGGGCCCTGCTGGGCGCGACGGTGTTGCTGGTCGCCGGCGTGGCCCGCGTGCTCGGCCTGCGCCGCGACGAGCGCGCGGTGCTGCTGCTCACCGTCGCCCTGGGCAACACCAGTTTCCTGGGCTACCCGCTGGTGCGCGCGCTCCTGGGCGAGGCCGCGCTGCCCTACGCGGTGATCTACGACCAGTTCGGCGCCTTCCTCATCCTCTCCACCTTCGGCCTGTACGTGCTGGCGCGCTACGGCGGCGACGCCGAGCCGACCGCGCGCGACATCCTGCGCCGCGTCGCCACCTTCCCGCCCTTCCTGGCGCTGGTGTTCGGCCTGACGCTGATGCCCGCCGAGCCACCGGCCTGGATCGCCGGCGGCCTGCAGCGCCTGGCCGACGCGCTGCTGCCCCTGGTCGTGCTGGCGATCGGCCTGGGCATGAAGCTGGTCCTGCCGCGCGACGAACTCAAACCGCTGGCCGCCGGCCTGGCGCTGAAGCTGGCGGTGATGCCGGCGCTGGCGATCGGGCTGGCCTGGGCGCTGGGCCTGCGCGGGGTGCAGGCCGACGTGGCCGTGCTCGAATCGGCCATGCCGCCGATGATCACCGCGGCGGCGCTCGCCATCTCGCATCGCCTCGCCCCCGGCCTCGCATCGGCGATGGTCGGCTATGGCATCCTGCTGTCGCTGGCCACGCTGCCGGCCTGGGCGTGGCTGCTGCGCCACGTGGTTTGAGGGAGGAAGATGACGCCATGACCGACACCCCGAGCCGCGGCCCCGGCGTGCGCTTCCCGCCGCCGCTGATGTTCTTGCTCGGCCTCGCCGCGGGCTGGGCGATTCCGTTCGCGCTCTTCGACTGGCCGCTGCTGTCGGAGGCGCGCGCGCACTGGCGCTGGATCCCGGTCGCCGCCTTCGGCCTGGCCGCGCTGTGGCTGCTGGTCGCGGCGCTGGGCGGCTTCCGGCGCAAGGGCAACGACCCGCGGCCCTGGCGCGAGGACAGCGCCCTGGTGGTCGAGGGCATCTACCGGCACACGCGCAATCCGATGTACCTGGGCATGGCCCTGCTCTATGTCGCGGGTGCGGTGGCGATGAACTCGATGTGGCCGCTGCTGACGCTGGGGCCGGTGCTGTTCGTGGTCCAGCACCACGTCATCGCCCGCGAGGAGCGCTACCTCGCCGACCTGTTCGGCGAGGCTTACCTCGACTACTGCAAGGCGGTGCGGCGCTGGTTCTGAGCCGGCGTCGTCCGGGGCCGGCCGCGGCGCGCGACCGCGCCGGACCGCGTCTTCAGTCCGCCGGCACCGTGCGCGACCGCGCCCAGTCGCGCAGCGCCTGCACCTGCTCGGCCATCAGCACGCTCAGCGGCCGCGTCGAACGCGCCTCGGCCAGCAGCCGCGGCTCGTCCACCGGCGCGCCCTCGGCGTGGGCGGCGTAGAGCGCGCTGACCACGGCCTGTTCGATCTCGGCGCCGGAGAAACCCTCGGTCGCCTCCGCCAGCGCGTCGAGCGAAAAACCCTCCCAGGCGATCTGCCGCTTGGCCAGGTGCAGGCGGAAGATCTCGGCGCGCGCGCCGCGGTCGGGCAGGTCCACGAAGAAGATCTCGTCGAAGCGGCCCTTGCGCAGCAGTTCCGGCGGCAGGTCGTGCACGGCGTTGGCGGTGGCGACCAGGAACACCTTCGACTTGCGCTCGGCCATCCAGGTGAGGAAGTAGCCGAGCACGCGCCGCGACACGCCGCCGTCCTCGCTGCCGGCGCTGGCGGCCAGGCCCTTCTCCAGCTCGTCGATCCACAGCACGCAGGGCGCCAGCTGCTCGGCCGAGGCCAGCGCGTCGCGCAGGTTCTTCTCGGTCTCGCCGTGGTACTTGTTGTAGAGCGTGCCGAAATCCAGGCGTACCAGCGGCACGCCGAAGCCGCCGGCCACCGCCTTCGCGGCCAGCGACTTGCCGCAGCCCTGCACGCCCAGCAGCAGCATGCCCTTGGGCGGGTCCAGGCCCGGCGGCAGCGCCTCGGAGGAGAACGCCATGCGGCGCTGGCCCACCCAGGCCTTGAGCCGCGCCAGGCCGGCGACGTCGGAGAAGCGCGCCGTGTCGTATTCGAAATGCAGGTGGCCGCTCTTGTTGAGCAGCTCGAACTTGAGCTTGGCCAGCTCGGGCAGGTCGCCCTGGCCGAGCGCGCCGTCGCGGAAGATCAGGTGCCGCGCCAGCCGCCGCGCCTCCGACAGCGACAGGCCGCGCAGGTTGCGCACGATCGCCGCCAGCGCCTCGGGCTCGATCCGCACCCGGCGGCCGTCGTGCTCGCGCTGGTAGATCGCCGCCTCGTCCTGCACCAGCTTCAGCAGCGCCTTTTCGTCGGGCAGGCGCAGGCTGAAGCGCACGGCGTGGTGCTCCAGGTCCGGCGGGAGCGCGATCTTCGCGCCCACCAGCACCACCGTGTGCGGGCGGCACTCGCGGCGTTCGATGATCTCGCGCAGCTGGCGCTGGGTGGTGGCGTAGCCGAGGTAGGGATGGAAGTCGAGCAGCAGGAACACGGCCCGCTCGTCCAGCCCGCGGATCGCCCGCAGGGTCGCGCCGGCATCGGGCGGGGCCAGGGCCTCGCCCTCGGCGTCGAGGTCGAAGCGGCGCAGGCCCTCGGTGATCGACCAGCGGTACAGCGGCCGCCAGACATAGGTCAGCAGGTGCCGGAACAGGTCCACCACGCGGCCCTCGTCGGGGGTCTCGATCACCACCAGCGCGGTGTTGGCCCGCACCAGCGCGGCCAGGTCCTGCAGTTCGCTCATGTCGTCTCCGTCGGTGCAGGCGGGACGATAACAAACCCGCGCCCGCCGGCCGGAGCCCGCCGCGGCCGGGCCCGGCGCGCCGGCGCCGGCGGCCCCGCCCGGGTTTGCGCCGGCGGGGCGGCGGGGTAGAGTGCAGGCACGTTCCCGCGGAGGCCCGGCATGCGCACGATCCTGGTCGCGAGCTCGAAAGGTGGCGCCGGCAAGAGCACCATCGCCACCAACCTGGCGGCGCATTTCGCCGTCGACGGCAAGGCCACGGCGCTGCTGGACGCCGACCGGCAGAAGTCCTCCACCCACTGGTGCGAGAAGCGCGCGGCGATGGACACCGCCGTGCTGCCGCTCGACGGCACCCGCCGCGGCTGGGACAAGCAGCTGCCCGAGGGCATCCAGCGCCTGGTCGTGGACGCCGCCGCCGGCGCCATGGCCGAGGACCTGGAATCGGTGCTCGCCATCGCCGACGCCGTGGTCGTGCCCGTGCTGCCCTCGATCATCGACCTCGAGGCCACCGTGCCCTTCCTCAATTCGCTCGCCGCCCATCCGCGGGTGAAGAAGGGCAAGCTGCCGGTCGGACTGATCGCCAACCGCCTCAAGCCCTGGACCACCAACTCCCAGCAGGCCGTGGCCCAGCTCAAGGCCTGGCCCTACCCGCTGGTGGCCGAGCTGCGCGACACCCAGGCCTACGTGCTGATGGCGGCGCTGGGCAAATCCGTCTTCGACTACCACTCCGAGCAGGTCCGCAGCCACCAGGACGACTGGGCGCCGCTGCTCAAGTGGTTGCGCAAGCACACCTGATCCCACCCTTTCCCCACCCAGGCCCCTGGCGATGCGCGAACTGATCCTGCTGCGACATGCCCACGCCGAACCCGCCGCCCCGGGCCAGGATGACTTCGACCGCGCCCTGAGCCTCCAGGGCCAGGCCGAGGCCGAAGCCGCCGGCCGCTGGCTGCGCGAACACGGCTACCTGCCCGACCGCATCGTCTGCTCCCCGGCCCGGCGCACCCGCGAGACCTGCGAGGCCGTCGTGGCCGCACTGGGTTACGTCGAGCTGCGCCAGGAGCCGCGCATCTACGACGCCACCCCCGGCCGCCTGATCCAGGTCGCCGAGGACCACCGCGACCTGGGCCGGGTGCTGCTGGTCGGCCACAACCCGGGCCTGGAGCAGCTGGTCGCCCTGCTCAGCTCCGGGCAATCGGGCGACTTCCGCGGCATGCCGGCCGGCGCCGTCGCCGTGCTGACCCTGCCGGACGAACTGGCGATGGAGCCGGGCATCGCCCGGCTCGCGGCCTTCTGGTGGCCATGAGCCGATGAGGCCGGGCCGGGTCCGCGGGCTCTGCCTGGCCGCGGCCTGCTGGGCCGGGGCCACGCTGGCCGGCGAGGCCGCGACCGAAACCATCGACCCGGCCGGCTCCGAGGCCGGCATCCGCGTGACCATGCGCGTGGGTGGCGAGGCCACCGGGCGCTTCGGCGCGGTCGAGGGCGAGCTGCGCCCGGCCGGCGCCGGCCTCTGGCAGGTCGAGGTGCGGCTCGACGCCGCCGGCCTGGCCATGGACGGGCCCGAATGGCGCGCGCGCATGACCCGCTCGGAGAAGTTCCTCGACGTCGACCGGCACCCGCGCATCCGCTTCATCTCCCGCCCCTTCCCGCGCGCCCTGTTGCGCGAGGGCGGCCTGCTGGCCGGCGAGCTGCAGCTGCGCGGCCTGAGCCGTGGCGTCGCCTTCCGGGTCGAGCCCAGCCGCTGCGACGACCCGGGCCACGCCTGCCCGCTGGCCGTGCGCGGGGGCATCCGGCGCCGGGATTTCGGAATGGACGCTTACCGGCTTTGGGTGCAGGACGAGGTAGCCTTCGACTTCCGCGTCCGTTTGCGCCACGCTGGCGCGCCATGAACTTCCGCCTGCCCCTGCTGCTGGCCAGCCTGCTGGCCCTGTCCGGCTGCGCCACCCTGAGCCCGCGCGAGGCGCGCGAGGCCGCGGACCTGGCCGAAACGGCGCGCGCCGCCGCGCCCGATTGCGCCGGCGAAGCCTGCGCCCCGGTCGCTTCGCCCCTGCTCGACCTGGGCGCCGCGGCCATCGCCGCCTCCACGCCCGAGGCCCCGCGCCACGGCGTGCTGCTGCTCGACCGCGGCCAGGACGCGCTGCTGGCCCGCGTGCACCTGATCCGCGCTGCGCGCGAGTCCATCGAACTGCAGAGCTTCATCTTCGACACCGACGACAGCGGCCTGCTCGTGCTCGAGGAGCTGCTGGCGGCGGCGCGGCGCGGCGTGAAGGTGCGGGTGCTGCTCGACCAGCTCTACGGCCTGTCCAACCCGGGCCTGCAGGCCTCGCTGTCGGGCGCGCACCGCAACTTCGAGCTGCGCCTGTACAACCCGACCTTCAACGAGGCCGCGACCCAGAAGCTGCAGTTCGCCGCCGGCATCCTGTGCTGCTTCCGCCGCTTCAACCAGCGCATGCACACCAAGCTGCTGCTGGTGGACGGCACCGTCGGCATCACCGGCGGCCGCAACATCCAGGACCGATATTTCGACTGGGGCGACAGCTACAACTACCGCGACCGCGACATCCTCGTGGCCGGCCCGGTGGCGCGCGGGATGGCGGAGAACTTCGACGCCTTCTGGCGGCACCCGCTCAGCCGCCCGGCCGAGGGCCTGCGCGACGTCGCCGAGCGCCTGATCCGCCAGGGCGGGCCGCAGCCGCATCCCTACCTCGAGGCCGGCCGCACCCGCTCGCCGCGCGAGCGGGCCATGGCCGAGGTCGCCGCCGACGGCGCCGCGGTCTGGGAGCGGCTGCGCCTGCTGCACCTGCCCGTGGGCCGCGTCGACTTCTACGCCGACCTGCCGCAGAAGCACGCCGGCGAACAGGCCGCCAAGGACGACGCCTCGCGGGCGATGCGCGAGCTGATCTCCGGCACCCAGCGCGAACTGGTCCTGCAGACGCCCTACCTGGTGTTCTCGCGCCCGGCCCGGCGCACCTTCCGCGGCCTGCAGAAGCGCGACGACCCGCCGCGGGTGCAGGTGTCCACCAATTCGCTCGCCGCCACCGACGCCTTCCCGGTGTACGCGATGAGCCACAAGTACAAGCGCCTGTACCTGGACGAGCTGGGCTTCGAGATCTACGAGTACAAGCCCTATCCGGCCGACGCGCCGATCGACGTCGAGGCCACCGGCGCGCTGGGCGCCGAGCGCGCCACGCTGCCGATCTTCGGCTCGGGCTCCAGCGGCTCGGCCAGCGGGCCGGTGCCGCTCAAGCGCGCCGGCATCCGGGTCGGCCTGCACGCCAAGTCGCTGGTGGTGGACGACCGCATCGGCGTGGTCGGCAGCCACAACTTCGACCCGCGCTCGGACCACCTCAACACCGAGTCGATGGTGGTCGTGCACGACCCGGCCTTCGCCACCGCCCTGCGCGCCAGCATCGTGCGCGACATGCAGCCGCAGAACGCCTGGGTGATCGCGCCGCAGGACCAGCCCCAGCCCTGGGCGACGATCAACTACACCATCGGCCGGCTCAGCGAACGCCTGCCGATCTTCGATATCTGGCCCTTCCCCTACGCCAGCAGCTTCGAACTCAGGCCCGGCTGCAACCCGGTGCCGCACGGGGACCCGCGCTTCCACGCCTGCTACGAGGACGTCGGTGCCTTCCCGGAGGTGGACCTGCCGCTGAAGACGGTCTACACCCGCATCCTGACCGCCTTCGGCGCCGGCCTGGTGCCCATCCTCTGAGCCCGGCCCCGGGGCCGGCCCTTTCGATTGACGCCGCCAGCGCCCCGGCCTAGGCTGCTGGCTCTCTTTTTTCACCCCGCCGGACCACCCCGATGCCCCTGTCGATCCACTTCGAACTCTCCGACCGCGACCTGGCCCACTTCACCGAGGCCATGAACGCGGCCCGCGCGGCCGCCGGGCACAAGTCCGCCGAGGAGATCATTGCCGCCGCCGCCAAGCTGCTCGAGGGCGCCGACAAGCTCGAGCTGCCCGACTTCATCGCGCAGCGCCTGGAGCGCCTGGACGACCTGATCGCGATGCTGCGCGACGACGGCTGGCACCTGCCGGAGGAAGACAAGCAGCGCGTGCTGTCGGCCCTGGTCTATTTCGCCGACCCGAAGGACGTGATCCCCGACCACGTGCCGGTGCTGGGCTACTTCGACGACGCCATCGCCATCGAGCTGTCAGTGCGCGAGCTGCACAACGAGATCGAGGCCTACGACGAGTTCTGCGACTTCCGCCAGGGCGAGGCCGAGCGCCGCGGCCTGGAGCCGTCCAAGGTCGGCCGCGCCGACTGGCTGGAGGCCCGCCGCGACGAGCTCGTGGACCGCATGCACCGCCGCCGCAACCGCGACACCGGCGGCGGCTACGGCGACGCCTCGGGCTACAAGCGCGCCGGCTACACCCGCGCCTACCGCCCGGGCATGTTCCGCATCCGCTGATCCGGCGATGTCCGGCCCGTTCCGCAAGCGGCCCGGGCTGGACGTGCTCAACGCCCAGCTCGCCGGCACCGCCGCCGCCTCGCTGGGCATCCGCCTGACCGAGCAGGGCGAGGATTTCCTGCGCGGCACCATGCCGGTGGACGAGCGCACGAAGCAGCCCTTCGGCCTGCTGCACGGCGGGTCCTCGGTCGTGCTGGCCGAGACCCTGGCCAGCTTCGGCGGCTACCTCTGCCTCGACCCGGACTCGGGCCAGCAGGCCGCCGGCATCGAGATCAACGCCAACCACCTGCGCGCGGTCACGTCCGGCCTGGTCACCGGCACCGCGCGGCCGGTCTACCTGGGCAAGACCACCCAGGTCTGGGAAATCCGCATCGAGGACGAGCGCGGCCGGCTGGCCTGCCTCTCGCGCATGACCGCGGCGGTGATCCGGCTCTGAGGCGCATACGCCGGGGTCGGGTGTTTCCCGCCGCGGGCTGCGGCACAATGCCGCCGATGTCCAATCCCACCGACACGGCGCGCCGGTCCCCCGACTGGCGCCGGCCGCTGCGCTACCTCTGGCGGATTCCCTTCCTGGTGCTGCACCTGGGCGTCGCGCTGCCGTTCACGGTGCTGATGATCAATCCGCTCAGCGCCCGCATCGAACTGCGCGGCGAGCGCCTGGACCACCGCATCATCCGCTGGTGGCAGGGCGGCCTGATGCGCGTGTTCGGCTTCCGCCTGCGCCGCTACGGCACGCCGCTGCCGGGCGCGGTGATGTTCGTGGCCAACCACGTCAGCTGGATCGACATCACCCTGATGCACAGCCAGCGCATGATGGGTTTCGTGGCCAAGGCCGAGATCGCCCGCTGGCCGCTGGTGGGCTGGCTGGCCAGCCGCGGCGGCACCATCTACCACCACCGCGGCAGCAACGACTCGCTGCACGGCGTGATGCACCAGATGGTGCAGCGCCTGGAGCAGGGCCTGGCCGTGGGCGTGTTCCCCGAGGGCCGCACCACCCGCGGCGACGCCGTGGCCACCTTCCATGCCCGCATCTTCCAGCCGGCGGTGGTCGCCAACGTGCCGGCCCAGCCGGTGGCGCTGAAGTACGGCGCGCGCGGCGACGCGCAGACGATCGTCGCCTTCGGCGAGCGCGAGAGCTTCTTCGCCAACTTCGTGCGCCTGCTCGGCGAGCCCGCGCGCGTGGCCGAGGTGCATTTCCTCGAGCCCGTGGCGGCCAGCGAGGACGGCCGCCGGCGCATGGCCGACGCCTGCCGCGAGCGCATCATCGCCGCGATGTCCACGCACTGAGCCGGCGATGAGGGCGCACGACTACCGGCCGCCGCGCTGGCTGCGCAACCCGCACCTGCAGTCGGTGCTCAGCTCGATGCCGCTGCGCCGCGCCGCCGGCGAGCGCGAGCTGCGCCGGCTCGGCGCCGCCAGCACGCCGGAAGTGCTCGGGCTCGAGGACGGCGTGCGCCTGCAGGGCGTGCACGACACCCTGCCCGGGCGCGACCCGCGCGGCCTGGTGCTGCTGCTGCACGGCTGGGAGGGCAGCAGCGAGTCGGGCTACATGCGCCACACCGCGGCCGAGCTGCTGCGCCGCGGCTTCGACGTGTTCCGGCTGAACTTCCGCGACCACGGCGAGACCCACCACCTCAACGAGGACCTGTTCCACAGCTGCCGACTGGCGGAAGTGGTGCAGGCCGCCGGCCAGGTCGCGCGCCGGCACCCGGGCCGGCCCTTCCTCGCCGCCGGCTTCTCGCTGGGCGGCAACTTCGCCCTGCGCCTGGCCCTGGCCGCGCCCCAGGCCGGCGTCCCGCTGGTGCACGCGGCGGCGGTCTGCCCGGCGATCGACCCGGCGGCGGTGCTGGTCGCGCTGGAGCAGGGCCTGCCGCTCTACCACTGGTACTTCATGAAGAAGTGGCGGCGTTCGCTGGCGCGCAAGCGCGCGCTGTTCCCGCAGCGCCACGACTTCGACGACCGCGTGCTGGCCCTGGACATGCGCGGCCTGACCGGCTGGATGGTGCAGCGGCACACGACGATGGCCGGCATCGAGGATTACTTCGACGGCTACAGCGTCGCCGGCGACCGCCTGGCCGGGCTGCAGGTGCCGGTGAGCGTGCTGGCCGCGGCCGACGACCCGGTGATCCCGGCCGAGGGCTTCCCGCGCCTGGCCCTGCCGGCCCATTCGAGCCTGGAGATCTCCCCCGTCGGCGGCCACTGCGGCTTCCTCGAGGGCGCCCATCTGCGCGGCTTCGCCGAGCGCTGGGTCGCCGGCCGGCTGGAAACCGCGGCCGACGCTGCCGCCCGCGCTACAATCCCGGCTTCCCAGACCGCCTGAAGCTTCCCCGATGTCCACGCAAACCACCGAGGCCCTGCGCCGCGGCGATATCGCCGCCGCCCTCGCCGCCGCCCGCCGCGCCGCCGCCGACCAGCCCGAGAGCGCCGAGGCGCAGCACCTGCTGGGCATCGTCCTGCAGCGCGCCGGCGACCTGCCCGGCGCCCAGGCCGCGCTCGAGCGCGCCGTCGCCCTGGCCCCCGAGCACGCCGGCTATCCCTTCGCCCTGGCCAACCTGGCCATGGGCCGCGGTGCGCTCGACGTCGCCGAAAAGAACGCCAAGCTCTCGACCGCGCTCGACCCGAACTACCTGCCGGGTTACGTGCTGGCCGGCCAGGCCGCCCTGGCCCGCCGCGACCGCGCCGAGGCCGCCAGCCAGCTGGCCCTGGCCAAGCGCGTCAACGACGGCCACCCGCTGGTCTGGTCGCTGGAGGGCTACCTCGCCCGCTTCGACGGCAACGAGGACCTGGCCATGCGCTGCTTCACCGCCGCGGTGAAGGCCGACCCGGGCCTGACCGCCGCCCAGGCCGCGCTGGGCATGGGCTTCCTGGCCAAGGGCCAGTGGCCCTTCGCCGAGCAGGCCCTGGCCAACGCCCACCGGCAGGCGCCGAACAACTTCTCGGTCGCCCGCGCCCTGCTCGAGGCCCTGCGCCGCCAGGGCAAGGTGGCCGAGTGCCTGGCCCTGGTCGAGGAACTGCTGGCCGCGCAGCCGGGCGAACCCGCCCTGCGCGTGCTGCGCGCCGAGCTGCAGGTCGCGCTGGGCCGCAACGACGCCGCCCTGGCCGACATGCAGGCCATGCTGGCCCAGCAGCCGGCCAACCCGCAGGCCCTGGGCATCGTGCTCGAGCTGCTGCGCCTGGCCGGCCGCTCCGAAGAAGGCGTGCCGCTGGCCGACGCCGCGATCGCCCGCGCGCCCAAGGACGACCGCCTCTGGGCCCTGCGCGGCGCCCTCGCCGGCAACCTGGGCCACGATCCCAAGGCCGTGCTCGAGCGCTGGATCGAAGCCATCCCCGACAGCGCCGCCGCCTGGGACCAGCTGGCCCTGTTCCACGACGCCGCCGGCGATGCCGCCGCCGCGCTCGAGGCCGCGCGCCGCGCGCTCTCGATCGTGCCCGGCCTGCCCAACGCCAGCGTGGTGCTGGCCCGCGCCCTGATCGACAGCGACCCGGCCGCCGCGCTGGGCCACCTCGAGGCCGTGCGCGTGCAGCCGACCACCGTGCACGCCGCCCGCAACGTGCTGGGCTGGCGCGCCCTCGCCCTGGACCGCCTGGGCCGCCACGACGAGGCCGCCGCCGTGCTGCGCGGCGTGTCCCGCTACCAGGTGCCCGAGCACCAGCCGCTGCCTCAGCCCATGCCGGTGCAGGGCGAGCCGCGCGGCGCCGCCGGCACCGTGATCTGGTCGCTGCCCGGCGTGCGCATCGAGCCCATGCTCGCCGCCGCGCATGGCGCGCTCGGGGATCGCCTGCGTCCGCGCGCCGACGCGCTCGTGGGCCAGGCCGACGCCAGCGCCGTCGCCTTCCTGTCCTTCGTCGACGGCCAGGCCGTGCACCAGCTCGACGGCGCCACCTGGCTCGCCGCCATCGGCGACCCGCGCGACGCGCTGCTCAACTGGGCGATGTTCGGCAGCACCCAGGCCTTCCGCACCGCGCCGGACCTGCGCGACACCGCGCGCTGGATGGTGGCGTCGGTGCAGGCCCTGCTCGACCTGCAGGCGCGCGAGCCGGCGCGCGTGCAGTTCCTGCGCCAGGACGGCGACACCGCCGCCGAGGCCGCCAAGGCCGCGCAGGTGCTGGGCGTGCCCCTGGCCGCGGCCGATGTCGCCGCGCCGGCGGGCCCGGGCCCCTCGCTGTTCCCGGCCGGCCACTGGCGCCACTACCGCCAGGCCCTGGCCGAGGAGTTCGCCATCCTCGCGCCGCTCGCCCAGGCCCTGGGCTACCCGGCGGACTGAGCCCCGCCCCGGCCGGCCGCGGCGCTCAGCCGCCGGCCGGCAGGCCCAGCAGCAGGGCCGCGCCCAGGCCGATGCGGTACCAGGCGAAGGGCGCGAAGGTGTGCGTGGCGATGTACTTCAGCAGCCAGCGCACCGCCGCGAAGCCGGTGATCGTCGCCGCCGCGAAGGCCACGGCCAGGCCGGCCCAGTCCTCGTCGCCGGCGCCGCCCTCGACCACGGTTTCCATCAGCGCGTAGCCGGTGGCCGCGAACATGGTCGGGATGCCGACCAGGAACACGAACTCCGCCGCCGCCGGCTTGCGGTTCAGGCCCAGCAGCATCGCCATGAAGATGGCCGCCGCCGAGCGCGAGGTGCCGGGGAACACGCCGGCCAGCACCTGGGCCAGGCCCACGGCCACGGCGATCTTCCAGGTCACGGCGTCGCTGGGCGGGCCGCGCTCGCTCCAGCGTTCGGCCAGCAGCATCCAGGCGCCGCCGATCACCAGGGCCCAGGCCACCGGCGTCACCGTCTCCGGCAGCTCCCAGCCCAGCAGGCGCACCGGCAGGCCGACCACCGCGGTGACGAGGAAGGCGAGGGCGATCTTGAGCGCGTAGTCGCGCGGGCCGGGTTGGCGCCACTGCGTCGCCAGCTCCCACAGCCGCTGCCGGTACACCAGGGTGATGGCGAGGATGGCGCCGGACTGGATGGCGATGTTGAACAGGTCGCTGCGCGCGCCCAGCCAGTGCTGGGCGATCAGCAGGTGGCCGGTGCTGGAGATCGGCAGGAATTCGGTCAGGCCCTCGAGGATGCCGAGCAGCAGGGCGGCGAGCAGGTCGTTCACGGCGTTCCGGGGTGGCCAAAGGCGTCCAAGGATACCCGCGCCGAATTTGTAGGAGGGCCTTCAGGCCCGACCCCGGATCCCGGGTCCCCCGGTCGGGCCTGAAGGCCCTCCTACGGGTGGGGGCAATGCACCATCACGGTGCGCCTATATATATGTATGCACCGAAGCGGGGATTCACGGCTCTCGCCCGGCGTTCCACGACAACAAAATCAACGACTTGCGGAGCCCCCGGCCTTGGCACGGGCATTGCAACCCCCCGGGGCACCCGTCCTTTCCCGGAGCCGCGCCGCCATGTCGTACGAAACCGTCCAGAAACTGATCAAGGACCACGCCATCGAGTTCGTGGACCTGCGCTTCGCCGACCTGCGCGGCGTGCAGCACCACGTCACCTTCCCGATCTCCATCGTCGAGCCCGGCCTGTTCGAGGACGGCAAGATGTTCGACGGCAGCTCGATCGCCGGCTGGCGCGGCATCAACGAGTCCGACATGGTCCTGCTGCCGGACCCGGACACCGCGGTGATCGACCCCTTCACCGCCGACCCGACCCTGATCATGACCTGCGACGTGCTCGACCCGGCCACGATGCAGGGCTACTCGCGCTGCCCGCGCGGCGTCGCCAAGCGCGCCGAGGCCTTCCTCAAGGCCAGCGGCATCGCCGACCAGGCCTTCTTCGGCCCCGAGCCCGAGTTCTTCATCTTCGACTCGGTGCGCTGGGCCAACGAGATGGGCAACACCTTCTTCGAGATCGAATCCGAGGAAGCGCACTGGAACAGCAAGAAGAAGTGCGAAGGCGGCAACACCGGCTACCGCCCGGGCCTGAAGGGCGGCTACTTCCCGGTCGCGCCGACCGACTCGCTGCACGACATCCGCGCCGAGATGTGCAAGGTGCTCATGGCCGCCGGCCAGGAAGTCGAGGTGCACCACCACGAGGTCGCGAACGCCGGCCAGTGCGAGATCGGCACCAAGTTCAACTCGCTGGTGAAGAAGGCCGACGAGCTGTTCATGCTCAAGTACATCGTCAAGAACGTCGCGCACCGCAACGGCAAGACCGCGACCTTCATGCCCAAGCCGCTGGTCGGCGACAACGGCAGCGGCATGCACGTGCACCAGTCGCTGGCCAAGGGCGGCGTGAACCTGTTCACCGGCGACGGCTACGGCGGCCTGTCGCAGCTGGCGCTGTGGTACATCGGCGGCATCTTCAAGCACGCCCGCG
>VFQN01005346.1_pt1 | contig 15818 bp, 23 predicted proteins | sample 3512371 | NCBI WGS metagenome assembly VFQN01 (sample SAMN10412370, study PRJNA504923) | tailings metagenome | isolation source: Replicate 2 from Balatoc abandoned mine | place: Philippines: Itogon, Benguet | collected 2017-08-28
AAATAGGTCTCCGATAATCCCATAACCCTTCTCCTGAAAAAAAAAAAAAAAAAAAAACCGGCACGCTGATTCGCCTGCAGTTGATGCGGCATACGTACGGCACGTCACAAATGCATAGCAGATCCACGACTTGCCCGGATTCGTGCCCATGCGACTGGCCCACAAGCAAGTGGTTGATGGACGACCCTCTGCCACGCAAGGAAGTGGCAAGTCAATGACATCTCGGTAACCACTCAAGTGGCCACGTGCGACACGTCACCATCCTGCTGTGCTGTGACTGGCACGACCCAGAACGCAGCAGGCCGGTGCTTGCTTGGCCGTCCACACTCCTAGTGCCAGCTGCCAGGGCGGCACAGCACGCACACGTGCGCACAGCAGCAAGCGGCAGGGCGCATGATGTGCAAGAATAGATAGCATGCAATATTGGAGCAGAGACTGCATGAAACGCAGTACATAATGAAATTCCGTTGATACCGGTGTATTGCAGCAGCTTGTGATAAGTAATACGTTACTACCCAAAGGCGCAAGAGCGAGGGCCACATTCACGCACACCCACCCACCCACCCGTGCGGGCCAGAGTAATAATTAATAAAAAAAGAGCACACACAGTCATGCCTTATTGGGTAGTGGCTCAGGTGGGGCACGGACCACGATACCTTCAAAAAACCCCGTCCGTATCCGGTTGGTCCATCCAGCCATTTCAGAATCGCTATGCACTCTCAATAAGACACGCTCGCAGGTTGCTAAATGTCGCTGCTAGTAACGTTTAACGCTCGCTCCTTTTGTTGGTTGCCGCCGCCCTCCTGAACACCGCCCGCACGTGGCTCCTGACGTCCATCTCGGGCGGCACGTGGCTCAGCAGCGCCGACTGGCGGGCGGCGTCCGCCTTGAGGCGCGCCAGGTGCGGCCACAGCACGAAGACCACAAACAGCAGCATCAAGCAGATGGTCACAACCAGCAGGATCTGCGCACAAGGTGGGCGGTGAGGGACGAAAGGGGAGGACGAGGCTGAGGCTGATGCGAGGGTAGTTCGGTACGGTAGGACTGCTAGGCTGGCTGATTAGTAGAGGGAGCAAGGTTGTAACGGGGTGCGATCTGCACTGCCAGCTACGGAGGTGGGAAGCCCCCGGCCTGAGCCGTGCGCCACTGGCAATGCGTCAGCTGCAGCCAAGGAAATCACTTGCCGTGTGCAGGTTGGTGACAGCGTTGTAGCGGTCAACGGAGTACGTGAGGAAGAGCTCCGCCGCCTGCTGCAGACCTTCGTACAGATCCGTGCCGCCCACCTTGTACATGTACATGTACCTGTCAACGTACAACAGTCAAAGGCCGGGGGTTCGTAAGTTGGTTGACAAGGAACCCGCCCTCTACGGCTGCACCATCGTACACGCGCTTCCACTGCACTCCCTACTCCCCAGGCCTATCGGCAAAGCCGGTGAGCATGACCAGCATCTCAGTGCTGGGGCGCTGCCTGCACCGCTCGCGATGTGCATGCGCGCTGCGCCTGTCACCTGGAGCTGTTGTAGGCGACGTCTTCGTCCGCGTCGATGCACAGCAAGTGCATCTCGGACAGCATGCGGCGGACCATCACGTCCAGGCCTGCAGACCGGAAAGGAAGCATGGTCACACGAGGTCTCCCTGGCGTGAAACCCTCGGCTTCGCTACAAGCGCACGGTAAAGCACGGACACAGGCTGTGCGACAGGCCCCCCCCCCCTTCCTGCGTGGAAGGGTTTACAGGTAAAGAGGCGGGAAGGGGCAGGCCAGCTCTACGGTCGAGTCGCATGCGCGTGTGAGCACCAAGCGAACGCCCAGGTTACGGCCAGGCAGCTGCAACCCCCCTTTCGGACCACATCGCGGCGGTGGAGGAGGACTTGCTGCTGCTCACCATGGTGCGTCACCTGCAGGGAGCATGGAAACGCCCCAAGTTGTGGGTTGCACCGTGTGCACGGGGGTTCGCAGGGTGGCACGCGACTGAGTTCAGCTAGAGCTCAAAGTGAGAGCCCAGCCCTGTACCAGTGCAACGTACCGTGCGCCGCATTCTGCTGCTTACCTCGTAGTAGGGGCTGTCCGTGCCGTAACAGGTGGCCTTATCGTACCGCAGGCACTCCGTGTTTCGGAAGAACTGCACTCAGTCCAACAAAGTCATTAGTTATGGCGTTGCTAACAGATGTACCAGGAAAGGTCGGCACCTTGGCCGCTGTCCAGTGTGAGGCACGTTTTCGTCCAGAATCCTGCAAATGTGACGAGGACGTGTTACGTGCATGGCCCCTCCCCAGTCATACCTCGAGCGCAAAGTCGGCGGAGGCGAATGTGCTGGCCGGGGCCTCGTGGTTGAAGGCAGACGAGGCCTGCGCGGCAGCCGCGTAATATGGGCAAGGACAAGCAAGCTAGTGACACGTGTGGCTTGCACAAAGGCACCTTGCTACCATTGAAACGGCATATGAACCCGATGTACGCCCTCGTTTCTTGGTTTGGAGGCAGCTCCCAACGTGTTGACTGCTCACGCACCACTCACCATGGAACTTGAGGCGCCGCCGTACATGAGAGCATCTGTGCGTCACAGAGCATGGGGCGTATGGGGCAGCGGGCAGTGGGAACGTGCAGGGTGAGCCTACAAGGCCACACGCCTGCCCAAGTATTGTCACCGCACGCAGCTCTCAGCTGGTTCTTCATACCGGTACCGGTACGACGCTAATTGGGCGCCCCAGCTTCAAACATACAGGGAGGATCCGAGGACGCGTACAGTAGACCGTGCCTTGCGTACCATAGTCGCTCTCAAACAGGCGCAGCTCGCTGCTGAGCATCTGCCTCCACTCGGCGCGGGCGGCTGCGTCCCCCGCCGCCACCATGGCGAAGGCCACCGCCCGGATGCGCGTGTAGCGGTAGGTGACCCTGCTGGCCAGGTTGAGGGACGACAGGGGGCCCTGCATGCCCTGCAGCTGCACCAGGCTGATGGCGTAGATGACGATCAGCGACGCGTTCCACAGGAAGAAGGGAGTCTGGTGGAGGAGGAGGTTGTGAGCAAGCAAGGGTGGCCAGTGAGATGGACGATGTGGATCCGAGGTGTTTAGGTGGTGGGTGCGTAGGGGACCCGTTCGGGGCTTTTGGTGCAACTTCGTTTGCGCATGCAGCAACACCTGGGACATACACGGCTGGTCCGTGACTTGCCGTCACCAGCCCAAACTTGTAACGCCTTCGGGTCGCCGCAAATCCCAGGTACAAGTCTGATGTAGCTTGTCGCCTTACCATGAACTTGGTGATGCTCCAGTAGGAGGGCTTGAGGACCTTGCCGTTGGATGTGGTGAAGCCCTTGGATGACTTCGCAACGGGCCTCGCCCGCTTCCTCTTGGCGCCGCCAAAGGGTGCAAGGGCCTGCACGACGGGCGACCCAACCCGCTGGCCGCCCGGGGGCGTGGACGTTGATGGCTGCTCCGCAGCGCCGCGCGGCTGCTGCGCTTCGGCCATCAGTTCGACGCTGGCCCCGCCCTCAGCGGCACCGCCGCCATTGGATCCGCCGTCCGCCGCCACTTGGCGGTCCTGGGCGCGCTGCTGCTGCTCCTCCTCGCCACCAACGTCGTCGTCGTTGTCATCATCGCTGTTGTCCGAGTCATCCACCACCTGCGCGAGGGGGGGGGGACACAAGCTGGGGGTTTGGAGTGTCTGACCCAGGCACAACTGGGCGGAGAGTCAATGATCTGCAGCCACTCCTGCCGCCGCATAACTCCTATTGGCGTCGTCCCTAGACGCTGCGCTGTCAGTGCAGCCCAGTGCCACTCAGCACCGCAATATGCACTGCATGCAGCCGTTGGGTAGAAAGGATGCGCGTCGTGGGAACGGCCGGGTACCTAGGCCACCGTAGATGACGTGTCGATGCAGGATGCCGCCCACTGCAGCCTAGCAAGTACCCAACGCGTGCAACGCCCACCTTGACTTCCCTCGTGGCCAGCTGCCGCAGCACCGGCCCCGGCAGCCCCAGCATGGCCAGGATGCCCACCAGCCGCGCCGCCTCCACCCGCTGCACCAGCAGCCACTGGTACACCGTGCACAGCACCTGCACCACCAGCGCCTCGACCACCAGCAGGACAACCAGCGCTGCAGCAGGGTGGAGCCAACAAGGTGCCAGTGAGGATGCGGAAGGCGTTGTACAAGGCCAGGGCAAAAGTGAAGCAGGCCGAGGCCAGGTGCTGCCGAACCGAAAACCGCACAGGGCTGCGGTACTAACGTGCGGGTGTGCGGTGTGCCCGTCACACTTGTGCTTACCGGTCCGCAGGCGTATGATGCTGTCCCAGGCGTTGGCAACCAGGTGGTCCAAAGACTCCGCGTAGCCTGCATCCAAGGCACCGTGAACTGGAGAGTTGACACGTGCTCTTAGGCAGGCGCTTCGCCTAGTACCTGATTTACCGTACTGCATCCTAGCAACTGTGCCGCCACACACTAACGGGTGGGCTCCCGCTTCGGGAGTAGACCAAGAGCGGTGGGCACCTACAGCCCTACGTGGATCAGTAGATGCCTAGCTAGATGGCGTTATGGGTGTGACGGCCAAAGAGGCGTGCACTGACCGGTGTAAAGCGCTCCCAAGCCGTTGGTAAGCAGGAACTGGTACGTGCGGTGGGTCCTGCATGCGCGAGGGGAGGACACATGGTAGCTGTCCTTAGGCCCGCTCAGGCCTTACACCAGCACAGCAAGCTGTGCGACAAGCAGTTGGGTAGCGGCAACAGGCGTCACGCTGCGTGCATGCCCATGGAACGGATCTGCAGGAGCGCGCTTGAGCAGTGAGCTGTGGTTCATAGTGTGGAGTATAACAGCCGTGTGCTCAGCGCGTGGCGAAACGGTTCCCGTCTCCGTGCAGGACAGGTACATGGTACGAACTCACGTGTAGTGGTCCAGCATGGTCGTCAGCTGGAAGAGCGCCTCGCGCCCGGCTGCGATGAAGCGGTTGCCCAGCGTCCACACCCCGGCGTTGCCCTTGACCACGTGAGGCGGGCTGGTGTCCAGGTAGACCTGCGGTCAAGAGAGGTACGCACACTGCCATGCTCTGAACACAACAGGAGCGAAGAGGTTGTGCAACAGCAGCTCTGCTTTACGCAGCAGACAGACTGTATGCCATAACACCGGCAAAGTGGTCCCACGCTGCCAGCAGCGCCAGCAACGGCCGCCCAGGCCGGCAGGAAGAGCCCCTGGTGTGCTCCCCCAAGCCCAGCCACTCACGTCGTACTCCAGTTTGGGCTTTGTCCAGATGCTGTACACCTCGCCGGCCGGCTTGTGCAGCCCCCCGAAGCCCAGGTACACGCCCTGGTGGTACTGCTCCATGAGGTCCAGGTTGGTGCGCAGCTTGCCCAGCGTGAAGTCGAGCGAGTTCTCGCACACTGCCAAACCGCCGCAGGGGGCACAGCACGTACAAAACCGGTAACTAGCGCACAGGCAAGCACGCGCACCGTTGGAGGGATTGCTGACGAGGAGCTTACTGAGCGAGGAGCAGCATGGGAAGGTCAGCTGGAGCGCGTGCACCACCGAGACGGTGCAGGTGTTGGTGGCAGGGTGTTGTTGTGTGCTTACCCGACACCTTGGCGATGCCCGGCTGCTCGCAGAAGGCCCCCATCATGGCGCGCACGATGACCAACTGGCCGCGGTCCATGGCCATGGCCTGGCGGTGCACCATGTACACGTTGGTGTGCTCCTCGGTGATGATGCTGCACGCCAGGTAGGGAGGGCACGGTTGCGGCAAGGTGAACAACCAGGTGCCAGGGGACAATACCCAAGCGTGTACTGACCACCTCGTGGGGACACACCAAGCGCTCGCCCAAGCCTTGTGTGATGCAGCACAAGTCTCCGCACAACCCAACACCGGCTTGCAGGGAAATCTAGCGTACAGTGACTTGGATGCACAGTGGCAGTGCAGGCACGTCACCCTGTCGGTAGCCCAAGCTCCTACTTGGTGATGGCGACGTAGCAGCCAATGTGTGTTGCCAGCATGAGGGCCAGCAGCGTGTAGCTGTGCAGGCGCAGGCGCTGCATGGGCGCCAGCAGCACGGGCCCCATCAGCAGCTTGTTCAGCGCCTTGAGCAGCCGCCCGCGGCGCGTGTCCACCATCAGCTCCGTGCCGGCCGAGTCTGTGATGCCTGCGCGACGCAGTAGTCAAGACGTATCACCCTGGTGTGAGCTGTGGCGAGGGTGGTAGCTTGCACAGCTTTTATCACGCTGTGACGCAAGCACATGCTTTGCACGGCAGGACACCGAGTCATTAGTGCACTCCCAATGCAGAGACTGCTTGGCTCACCGGAGATGCTGGTGTTACCCTGGCTGGTGTTGTCCGCCTCTGACTCGTCCGCCTCGCTGCCCTTATCCGACGCCTTGCCGTCGGCGTCCCGGTCCTCCTCCCGCCCTTCTCCGCCACCCTCCTGACCCGACCGGGCGCCCTCCGCACCCGGTGACACCGCCCGGCCCTGTCCACCCCGCAGCGAGCCCACGTCGCGCGACTCCTGCCTCGAAGCGCCGCCATAGCCAACGCCGCTGCCCTGCATCCCGGCGGACGCGTTCAGCCCACCGCTGAGCGCGTGGTCCAACTCAGGTGCCGCCCTGGGCAAGTCCAGCAGGCCGCCCTCTTCTTCCTGGCCATCCTCCGGGATAGCCACCAGCGCGCCACTGCCAGCCGCCCTGCCTTTCCCGGCTGCGGCAGCGAAACTGCTGCTGACCTGCCTGCTGGCCGCTGCCGTGGCGCCCGAGACCTGATTGGTAAGGGTGCGCACCCACTGCGCCACGAAGTCTGACTTGCTGGTGGCCTGCCGGTGCAGCTGCGCGCCCTCCTGTGCGTTGGGGTTTGGCTCGCCGTCTGATCCAGAGCCCTCGGAGCCGCTGCGGCGGTCCGCATCGTCCGGGTCTTCAGGTGCACCCAGCTCGCCCCCAGCTGCGTCACCGTCCCCAGTAGCGTCGTGGCTGCCATATTGGCCTGCACCTGTCTTCCGCGTGTGCGAGGCCTCGTGTGCGTCAGCATCCGCCGCTGTGTGCGGACCGTTGCTGTCCCCGTGCGCAGTCACAGCCTCTGCGTCCGCATTCACCGCCGCCGCCCCTGCGCTGCTGGCCTCCAGCTTGAGCACGCGCATGAGGTTGGCGCGCGCCCCCGTGAAGGTGGTGTCGGGGTGCCACATGACGCTGACCTTGGCCTTGCCGCTGGGGCCCAGGCTGTGCACGCCCTGCATGATGATTCGCATGGTGCCCGTGTCCGGGTGGGGCCCGATGAAGGCCATGGGCGGGCTCACCACGGCGTGGGCGGCGCCGCCCTTGAGGGCGCCCTTCTTCTGGCCCTTGATGTAGGCCGAGGTGATCTGCTCCCAGCTCTTGTCGGGCGGAATGTCGAGGAACCTGCAGCGGGGTAGGCAGCGGTTCAGATCAACGCCCAAACTCCTTAGCGCTCCTACCAGAGCTGCATACCGATACCAACACTGCGACACGCACACGCATGTGTGCAGGCCTTGCACCGCAAGACTGGGCACCCACGCGCTCTGGGACAAGAGGCTCATTCCTGCGCTCCCCTCCCTCCGTGCTCGCTCGTCACCCACCTTGTCAGCGGCTTCTTGAGCAGGGCTGAGGCTGGCAGGCCCACGATGAGGCCCGTCATGGCGCTGGCCCGCCGCACCACCAGCCGCTCGTCCAGCTCCAGCACGCCCGTCAGCAGGTCGCGCCGCCACAGCACCACGCGCACCCGCAGCTTGGGCCCGCCGTCGGAGCTGGCCTCGCCGCCATCGCCGCCGCCGACACCGCCCTCTGCCTCGCCCGGCTTCCCCTCCTCCTCGTCATAGACCTCAACCTGCGGGGCACCCAATGCGTCAGGCCTTGGTAACAGCCTGTTAACGACACCGAGCGTGTTGGTACAAAGCGCAAGCAGGTACCATCCAGTTTGGCAGCGAAGCACGGTGCCATAGGTGAATCACCTGCATACACGCAGACTTGGTGAGGGGAGCCTTGCTCGTCGACGCCTTGGCTCCGGGAACGGCGGGCAGGTGCGGAACCATGTCTGACGGTGGGGCCGAGACGCGCACTCTCCAGGAGGTTCCTGCATGCCGAGGTGCGGACAGCAAACATCCTCTTCAAAGTGCATGTGGTAAGGCAATGCGGCTTGCCCGGCTACGCCCTGCATGGCTACCGGCTGCCTTTAAAACGGCGCCACACGTTGAAGCCTAGCATCGCGCACAGCTGTGAGCCCGTCTTTCCCCTTCCCTCACCCGGCATCTCCTGCTCCTTGTCCAGCAGCGCCAGCAGCAGCAGCTGCAGCTGCGACTCGCCGTTGCGCTCGCGCCACTCGCCAAAGATGTCGATAAAGTCGCACAGCGAGGCGCCCACCAGGCTGGAGTTGGCGAAGCCGAACAGCTCCGCCCCGGGCCGCGACGCGGACAGCACGTGTCCCGTGAAGTCAGCGGTCAGCACCACGCGCTTCTCCTCTAGCTCCTCCTCGAAGGGCGCTTTGTCGATCTGAGGAATAAGGAATGACGACCGATCTATCAACTGACTGATGGCGCGCTGACTGCTATTCCACGGCCAGACTCGGGCGGCCATGCACGCCCTTGGGCACACTGGGAGCGAGACAGTACATGTCGGACTGAATTCTCCCGCATACACGCTTCACAGAGTTGGTCAGTGTGAGCGGCGTTTAAGCGATGCAGGAGGCACAGGCACGCTTTCCTGTGAGGTGGACAGCTGTACCTCCCCACCCGCCGCCAGCACCCTTGCCTCGGGGCACTACGCACGCACCTTGCAGACGTAGTGCGTAAGCGCCGAGTCTCCGCTGCTGGCAAGAGTGGCAATCTTCACGTGCACGGGCACATGGCTGCCGCCCTCGTTGACCAGGTTCACCGTCATGCCCTTCCGACAGCTGGTGGTTGCCACGGCTGTCGGGGGATCCTGTGGGGCACCAATATGCACGGACTTGACACCATATAATTGCAAAGAATTTGCGGCTTTACGACGCTAAGTCCATACACAGGCCTAGCATGTAGTGGGTTGTGGGGGCAAGGTACAAGTCTGAGAGCAAGCGCCCCACACCCCATGCCTACCTTGATCCACTTTGCGTGCAGCGTGTTGAAGGGCGGCGGCAGAAGCTGGTCCAGGCGCATGGTGGCCAGCTTGCGCATGGGGTAGCCCAGCAGCTGCGCCACGCCGCACGCCGCGAACTTGACGCGCATGTGGCTGTCCACCACCAGCACGTTGCCCGTCTCGCCGTCCGTGCGGCGGCAGCTGAGGATCAGGATGCGCTGGCCGTCCGTGCCTGCAAACGCACAGCATGCGTGCATAGGGAGGCCGGCTACCACCATGCACTTGGGCTTGCGCCTGCAGGCACGCTGCCGATGGACCGGGTGGCCCCCTCGCTGCTGTGCAGCTCTTATCCCCCAAGCAGAGTTAGGACGGACTACTGCGCTTTCCTGCACTACTTTTGCCAGCTACTACTGCGTGCCCTGCAGTGGAGCCAGCCTCCCACTCCCAAAGAGAGTTCGGGCACGTTGTAGTACGGCACCCACCTCCCATGCCCACGGTCACGTCCACCGGCACAGGGTCCAGGTAGCGGTGGCGGACGCTGAGCTGTGCGCTGATGGTGCCCGCCTCCAGCTCCGCCATGCTGGCCTCCCTGCAGCGCTCCAGCAGGGGGCCCACCGCCTCCGGAGTGTCCACCATGGCCTCAAGAGACCGGCCGATCTGCAAGGGAGCGCCCGTACAGTGGTACAACGCTGAAGCCTGGAGCGTTTAGGACGCAGCCTGAACACCGGTCCGCCATGGCACCTGGACCCGTGCCAGTATACGACCATCCCGCAAGTTGTTACCGGTCCATGTGCCGTGTGCAGGGGCACGACACCATGGCCCGCGTGCCCCCCGTGCACCCACCAGCTCCCCCTCGGTCATGCCGCACATGGACGCGAACTGCTGGTCGCCGCACAGGAAGGTGCCGTTGGGGGCCAGCCAGGCGCGCATGGCCAGCAGGTTGGGCGGCAGGGGGCGCACCACAGCCAGGAAGATGCTGCGTGTCGGGGGAGGGGCAAGAAGGCGGTCAGCAGGACTGCTATGCACTGTTCCAGACATACCGTAAGACAGTTTGCGTCTCTGGCGATCTATGCAAACGCGGGCACGCACGCGTACCATAATGCCGAGCCGTTCGGTTCCGGGTGTTGTTAGGCATGTGAAACTAGCAGATAGTGCCCCCACAGGGCCGTCCGATTGGCACGTACCTGTCTGTCCCCGTACCGCTCATCTTGGTCGCGCACAGACTGATGGGGAAGACAAAGCGTTCCTACATAGACATCAGAGAGTACACCTTGAGGATATAGCCCGGCAGAAGGTTGTGCAACGCCGCGTGACGGTGACAATCACGCCCTGTGGAAGTGCTCAGGAGCAGACCGTGACGGACCACAACAGGACGACTTGTGTGGGCTTTGCCAATGCGATACGACTTCTACTTCAAGCAGCTGCATGAAACAGCGTACGTAGACTCGTCATGCCTGGCCGACTCGCCTTGTGGATTGCCACCACCTCTCGGACTTGGTCGAGGATGTGGGGGACTCCAGTGCTGGTGTAGCGCTGCGACAGCAACCATGCGGTCCTTTGCTCAGCGGACGCCACATGCAGCTGAATAATAATTCCTTTGTGCCAAAGTTGCCTGTGCCGTAAGACGGTGATGCGTGTCTCCGCCCATTGTCACAGGCTGTCGCGAGTGTTGGGGAGGCCGGGCTGTCCCGAACTCCTGGGCTGCTAGGTTGAGTGCCCCCACTTACTTAGACACCCGCCAACTACTTCATGAAAGGACTGGAAGCTTCTAGTGCAGGCGTTGTTCTGAGTGGTGCAAGTACCAACACTGCTAGGAGAGCATCCGGGACACCACCATGCACCACCGTACAGAATGGGCGAGCGCATCGCCAAAACCGCTGAGGCCACGTGCGCCGGGGACAGTAGCACAACCTTGAAGGTGTTCTCGGTGCACCTGTCTACATACCTGCAGGTAGCCGCTGTGCCGCTGGCTGAAGGGCTGCGGCATGAGCAGGCTGACGTTGACGCCTTCCAGCTCCGCCTTGGGGTACCCAAACACGCCCTGGACCGCCTGCACAGCGTACGGGTGACACGTCACCCAATGGTCTAGATTGCTGCACTGTTGGCCAAAGGCTACGGTACAGAGCATCACCAGTGGTTCTATGAGCCGTACAAGGGGACCATCAGGTGCCTACTGACTTGCGGTCTGTGCAAACTGCTGGTAGCGGCACTGCGCGTGGCAGTGTTGGGACGGGTTGGGAGCATACGACAGCCAGTAGCTGCCCTCAGCCCCGCTGCTGCCGTCATTGCATGTACAACCGAACAGCCGCGTTTGGCGCCCACCTGGGACACCATCAGGATGGTTCCCTCCGCGTTGATGACAACGACGGCGTCCTCCATGCTCATGGAGGTCAGGAAGTCGGGCTTGTCGGCGGCGCCCTGCACGCCGCTGAGGTCCAACGACAGCATCACGTCGCCGCCGCCGTTCCTGTTGGCCTCGCCGTACGCCCTGGCCGCCGCCGCAGGGTCGTGCTTGACGTCCTCCAGGAACTTGCCGTAGCAGCGGAGCAGCTTGCCGTTGTTGGGGTAGCGCTCGAGCACCCTGCAGGAGCAGGAGTGACACCCGACATGAGACGAGTGACCAGGCCAGGCGTTTCTCATGTGGGTCAGGACCCGAGCAGGGTAAGGGGAGACCAAAACCCGGGTGGCGCGCCCGATCGTACAGTTTCACAGCACCCATTCGGCACCCGTCCAGCAGGAACGACAGCCCTCAGGCCCCGTTGTGCTGCATGCATCACCTGGCTTCCAGCTGCACCAGTTCTTGGCGCCCTGTCCGAACAACCTACGTCGTGCTGCCGAGCCGCACCTCTTGTACACCTGGTTAGCCCTGCCCGTGGCCACCTCCAGGGCGTCCAGCGCCTTGTCCACGTCCGTGACGCCCACCGTCGTCTTCAAGCACAGCCTCCACAGCTCGTTCTGCAGCGTCAGGGCCTCCTTGTGCACACGGATGACGGCCCTGAGAGGCGGGATTACGGCGTTTTGCATGGGGGCCGCGGCACACGGCGGGAACGAATGGAGACAGGTAGGTACGCCATGTCAGGGGCAAGGACGCAAGGCTACATGCTGGTTGGACTCGCTTGGTGTGGCCATCGGATCCCAGGAGGTTGGCCAACCACCAGGCTGGCCCCACCTGTAGTTCCGCTTGAACTCGATGTAGGCCTGCAGGTCCATGCCCCCCTCCTGGCTGTCCTTGAGCCGCTTGCTGCTCTCGTAGGTGCAGAAGATCTGCAGGGGCCCACAGCAAAGCAGTGAGCGCCGCGGCAGGTAGACCGAGCCAGTGGCATGCGCTGAGAAGGAAGTGACCCAGTGTGCGACCCAGGGCGGCAGTGGGGCCTCAAGCCTTCCGGCTCACCTGGTACCTCTCCACCAGGCCGGGGGCGTGCTTGGCCGCCAGCTGCAGCTGCGTGCGGCTGGCGGGGCCGTCCTTCTTCACCTCCAGCAGGAAGTTGGCGTACAGGATGTACAGGAAGGGGTTATTGGAAAAGTTCTGCATGCCGGCCTTGATGATGGTCTCCCCGAGGGCGGCTGCCGCCTCGTCTGCCACACCGTCGGCGTCGAACACGCGCATGACACGTGCCAGGCGCTCCACCTCATGCACGTCCTCGAACCTGTGCACCTTGGACGCCTTGAACCCGGGCTGCAGGTCCAAGAACTTCTTGGCGGGCCGCATGGCCCACCAGACATGTAACGCGCCGATGGCACAGCCGCCGGCAATGACGGGGAAGATGCCGTACAGGACCATCTGTGGGGCGGAGGCGTGCATGCATGCAAACCCTGAACGCACGTTAGGTGCTGCGGGGCAGCGCCCACGTGAGTGCTAGTGAATTGCAGGCTGAGACAGCAAGAAGGGATGCCTTGGGGCTGAGAAGCGCGCACGATTGGTACACCTGATAGCGGGCACTATGCAGAAGGCACGTAACAGCGTGAGCACAGCCGCAGCGCCCACCATTGTCCAGTTCTGTCTGTCCCCCACGGACTGGTCCTTGGCGAACACTGACACGCAGCCAAGGATGGCGGTGTACAGGATGCCGAACCACATGCTGCACCAGATGACGTTGACGGTTTTGCGATAGAAGGGCATCTGCGTGGAAGCAAGCGAACGAGCAGGGCACCAGGCGCACATGAGTGGCGTGCGTTTCCACTCAGTGCACCACGTGCTCCCGGGGCGACATGGGTAGAGGTGATGAGATGTTCCAATTTCACGTGAAGTCGGCTCACCGTGCGGAAGTTCCACCATATGATGAGCCCCACACACATCGAGACGATGACAGCCGACCACTTGGGAACGGCATCGAGGTCGTCGGAGGCGATCACGTACACGGCTTTGGCGCACAGGATCTTGAGCCGCGTGTAGGCGGCGGGGGAGGCCAGGTAGCCGCGCGAGATGGGGTTAAGGTCGCAGCTGGCCACCACCATGAGGGCGGTGATGCAGAAGAACACCACCGCCGTGAAGCAGGCGATGGTCATGTGCAGCAGGTGGGGCATCTCAAGGCACACTGCGAGGAAGGCAGTGGGATGCATGCACAGGGATCGAGTTATCGACACCATACGCATCAGAAGCTGCGGGTGATGTCAGCCTCGGTCGCGCAGCGTGTGCTTTGGCCGCCGGGCCGTTGGCACCAGACGAGGAGCTACCAGACCACGGGGGCAACCGACTGGTACTGATGTGCAGTCGCCTCCAAGAAGCTATATGCAGCGCCCTGACCCACCACCAGGCCACGTGACTCACTGACTCCCTTGAAGTACATGTGGTGCTTCACATCGGCCCCGAAGTTGCAATTGGCCATGAAGGCAAAGTAGTCGAAGAAGGAGATGTAGCACATCATGAACACCACGTCGAACAGCACGTGCAGCGCCAGGGCCGCGTGCCGCAGCCATGTGGCCTGCTCCGTCTTGCGCATGGCCAGCGTGAGCCACACCAGACCGAGCACGGCAACCAGAACGATGGCCGTCATTACGTACATGACGGTCACGTAGGTGTCGTACCCGTACAGCCGCATTATGGGCGAACGCCATAGCGTCCAGCGCACAACCTGCCACACGGGGTCTCTGGTGTTGATGTGCCATGCTGGCAGCCCGGGGTTGAAGGCGACGATGAAGCCCATCTGCGACGTGCGGATGGGACGAGAAACCCAGGACGCTTACACGTAGCTGCCTCCAAACAAGACGAGTACGGCAAAATTGCTCACGTTACGAGCTGTGCTCCAAGGTGTTTTCGTCGGCATTAAGCTGCCAGAGTGGTGTCTTTGTGCGTATGCCAGCCACGTGAGGTAGGTATGCATTCCCAAAGGGCCGGGGAAGGGAAGCAGAAGGCGGGTAGTCCGGCGCCCAGCCTAGGCACGTGTACAGGTCACTTGCCAGCATGTGACCCCTGCTGCCACGATGCTTCGTGGATTCATGGGCCGCCCACTCACCAGCCCTTCGAGCACAACCTTGATCACCGTGAACTGCCAGTTGTTGAGCGTGGACTGCCGCACCAGCGTGTACATGCACGCGAACACGCCATCCTGCAGCGTCCGTTTTTGCTCCAGCAGGTCACCTTCTTCGGCAGCGTCGTGACCCCTGCATGAATGTATCAGAAAATACAAATGTTCGAGGTGCCGGATGGCAAGCCAACGCTCCTACGCTTGGCCGACAGACGGCACGGGAGTGCTCGGAGTGTTGCTCGCCCGCCACGGCGCCAGGGCCCCAACGCACTCCTAATGCAGTGGCTTACTTCTGCCTCTTGAGTAAAATCTTTTGGTCTGAGCGCTGGCTCGACGTCTCGCTCATTCCTCCCGTTCCGCCGGACGTCCCGCTCCTCTCGGACCTGTTGTCTTCCATTCCTTATTGCCTAACCTTTGGTGCTCAATATCTTATGTCTGCGCTTGCTTTCTTTAGGGCCATATCGGCTGCGTTGACACGGATTCGTATTGTGGCAACCCTTTTGTTGCTTTTGTTGAGCGTGGGTTGACGGAACGATAATATTGATGCTTATAGTGGTGCAGAATGTTTGCAAGGATAATTGTAACAAGCTCCCTGGTCCTTAGACCCAGACCCAAGCGACCCCAGTCCGACAACCCAACCGTGTTGTACCGGGTTGTACCGACCGTGCGTCCGTCCCTGAACGCAGTTTGCGCTTTCTCGCTTCATGTACATGTCTAAAATATCACTTTTTCATAGATACTGACCCTGGCTCTACATTGGTTGAAGGCAGTACAAGCGCACCTACCAGGCGCGCAGCCCTGCGCAACAGTCCCTGGCCCCGCCGTGCGTTTGAGAGCGATGCGATGCATGTTCCGTAGTGCGGCACGTGGTGGTGCGCCGTGCTGACACGGATCATGCAGGCCCGCGCATGGCGGCAAGCGCCAGCTTCCACCTGCAGTCCTGTGGAGCCAGTCCTGCACATGGAGTAGGACCCCACCACTAAAGACCGTGACACTGTGATGTTCTTGTATAGCACATCCGCTGGCACAGGCATGTCGGAGTCTTGAAAACTGCCTGGCCTAGCCCCGGCTGCCCAATCGGTGGAGCTTCGGTGCACCCTGGTGCACCAGTTAGTTAAAGGTAAGGAATTTGGGCGTTAGAATTGGCTTAGTCCCAATTCTCCCGGGAATCCGACCCGGGTTCGATTCCTACCTCGGGCGAGATTCTAGTCCTCGTCCGCCTGTGTGGTCTGCCCGGACCCACAGGGAAGGCGTGCCGGTGGCAGGTGCCTGCCAGTGGATGATGAACCGTCGGGCATCAGCTGGTGGATGACTCCCATTCCCCTGTT
>VFQN01005347.1_pt1 | contig 15817 bp, 26 predicted proteins | sample 3512371 | NCBI WGS metagenome assembly VFQN01 (sample SAMN10412370, study PRJNA504923) | tailings metagenome | isolation source: Replicate 2 from Balatoc abandoned mine | place: Philippines: Itogon, Benguet | collected 2017-08-28
GGGGAGGGGGGGGGGGGGGGGGGGGGGGGGGGGGGGGGGGGGGGGGGGGGGGGAGCCGGATGCCAAGCGGCAAAAGAGCTGAGCACTTGAAGCGAGGGACAATAGGAAAGGTGAGTCGAGAGTCGGGGTGCGGCCTAGATGACGGTGGCGCTGCGGCGATCGGTAGGGCAGTTGGTATTGTGCTCTGCGATGGGTGTTTCAACGTAGGGTTACAAGGCGTACAGTACTCACAGTACGCCTCACAGTACAGGAACTGCAGCACTTTCAGTGAGGAGGAGGTACAACGCGCGTGGGTAGGGTCGCTGGGCTGCAGCTGACGGTGGAATTGGGAATTGCCGTTGCGTCAGCTCGCTTCGGCCCTGCTCGGGTGTGGCATGGCATGGTCGCCGTTTGAGACATGCCACGTGCCGTGGCTGTCGACACGCACGGGTGGTCGTTAATATGCACGCTACGAGCCGTTCCAGATAGTGGCCTGAAGTGTGGTGTGGGCCGGATCCAGCGACCAGGGTGCTTCGGGGCCAGTGATGTATGAATGTGTGGAGCGAGCCGGCGTTTCCTGAACTGGGGCAGGGGGGACATGTGTGTGGTGGCTGGCACACGAGAGCCCCGCTCATGTTCAACACCGCTGCCTTTCGGAATGGTAGAAGGGTGTGAGGGGCTGGGCGAGTTGACGGGGACGTCTCCGGCACGCATCCATCCCGTGCATCCATCCACACGGGTTGCACTTGCCAGCTTCCACGACGGAGTGCTCTGCACTCTCGTGCTAACCCGCATTGCATAATCCCAACTTAGATATGATAGATGTTTTTACTTCCGCATTTAAAGCAAGTTGTGATGGGTAGAGAAGGACTGAAGTACTAGGTCGGCAAGAAGGCCAAGGGACGGCAGGATGTCATCACGGATACCGAGCGTATCGCGGCCTACCAGTACGCCTAGCCCTTTGCCACGGACAGCCGTGGAGACGCCCGGGACATCCCAGTCGGTTCAGAGTTCCACTCCCATTGGGACAGGCTCGGGCAGCTTGCCGTATCGTGTGGGGAATGGTCCTACACCATCACGGAGATCTGAAGCTGGAGAGACAGGCGAGCAGTCCCGAAGCTGTGATATGCCAAACCGGTCTGCAACATCGCTGTGGAAAGGGGGTTACAGGTCCACCGCATGTATCAGTTTGTGATAACTGTGAAAATGTAATCTTATTTTAGCACTGTGTGGCACGGAGTGTGTTCCAAGCTGTCAGCTTGTGTTGGAATGCGCGCCTTTTTGTTCCCGTTCTATTCGCATAGAGAAAGTCAAGGTATTCGCTCGCATACGACCTGCCCTTCGTGATGATGAAACGCCTGGGGCCCTGGCGTGGAGCGAGGCGGACGGCACCCTCACTATCTTCAGACCGTGAGTACTCCACTTTGGTACCTGCCTCACAACTTCCATGGCCACGCTCTTGCGTACGGGCTGGCTCCATGACGCCAGCTTAAGGCTGGGTCTTGTGGACCGACACGCTCCGGATGTTGCCTCTCCCTGACCCGAGGCTTGCCCTGCCCTCGCAGGGATGCGCCGGTTCCACAGTCCGACTTCCACTTCAACAGGGTGAGTTCCTGATGCTCCACTGCCTGCAAACAGGACCCGTACGGCACGTGCCTGCAATGGCACGCACCTGTCCTGCACAGTGACCGCCCGAAGCTGCGTAATGCTGCAACACCACGCCCTGTCACTCGCGCCTAAATGCACTTCCTCCGCCGCTACACCACCCCGGCCCCCAGATCCTGGGCCCCACGTGCAGCCAAGCTGACGTGTACAAGGCGGCCGTGTCTGATGTGGTGGAGGACGTGCTGCGAGGCTACAACGGCACGGTCATGGCGTACGGCCAGACGGGTGCGTGGCCGGATGGGTTGGGCACTGAGGGATGCACCCCGGGACGCACCGTTGGGGCTTTCGGAACTACCGGTAATGAAGCATGTTGCGCCGCTGGCATGGCGGTCGTGTCATGCCGCTCGAACCTTGCACAGTCCTTGTCGGTAGAGCGGTCCGGCCACCTGTCGTACGGCCACCTCGTACGCGGTGCCATCTGGGTCAAGTCAGCGCCGCTCACACTGTCTCCTTCAACGTGCGGCACTTGCTGCTATAAATCTGCCTGCCCAGCCGCCGGCCCCCTACCGTCTTGTCCTCCCAGGCGCCGGCAAGACGTACACGCTGGGCAACACCGCCCCCGCCGCCATCGGCATGATCCCCCGCGCAGCCGCGGAGCTGTTCGCGGCGGCGGCACGGGACCCCGTGCACTCGTACCGCATCACCATGTCCTACATACAGGTGCGACGCGGGGCTGCAAAGGGGTCCGCACGTGGCCATATATCCTGTCTGCCTGCTGGACATGATTTCCTAGGCCGGGGTACGACGCACATGCCCAATTTGCCTGTACACACAGGGGCGGCATCCGTCGCACAGCCACCCTCGTTCCGCCCTGTTTCGTTACCCGCATATCCCCTTACCTCCCATGGCTCCACACCCCAGATATACATGGAGATGATCCAGGACCTGCTCAACCCCACCGCCGACAACCTGCCCATCCGTGAGGAGGCCGGCCCGGCCGGCGGCGTGTTCGTGGCGGGTGCTGCCGAGGTGCCGGTGACCAGCCTGGAGGAGTGCCTGCACTACCTGGAGTTGGGCGAGCAGAACAGGCGAGGACGCGGGACAGCAGGGGAGCGTGGGCCAGCGCTGGCGGTCCAGAAGCGCCGTTTGACTTGCGGCTGGATGTGCTGCTGAAACGCCTCCCTGCTTGTCGGGGGTACCGGTTTCGCTTGGGGCATTAGGCCAGGTGCCGTGGTGCGGCCAGCGAGACAACACACTCGTTGCCAAATTCGAGCCCGCCGTACGGTTGCTAGGCATTCGAGCCCGCCGTACGGTTGCTAGGCACTGCTGATCGTTCGGTGTTTCCGTGGCCTGGCTATGCAGGGTGTTTGCGTTCACGCACCTCAACGCGCACTCCAGCCGCAGCCACGCAGTGGTCATGCTCACAGCCATCAAGGTAGGCGGGCATGTGGGAGGGGCACTTGCGCGGCGGCGCCGGCCGGGTCAGCGCCTGCCCAGCTAGGGGTATCTGTACAGCCGCAGAGGCCAAGATACGGTTCCACTGCAGCGGAACACACGCTACGCGGTGGCTATGACCTTTCGGACGTGTGGTATGCCCCTGGCCCTTCGACAAGCTGAGCCTGCGTGGGAGTCACTAACGACTTCCGATTCATTCCCCCCTACCCGACGGACGGCTCTGCCCCTCCTCAGGGCCGCAAGTACCTGACCAACGAAGAGCGCGCCCAGGCGGAGGGCCCCGACCAGGACGGCGTGGTCACGCAGAAGGTGAGGAAGGGTTTGGGGCGTACAAGGAAGCTGTGGGTATTGTAGGAGCTGGTGCTATTGTGGCGGGGAGAGCCGTTGCCTCGGAGGGACAGAGGAGTTTTGCCGGTCACCAAGGAACACACAGGCCGGCGTTAAGTGCCGCCCCGGCCCCGCCAGCCAGTACCTGCTCACGCTGTCTGCTGCATCGTGTCCAGGTGACTGTGGGCAAGCTGTACATGGTGGACCTGGCGGGCAGCGAGCGGCTGAAGAAGTCCAAGAGCGTGGGGCTGCGGGCCACGGAGGCGCGCTCCATCAACCTGTCGCTCACCATGCTGGGCATGTGCATACAGGTGGGCCTGCAGCGCGGCGGAGGGGCGGGGTGCAGGGAACAGGTGGGACGTTGCTTCACAAGGCGCGGAAGAGGCTAAGGACGGTGCCCCCGAGGTATTTGACACTATCGTCTTGTCCCCCAAGCTTCGGGGGCTTGAACATTTATCTTGCCTACATGCGCGCATGGTTTAACGGCACGTCCCAAACCTTGTCGCAGGCTCGCGCCCAGGATTCGGCGCACGTGCCCTTCCGCGACTCCAAGCTCACGCGCCTGCTGCAGGTGGGTGCAGGGGCAGCAACCGCGGACACCGAGATTAGCCCACCGACGGCAACTACGCGCACACTGAGTTAGCATACGCACGGCTTGATGACACGCGCGCGCCTTAAGAGGCACATGGTTGCACCCGTCCACGTTTTGACCTGCACCTGTACCCGTGCCTCATACGTGTGCGCAGGAGTCCCTGGGCGGCAACGCCAAGACGTCGCTCATCCTGTGCCTGTCGGATGTGCGGCAGCACGCGGACGAGAGCCTGCAGAGCCTGCAGTTCGGCGCGCGCGCGGCATGCGTGCGCAACAAGCCCGTGGTCAACGAGCGGCTGCAGATGAGGCAGCTCACGGCCGAGCTGCTGGCGGCGCTGGAGGTGCGGCAGACGCGGGGACTCGCGTGCGGGGCTCCTCGTGCGGGGCTGGTTAAAAGTGGCGGCGCAACGTTTCTTGGACGCACTCGTTTTGTGATCTGCACGTCATCACCGCTCTTCACCTGTTGCTTTATGAGGTTCTAACCCACCCCACAACACCGCCCCACCAGGAGGGCCACGAGCGCGTTGACGGGCTGGAGGCGGCCCTGACGCAGACCAAGGAGGAGCGGGACGCGCTGCAGGTGCGTGGAAGTGTTGGGTCCTTGTTACGGTTGCCGAGAGGGGCGACTCCTCATTGCCGGCGGTCCAGGCCACACGCTGCAGTCCCGAGGAAGACGGCCCCTTCTTCTGCCCTCTTCCCCTACCGTCTCGCGCCTCCCTCACGCCACCTCCGGGCACTATGCTGCCGCCTACGCCCTGCCGCCCCCAGGCCGCGCTGGCCAAGGAGCGCGCCCGCTCCGCCGCCATCGCGGACGCCCTGCGCACCGAGGCGGATGCCAAGCACGCGGAGGCCGCGCAGCGGCTGGAGAAGCAGGTGCGGCGGGATGATGGGCTTTCGTACAGCTGTCAGTGGCTTCAGTGCTAGCATCAGCAGCTACTCGGAGAAGTATAGCAGTGCGTAGGTGGAAGCTATGTGGCGCGGGAGCTAATCGAGTGCGCTGCGGCATTCCGTGACAGCTGGTCCCCCAGTGTCCTTTCGTGCCATTCTCACTTCCAGCGGATCCACCGGGTGTTTCCGCATACTGTCGAGAGAGTTGACCATTGAAACCCGTCTTTGTACCCCCCTCAGGCCGAGCTGCTGTCCACGCACAAGCAGCAGCTGGGCCAGGTGCAGGAGTCGCACGGGCAGCTCGAGCTGCAGCTAGCCAGGCTCAAGGTGGGGACAAGGCGCAGACCTGTGGCAAGCCGCGCGGCTGGCTGCTGGGGACATGATATTCTAGTGCATGGGCTGCTCGCTCAATATGCGGAGATGAGCGGACGGTGCCCTGAAGGACCCACATGGACTTGTGCTTATTTAAATCACACCTACTGATCCGCGGTGTGCAGGCTGAGCGGGAGGCGCGGGAGCAGGCGCACGCAGCCGAGGTGGCGGAGCTGCAAGAGCGCCTGGCGGTCGCGACGCGCGCGGCAGAGGCGGCGACACTGGCGGCCGCGGCCGAGAAGCACCGCATCACGGCAGAGGCGGCAAGGTGCGTGGGCGTTACAGCGCAGGGTGGAACGGATGGGCGTGGGGAACGTAAAGGCGAGACATGCTACCAGCTGGACTGTGGCCTTATGTGCTCCCCTTGCCGTGTGCGCTGCAGCCGGCTGGCGCAGCTGGAGGCGGCGGCTCAGCGCCAGGCGAGCCAACTGTCATCGCGTCTAGCAGCGGAGCGGGCTGCGGCGCGCGACCAGGCGGCCTCCATCCACCTGGCGCTGGCGCGCCTGCAGCAGGCGCTGGGGGAGCTGGCCGCGCCACCGGCACCGCCCTTCCCGCCGAGCCCTGCCCCTGCTGCCGCTGCTGCCCCAGCCGCAGCGGCTGCCTCGTCAGCTGCCGATGCAAGTGCGGGGCCTTACGCCTCTTCAGCTGCTGGTGCTGGCGCGGGACCCAACGCCAGGGGCTCAGGTGCAAACATGCAAACGCCTCGCAGCCGGGGGCCCAGTGGGTCAGGGGTGGGCTCGGCGCCTGGCGCGCCGGCTGCTGCTGCTGCTCCGGGGCTGCCTCGGCCTGGGCCTGCAGGGGCGGCGGCGGCGACCCCGGGCGCTGCCGCCCTGCTGGCGGCAGCTGCAGCCGCCCGGAGCCGTCACGCCTCCACGTCCGGCTGCGGGTCTGCAGGCGGCTCTGCGGGTGGCGCAGGCGGGCCGCAGGGCAGCGCAGGGAGCCGCGCTGGGAGCGTAGGTGGAGGGAGCGCCGTGGCGATGCTGCAGGAGGTGCTGGGACTGGCCGGCGGCAACGAGGCGGCAGCGTCGTCCGGGGGTGCCTCTGCGGCGGTGCCGTCAGCAGCGGGCCCGGCCGACAGCGGCAGCACTGGCAGCGCCGTGGCGGCCGTGCTGGCGGCCACGCAGGGCGGCGCGACCCAGGACGGCTTCGAACCGCCGGCTACTGCTGCTGGCACTGCTGGTGGTGCGGCCGCCGGCAGCCCGCAGTCGTTCCCGCTGCTGCCGTCCCCCGAGCCGGCCACCTCCTCCCACGGCTCCACCCCGGACGTGACGGCCATGGCGGCCCGCGGCCGGGGGCTGGGCCTGGACTACGGCGCCGCCCTGCTCCAGCCGCACCCACTGCAGCTGCTCAGCCCCACAGCCACCGCCGTGTCTGCGGCCGACGGCGCAACTGCAATCCACGACCCGTCCACGCCCACCTCACGCCTCACGGCCAGTGATGCTGCCGGCGAGCCGTTTGCAGGCCGCTCCTCCCACCTGCAACAGCAGCATGCGATCGCAGGCCTCCTCAGCTCATCCTTCAGCGTCCAGGCACATGCCTCCCAGGCCCAGGCGGCCTCTCCCTCCAGCCCTCCACCGCCCCAGGCCGAGGCATCCATGGACCTGGACGCAGAGCTGGCGGCGGCCACCGCCGACCTGATGGCAGACCTGCAGCAGCAGCAGCAGCAGCAGCAGCAGCAGTACCCAGGCGGCATGCTGCGGAGCCCAGGCCCAGGCGCGGGCCAGCACGATGGCGTGGGTTACGCAGCAGCGCACGCGGCGGCGGTGGCTGCGGCGGTGGGGCCCCGGCCAGGGAGCTCCTCCCCCGGGCGCTCGGGCCCTGCGCCCGGCATGGCGCACCTGCCCAACGGCCTGCACGTCAATGTCCCGCCGACTACGGGCGTGCACGCTGCCGAGCACGCTGGCCCCGGCCACGCGCGCTCCGCCGCTGCCACCCCCACAGGCATCTCTGCCCGCAGCCCCGGCGCAGCGCCCTTCGCCCGCAGCGCCAGCGCCGTCAGCTCTGGCGCCCTCCTGCCCACGACCTCCAGCTTCCAGCACCCCGCGGCTGCGGCAGCGGTGCTCTCCTCCGACACAGTAACCAACGGCCCACACGCCCACTCCCACGCCTCTCCGCGCTCCCCACACGCCGGACACTTGCACTCGCATGCCCTACACCGCGGCACTGTGTCCGCCGCATCGCCCGCCTCCGGCCCCGGCGGTGGCGCGCTCAGCCCCAGCGCCCTCAGCAGCGGCCTGGACAGCAGCCTGGGGCTCAGCGGCCTGGGCTCAGGCACCCTCAGCCCAGGCGGCCACGGCACCTCCCCCCTCGCACAGCACCCCCGCGGCCACGCCCATCCCCACGCGCCCTCCAACCTATCGCGCCACCTGCAGGCCGGCGACACGGCGTCCCCTGAGCAGCTCTTGGCGGTGGCGCACAACCCCGCCTACGACGTGCACGACTCGGTGTCTGAGGGCAGCAACGGCAGTGCCGGCAACGCCAGCCAGCTGCTGGACGGCCCCGCAGGCAGCTCCGCCACCTCGGCGCTGCCCCGCGGGGCCGTCAGCGACGGCGGCCTTGCGACCCGCGGTCTCGCCGCTGGGCACGCGCTGCCGGTCAACTCCAGCGCGGGCGGTGCGCCTAGGGGGCTGCCTGAGCAGCTGCTGGGGCAGTCGGCGGCGGCGGCGGGGCCTGCTTCGTCCGCGTCTGTGCCTGCGGGCACCGCCGGCGGCACTCCTGGCGGCGGCGCCGCCGCGTCGTCGTCCACCTCCCCGCTGTTCGCCGGCATCCAGGTGCAGCTGGACGCACTGATGGAGGCGGCGGGGGGCGCCAGGAGGGCGCGGGCGGGGCTGGAGGCGCGCGTGGCGGAGCAGGTGTGTTACTATGTGGAGTGCTGGATTACATTGGGGGACAGTACGTGATGATCAGACGCATGCACATCCGTCAGGTGAACATATTGAAGCGGATGGTGCATGACAGCTGACTGCAGCTTTCCGTGGCTGTACTTCACGTGCGTGTGCTGCTATGCTGACACCCGTTACAGGCGGCTTCGCTGACGACGCTGTCCGAGGAGAAGGCGGCGCTGGCCAGCAACGCAGGAGACACGCACGCCCAGCTGCAGGTGGGGCCAGGGCCGCACTCCCCATACACGACGGGGCACCGCTCTCAGCTGTCCTTGCAGGGCGGTTTGAGGACCGTAAGAGCAGGCCAGATGCAACTGTGCGGAAGTACTACCCTGGTATGAGTGGGTTCATGTGCGCTTGTCATGCTTGCTGCACACAGCTGCACACGCTCGTTGCACGGTGCCCCTGTGCCCGCAGGACACGTGCGCCCGGCTGTCCGAGGCGGAGGCGGCGCTGCGTGACACGGAGGCGGCGCTCGAGGCATCGCGCGCGGCGGCGGCGGCCACGGCTGCGCAGCTGGAGGAGGCGGCGGCGGAGCTGGCAGCGCGGGGCGAGGAGGCGGTGGGGCTGGCGGGGCGACTGGCGGAGGCGGAGGCGGCGCTGGCAGAGCGTGAAGAGGAGGGGCGGCGGCTGGGGCGCGAGGTGGAGCACCTCAAGGTGGGCCGGAGGCGGGTTACGCTGCTGTGAGGACAGTGAAACCCGTGGCCACAGGCACTGACGCTGGTTGTAATTTTCTAGCTTGGTGGAACCTTGCTTCCATGTGGGTCGGGGCAACGGTATTTGCTATTTCTCCCTCGTGTGGAGTGTGACTCCCGTACCCCTGTAAGTCTTTCCTGCCGTAGCATGACGCCAACACCCGTTCGGCCACTGCTCGACCTATGTTCCCTGCAGTCGGAGCTGGCCTCCGAGCGCTCGGCGCTGCTGTCCCTGGCGCACGCGGCGGAGCGCTCCACGGAGCAGAGCGCGGCGGCGCTGGCGCGGCGGCACGAGCTGCAGCGACAGGTGGGGAGGGAGGGCGGGTCAGGGGAGCGCAGTGAAGGGACTTCGAAGGACACAATATGCAGACAGAGTACCGGAATGTGTCAAGATGCCCTACTCTGGCGGATATGCTGTCGTGTTGGCTGACTCCGTAGCAGCTTAAGTGCATGTACAATTGTTATGCTCCGCATGTCTGCTCGTCAGATCCGCGCCGCCAACACCGTGAAGCGCGCGTGGAAGGTGTTCAAGCTGCAGCTGCTGCAGAAGAAGCTGCGCGAGGAGCAGCAGGTGCGGAGGGACCGGCGGTGTGGGACTGTAACGGGGCTGCGGTGTTGGCACATGTATCTAGAGTACGGTTAGCCCTTGTTGCAGGATCTCACATGAGGGACGCTCCATTATCCGTTCGCTAGTACGCTGCCGACCACACTTCGTCGAGTTCTCATTCCCAGCCGCTGCTAACGGTCTAACCACCCCGCCCTGGCTGCCCTGGTTGCCCCGTTGCAGGCCGTGGAGGCGGCCCAAGCTGCTCGCCAGGAGCAGGAGCGCCAGGCGGCGGCGCGGCAGGCGGCGCAGGCGGCGCGCGCGGGGCAGGCGCTGGTGCAGGAGTCGGTGGTGGTCATGCGGGTGAGGCCAGGGCAGCGCGGGGGAAATGGGGATTGCACGGAGGCACCGCGTACCAGGGCTTTGGGTCAGTATCTTACACAAAGCTACGCGCCAGAGCTAACTGAATGTTCTTTCTGGCCCTCCCCCGCCCCCTACTCCCTGCTCCCAGGACGCGGTGGAGGCCATCCTCACCGCCTTCGTGGGCCGCCGCTACCAGCTGCAGGCGCGGCAGAAGCTCAACGAGCGGGTGGCCAAGATGCTGCCGCCGGCGCCCAAGGCCGCGGCGGCAGGGGCGCCCGCCGCCGCCACGCGGTCCGGCAGCGCCCCCGCGCCGCTGCAGCCGCGCAACCGCGCCACGTCGCTGTCGCTCATGCTGGCGGCGGCGACGGCGCCCATGGCGGGCGGCCCAGGCGGAGGCGGCCAGCGTGCGGCGTCCTCCACGGCGTCCGTGGCGGCGGCGGCCGCCAATCCCAGGCACGCTCTGTCCCATGCCGCCAGCACGCCTGCGCCGGTTGGGTGAGCAGCGGCACAGCTGGGCCCAACAAGCCCAGGACATTGTCCGTTCCGACTGAGATGGAGAGGTGCGGCTGTGCTTGAGGTCAGGTGCTCATGAGGTGCTGGGGTGGTGTGGTTGATTTGTCACATTCATGTCCGTGCGGCGTGCGACCGTCTGCAGCAGCGGCTGCTGCCGGAATGCGTGCGCTTTTTAGGGTCGGGGACTTTTGACTGCCGGGCGGTGTGCATCTGGTTCAAGGGAGCACAGCGGGCTCATGCAGGCAAGTATGCAACTCCATAACGGTACCTTTCTGGCAGGTACACTTTGGTACATACGGTCTCGTGGCACGCCGCAGTACTACGGGTATTAGGCAAGTAGGTAAGCGGATTGGCATTGTAGGCGCAGCGATGCTGGTGCATGCAGCGAGTCCTGTGCAGAGGAGGTGCAGAGCAGACGTAAGAGCCCCGTCAATGTGCATAGTGCGTGAGTGTCAATGTCCGGAAGGTGTACAGCACAGGAAGCCATTGCTGTTACACCAATATCGGTGTGGTACATGCCATACGGGTAGGTTTATGTGGTTTGGGCAGCTTGTTTGTGGGGCTGTGAAGAGGTTGTGAAGCATCATAGGGTGCAGGGTATGTACATGACGAGGACACGAGGTGGTCAGCGGCAAGATACCGGCACCTGCGCTTCTGGGCCGTGTAGGGCTGCTCGTGAGTAGAGGGTTTTGGGCTGTAGCGGCGCACTGGTGGTCCAGTTTTGATATTAGGTGGAGACGTCCGCAATGTGCAGAGGACACTGGAAGGCATAGTGGTCGTCGGGTGAACGTGATGACCTGTGTTCCTTAAGCAAGGCGAGCGCAGCAGCCCCCTGGCGGCACGCCGACACTGCTTAGTGTAAGCCAAAACGGATGGCGCAGAAGTAGCGCACCTTGTTCTACACGTCGACATCACTAATGCATGCGAGATTGCGAGTGGCTTTGTTCATCAGGGACACAAAGCCCCTACAGCCCCTCTAAGGACCCCTGCAGTCTTACGTCCTCTCTGGTCCTCTTGTCGTACACTGCCAAGTTTGGGCTTTGACGGCTGTTACAGTGCCAACGGGTGTGTAAACGTGCAAGTTATGATCCTCTGACAGGTCCGCGGGGCTGGGGAATCGCAGGCAAGGGGGCAGGTGCCCAGCCCGTACGGCATGCCTCCCGCGAATCGCCGGGTCTAGTCAGGCTGCGGCCAAGCCCTTCAGCAATAGGTAACACCGCAACGATGTCGCTTCAAACGGCGGTGCCTAGGGCGTTTGCCTCTTTCCTGGGCCGTGCGCCCGCAGCACTGGGGCAAGGCCTCCTCGGTAGCAGCAGCAGCGGCTTCAAGGGCCGTGGCTTCAATGGTGGGCTATAGATCAGCCTTCGTGTGCACAGCTTGGGAGTGGAAACACGGATAAGGGCATGGCGGAGAACGTTCCCATCACGCCATCGCTGTTTCGGCAGACAGCGTGACCGCTTCGCTGCCTTATGCATCCGCAGGCACGCTTCAGGATATTGATGCCCATGTTGCTGTCCAGGTGCGGGAATAGGAATGGCTCACAACGCGCCTGCACGGGGGCTCGGTCCTTGAATGGTGCCTTGGTATCGTTCTCAACTTGCAGGCCTTCAGCACCTCCAGCAGCAGCCAGGATGAGCAGAATGCAGCTTCTAGCAAGGTATGGTGTGGAGCTTTACTGGCTTTTGCGCGCTAATGTCGGAGCAGGTTGCGGGGAGGAACGACCGATCGCCCCTGACCTCCCCGCTACTTATTTCACTGCCAAGCAGACTGCGACTGGAATGAAGCTGCCCGGCATGGGCGGCAGCATGCTGCTTGGCCGGTCTCGCGTGGGTGTGCGCACCTCCGCGATGGGAGTCCCGTTTGCCGCCCAGCAGGCGATGAACATGTCTTCAGGTAATCAATTACCAGAATGGAACTTAGCCTGGCGCAGCCACCTGATCGTTGGGGCCAACCTCCCTGAACGGCATGGCTTTGCGTCCCTTCCGCAGCTGCCCAGGTGCAGTCCGGCGCCACCGTCAACTCGGTGCTGCTGGGCATCTACCGCTTCTGGCGCAGCCAGGCCCCCATGGACAAGCCGCACGCGCCAGTGGACGACCGCATGCTGCCTGCCATCGTGGCCGCTAGCGACCAGCGCGCTGCTCTGGGCACGTGAGTCTCCGCACTTCCTTCGCTCGCAACCATGCGCACCACACCTCCCAACACTGGATGATACCGCGCACGGTGTTTCCTGGGCATGGGTGAACACGAGGGCACGTACCCGCCTACCGATAACATGATGCACCCGGCCCTCGCCACGCACCTCCGGCACTGCCCGGGCACCGTTCGCATACATTGAGACTCTCAGCCCCACAGCGTAACACAGTTCCGGCGCAAATCACACCCCTATTGCACCCATATCACCCTCTGCAGCTGGGCGACGGCGCTGTTCTGCACCATCCTGGCCTCCAACCTGCTGGGCCTGGTGCCCACCAACGAGGCGCCCACCTCGGGGCTGGGCTTCGCCACCGGCCTGGGCGTCAGCGTGTGGGCCACAGCCACCGCGCTGGGGCTGTACAAGCTGGGCTTCTCGTTCCCGGGGCACTTCATCCCAGGTGCGGGGAACGGGGGAATGGGCGGGCGCTGGGGCCTTGGGCGGCAAGGCTGCGACGGGTTGCTGTCCAGTGGTGGTCACTTGGAGAGCGGCCGGCCCGGCAGCCGGAGGGCAGCCAGACGGGCGGGTAGCCGCACGGCGGGAGCAGAAAGCCAGAGCGAAGCAGCGGGCAGGGTGAGGCAGCGAAGGGCACTTTCGTCATAAGCCGTTGCGAGCAGCTGCAGCGGGGCGTGGCGAGAGGCGCGGAGCGGCGGAGGGTTAGGTGCACTTTTAGGCTCCGGGGGGGCTGGTATGCGGATGTCCTGGCCATTGGACTCCACACCGAAAGCTGCGATCACGAGGCAGGAGGGAGGGTTGGCTTGGCCATGCCGTCCCCACCTGAGCCGTCCCTGACCGGTGTTTCTGCAATTCGGGGGTCTCAGCAGCATGTGCTGGTGCGTCGTGGGGCAGGGTCGACATACCAGGGGGCTACAAGTCGTAGCGCGCGCGGGCGGGGCGGATCGGCACGGGCGACGACAGCGTGATGCTTTGGCAGCTGCGCCTGCTTGCTTTCCGTTGTCATCATTTGGCACGATACGCGTAGCCGCTAGGCTGCACTGTCCCACCGATCCCCGCCTGCAAAGGCTGCCTTATCCTTTCTCTCCAACCATTGAACCGCCTCCCTCCCGATGCCCCCCAGGCGGCACCCCGTGGCCCATGGCCTTCATCTTCGTGCCGCTGGAGACCATCTCGTACACCTTCCGCGCCGTGTCGCTGGGTGTCCGTCTGTGGGTCAACATGCTTGCCGGACACACGCTGCTGCACATCCTGACGGGTGGGTGGGGCGATGGGGGTGGTCAGGTCTGGGACCGGGGCTCAGGAACGGCAGTTGGGGCCGGAGGCAGCGTGGGCAGGCGGCCGGGGCCCACGGGGGCTTGTAGTAGTACAACTAATACTGACGCCGGCATCCGTCCTGCGTGCCGTTCGGGAGGCAGGGCTAGAGGAACCTTGATCCCCCCAGCTCCCACCGCCGTCATCAGTAGGGCCGGGATTCCTCATGGGGGGGTGCCTGTGTCTATGGGGCGCCCTTTCGCGTCTTTGGGACAGCGCTGAAGCCATTCATATTGTTGCTAGGCAGCCCATCCAGTAGACGGCATGGCTGTGGAGCGCATAGACACAGCGTTGGGCCTGGGCAGGGGAGGCACAGATTCGGTAGGGAAGACAGGCGGCAGGGGTGCACGGGGGCTTGCTGTTACGGTTGATGGGCCTCTCCAGGCTACTAGCCACCCGAGCCTTGACGCATTGCTGGGTAAGGACTTGGTGCGCCCACGGCTGGGCGCTGGGCAGTGGACATCCCTAGACCGCGAGCGGGAGCGGTGCGTGGGCGCTGCGCGTGCGCTAAACAAGGCGGTTTGGGGCAACGGGTGCCTAACACGGCGGTTTGCTGGGTCTGACCGGTCGCAGGGTAATACGCCCGCATGCGTCGCCGCCCGCCACCCAACCGGCATGGTGCTGCTCCCCTCCCTCCACCCGGCTGCCGCCTGACCTGCTGTGGCGCCCTGCTGCCCTGCTTGCTGCCCTCACCGCAGGCATGGCCCTGGCGCTGCCCTTCTCGCTGTCCTTCTTCGCCATGGTGCCCGCCACCTTCGCTGTGGCCTGCCTGCTGTCGGCGCTGGTGGGCCTGGAGTACCTGGTGGCGGTGCTGCAGAGCGGCGTGTTCTCCATCCTGTCCACCGTCTACGTGGGAGAGTTCAACAGCGTCAAGCTGGCGGGGCCCGTGGCCAAGATCGTCAAGAAGGCGCTGTAAGGGGCGGCGGCAGCAGGGGCGGGAGCAGCAGCGCGACGGCGGGGGCCTCCTGGCAGCTTTGCAGCGGCTGGAACGGACAGGGGCGGTGCGCTGCGTAACGCTGCGGCAACATGGCAGTGGGACAGCAGCGGCGGGAGGGCCCGATTTGCAGGGGGGTCGGGCAACTGGCCGTGCTGCGCGGGGGCACGGGGGGTGGAGGAGGGCGGTGCTGGCCCGCGGCGGCGGCTCCTGGACACCCCGGCTGGGTGGTGACGTTCCATGGTGCCCCAAGCCGCGTGCCGCGGAAGCTTGGCAACATGGCAGCATTTGCGTTAGGTTGCGTGTAGTTGTTGTAGGGCCCATGGGCCTGTGTAGACATGGACGACCAGGTGTTTCGGTTCAGTGGCTATGGCAAGGAATGATGCCTGGGCGGACACAGGCAGCGCCGTAGCGTTGGCCCGGGTGTGTGAGCTGCTGTAGCAACTCGGCGGAGCAATTACGATGGAGAAGCTCCACACATGTAAACACTGTCCTTACGGCTCCTTGCCCTTATCGGCACACGAGGTCTGTACCAGCGCGCGGGGCCGTCCAATGTCAGCCTACGGGGTGCAGGAGCATCATCGGCAGCATTATGACATGCTAAAACGCGGGCCCAGACGCAGGCGGCAGCTGTGCTGCTGGTGGTCGTGGAATCAGCATGTGGCAGCAGTGGCGGATAGCGTACGGGTATCCAGTGTTACACTGTGGACAAAATCCGGGGGGCCCATAACCGGACCGAGCCATGAGCCAGCGGTTGCCTCTGGGGCCTAAGCGCTCAGGCGCAAGCAAGCCGGGACTGGCCGGGACGGCCGAGAGGGCATTCATAGCGGCCGTGCCGCCACGCTTCCGGCAACGCATCCAACCTCAGCAGAAACTCTTGTGAATTTGACGCTATTACGATTACCTGAGGGGTTACGTCTGGTTACGCTGCACTGTCGGGCGGAAGATGCAGGCGAAACCGACGCACGTTGCATCTAGTCATCCACGCGCTTGGAATGCGGCAAAACCAAAATTAGTTTGGTCTTGTTTCTCAAGCGCTGGGACTGCTGCACGCATGCTGCAAATCGCAGTGAGTTCAAAACGCCAAGGTGCATATGCTGACGTGTGCGGCGGAGTTGCGTAAGGGGGCGGCAGGGATCAACGCCGCCAATGCCGCTGAGAAGTTTACACAGGCACGGCGTGAGTACAACCGTGCCAAGCGTGCCGCCC
>VFQN01005348.1_pt1 | contig 15811 bp, 13 predicted proteins | sample 3512371 | NCBI WGS metagenome assembly VFQN01 (sample SAMN10412370, study PRJNA504923) | tailings metagenome | isolation source: Replicate 2 from Balatoc abandoned mine | place: Philippines: Itogon, Benguet | collected 2017-08-28
CACCTGGCCGGGATAGATCTTGTCCGGATGCGTCAGCATCGGCTTGTTGGCCTCGAAGATGACGTTGTTCTTGGCGCCCTTGCCTTTGCCGTATTGATGCTCGGCGATCTTCCAGAGATTGTCGCCCTTCTTGACCGTGTAGAAAACCGGCTGCTTGGCCGGCGTCGCCGCCTTGACCAGGGCCGTCATGTCGGCATTGGCGTCGAGCTTCAGCCCGGAGTCGGGCGCCACCACCTTGAGTTCGCCGGCTTCGACCTTGGTGATCCCCAGCGTATTGCCGACCGCGATCACTGCCTTCTCGAAGACCGACTGGTCCGCGACGACACCCTTGAGGATCGCCTTGTCGCCCTGGACTTCGACTTCCACCTTGTCCGTGCCGAGCTTGTAGGAATCGAGATCCTTCTTCAGCTCTTCGGGCTTTGGCGCCTCGTCGTCGCCGAAGCCGAGCTTCTTGCCGACATTCTTCACGAAATCAAACATGCCCATGGCAGGTTCTCCTCTTGCCGCATGAAATCGCCTCGGGACTGTCGCATCCGCGATCGCAAATTGAAAGGCGGAAGTCCGGCAGCCGTAGCGATCATTCTCCTTCGACGCGACCGCGGAGCTTCTTGACGGTCGATCGCCCAGCCTTGGATTTCAGCCGGCGCTCGACGGCGCCCTTGGACGGCTTCGTCTTCTTGCGGGGCGGTGGCGGAGGCTCGGCCGCCTTAGCGACGAGCGCGGTGAGCCGCGCCCTGGCATCCGCCCGGTTCTGCTCCTGCGTGCGGAAGCGCCCAGCTTCTATGACGATCACGCCATCCTTGGTGGCGCGCTGCCCGGCGAGGCGGATCGTGCGATCGCGCACGCGCTCAGACAGCCCGGCTGCATTGCGCGCGTCGAAGCGAAGCTGCACCGCGGTAGCCACCTTGTTGACGTTCTGCCCGCCCGGACCGGAGGAACGGATGAAGGTCTCGGTGAGATCGGCTTCCGGATGGATCACGGCATCCGCGGCGATGATGATCTTGTCGTCGGCGTTCATGTTGCAACTGATGCCGCGCCCCTTCGAAAAAGGAAAGGGCTGCATTGCGCGCACGAGCCTGAGACGCGTTTCTGATGCATTGAAATTTCGCGCGAGGCCAGCTAGATGTGTCGTCACATCAAGAGTTGGGCCGACGCCCGACGCCAACCTGCTGCTCCCGGCAAGGTGGCGCTCCCCACGGGGAGGATGTGGCCGAACCGGCAACCAACGGGTCACGCCACAGCGTCTGTCCTTCTCGCCGTAACCGAAGGACAGCAAGGCAAATGCCGATCAAGATACCAGACGATCTTCCCGCCCGCGCCACCCTGGATGCGGAAGGCGTGATGGTGATGCGGGAGGCGGATGCGATCCGCCAGGATATCAGGCCGCTGCGCATAGCCTTGCTCAACCTGATGCCCAACAAGATCAAGACCGAGACGCAGATCGCTCGATTGCTCGGTGCGACGCCGCTTCAGGTTGAACTGACGCTGGTCAAGATGACCAACCATGTCGCGCGCAATACGCCGAGCGAGCACATGATATCGTTCTACCGCGACTGGGAGGCGGTCCGTCCGGAGAAGTTCGACGGCTTCATCACGACGGGTGCGCCGGTCGAAACCATGCCGTTCGAGCAGGTGACCTATTGGGACGAACTGCGCCGCATCTTCGACTGGACGCAGACCAATGTGCACAGCACTTTCAACATCTGCTGGGGCGCGCAGGCCGCGGTGCACCATTTCCACGGCATGCCCAAATATCAGCTGCCGGAAAAGGCGTTCGGCGTCTATCGACACCGCAACCTTGCGCCGGCCTCGCCTTATCTGCGCGGGTTCTCCGACGATTTCTCCATACCCGTGTCGCGCTGGACCGAAGTCCGCCGCGAAGACATTCCGCAGGACAGCGGGATGGACGTGCTGATGGAGTCGGACGAGGCGGGCCTGTGCCTGCTGGACGATCCGGCCCACCGGGCGCTCCATATGTTCAATCATATCGAGTATGATTCCGGCTCGCTCGGCGACGAGTACTTCCGGGACCGCGCCGCCGACAAGCCGATCGCCCTGCCGCGGAATTACTTCCCGAAGGACGATCCCGAGCGGCGTCCGGAGAACCGCTGGCGCAGCCAGGCGCATCTGCTATTCGGCAACTGGATCAACCAGCTCTACCAGACCACGCCATTCGACATATCGCGGATAGGCGAGAAGGAAGCATAGGCACGGGTTCGAACTCGGCCGGCGCGCCCGCCGAGTTCGACCTCCCGCTACGCCGGTAGCCATGGCAGAACGTCGACTTCGCCGGTCCTTCGACGGCGACGGGTCCGTCCGTTCGCTCGGCCCCTACCTTCAGAATGACTCCTTGCTGGTCCTTATCTTTGTCGAGCCAGCGAGGAAGTCGAAGTCGACGCCTTGATGGGCCTGCTGCACGGATTTGATGAACATCTGGCCGTAGCCCCTGTCGAAGTGAGGTTCGGGCAGGGTCAGTTCCGCTCGCCGCTGCGTTAGTTCCTCGTCATTCACATCGAGTTCCAACCGTCGCTCCGCGACGTCCAGGAAAATCACATCGCCGGTCCGCACCAACGCCAAGGGGCCGCCGATCGCTGATTCCGGGGATACATGCAGCACCACTGTGCCATATGCGGTCCCGCTCATCCGTCCATCGGAGATGCGGACCATATCGGAAACGCCGCGCGTGACCAGTTTGGTCGGCAGCGCCAGGTTGCCGACCTCCGGCATGCCTGGATAGCCGACCGGGCCTGCGCATTTCAGCACCAGGACGGTGCCTTCATCGACATCGAGATCGGGATCGTCGATGCGCGCGCGATAGTCCTCGGCATTTTCGAAGACCAAGGCCCGACCGCGGTGCTTCATCAATTTCGGCGAAGCCGCCGAAGGCTTCAGAACGGCCCCCTCGGGGGCGAGGTTGCCGCGCAGCACCACGATCCCTCCTTGCGTGGATACCGGATCGTCGCGGCGACGAATGACGTCGTCGTTGTAACACTCGACAGATTGCAGCCGCTGCCCGATCGTGCCGCCCTCGACGGTCGACGCCGTGAGATCGATTAGATCGTGGATGCGCGCCATCAGCGCCGGGAGACCGCCGGCGTAATAAAAGTCTTCCATGAGGAAACGGCCTGACGGCTTCAGGTCGACAAGACACGGCACGCCGGCGCCCAGACGATCCCAGTCGTCGAGTGACAGCGGCACACCTAGGCGTCCGGCCAGGGCGAGCAGGTGCACCACTGCATTGGTTGAGCCCCCTATGGCCCCGTTGACGATGATGGCGTTCTCGAAGGCTGCGCGCGTAAGAATGCGCGAGATCGTCATGCCGCTGCGAACCAGCGCGACGATGTGGTGGCCGGCTTCCTCGGCGAGATGCCTGCGGCGACTGTCGACAGCGGGGATGGCGCCGTTCATGGCCGGAGCGATCCCCAATGCTTCGGCAAGCGAAGCCATCGTGGAAGCTGTTCCCATCGTCATGCACGACCCGGCGGACCGGCTCATCGCGGCTTCCGCTTCCGCATATTCTTGCCTGCTCAGACGTCCTCGACGGAATTCCTCGTCGAAGCGGAACACGTCCGTCCCGGATCCCAGCTCGCGACCGCGAAAGCGGCCATTGAGCATCGGGCCGCCCGAGACCAGAACCGTCGGGATATCGCAGCTCGCAGCGCCCATCAGAAGCGCCGGGGTGGTCTTGTCGCAGCCTGCCAGGAGAACCACGCCGTCGATCGGGTTGGCCCGGATGGTCTCTTCCACGTCCATGCTGACGAGGTTGCGGAACATCATGGTGGTGGGCCGCATCAGCGGCTCGCCCAGGCTCATGACAGGGAATTCCAGAGGGTAGCCGCCGGCCAGCAGGACGCCGCGTTTCACGTGCTCGGCCAGTTCCCGCAGATGACGGTTGCAGGGATTGAGTTCCGACCATGTGTTGCAGATGCCGATCACCGGCCGTCCGTCGAAAAGTTCCGGGCCGAAGCCCTGGCTGCGCATCCAGCTGCGCGGGATGAAGCCGTATTTTCCCTGTCGGCCGAACCATTCGCTGCTGCGCATCCTGGCGCCGTGCTCGTCCTCATCTTCGGGCTTGTCGGACAATAGCGCCTCCCTTCCGGGAGACGTGGTCTCCCGGCTGTTCAAAACAACTAAAAATCGGGGCTCAGCCGTGCCCTTTTGCCAGGTCCTTGCGTGGCCCCAGACGTTTCCACAGCATCACGACCAGCGGCGATATCCATATCAGCACCGTGATGACGCCAATGGTGCCTGCAATGGGTCTGGAGAAGAACTGCAGGAAGTCGCCCTGTGCCTTGATCATCGAGGTCAGGAACGTTTCTTCGAGCGTTCGCCCGAGCACGATGCCGAGCAGCGCGGGAGCAATCGGAAAGCCGTTTTCCTCCATGAACCAGCCGACCACTCCGAAGACCAGCATCGTGACGACGGCGGTCAGCGTGTTGTCCATCGCGAATGCCCCGACGACGCAGAAGATCATGATGATCGGCATCAGATATTCACGCGGCACGTCCAGGATATAGCGCGAGAGCTTGATCGCGGCGTAGCCGAGAGGGATCATGAGCAGGTTGGCGAGGATGAACGACAGGAAGATGCCGTAGATCAGCGTCGGCTGGTTCTGAAAGATCGACGGCCCCGGAGTTAGACCTTTCATGAACAGGACGCCGATGACGATGGCCGTCATCGAGTCGCCGGGGATACCGAGGACGGTGGCCGGCACATAGCTCGAGGACACGCTGGCATTGTTGGCCGCGCCTGCGGCTATGATCCCTTCGAGACTGCCTTCGTCGAATTCCTTGCGGTTGCGGCTGAAGCGGCGCGCCAGCGCATAGGAAATCCAGGCGGCGATGTCGGCGCCCGCTCCGGGCAAGGGCCCGGTCGCCGTGCCCACCACGATGCCGTTGGCGAACCCGCTGCGGTAGCGCCACAGCTCCGGCGTCAATCCCTTGAAGATGTTCCCGATCTTGACCTTCGCCATGGTCGGCAATGCTTCCCGCGACATGGCGAAACGCAGGATCTCCGCGATGGCGAACATGCCGATCAGCGTGGCAACGAGACCGACGCCGCCATAAAGCGCGGTGCTGCCGAACGTGAAGCGCGGTTGCCCCGTCACAGGAAAAAGGCCGACCATCGATATCAGCAGGCCCAGCAGAAGCGAGATCATGCCTTTGACCGCGCTGCCGGGTGCGATGAACGCGGCCGAAGTCAAGCCGAGGCAAACGAGCCAGAAATACTCGTAGCTGCTTATGTTCAACGCGAAGCGTGCGACCGCGGGCGCGAAGAACATGAGGAACAGCGCCCCGATCAGTCCACCGACCGCCGACGTGATCACGCACGCGCCGAGCACCAGCTCGCCCTGACCACGCATCGTCAGCTTGTAGGCAGCGTCGGTATAGGCCGCGGACGACGGTGTGCCGGGAATGCGCAGGAACGCCGAGGGGATGTCGCCGGCAAATATGGCCATGGCGCTGGCGCTGACGATGGCCGCGATGGCGGGCAATGCCGGCATGAAGAAAGTGACGGGCACGAGCAGCGCCACCGCCATCGTGGCCGTCAGGCCGGGTATGGCGCCGACGAAGAGGCCGAAGATCGAAGACAGCAGGACGACGAGCAGGACATCCGGCGCCATCAATGCCAGGAAGGCGTCGTAGATCACCTCCATGTCAGGGCTCCCGCAAAGGGTTCGAGCAAGCCCCAGGGCAACGGCACCAGCAGCATGTCCTGGAAGCCGATCTTGACGACCAACGTGGTCACTGCGGCCGCCGCCAGCGCCCGCAGTGGCGCTCTGGTGAACTGAAGCAAGGTGACGAAAACGGTCAGGAAGCCGGCGATGATGAACCCGAGGGCATCGGAGAAGAGTATGTAGAAGAGAAGCGCTCCGAGCACGACCGCGACATTCGCGACGTGTTTCGGCGATCGAATCCAGCTCCCTATGACGACAAGCGGTTGAGCGGCGCGGTCCCGCCAGCCGTTCAGGGTGAGAAGAATTCCCGCAACGATCAGGGCGGAGCCGACGATGGAGGGGAAAAATCCCCCTCCATGACCGCCGCCGAAGAACGGTTTGGGTTGCATCGAGGCGGCGACGAGGGCGATTGCGCCGATGCCGACCACGACAGGTCCCATAATGATGTCGGATACTTTCATGAGACCTCCCCTCGTCGTCTCCGCGGTTCCGTTTCGGATGTGGAGCTTTACTGGACCGCGCCTGCAGCCTTGAGAACGGTTTCAGTGTCGGTTTCGTGGGTCTTCATCCATTCCAGCAGCCCGTTGCGGTCTGCGTAGCGAAGACCGAAGCCGCGCTCGGACATGCTCTTCTGGAAGCTCTCGCTCTCGTAGATTTCCTTCGTGGCGGCCTCGAGCTTGTCGACGATCTCATCAGGCAGCCCGGCCGGGCCGGAAACGGCGCGGAACACGCCGCCGGGCGCGGCATTCGGAACCTGCTCGCTGGCGAGGGGAACGTCGGGGAAGGCGCCGAGACGCTCGGGCGCCAGGACGGCCAGCGGCCGCACTTCGCCGGCGTCGATGAGTGCACCGGCCTCGGGAAGGGAGGCGGTGAGGATATCGACGCCGCCTGCGACCAGTTCCTGCAGGCCGGCCGCTGCGCCCGCGCTGGGCACCCACTTCAGCGTCTTGATGTCGATGCCGTTGTCGATAAGCACCTTGGAGAAGGCGCTGCTCCAACTGCTGGGGCACACCGCGCCGCATCCGATCGCAATCGACTGCGGATCCTGCTTGAGCTTATCCAGAATCTCCGACAACGACTTGTACGGGCTGTCGGCTTTCACGTGCACGGCGGCATAGTCGAAATTGTAGAGCGCGATCGGCGTGTAGGAATCGCTCGTCAGGTTGCCCATCCCGAGAAGGCGGAAGGGCGCGTAGTTGAAGAGGATGCCGATCGTGTAGCCGTCCGGCTTCGCATTGGCCAGCTCCGTGATGCCGGCGATGCCGCCGCCTTCGGCGCGATTCACGACGTTGAAGGGTTTGCCGAATTTCTGCTCGAGATCGGCCGCGAGCCACCGTGCGGTCGCATCGGTCCCGCCGCCGGCGCCGGCCGCAACGATCAGCGTGACCGGCCGGTTCGGCCAGTCGCTGGCGGTTGCAGCAGGCACTGCGAGGCCGGCGGCTATGACGGTCGCGATAGCGAGCTTCATGATTTTCTTCATGCGATTGTCTCCCATTGAATTGTCGGATGTCGCCAGGACGTTTCAGACGGCCAGTGGCGTATGCCACCAGTGATCGAAAGGATTGGAGTGGAGGATCGCGTCGATCGTCTCCTGCGAGACGCGCGGCATCGGAGTTCCCTCGACGAGCCGATTGATGTTGCGCAGTCCCTCGATGGATTCCCCGACCTGGGCGAAGGGAAAGTCCGTCCCCCAGAAGATCTTGTTGCGGTCGGTGATGAGATATTCCTGGGCCGAGACCAGCGCCTGGTAGAATTGCCAGGGCCGGTAACAGAGCGCCGAAACCTCGGTATAGACGTTGGGCCTCTTGCGGGCGACGACGATGCACTCGTCGATCCATGGATGCCCCATATGCGCCATGATCATCTTGAGATCGGGATAGCGCTGCGCGACGGCATCGACATGGATCGGCCTGCCGGCGTCCAGCAGCGTATCGCGGGCGAAGGTAGTCCCCATATGCATGGTCAGGGGAAGATCGTTCTTCTGGCAATAGGCGTAGACGGGGTCGAGACGTGGATCGTCGAGCGGAACGCTGTTGTAGATCGGGCCGAACTTGACGCCTTTCAGCTTCAGCGTGCCGACGGCATGCTCCAGCAATTCCATGCAGTCGGGGCGGCGGGGATCGACACAGGCGAACCCGACGAATTTGTCGGGATATTTCGCCACCGCTGCCGCAGTGACCTCGTCGTTGCCGTCAATGCCCACGGAATCCTTGTAGCGAAGCGAGAAGATGATCGCCTTGTCGACGTCGCTCATGGCGGCATGAAGCGTATCCGCGTCCGCAGCCATCGCCACGCCGCCAGGGCGAGCGCCGCCGCTCAGATCGACCTCCGGCGGCGTGAACTGGTCGGCGTTGAAGATGTTCACATGGCAATCGACGATCATACGTTGGGCTCCATCTGCACGTCGGTCACCGCATCCCCGCGGTGATCGTTGAACTCGGGCGCAAGCGGTGCTCGCGAGTCGGCTCGGACCGAAGCCCCTCCCTCGGACTGGACGCAGTCGCCAGTACCATATTGCCCCCTCTTTGATTTAACGATACACCGATCTCATGACTTGTCAAACGCGGCGTGCGCCGAGTTTGACCGCCGGCGGAGGAGACGAAGGTGTCAGGAGGTCGGGCGTGTCGATTTTCCAGGCTGGAAATCAACCGGCAGGAGAATCTCCCGCTTGCGAAACTGTCCGTCCTGCAGCCGCGCGATCAGTTCGGCCGCCGCTCGCTCGCCCAGCGCGTGCGCAGCCGATCGCACCGTCGTCAGCACGGGCTCGACATAGCGCCAGATCTCGAACGCGTTGAAGCCCGTCACCTGGACGTCGTCGGGAATACGAATGCCCGACGCCAGACACGCCTTCATGGCGGCGATGGCCATCTGATCGTTGCCGCCGATGATGGCATCGGGGATCGGGCCCTGACGCAATGCTTCCAGCGTCGCCTCATAAGTAACGTCGAAGCTCTCGTCGCCGCAGCGAACGACCCGAGGTCCAGCCAAGCCGGCCTCGGCGAACACCGATGCCGCGCCCGCCAGCCGCGACTGCATCGCTGCCCATTCCACCTGCGGAATGAGCATCCAGCACTCGCGCACGCCCTTGGCGATCAAATGGCGCCCGATCTGGCGCCCGCCGTCGAAGTCGTCCTGCCGAATCACCGCGCAATCCATGGCATCCGGCAAACGCTGCTCCTGCATGAGAACAAGCGGAACCCGGAGAGTGGCGAGCTCGCTGACGAACCAGTCGCGCTGGACCTGCTCGCCCGACAGGATGGCGACCATGCCGTCGGCCTCGATGTCCTGGAACAGGCCGGTCGTGCGGAAGTCGGACGGCTTCATGCCGCGCAGGATGAGGCTGTAGGAATTGGCCGTCAGATAGTTCGTGAGACCGGTGACCTGCGCCGTGATGAAGGGGTCGCTGAGGAAATCGGGATCTTCGACCACGATCAGCATGCCGATCGTCCATTGTTGCGAAAGCCGCAGCCGCCGCGCCGCGACGGATGGGCGGTAGCCCAGCCTGTCCACGACTTCGCGGATGTGCTTGGCGGTCGTCTCGGAGATGCGGCCCCGCCCGTTGAGGACGTTCGACACGGACATGGCCGACACGCCGGCCTCCCGCGCAACGTCCTTGATGGTCACCACGCGCGACGTCGCGGGTTTCTTCGCCATAGCCAATTTTCTCAACCTCCCCACCGCGACCGTGTTCCACAACGGGGACGCCGGCGCACTTCGATCGTCCACTCACCAGGAGCAGAGCTGTGAAGGATACAGCAATCACGAAGGTCCATTGTCATCTCCTGACACAGGATATCAGCCGCTCCGCCATTCGATGGGCGGGTGGAAACATGCGTTACTGGAACACCGCGCTCATCGAAGTCACGACTGCGAATGGCCTGCGCGGCTTCGGTGAAGCCTATTATCCGGGTCTGAGCGCGCCATTGGCAACACGCGCGCTGGTTGAGAACTTTGCGCCGCTCCTTATCGGCGAAGATGCCACGGAAGCAACCGCACTTTTCCACAAGATGCGCTCGAAGTCGCTGGCATGGGGCAAGGCGGGCCTCCCCCTGATGGTGGCGGGTTCGATCGAGGTCGCCCTGTGGGACATCAAGGCACAGGCGCTCGGCGTACCGCTTTACCAGCTGCTCGGCGGCAAGGCGCATGACGCGATCACCGTTTATGCCAGTGGCGGCAACGACGTTCCCCGCGACCTGTTGGTCGCGGAAATGGAAGCCTATCTGGAGCGCGGCTTCCGCGCCGTTAAGATCCGCATCGGCCGCTCCGTTTCCGAAGACGTGGAGAAGGTGAGGCTGTGCCGGGAGATCCTCGGCCCCGATGTCCAGCTGATGGTCGATGCCGTGATGGGACACAATCCACGGCCATTCTCCGCCAAGGAAGCGCTGGCCCACATCGACGCCATCGAGAAGTTCGACATCACATGGTTCGAAGATCCCGTCGGCAATCGCGACTATGAAGGCTGTGCGTTCGTGCGAGAGCACTCGCCCGTTCCCATCGCCGCTGGGGAGACGGCAGTGGGGGTCCATGAGTTCCTGCCCTATTTCGAGCATGGCGCCCTGGACTGGGTGCAGCCCGATCCGACGCATTCCGGCGGCATAACGGAGTGCATGGACATCGCGGCCCTGGCGCGAGCGCATGGGGTACGGGTCATCTATCACTCCTGGGGCATGGCTCCCTGCCTTGCGGCCAATTACAGCCTGGCCTTTGCCGATCCGAACACGCGCTATCTCGAGTATCCGACGCACGGTCTGCCCCTCGTCGAGGAGCTCGCCAAGACGCCGTTCCGTCTCGTCGACGGCAGGTTCGCGGCCCCGACGGAGCCGGGCCTCGGCGTGGAACTGAATGACGAAATCCTCGCCCGTTACGCCTTCATCGAGGGCAGCACCTTCTGGCCGTGAAACAGCCGCCCGTCATCTCGCACCCAGAACGACAGGAACGATCATGACCATCCATCTGCTGCAGACATTTCCGATGCCGGAAAGCTGCGAAAAGGCGCTCGCGGAGCGCTTCACCGTCCACCAGCTTCATCGTGCGGCCGAGCCGGACCGCCTGCTCGACGACGTCGCCGGGTCCATCCGCGCCATTGCCGGGATCGGTGTTCCCCAGGCGCTCATCGAGCGCCTGACGGCCTTGGAGATCATCGCCAATTTCGGCGTGGGATACGATTCGATCGACATTCCGACGGCTGTCGCTCGCAACATCAGGGTCACGAACACCCCTGATGTGCTGAGCGATTCCGTTGCCGAGCTTGCAATCGGTCTGATGCTCTCGCTCGCCCGCCGGCTGCCGCAGGCCGACCGCTATGTGCGGAACGGCCATTGGCCGCGCGGCAATTTTCCTCTGCAGCGCGAGATAGGCGGATACACTCTGGGGATCGTCGGGCTTGGCCGAATCGGAAAAGAGATCGCCACGCGTGCGCAGGCCCTGAAGATGCGAGTGGTCTACCACGGCAGGACGGAACAGATCAGGCAACCCTATGTGTTCTATTCCGACCTCACGCAGATGGCGCGCGAGGTGGACTGGCTTCTGGTCGTGACCCCCGGTGGCTCCGGCACGGAGAAGCTGATCAGTCGCGACGTCCTCGAAGCACTCGGGCCCGAAGGCATGTTCGTCAATGTGGCGCGCGGAACCGTCGTCGACCAGGGCGCGCTCGTCGAACTGCTGGCGCAAGGACGGCTCGGCGGCGCCGCGCTCGATGTATTCGACCGCGAGCCCGAGGTGCCGGAGACGTTGCGCAGCATGGAGAACGTCATCCTTTCGCCGCATCAGGGATCGGCGACCCGCGAAGCACGCGACGCGATGGGGGCGCTCGTGGTCGCCAACCTCGACGCGCATTTCGCTGGCAGGCCACTCCTGACCCCTGTCGCATGAGCAAACACAAAACCGGTGTTTCGGCGTTGACTTAACGTTAAATCTAATCCAGTTTGCCGCGCAGTGCCGATCCTGAAGCTGCGATCCGGCCGGTTTCGATTGCGGCCGGGCGAGTGGCCGCAACCCACAATCTGAAAGACGAGGATATGTCAGAAAACCTGCGCAATACCGTCGAGAGGCAGCGCCAGTACATCGCCGGCGGCACCATGTCGATCAACCGTGCCATCAATCCTTCGAAGCTGTTCGTGCGCGCGAAGGGCGCCTATCTCTATGACGCCGACGGCAAGGAATATATCGACTACCATGCCGGCTTCGCGCCCTATCTCTTCGGGCATGGCGATACCGAGGTGGACGAGGCGGTCATCGAGGCGATCCGCTCCGGCGCGTCGCTCATCGGCGCTGGCACGATGCCGTGGGAAGCGGAGATCTCCGAACTGCTCGTCGAATGCGTGCCAGGGCTTGAACAGCTTCAGCTGACCAGCACCGGGTCGGAAGCCGTCGGTTACGCGCTGCGTCTGGCGCGTGCTCATACGGGGCGCGATGTGGTGGTCGTCATGCAGGGCGGCTACAACGGCTGCTTCGACTACGTCAGTTACAATCTCATGGACCCGGCATCGTTCGTGGAGCCGCATCGGCCCGGCGAGGAATATCCTCTCAGCGTCACCACGGCTGGCGTGCCCAAGGTCATCGACCAGGTCGTGAGAGCGATCGAATACAACGATCTCGAGGCAGCCGAGCGGACCCTTTCGAAGGGTGACGTGGCGGCGATCATCCTCGAGCCGATCCTGCAGAACATCGGGATCGTGAAGCCGCTTCCGGGGTATCTCGAAGGGCTTCGGGCGCTTTGCGACAAATATGGCACGGTTCTCATCTTCGACGAGGTCAAGACCGGATTTCGCCACGCTTTGGGCGGCTACCAGGCTCTGTCCGGCGTGACACCGGATCTTTGCACCTTCGGCAAGGCCGTCGCCAACGGGTACCCGATGGGCGTCGTGGGCGGCCGTCGCGAAATCATGAGCCTTTGCAGCGATCCTTCGCCTGCGAGGCGCGTGGTCGTGGCGGGAACCTACAACGGCCATCCGGTCAATGTGGCGGCCGCGAAAGCCTGTCTTACCCGGCTGAAGACACGCGAAAAGGAAGTCTATGGCGAACTCGAGCGTCTTGGCGCCCGTCTCGAGGCCGGTCTCAACCAGGTCTTCTCGACGCGTAACTACGCGACGACGATCGTCCGCCAGGGTTCGGCCTTCGCGGTCTACTTCATGGACCATGCGCCGGTCAGTTGGCGTGACGTCGTGCTCAACCATGACGCCGAGCGGGACATCGCGTTCCGCAGGGCGCTCATCGAGGAAGGCATATTCCAGTTCCCGGTGATCACGAAGCAGGGCAGCATTTCGCTGGCGCATACCGATGCGGATATCGACCGCACCATCGCGCTGGCTGAGAAGGTCGTCGCCACGCTCAACTAGATCCGCGCCTGTCGGGCCGCGCTCATCACCCGGTGAGCGCGGCTTATCCGTTTTGGTCCCCGAGGGACGGTTAAAGTAGAAAGGTCATCGAGATGAAATTGCTCCGATACGGAAATGCCGGGGCCGAGAAGCCCGGACTCCTCGACGTCGACGGCAACATTCGCGATCTCTCGGCGGTGATCCCCGATCTTGCAGGCGATGCCTTGTCGGCCGACAGCCTGGCACGCCTGTCGGCTCTCGACCCCGCAAAGCTCCCGCGCGTCGACGGTGCGCAACGCATCGGCCCGTGCGTGGCCGGCACCGGCAAGTTCATATGCATCGGCCTCAATTATTCAGATCATGCGGCAGAGACCGGCGCGACCGTTCCCCCGGAACCCGTGATCTTCATGAAGGCCACATCCGCTATCTGCGGGCCGAATGACGACGTGCTCATTCCGCGCGGATCCGACAAGACCGACTGGGAGGTCGAGCTCGGCGTCGTCATCGGCAAGACGGCAAAATATGTGAACGAGGCCGATGCGATGGACTATGTCGCCGGCTACTGCATCGCCCACGACGTATCGGAGCGGAGCTTCCAGACGGAGCGTTCCGGACAATGGACGAAGGGCAAATCCTGCGATACCTTCGGACCCGTCGGTCCATATCTCGTGACCCGGGACGAGATTCCCGATCCGCAGAGCCTCGGCATGTGGCTCAAGGTGAACGGCCAGACAATGCAGGACGGCTCCACGAACACGATGGTGTACGGAGTAGCCTTCCTGGTTTCCTATCTCTCGCAGTTCATGTCCCTCCACCCCGGCGATATCATATCCACGGGAACGCCGCCCGGAGTGGGAATGGGGCAGAAGCCACCCCGTTACCTCAGGGATGGCGACGTGGTGGAACTCGGCATCGAGGGCCTCGGCCGTCAAAGGCAGGGTTTCGTCGCGGATACGCACTGATCCGCGCCTTTTCAGGAAAAAAGCGCCCCGGCATCCGTTACCCACTCCGGCGGATGGCCGAAAGAGGACCGGGGCAACGCCCAGGTCCCTCCTCCAGGCTGACGATCCGGTTCGCCTCAGTCGAGTCCAAGCAAGGCCAGGCTGTCGCGGTGGATGATCTCCTCGATCTTGTCGAGCGGTACGCGCGGCATCCGCGTCCCTTCGACAATGTCGTTCACCGCCCTGAGGCCGGCCATCGTCTCCGTCGGCGTGGTGACCGGGAAGTCCGACCCGAACAGGATCTTGTCGAGCACGTTCCACTCGGTCGCCTTTATCAGGGCCTCGTAATGTGTGTAGGGGCGATAGAACAGGCCGGAAATGTCCGTGTAGACATTGGCGTGTTTGCGCACGACGACCGTGGCATCCACGGTCCACGGATGGCCCATATGCGCCATGACGATCTTCAGGTCGGGATAGCGGCTGGCGATTTCGTCGATGGTCAGCGGATGAGCCGCGGGTATCGGGGCTGATTTCACCGCGGAGGTGCCGGTGTGGAACATGATCGGCAGGCCATGGCGCTCGGCATATTGATAGACGGCAAGCGCACGGCGATCGAGCGGATCGTAGGCCTGATAGTTGGCACCGAGTTTAACGCCGCGCAGGCCGAGGTCGACACGACTCCGCTCCATTTCGTCGAGGGCTTCCACATCATAGGGATGGACGCACATGAAGCCAATCAGCTCGTCGGGATAGGCCTTGACGAATTTCCCGGTGAAATCATTGGCCCTTTCGGCCACGTCGCCATGGTCCCTCGGTCCGTTGCTGCCGCCGACGCGTTCACCCGGCTCCCAGGCGATACCGAAGACGATGGACTTGTCGACCACCGACTGTGATTGCCTGTATTCGGCCCATGAGAAGTTCGATGGACGGGCTGCGTCGGGACGCCAGGTCTTGTTGATTGTGCGGCGGTCGGCGGGAACCTCGTCGCGATACTGGGGCGTATGGGTGTGGATGTCGATGATCATGGATCCCCCTGTGGTGGTGAGGTGCTTCGCTCGCGATACGATGGTTTCCGCGAGAGCCTGGCCAACGGGCCACCTCAATCTGTAAGTTTAACGTTACATCTGCCAACGTCAACCGCCGATGCATTTGTTTCGCCGCGGTCGCCGATCGGACTTTGTCCTGGCGATGTCATGAAAGTCTGCCGTCTGGCCGCGAGTGAATCCATGGCGGACGTGCACGCACAGGCCGGCGGCGCGTTACCGCGCTCGCGCCGCAGTGACCGATTTCCTTGTCAGGCAGAGCCCGCCGGCATGTACCCGGCCGAGTTCGAGGAGCAGTGGTTGGTTATTCCCGCCAGACGATGACTTCATCGGCCCGCTTGCGCGTGATGTCCGGGACCTGCGCGTCCTCGGCCGGATAGCCCGCGACGAGCAGGATCAGCGCCTTCTCGCTTTCGGGCCGGCCGCAGATGGCGTTGAGGAAGCCCATGGGCGACGGGGTGTGGGTCAGGGTCGCCAAGCCGGCATTGTGCAGGCTGGCGATCAAAAGGCCGGTCGCGATGCCGACCGATTCCGGCACGTAGTAGTGCTTGACGCGCTTGCCGTCGGGACCGACGCCGTAACGCTGCGCGAAGATGGCGATCAGCCAGGGCGCCGTATCCAGGAAGGGTTTGTCCGCATCGGTGCCGAGCGGCGCCAGCGCTTCGAGCCACTCCGCCGAGGCGCGCCCGGCATAGAAGGTCCGCTCCTCCTCTTCGGCGGCGAGCCTGATCTCGTGCTTCGTCGCCGGATCCGAAATGCAGACGAAGGTCCAGGGCTGCTGGTTGGCCCCCGACGGCGCGGTGGCCGCGGTCATGACGCATTGCTCGATCAGCG
>VFQN01005349.1_pt1 | contig 15804 bp, 12 predicted proteins | sample 3512371 | NCBI WGS metagenome assembly VFQN01 (sample SAMN10412370, study PRJNA504923) | tailings metagenome | isolation source: Replicate 2 from Balatoc abandoned mine | place: Philippines: Itogon, Benguet | collected 2017-08-28
AACCGTGGCAGACGCAGAACCAGCCGTTGTAGTCGCCCTTGACGTCGGAAATGCTCTGACCCTTCGGGATGCAGCCGAGGTGGGTGCAGATGCCCACCATGACGAGCCACTTCTCCTTGCCCGCCTTCGTGCGGTTGGCGTCGCTGGCCGGCGCGCCGTCGGGCAGCGCCTCGTTGCGAGAGTTGTTGTCGGGCAGCGTCTTGGGATCGACGGCCTTGGCGTCGTCGATCTCCTTCTGACTGCGGTGGCGGATGAAGACCGGCTTGCCGCGCCACATCACGGTGATCGCCTGGCCTTCCTGGACCGGCGCTACGTCGACCTCGATCGAGGCCAGCGCCTGGGTCGAGGCGTCGGGGTTCATCTGCTGGATCAGCGGCCATAGCGTTGCAGCGCCACCGACGGCAGCGAATGCACTCGCCGCCACCACCAGCATATCGCGCCGTGTTGGATCTTCCGTATGGGCCGCCAAATCAGCCTCCTCTATTCCTGCCCCGGCCTTAGCCGCCCCTCATGTCCCACGTCGGCCTTCGATCCGACCGCCGCGACGACCGATCCGCACCCGGAGCGAGGCCTGCAATCGGAAAAAGGACCGCTGCCACCATCGAACAGCCCAATTGCCCAGCCCAACTGAGACGCGGTGACCCCGTGAACATGGCGTGAGCCCGCTCCTCCCCGGAACGGGCGATTTGACGCGCGTACTTTTTGCATCCTTTCTAAGCAGGCACAAGCGCGTCGGCCGGCGCATTGAAGGGGCAATTTGGCGCAGTGGCGCGCGAAGCCCGCGAGCGAGGATTGTCCGGCCCATCCGATGCCAACGAAAGCGACCTCAGTCCCAAGGAGAGGAGACCCATGCGTCTGGCGCTCTATCAGCCTGACATTCCTCAGAATGCGGGCACGATTCTGCGCCTCGCAGCGTGCATGGGTGTCGCCGTCGACGTGATCGGGCCGGCGGGTTTCGACATGAGCGACCGCAACCTGCGCCGCGCCGGGCTCGACTATCTGTCGTCCGTTGAAATTGCACGGCACGTATCTTTCGACAGCTTTCTTGCGCAGCGCCGCGCTGAGGGCGCTGCGATGTCGCCGTCCATGTCGCCATCTGGCCGGCTGATCCTGCTCACGACGGCCGGCGATGTCGCCTACTCCGACTTCGGATTTGCGACCCACGACACACTGCTGCTCGGCCGCGAAAGCGCAGGCGCGCCGCCGCATGTCCATGGTGCCGCCGACGCGCGGGTGCGGATCCCCATGCGGCCGGGCCTGCGCTCGCTCAACATCGCGGTCGCGGCCGCGATGGTGCTCGGCGAGGCGCTGCGCCAAACCGGCGGGCTGGAGGCACTGGCCGACGCCTCAACGGCGGACGCTCCCTAACGAAACTTTAGCCTTGTTGTGGCTTGCTCCTCCGATGGGTGGGGAGGACGGCCATACCGGTATGCCAACCCCCGCCGGCGGCCGTCCGCGGCGGCGCTGGCGGATGCGCCTCGCGCTGCGACTGGCGGTGTTCACGACCGTTCTCGCGGGCGTCCTGATGGCGACCGCGATGGTTCGCTACACGATCCGCTTCCCTGATCCCTCGGCACTGCGCCAGCGCGCACAAGCGCCGCTGGTACGCGTTCTCGGCCGTGATGGCACGGTCCTCGCCGAGCGCGGACAGTCGGCGCAGGCGGTCCCGATCGGCGAATTGCCGGCCCACGCCATCCACGCGGTGCTGGCAATCGAGGACCGCCGCTTCTTCGATCACGTCGGTCTCGACGTTCGCGGTCTTGCCCGTGCGATGCTGGCCAACCTGCGCGCGGCCCGTTACGCGCAAGGCGGCTCGACGCTCACCCAGCAGCTCGCCAAGAACCTGTTCCTCTCGTCAGATCGCACCTTCGAGCGCAAGCTCGAGGAAGTCGTGCTGGCACTGTGGCTGGAGCTGCGGCTCGGCAAATCGGGCATTCTCGAGTTGTACCTCAACCGGGTCTATTTCGGCGCCGGAGTCTACGGCATCGAGGCGGCCGCGCAGCGCTACTTCGCGAAGTCCGCGCGCGAGCTCACCGTCGCCGAGGCGGCGATCATCGCAGGGCTGCTCAAGGCCCCCTCGCGGCTGTCGCCGGCATCGCGCCCCGAGGCCGCCGCCCAGCGCGCAATCCTGGTGCTCGCGGCGATGCGCGAAGCCGGCTTCATCGATGACGCGGCCCATACCGCCGCCCTCAACCAGCAGGTGACGTACGCCGCGACCGATACGGCGCGCGAAGAGACTGGCTACGAATACGCTGTCGACTACATTCTCGATCGTCTCCCTCCACTCGCAGGCCACGGCCAGACCGGCATAGTGGTCGAGACGACCGTCGATGCCTCCCTCCAGCGCCACGCGCAGGCAGTGGTCGCGCGGCGTCTCACGGATGCAGCGGGGACCACGGAAGCGACCCAGGCGGGGCTCGTCGTCCTCGATCGCGACGGCGGCATCCGCGCCCTCGTCGGCGGCCGTGCCTGGAGCCGCAGCCAGTTCAACCGCGCGGTGCGCGCGCATCGCCAGCCGGGTTCCGCGTTCAAGCCGGTCCTCTATCTCGCGGCGACCGAAGGCGGCATCTCCCCCGAGACCATCGTCCACGACCGCCCGATCACGATCGGCGGATGGAGCCCGCGCAACGATCGCGGCACCTACGCGGGCGCCATGACGCTGCGGCACGCGCTCGCGCATTCGGTGAATACCATCGCCGTCGCCTTGCAGCAGGATATCGGAACGAAACGCGTCGCCGCCATGGCGCGCCGGCTCGGGATCACGAGCACGCTGCGCGAGGATGCCTCGCTGGCGCTGGGCACCTCGGAGGTGACGCTGCTCGAGCTGACCGGCGCGTACAGCGTCCTCGCCGCCAGCGGGCAGAGCGTGTCGCCGCATATCATCCGCCGTGTCCGCACCGACCGCGGCGGCGTTCTGCACGCGCGTCCCGCGCCACGGCCAACCGAAGTTGTATCGCCGAGTGCGGTCTGCCAGCTCAACGACATGCTGCACACAGCGATGGTCGCTGGTACCGCGCGGCGCGCCGCCCTCCCCCATCACATCGCTGCCGGCAAGACCGGTACGACGCAGGAAAACCGAGATGCCTGGTTCGTCGGCTTCACCGCGCATCTGACGGCAGGTGTGTGGATCGGCAACGACGACAGCGCGCCGATGGCCGGCGTCAGCGGTAGCGGTCTCCCGGCGCAGATCTGGCGCGACGTCATGCACGAGGCCCACCGTGGCCTCGAGCCGATGCCGCTGCCGGGCGTCGTGCCGCGGCCATCGGTGTCGACGCCGACGACCGAGCCGGTGGTGTCGGTCGATGCGCCGCACGCCCGGCCGCAGCTTCCGCTCACCCGCAGCGCGAAGCCGGCCATGCCCGCGCCTCCGACGCTGGACAAGCGCCACTTCGAAGCGCTGCTGACCGGCCAGCCGCAGTAGGCCTCACGCCACGCGGTAGCGGACCGGACGGCCGAGCAGGCCCTCGGCCGCTGCCATGATCGCCTGCACGTCGAGGCCGTAGTGGGCGTACAGCTCGCTGATCGAGCCGGACTGGCCGAACTGGTCGACGCCGAGGGCACGCACCCGGTGGCCCTGCACCGCGCCGACCCACGAGAGCGTCTCGGGATGGGCGTCGCACACCGTGATGATGCCGGCATCGCGTGGCAGCGCCGACAGCAGGCGTTCGACATGGGAACGGGCACCGAAATGGCCGCCTTCGCGGGCGCGCTGGGCATCATGCCATCCGGAGGCCAGCCGATCGGCCGATGTCACCGCGAGGACGCCGACGCCGCGCCGGTCCTCGCTCATGAGGCCCGCCGCCTCGATCGCTTCCGGCGCCACCGCGCCCATGTAGACGATCGCGAGCGAGGTCGAGGTATCGGGTTTACGCAGCCAGTAGCCGCCCTGGATCATGTCGGACTTTAGGTCCGGCGTGATGATGCGCTGGATCTGGTCGAGCGGCCGCGTCGACAGCCGCAGATAGACCGAGCCGCCCTTCTCGTCGCTCTGCCAGTTCTGCCCGCCCTCCGCGCCATCGCGCTGGATGTAGTCGAATGCCCATTCCATGATCGTGCCGAGCTCGTCGACGTAGGCCGGTTCGAACGAGGCGAGGCCCGGCTGCGACAGACCGATCAGCGGCGTCCCGATCGACTGGTGCGCGCCGCCTTCGGGCGCCAGCGTCAACCCGGACGGCGTCGCGACGATGATGAAGCGCGCGTCCTGGTAACAGGCGTAGTTGAGCGCATCGAGGCCGCGACAGATGAAGGGATCGTACAGCGTTCCGATCGGAATCAGGCGCTCGCCGAAGTGGCTGTGGCTGAGGCCCGCCGCGGCGAGCATGAGGAACAGGTTCATCTCGGCGATACCGAGCTCGATGTGCTGGCCCTTGGGCGACATCTCCCAGCGCTGCGGGCTCATCAGGCCGCGCGTCTTGAACACGTCCTCGCGACTTTCCATCGAGAACAGACCCCGCCGGTTGACCCACGGGCCGAGGTTGGTCGAGACGGTGACATCGGGCGAGGTCGTGACGATGCGGTCGGCGAGCGGGCCGCCGCGCTTGGCGATCTCGTCGAGGATGCGGCCGAAGCCCGCTTGCGTCGTCGCCGAGCCGGAAGCCGCGGCCGGCGCCATCTCCGGGAGATCGATCTTCGGCGCGCTGAGCCGCCGTGTCCCCTTGGCGTTGAAAGGCACCCGCGTCAGGAAATGCGCGATGTCCTGATGCGACAGCGTCAGGCCGGCGAAAGGCTCCCACTCCTCGCCCTTCTGGATGCCCTGCGCCGCCTGGAATTCGGCCATCTGCGATTTATTCATGAGGCCGGCGTGGTTGTCCTTGTGGCCCTGCAGCGGTAGGCCGAAACCCTTGATCGTGTAGGCGATGAAGCAGCATGGCTTGTCGGAGGGCGCGCGCTCGAATGCTTCGAGAATGCTCTCCATGCAGTGGCCGCCGAGATTGGTCATCAGGCGCGCTAGCTCGGCATCGTCACGGCCGCGAATGATGGCGAGCGTATCCTCGTGACCGGCGAGATCGGCTTCGAGCTGGCGGCGCCAGCCCTTCGCACCCTCGAACACCAGCGCGGAGTAGAGCTGGTTCGGGCAATCGGCAATCCAGTCGCGGAGCCTCGCGCCGCCGGGCTCGGAGAAAGCCGCCTCCTGCAGCTTGCCGTACTTGATGAGGATCACTTCCCAGCCGAGGTTCTCGAAGTTCCCGGCAACCTTCATGAACAGCTTGTCTGAGACCACCGAGTCGAGGCTCTGGCGGTTGTAGTCGACGATCCACCAGCAGTTCGCGAGGCCGTGCTTCCAATATTCCAGCAGCGCCTCGTGGACGTTGCCCTCGTCGAACTCGGCGTCACCCATCAGCGCGACCATGCGGCCCTTCGGCCAATCGCGGCTCCAGCCTTTGGCGTGCACGTAGTCTTGAATCAGGCTCGCGAAACCGGTCGCGGCAACGCCGAGGCCGACCGAGCCAGTCGAGAAGTCGACGTCGTCCTTGTCCTTGGTGCGCGAGGGATAGGACTGCGCGCCCGAGAAGCCGCGGAAGTGCTGGAGCTTGTCGAGCTCCTGATTGCCGAGCAGGTACTGGATCGCGTGGAAGATCGGGCTCGCGTGCGGCTTCACCGCGACACGATCCTCCGGCCGCAGGACGTGGAAATAGAGCGCCGTCATCAGCGTTGCGAGCGAGGCCGACGACGCCTGGTGGCCGCCGACCTTGAGGCCATCCGTGCGCTCGACCTCGTGGTTGGCGTGGTGGATTGTGTAGGTCGAGAGCCACAGCACCTTGCGCTCCAGTTCTCGCAGCATGGCGAGCGTCGCGGCGCGATCCGGCGTCTGGGTATCCTGCATGGTGGCCTCGGTCGTGGGTGTTGGATTAACCGAGAATAGTCCGGATGCCGTGGTGGGAGTTTGCAAAATATGCTGTCTGCGCAGTAGATATTGGCCGAAACAGCCAATCAGGATCATTTTTGTGCCGGAAATCCCCAACGTCGAACTAGATCGCATCGACCGCCGGCTGCTCGCCGCACTTCAGGAGAATGGCAGACTGACTGTCGCGGAGCTGGCGGAAAAAGTCGGGCTGACGGCGAGCCCCTGCTCGCGGCGCCTGCGCATCCTGGAGGAAGCCGGGATCATCAACCGCTATGCGGCTTTGCTGGACCAGAAGAAGGTCGGATTGCCGGTCAGCGTGTTCGTCTCAATCAAGCTCGACCGCCAGCAGGAGGACAAGCTCCAGCGCTTCGAGGATGCGATCCGCCGCTGCCCCGAGGTGCTCGAGTGCTACCTGATGACAGGCCCGCGCGACTATCTCCTGCGCGTCGTCGCCCGCGATCTCGCCGACTACGAGCGCTTCGTGAAGGACACCCTCACCCGCATCCCCGGCATCGCCAACATCGAGTCGAGCTTCGCGCTGGGACAGGTGAAGCATTCGAGCGTATTGCCTTTATAAATTTCCGCCGACGCGTACGGCTCCGCCTACACGCGCGGCGGCCGCTGCCTCGCGGTCGGATATCAATCGCCACGGCCTTCGGCCGCTACCGAATGACCGGGCTCCAAGTATCAAAAAACGGGGGTGCGGGGGTGTGCTCCCTTGGGGTGCAGGGGCGAAAGCCCCGCTCGCGCCGGAGGCGCGACCTACTCCGCCGCCTCGCGGCCGCCGAGCATGCCGGGCAGTTCGTTGAAGAGGCGCGCGACGACGGTGCGCAGGTGGCGCTCGACGGTCGCGAAACTCGCCTTCTTCTCGAACGTGCGCTCGTTGAGATACAGGGCGCGGTTGATTTCGATCTGGAGCGCGTGGAGACCGCGCTGGGGTCGGCCGTAGTACTCGGTGATGTAGCCCCCGGCGTACGGGCGATTGAGATGCACGGTGTAGCCGAGCGCGGTCAGCTCCTCGCGCAGGAAGCGCGTCAAGCGACCATCGCACGAAGCGCCGAAGCGATCGCCGAGCACGAAGTCGGGCCGCTGCGGGCCGACGTAGCCGGTCGACGACGATGGCATCGAGTGGCAGTCGATGAGCATCGCGGCGCCGAACTGCCGCGCCGTGTGGTCGATCAATGACGCCAGCGCACCGTGGAACGGCTTGTAAAGCCGCTCGATGCGCTCGAGCGCGACCGATAGAGGCAAACGCTTGCGATAGATCTCCTCGCTGTCGGCGACGACGCGCGCGATGGTACCGAGACCGCCAGCGACACGGATCGAGCGGCAATTGGCGAACGACGGCAGCGGCTCGTCGAAAAGCTCGGGGTCGAGCTCGTAAGGCTCGCGGTTGACGTCGACGTAGGCGCGGGGAAAGCGCGCGGCGATCAGCGGTGCTCCCAGACCGGCGACACCTGCAAACAGATCATCGACGTAGCAGTCCTCGGACTTGCGTAGCGCGTTGGCCGTGAGGCGCGAGGACGCGAGGAAACTGTCGTGATAGACGCGCCCCGAATGCGGCGAGCAGAAAACGAACGGCACGGACTGCACGTGCGGCATCGCCAACGCGTACGGCGGCGAAAGATGCTGCTCGATGGCAGCGCGCTCGTTGTCCAGGATGTCGTTCGTCGCCATATCTTCTGGTCGCGCCGGCTTGAGCCGCGTTGGCTCGCTTACATCGCTCGTGCTGCTTCGTTCACCTGTCGATCGCGCCGGCCCTAATGCTCGGATTCACGCGTCGGTCGCCATTTCCGGCAACTGGCGCGGCGTTTGTTCCGCTGCCTGCCGATGACATTGCCAAGCGCCATCGTCGCTGTCCATCATTAGCGTGCCGGTTGGCGCGAATTATGGTGGAGCGTGGCGCGAGAAGGCCTCGAAAATCCGCAATTTCAAAGCATTCCAAGCTTGCTGCGCCGAGGCCGCGCCGACGTCGTGATGCCGTGGAAGCGCCCAACGCCGGAGCATCTGAGCCTGCGACGTCGTGGATTTCAGCGGGTGATGACAGCATCGCTGGCGCACGACGAATTCATGTGTATTCATCTCCAGTTTACCAAATTGGCGTCAGATTCCGACGTCACGAGCTCGGTCGGTGCATAGTTCCGGCACGTTGCTGTGTCGGGGCGGGGGCGGATTGGGGGACGCTAGGATATGACGGCGAAAGTATCGGCAGTGTCCGCGCAGCGCATCCTGCTCGCGGAAGACGACGATTCGATGCGCGGCTTCCTTGCCCGGGCGCTTGCGAAGGCGGGCTATGACGTGATCGCGTTCGCCAACGGGGCCGAAGCCTACGACCGGCTCAAGGAGGAGCCCTTCTCGCTCCTGCTGACCGACATCGTGATGCCGCGGATGGACGGCATCGAGCTGGCACGCAAGGCGAGCGAGATCGATCCCGAACTCAAGATCATGTTCATCACCGGTTTCGCCGCGGTGACGCTCAACAGCGACCGGCCCGCACCCAAGGACGCGCGCGTCCTCTCGAAGCCGTTCCATCTCAAGGATCTCGTGGCCGAGGTCGACAAGCTGCTTTCCGGCGGCTGAGGCATCCGAAGCAATCATTCCTCGACATAGACCGCACGCGTGAACGCCCGGTGGTGTCAGGCGTGAGCCACGCGGTTGTGCTCAACGCGCGACAAACCTTTGACAAGTGGCTGGCCCGCGATCCAGAATGATCGTGTAGGTGGATGTCACTGTCGTGGGGACGGCAGTGGCCGGCGTCTCGAAAACGCCGCGGTGGTTTTGCTTGTATTGCGTATTGTCCCTTCCGCGTCGCCCGATGCACGCTTTTCTGTGCGCGGCCGGTGAGGATGTACGTAGCGTATGGGGTACAAGTCACGTGCGTTCATTGTTTGCAGCAGCCGATCGGGGCGGTGCGCCATCGCGCAGTCAGGCGCGCGCTGCGCCGGTGCGCATCACGGCCGTCGCCGAGCGGACCTCCGGACATGACGAGCATCTCGGCTTCCTGCTGCGCGACATGCGGCTCGCCCTGCCGATGACGCCGGGCGAACTCGCGCTGCGGCTCGGGACGACCATCGATGTGATCATGACGCTGGAACAGGGCCGCCTGCGCGCGCTTCCCAACTGGGATGAGACGCAGCGGATCGTCGGCGGGCTGTGCGCGCTTCATCACGTCGATCCGTGGCCGATCCTCAACCGCATCCTCGAGCAGACGAGCCCGACGCAGTACGGGGCCCCGCCAGCGCGAGGGCCCGGTGCCCTGAAGCGCGCGCCCAATCATCCTGCGACCGTCGGCGCGCCTGCCATTTCGGCCCAAGAAGCACACGCCGCGCCGCGCACCGTGCCGCGCCAGCGCCAGCACCAGTCGGCGCCCAAAGCCGCCAAGCGCGCGAAGCCGGCCAAGGAGCCCCGCCGCTGGCGTCGTCGCCTGTTTGGCAGGGGGAGCGGCCGTGTCCTGATGGCGGTCGCTGGTCCGATGGTCATGATTGCGGCGCTCGCGTGGACCGTGCAAGCGCAGCCGAGGGCGCTGCGTTCGGCGATCGACGTGCTGCCGGCGTCGGTATCTAGTCCCGTGCTCGCCGGTCTCGATTCCCTGGCCGCCCGGCTATCGCCCCGTCGCGACGGCATGCGCTGGATCGAGGTTGCCGACCCGAGCACCCGCAAGGCGGACAAGCTCGAGGTTAGGGTCGGTTCCCGCTGAGTTCCGCCTACCTTCGACAGTGGCGGCTCCGCCGCGGCCCCCTGTGTGCTATGGCCAAGGCCGAACAGCGGCGGTAAGACCTCGTCCCAGCGCCGCACCGCGAACCGAGGCCTGAAACCAACCGCTATGTCGTCCATCCCGCAGCAAAAGCTCGACCGCCTGGTCGAACGCTGGCACGTCCTCCAGGCAGCGCTCAATGCGGGGCCGAGTGCCGCCGACTTCGCCAAGTTCTCGAAGGAGTTCTCCGAGCTCGATCCCATAGTCGCCGCAATCAACGCACTGCGCAGTGCGGAGGCCGAGAGCGTCGAACTCGAGGCGATGATCAAGGCGAGCGGCAGTGATCGCGAGATGGCAGCGCTCGCCACGGAGGAGCACCGCGCGGTCACCGAGCGCATCGCCACATTGGAGCAGGATCTCAAGATCCAGCTCCTGCCAAAGGACAGCGCCGACTCCGCCGGCATTATCCTCGAGGTACGGGCCGGCACCGGAGGCGATGAGGCCGCGCTGTTCGCCGCTGATCTCTATCGCATGTACGCGCGCTACGCCGAGCAGCGCGGCTGGAAGGTCGAGATCATCTCGATGTCGGAGAACGATCTCGGCGGCTACAAGGAAATCGTTGCGTCGATCTCGGGTAAAGGCGTGTTCGCGCGCCTGAAATTCGAGTCCGGCGTCCATCGCGTCCAGCGCGTGCCGGCGACCGAGGCGAGCGGACGCATCCATACCTCAGCAGCGACCGTTGCGGTGCTGCCGGAGCCGGAGGAGGTCGATCTACAGATCAAGCCGGAGGACCTGCGCATCGACACCATGCGCGCGGGCGGCGCCGGCGGACAGCATGTCAACAAGACGGAGTCGGCGGTGCGCATCCTGCACATTCCGACTGGCATCATCGTCGTCTCGGCCGAGAAATCGCAGCATCAGAACCGGCGCCTCGCCATGCAGGTCATGCGCTCGCGCCTGTTCGAGCTACAGCGCCAGCAATCGGACGATGCGCGCGCGGCTTCGCGCAAGGACCAGGTCGGCTCCGGCGACCGCTCGCAGCGCATCCGAACCTACAATTTTCCGCAAGGGCGCGTCACCGACCACCGCATCGGCCTCACCATGCACCGCCTGGACGAGATGATGACCGGCGGACCTGCCCTCGACGAGATGATCGACGCATTGATCACTGACCATCAGACGAGCCAGCTCGCGGCGATGGCTGCGACCGGCGGAGTTTGAGCATAGGCACAATGGCTATCCGGGCCGACATGGGAGCCGTCGAGTGGGGCGTTAGGCCGACACCGCGCGATGTGCTGCGCGTGGGCACCGCGTATCTCGCGCGCGCCGGGATCGAGGATGCAGGGATCGACGCTCGGTATCTCACGCTGAATGCGCTGGGGATCGATCGCGCCGCGCTGCTCCGTGAGCCTGAGGCCCTTGTCGACGCGACAGCCCTCGCCCGCCTCTCGGCGAGCCTGACGCGTCGTGCGGCGCGCGAGCCGGTCTCCCGCATCATCGGCCAGCGCGAGTTCCACGGCCTCGTTCTGGAGCTCAATGCCGAGACGCTAGACCCGCGCCCCGATACCGAGACTGTCGTCGCCGTGGCGTGCCACCTGGCCGCTCGCCTGCCGCGCGAAGACGGCAGCCCGCTTCGCATCCTCGATCTCGGCACGGGCACCGGCGCGATAGCGCTGGCCCTGCTGGCGGCATTGCCGGGATCGGAGGCCGTAGCCACTGACATCAGCGACGCGGCCCTCGACGTGGCCCGCCGCAATGCCGAGCGGCTCGGGCTCGCTGACCGCGTGCGTTTCGTTCGGTCGCACTGGCTTGACGAGGTGGAGGGCCGCTACCATCTGATAGTTAGCAATCCTCCTTACATACGGACCGGTGACATCGCGGGATTGGCGGCCGAGGTTGCCGAGTGGGATCCACGCGCAGCGCTCGACGGTGGGGCTGACGGTCTAAACGCCTATCGCGCCATCCTGGCCACAGCGGCGCGCGTCCTGGAACCGGCAGGATGGATCGTTTTCGAGGTCGGACACGATCAGAGCCGGCAGGTCTTGGAGCTGGCAATCGAACAGGGATTTACCGCGGCGCCGTCGGACTGGGCCATGCTCCGCGACCTCGGCGGCAACGTGCGGTGTGTTGCAGTTGCCACACCGCACTGCGACAACAAAAAAACACTTGGAATCGATGATCGTTCGGTCTAGCTTATCAAATAGGCGAAGCGCGGGGCGTGCCTTGGCCGCAGTGGTCCTTCAAGGACCGAAGGCAAGAGGGCAAGTCCGGCTGGTGAGAGGCAGAGAACGGCGCTATTGGTGCCAAGGCTGCTATATCCACCTCAACTCCGTGATCGAGACGTGTGTCGCACCTTAGGGCCGAGGGTCGGGGGCGGTGCGTAGAGGATCACAGGGACATTTCTGATGTAGGTCAGTGTGGTGCGGGCTCGTTGCATGTAGCCGCGATCGCGTGACGAACGTCATGCGTGCCCAGGCACGGTGCGGAACCGCTCGGAAGGAAGCCAAGGATTGGTTTGGCTTCGGCGCGCCCCAGCGCGCAAGAAACTTCGAGGAAAGAACGAGAGCCTATGAGGCAGGGTCAGCAGCATCGCCGCGGGCGTAGCCGCGGCAGCAGCGGCGGCAATGGCAGCCACGGCAGCCACAATCACCGCAAAGGGCAAAACCCTCTATCCCGCAGTTTCGAATCCAACGGCCCCGACGTGAAGGTCCGCGGTACGGCTGCCGATGTGGCCAGCAAATATATGGCCTTGGCGCGAGATGCTCAGACATCGGGCGACCCGGTTCTGGCGGAGAACTATCTCCAGCACGCCGAGCACTACAATCGCATGATCATCGCCTACCGTGAGCAGCAGATGCAGCAGAGCGGCGGTGAGATGGCCAGCGGCAATGGCCAGCGCATGCGCCACCTCAACGAATTCGGCGAACAGGGCGACGACATCGACGGCGAGCCCATCGATCCGGGCATGGCCGATCAGCCGCCGATGCCGGGCATGGCACGCCAGCCCCACCAGGAAGGCCAGCCCCGCCACGAGAATGGCCGCCACGAAGGTCGGCCTATGGATGAACGGCGCGATGACCGCCGGCACGACGACCGTCGCCATCAGCATGGACGTCAGGATCACCGCCCCGACAACCGGCCCGAGGGCCGCCAGGACCGGGGAGATAATCCCCGCTTCCGCGACCGGCGCTTCGACCGTGGCGATCGCGCCGAGCGGCAGGATCGCGGCGATCGGCAAGAGCGCCAAGAGCGTATCGATCGGGGGGATCGCCCCGAGCGCCAAGAGCGTCAGGACCGCCCCGAGCGCCCGGAGTATCGGGCCGAGCCGGTCGAGGCGATTCAAGAGGAGCGCCCCGTCCGCGCTCCGGCGCCGATCCCGGCCGAGCAGCCTCAGCCGATCATCGAACCCGTCGATCCCGTCGGGCGCCAGCCAGCCCCGCGTCGGCGCGAGCGGTTCGACATGATGAAGGACCAGCCGGAGTTTCTGCGCCGGCCCGTACGCCGGCCGCGCCGTGAGGACGCTGCTGCCGCCGAAGGTGGCGATGCGCCTGCCGCTGGCGCCGAGCCACAGGAAAAGCCGGGCTCGTAAGGCTGCCGCCCTCGCTTCGCCGGACGAATCGTGCCTGATCGCGGATAGCGATCGGCGAATTCGGCGAGCGAGCGAAGGCCATGAGTGAGCAGACGAGCGTGCGGTCAGGCCGCGCGCACAGCAACGGTACAGCCACAAAGATTACCGCTGGCAAGGCGCCCGCGGCGCGCAAGGTGGCTGCCGGCGCGAAGCCCGGTTTCGGCAAGAAGACGATCGCGCTCGTCTACGATTTCGACGGCACGCTATCCCCGCGGCCGATGCAGGAATACACGTTCCTGCCCAAGATCGGCGAGGATCCCAAAGCGTTCTGGCGCGAGTGCAACGAGACTGCGCGCGCGCAGGACGCCGATCCGCTGATCACCTACATGCACCTGATGTACAAAAAGGCGAAGGCGCGGGGCGTGCGCATCGACCGCGATGACCTCGTTGCGCTGGGCCGCGATGTCGAGCTGTTTCCCGGCGTTGAAGAATGGTTCGGCAATATCGCCGACTACATCCAGTTGCGCTCGGAAGTGCACCAGGGCGTGGAACTGCGCCACTATCTGATCTCGTCCGGTCTCGTCGAGATCATCGAAGGCACGCGGATCTACCCAAACTTCCACAACGTCTTTGCGTCGGAATACTGGTTCGATCCCTACGACCTGCCCTATCCGAAGCGCGTCATTACCGACACCGGCAAGACGCAGTACCTGTTCCGGATCAACAAGGGCATCGAGAAGCTCGGCGAGAGCATCAACGAGCACATGCCGGAAGCCCAGCGCCCGATACCGTTCTCCAACATGATCTACTTCGGCGACGGCGACACGGACGTGCCGTCGATGGCGGTGACGCGCAAGAACGGCGGGCACGCCATCGCCGTGCACTCCGGCGGCAGGACACGCGGTAAATGTGTAGATCTGTTCAAGGCCGGTCGCTGCGATTTCTTTGCCCAGGCCGACTACCGCCGCGGCTCGGAGCTGTTCAAGCGGACAACGCTCCTCATCGATCGGATACTCGCGGACATCCGGGTCCAGGAGGAAACCTGGCAGATGGCCCGCGCGATCGAGAAATAACATCGCCTCGGTCTAACGAACTGCGATGAGGCTTTATGCCTGCCGGGCGCGCGATTTGCCGGTCGACGTTCTCGGCCCGAGCGTCAGCGGTTCGATACGATCGGTTAGGCCATGAACTGAAGCCGCATCCGTCAGCGGCGCCCAGATCTGACGCCGCAGCACGAGCGACATGCGCTTGGGTCGCGGCGTCCGCTCGAGGTGGGCGAACGACTGGCTCCCCATCCACGCGTGTACGGCCTGCCACACCTGTGGCCCGGCGCGGCGATTGCCGATTCCACGCAGCTGGACGATGAACGGCACACCGACCTCGTCGTTGCGCAGGCCGAGCTCCAGCGTGGCGATCGGCTTGCCGCGGGCGCGCACGCTGAACAGGCGCGAGCGCATATGCCCGAGCCGCAGCGCATAGAGGTCGAGGCAGTTACGCATCGCGGCGCACTCGCTGAACAGATCCTCTGGCGTGCGTAGCGCGAGGAACTCGTAGCCCATCGCGCTGCCATCGGCGAACCAGGTGTCGGGGAACCCCGAGCCGAGCGCGAGCAATCCCTCGATGCGCTTGCGCCAGTTGGCGGTCTCCTCGCGCGCGAGGCGTGCGCCGATGCGCGGGCTCCAGGGCCGGCGCTGGATACGTCCGGCGAGACTGTCCGGATGCCTGCCGTAGAATGCCCACGCCAGCATCCACAACGCCTCTGACACCGGCGCGAGCGGCGGCGTGAGACGCGGATTGCGTATGAACCAGAGACACACCTCGCGCCCTGCGATTCCCTCGACAACGCTCAGGAAGTCGAGCCACGGCAGTGCTCCCTCCGCGGACTTCGGCAGCGCCGGCACGACCGCCAGCGCGAAGTCGCGATCGTCAGGCAGCATAGGGAGCGGGCCGATCAGGGCCTCGGGCGCAAGGCGCCGCATCCAGAACGGGAGGCCCAGGATCTGCGCGGCAGCCTTGAGCCTCGCACCGGCCACCACAGCCAGGAGACAGGCGCGGCGGCGCTCGGCCGTCGCATACCCGCTCTTCAAGGCAAACAACAGAGCAGGGAACGATGTCGCCAGATCCTCGACCGCGCGAACACCGTCGGGAGGTATGTCGAGGTCGTCGAGTTCGAGCCTGTCGAGGGCAGGGGAGCGGAGCGCCCGCCGCTGAGGGTCGAGCTTCGCGACGGCGCCGCCCGGTAGGGGCGGCTGTGCGTGCTGGCACCGCAAGACCATGTCGGCTTGCCTCCGCTTGCGGCGGACCGAAGGATGTCGGGATGCCGCTTGGCGAACGGGTACGGGGACAAGATGGCGAAACCGGGTGCGCGTGTGAAGGCACCAACCAGTTTTCGACAGGCAGTCATGCAACAACAGGATCGCGCAAGAGCGCGATCGGGCAACAGCGGGAGCAAGCCCGTCAGACGAGGCCGCGGCGCTTCACATCGTCGAGCACACGCTCGACGAGCACGTCCGGGGCATCGACACCGCCGGTGATGTGGATCTCGGCGTGCTCGGGCGCCTCATAGGGACTGTCGATACCAGTGAAATTCTTGAGCTGGCCCGCGCGCGCCTTGCGATAGAGGCCCTTCGGATCGCGCTCCTCGCAGATCCCGAGCGGCGTATCGACGAAGATCTCGAGGAACTCGTCGCGCCCGAA
>VFQN01005350.1_pt1 | contig 15801 bp, 22 predicted proteins | sample 3512371 | NCBI WGS metagenome assembly VFQN01 (sample SAMN10412370, study PRJNA504923) | tailings metagenome | isolation source: Replicate 2 from Balatoc abandoned mine | place: Philippines: Itogon, Benguet | collected 2017-08-28
GGCCGGGCGGTGGGAGGAGAGTTGGTGGTGGGGGAGGGGGGTCGGGGTGCAGGGGGAGGGGGACGGACGCCGGGGCCGCCATAGCTGGGAGGTGGTGGTGCTCGGCCGTAGGTGGGAGGGGGCGGCGCTCCGCCGTAAACAGGCCTCGGCGGTTGGGCGCCACCGTAAGGGGGAGGAGCTGCAGAACAGGAGCGACATAGGAAGGCACTTAGTGTGATTTGTTGTGTCCGTTCAATTGGTACGTATTCGGTAAGCGCGGCGTGCAGCTGTCGCGCTGAGTCGGGCGCGACCGCCGTCCAAGCTGTTCTGCCCGCCGGCCATCCAAAAGCAACTTGAAACACATCTCAGGATTATGCATTGGCACATACAGTTCTTTGTCCCTGCCAGGCGGGCTGGCGAAGCAACGCTCGCGACGAAGACTGGTCAACCATCAGACATCCTGATTGGACTGCTGCAGGTGCTTCTGACGTGCAATGCAAGTGCAGATGCGCCCATTGCATCCTTACGCGCGAATGTAGCAACCGAAGTATGTAGCGCGCTCGCGAGGAGCACTGCAGCGACCGTGAAGCTCATCCTGCCTGGTGGTGATGTGCGCAAGGTGGCTGGCGGCATACTGTTTCACAATGGAACGAGCTATGCACCTGAAGCTATGTGTCAAGGTCTCAAGGAGCGATAAACCTGTGAGCGCGCGCCCTCTATTTCAAGAATAGATCGCATGAGGTATGTGGAGTTGCCGCGCGCGCGGAAAGGCACCTCCCCTGTGCCTCGGGTTGCTCGCCAGGCCGCCGCACGACTTTCCGTCGCGATGCTGACCCGGATGCCATTCTAACGTACTAACGACAGTGGTATAATGTCATAATGGCAACATGCAAAGGGTGAGCGGGCAGGAATCGCCCTCGGGCCGGTCCACCTCCAGGCCGCTATGGCGCACTGGTGGTGGAGCAACCGACGGACGGCAGCGGTGTAGGTGTTTCTCTAGGGTGGCCCCTTGAGCCAGGTCGGGCTCTAGCGGTACAGACGCCTACCTGGATGCCTTGTGAAGCCCAAATGCGGGTGCGTTAATGCGCACACACTCCTGCCGTACACCCTTACTTGCAACCTACCGGTGGGTCGTCAGGTGCCTTGCTTCCGACCGCGCGCCGAAGGTCTTTTGCGTTGTCTGGAACCGCTGGAAAATCTCCTGCAGTGCGTGCGTGTTATGACTTCGAGCGTAGCGGCAATTAACACCGTGCAGCGGCTCAGTGCACCCGCACATGGGCTGCTGCGAGCCGAGTGCGTTCGCGTGTGCTCACGCGCCGTGTCTGCATGCCACGTGTCACGTGGCACGCTTGCAGCACCACTACCTCAAGCCCTGCACGGAAGAATCCAAGCAGCAATCCAGGCCACGGCATCAAACACATATGTATCCGTACGTAGTCTTCAGAAGTCCATCTCTACATGCTGCTGTCTTTTGGTTCTTGTGCATGTGGCTCCACCCTTTGTGCGTGCATGGAACGAAGACCCCTGGCCCTGCCTAAGTAAGGTAATAAGGATCGTGTGGCCACACCAACCGGAATGTAACGTAAAATGCCAAGAATACCTGCGTTGAGCCAGTGCAGAGTGTGTCATATGATGCGGCGCAGACCGCAGAGCGCGCGTGAGCGCACATGTTATTTGAATTTATATCAGCGCGCTGTGTGCTGATGGCTATAAATTGTAGCACTACATCATTGCCGGCGGCCTGCGTGCAGTGCAGCCGTGCACCCACGCAGGGTACCCCCGTGTACCCCCGCCTTGGCTGCAGCTAGCTGCACGCGCGTGCTCCACGAGCAACAAGTGAAGGCGCGCGTGGGCTGTGTGGCGAAGGGCAACTCGGGGCAAGGCCGTGCAAGGCCAGTGGGCGTACGCAGGCAGTACCGGTAGTCCAAGACAACATGGTTTGTGTCCCTGTGTCAGCTGACCGTTACCGGTACATACTTCGCTGCAGCACGCGTGCAGACTGCCGAGTGAGCAGGACGTGCAGGGGCTGGTGCTGCCCGGGGACCTGACCAACTGCAGCAAGCTGCAGTATCGTACGCCCTGCACATACTTCTGGTGTGATCTGCTTACATAGTGCACGGCTGGAAGGGGCCAGTATGTAGTCATTATAGGCCCCTGGGGCATAGCAAAAGCGGGCAAGCACTACGGTATCTCTCCATGCTGGCCACCTGCAAGACCACGTTGGCAACAAGGGAGCATGTATGTGACCGTTACACGTGCCCAGGGCCCCAGACACGCACTAGGATACGCAGGGCAAGCCGGCATGACACCTCGAGCCGCACAGGCCGGATTAACCCGCTACAACTGGAAACGCCAAGCGCGCCACAAGGTGGTAGCTAGGCCGCCGGGAGATCCCCCAGCGCACGCACGTGTGCACGCAGTGCCGTACGGTGGTCGGGCCTTTGAACTCAACCTCATCAGGGTGCAGCGTGTGGACAGCTCGCCAACGCAACAGTGTGGATGTCAATGAATACGTAGGGGTGACAGTCAATGAATATCGCTCTTTCGCTCTTCACGTCCTACTGGGTCCAATCAGGGTTTTGATCACACGTGTCCTGGGTACAGGTGGGTTAACATACAGTGCAGGCACCATGCCACGAGCGCCACACAAAACGCCCAATGGCAACCATCAGCCATGGCCCAGACACAGGCGTAACAAGCACTTCACAGTGAGATATTAGATCACTGTACGAAAAACCCATCGCCGCTCCACCAAGAACCAGTGGGCCGGGACAGTCGCCCGGACTGCATGCATGCGTATGACCAGGTACGACTTATGGCTCACTTTCATCCATACATCCATACACATCCATACAGACGTGACAGCAAGCGCCAACAATAGCTGCCACAGCAGCCGGTGTTCGTTCCCAAGCACAGACCATTACATCCAACTACTGCTCACCAACTGTCAACTGTCGGCCGTAGCAATCCTGAATGCACCCTCGCTCCCACGCACAATTAAGTGAAACAGCCTCTCCTTACGCACGCAGCATCATGCGGCGGGACGGGGGCGGCGGCGTGCGTGGCCCTGCGCTGGTGTCGCACACGAATCCCAGCTTGTGGGCGCAGTCCTGCTGCTGCAGCTCGCCCTCCTTGCTGAGCATGGCGCACAGCCGCACCCCGTCGGCCTGGCTCTGCTGCACTGGCTGGCCGCCCAGCCAGCAGGTGGTGTCCTTGGTGGAGGAGCAGTACTTGCGCACTACGGCCTCGTTGGTGACCAGCATGCCCACCTTGGAGCACGTCTGCACGGCCTGGGGGTGGTCCGGTGGTGTGTAGGGAGCAAAAGGGGGGGGAGGGGGAAGGGTAGGTTGACAAGTGCAGGCAAGGACGGGCGGGGCTTGCGGAGGTCACGCAAGCTGTTGCAAAGAGGAGAGCGTGGAACTTGCCATTGGAGAGGAGGCAGCACTCCGCTGCACACGTACGGCACCGATAAGCGACAACCAGCAAGAGTATCATCGGAGGCGCTGACCCCTGTGATCCCCGAGACCCATAGCTGGAGGTCCCAAGCGCCCTGCCACAATACCGGTACCAGCAACCGTACCGTATGTAACCAGGGGATATCCCCTGCTGGTGACCCACCTCCTCGTACGAGCGGATGCCGTCGGCCTCTGTGTACAGGCGGTAGGGGCCGTCCGTGGTGTACAGGGGAGTGCTCTCCCGCTTGCCGTCCTTGGCGCACACGTAGCCCACCTGCTGGCTGCAGCCCTGGAAGGGGACCTCCCCTGTCTGCGTCATGATGGCACACAGTTGCTCGCCGTTGGACGCATACACCGGCTCCCTGCGGGCAGGCGTGGGATAAACAGGGTGTGACTTTCAAGGAAGGCATGGCAGCATTGTGGAAGGAGCTCCGCGAGGAAGGCGCGTGTGGGAGGAGCGGCGGCGTGAGCGCGCGGAGCACCGGGGAAGGGTCTGGACCAACACAAGCCGCTGGCACGGAAGTGATTGACGAGCGCCAAGCGTAAGGGTGTCTCAGCGCAATGGCAATACTGTACGGCACATGGGTCGCGCCGATCACGGGGTATGCCGTACACGGCACGGGGTACCGGAACGAAATGGGGCACGGTACGGGTCTCCGACCCACCTGTTGACCCAGCAGGTGGTGCGCAGCTGGAAGGCGCACAGGTTGCGCACCACGTTGTCGTCGCCCACCAGCGTGAGGCCAAGGGCCGAGCACGCCTCGACAGCCTGAGGTGGTCACGGTTTGCAGGGTGCGGGACCGGGCAGGAGGTTGGGCAGGACGCAGCAGGAGGTGCCAAGGGGTACCGTACGAAGCGGAGTACGGTACCCAGCACGCAGCCTGCATACCTACGTACCTAGGTAGGCAGGCGTTGGCACGCACGGTAAGGCTAAGTGGGAGCTTTGAGGTGTGAAAGGTTGATGCATGCAAAGCCTCACATTCTCAAAGGTGGTGCCGCGGGGGTCACCGGTGGGGACGACGACGGTGTAGGGGAAGTAGCCTCCGTAGGCGCCGTAGGCGCCGTAGGCCGGGCTTGGCGGGTATGCGCCACCGTAAGGAGGCGGTGCTGCAAGGTTGCGATTGAGCAAAGCTTTCAGTAAAGGCACATCCTTATATCTCGCCCAGTCGGTCAGTGGAACAGCACGGTGTGGAGTGCTGGCTGGCCGCTGACAGACGCGAACTACCGGCAAACACGATGGCCCGACGCCCCTAATAAAACCAAAGCGAGTGGCTGCGCAGACTGGACATCGCAGCAACATCTCTTGGCCTAATTGCATACTATGCGTTTGCGATGGCAAGGCGCCGGCGCGCAGTCAACCTTTCGGCAGCTGATTGAACTTTGTCTGCACACGGCTTAGCCAGCCGGCACTGCAAGGCCCCAGGCGGCATGGCCCAAGTACCTGGATATGTAGCAACAGAACTTTGGAGTGCGCTAGCCAGCAGGACCGCTGCAAGCGTGAGGCCCAGCCCGCTCGACGATGGTGTGCGCAACATGGCTGCAGTCGTCGACAGTTGTGGGTCGGTGGGACAGGTATATCGCGTATGCTGCTAAAAGGTTGAGCATGAAAGATCTCCTGATAATGACATACAACCCTCGCACCTGCCCTTTTATGTGCCAAAGGTAGGCATGGTAGGGGCAGGTGCGTGCAGTTGCGCCCCATACCTCGAGGCACCCTCTGCATGCCTAGGGAGTCTCGCCGGGCTGTCGCTAGACCGCAGGCCCCAGCGATGCACCAAATGAGCACTAAGCTGCAACTTGTAAAATGTGCACAATACGCAACCTAGCGCAGTACTATAATTGCTGTGCTGTCGAGCGAAAAGGGGCCATTGGACCGGTCCGACTCCAGGCCGCAACGGCGCATTGGGAGCGAAGCCAGGGTCGGACGGTCCCGAGGCTTTGCTGCTTGCGCTGCATTCAGCCCCGCGCCGTACAGGTGCGCCTACCTGTGGTTGCTATGCAGTTACCTGCGAATATGAGAAGCGAGCAGAGCAGAGAGCGAGCTGGCAGGAATGCCGTAGGGCACGTCATGTTCGCCGGCCCGCCTGACACGTGCCAAGCTCGGTAGGTCGTCCTAAATTTACATTCATGGCTGGCGCTTTGAGGGAGGCCACGCAGGGCCAGCACCCCAGCCAGGGGTGAAACCGCATGGCCGCTCAGCTCCTAAAGCGCTTCCATGTATGCGGACTGGAATGCGAGGTGTACCTGGGTGTACCGGTTAGTTCGGTACCGGTACACAGCTTGGCACCTACAGCTTGGCACCTACCCTGCGGAGGCACTGCAATGATTCCTGCTGGGGTGCACGCCGTGTTGGTCGTGACAGATCCCCTACGTGCACCAGATGTTCACAGCTGTACCAGGGGAGAACCTTAACAGCAGGCAGCTCAGCCGCCACTATTCACAACATCGTGCGCCCTTCAACCAACGTTGGCATGCCCCGAAAGGGGTCAAGGGTGGCCCCCGCACTCACTTGCTCGCAACAGCTACCTACAGTAGTGACATACAAAATAAAAGGCGCCAGGTGCACCGCCTACACCCGCACGGTGAAGCACTGCAACGCGCTAAGACGTCTGCGACTGCATCCAGCCAACTTACTTGCTTCCCCACGTGGTCAGCAGCACCCCCCGCCTACCAAGCGACGAAAGGGTCCAGAACCAGCAGCTTGGCGCATTGTCGTACGTACGCAGCCTGAAGGTACAAGCATCTTAACATCCATGCAATGTATAAAACGTCTTGAGGAGCCAACAATCCCGACATCACCGGTGCTGCTCTTGCTTCACCCGCTCACACACCCAGCCATCCCTACGGCACCACAGCCTCGCTGCAAAACGCACGCACCAGGCAAGCTGCTGCTTGCCCACATTCCGCGGCGTGCCATAATGCACATACGTATGGTACGTAAGCCCTACGCAGCTGCAGCACCTTATACTGTGCGTCCAGAAGCGGTTCCCGTGAAATACGTAGGTGCGCTGCTCAAACCCAGCTCAGCAGCAAGCAAACCAAAACGCGGAAGGCACTCCGTCAACGGTGCCCGTACGTACGTCCGGCTCAGCGGCCAGTACACCTCAAAGCAACCCTTCAACCCTGCCTACACATACAGCTCGCTTGCTTGCTTGCCGATGTGTGTGCCGGTGTACAGGCCTACAGAACGCAGTGCAATGTTACAGTACAGAACGCAGTGCAATGCAGAACCTTAATACGTGTCAGCACATATCAATGCAGCTGGTGCGGCGTGTTGTCCTCTGTCATCCCAGCACGCATACCATGTGCATGATGTAGTGCGCGCTCGCTCCACACCACACTAACGTGCGGTCCGTTGCTTCCGTAGCCCATACTCACCTGCGATGCATAAGCTACATGCTACTGCGCACCGCACCGCACAGCGTACGGTAATCAGCCAGCACGACGCTGCCACGCTGGTACCAGGTTCATATAAGCAAAGGCAAAGGAATGTAGCCGTCCCTGGTCTCAGGACCGTCCGTCTTCCGTTGCCCAAAACTACCGCTGTTGCGTCACACGACATCTCGTTCAGGCAACAGATAACAGGTCAGACGCGCAAGCAACAGAGACCACACGAACTGGGTTCAGGTTCTTGCGCACGACAGGGAACACCACAAAGCACCAGCAGCCCTATCCCGATGTGTCGCCAGATCGCCCATGACACCCTTCGCATCCTGCTCATACCCACTCCGTTCACCACCCGCGCACATCAAACATCCCCATGAAAGCTCCCCAACCCCAACGCATATCCCGCATGGTGTCGTTACTCCTCACTCCTATCGTAAGCCTTACTAGGACAGTACGCAGCCCACCTGTGACGCCCGACCCCAACCTCCTGATTTGCAGCAACACAACAATGCGCCCCACTCCTTCGGTATAGCTCGACCTTCGTCCCGCCTCCTGCCATAACCCCGAGCCCACGCCAGTCCAGACCAAGCTGCCTTGCCGATGTGCGGTTACAATACGTTGTCACACACGCTGCAGCTGCAATGCTGGGTGCTCGGGTGTCCCGCCTGTATCATATATGCTACACATAGCTCCACATGCAACACCTGTGCCCAACGATCAGCGTCCTCTGCGGTTACCCCACCTCATCACCTCCCCACGCCATCACATGATGCTGCAGCCGCATCCGCCCGCCCGCAGGGGGTCCCGGGCGTCCATGTCGTGCACCGTGCCCTGCCGCTCCATGCGGCGCAGCTCCTCAACCACCTGCAATTAGTGTAGTTCGGTATAGGCGCTTAATATGTGCGTAGTGGAGGCAGAGTGCAGTGGCACACGCAACGCTCTCTCCTTGCCCAAAGGCGTCCAGTCCAACCCGTGCCGAGTCCAACCCATACGGTCGTTGAAAGACGTGCCACGTGCCATATGCCACACGCGATACTACGCCACACCACCATTACAGCGCACCGTAATCAGGTAACTTGCCCAACCCGGGTCCTGCTTAACCCACACCCACCTCGGGTCCTACGCCCAGCACCTTACCCCACAACTCAACCCACGCAGCCGGGTCCCACCCCCAGCACCTTAACCCACACCCACCTCGGTGAAGCTGGGCCGGTCCGCCGGGTCCTGCGCCCAGCACCTGGCGATGAGGTCCCGCAGCTCGCCCGGCCACCAGGTGGGCATGGGGTCGCGGAAGCCGCCGCTGCGCCGCATCACGTACGCCATCACGCCGCCCTCCGCCGCCTTCTCCATGCTCGCCGTACCGGCCGCCGTGGGGCCGCCGCCGCCGCCCGCCACGGCGATGCCGGCCGCGGTGGCGCCAGTGGGGCCCGACTGCTGCGCTTGCTGGTAGGCGAAGTCGTTGGCGACCTGGCAATGTAGAAGGAAGATTGTTTAAGGTTCGTAAACAGTGATTGAGTGAGGGAAAGCAGGATTCGAGGTGTCCTGCTGCGCTTGCTGGTATGCAAAGTCGTTCAGGAACGACGAGGAAAAAAATGTGAGGAGAGCTCGTGCAGTGTACGAGTATGGCCGATGCGCAGGGTGGGCACTGGGCAGGACCTGAGGCAGGCTGTTGCATGCCGCGTGTGATTTCCCATTTAAGGATCCGATACGGCAGGTTGGATGCAGCGTGGCAGGGTACGACATCGTGGCAGTGTACGACAGTGCCGTACCTTGAAGGCGAGCAGCTTGCCCATGAACAGCTCGTAGGCAATGACGGCGAACGCAAACACGTCAACCTGCGCGCAGCGGTGCAGTAGCGCGGGCACGAGCAAGCGACGTGTCAGCGGTGCCGACCGGCGGACCGAAGCGTTAACACATGCAGGTCAACGCCTGGCAGTCTGCTTCCAGGAGGACGCACCACCCCTGCGGAGCGCTCTCTCGCCCTGTCGCAGTCTAACCGGCCCACCACGCGCTCACCTTCTCATTGTAGTTGCCGCTGGTCACCAGCTCCGGGGCCATGTACATCAGGCTGCCCACCTACAAGTCAAGATAAACCAAATACTCATCATTACGAGTACACAACGCATGGCAACCGTATGGGTACCTGCAAGTCACGGACAAGTGGAAACACGTGGTACGGCAGGCGCGGGTGCATTCGTGCACTGGGCGACGGACAACTCGTATGCCACCCAATAAGAAGGATGCATGCACACCGTATGAATGGGCAGGCCAGGCCAGGTGCAAATACAGGCCACGGGTGGTAGCAGAAGGCACGGGTGGTAGCGGAAGGAGCGCACACGACCGGTACGCCAGCAGCTCCACACAGCCCCTTGCTGCCCGTCACATGCAAAGTCACGCCTGGGACACGCACAAAGTACGACAAACAGTAACAAACGCTAGAGCAGCCTCCCACCCACCCACCTGCCGCGTGGCGTCCGCCATCTTGGCCGCCGCCGACGCCAGCCGCTCCCTCCTGCTCACCCCGCCGCGCAAGCTCGACGGCGGCGGCCTGTTGCCCCGCGCGCCGCCGCCGCTGCCACTGCCCCGCCCGTTGGGCGAGCGCGTGTCCGCGGGCGGCATTGGTCGCGCCCCAAGGTCCAGCGACATGCGGGTGTCCTCCGGAACCGTCTTCATGGCCGCCGCGGCAGTGGCACGTGGGAAGCGGTGGGCGGTGGACGGGGGTTGCATCAGCGACAGCGGCGACGCGGGCGCGCCGTCGGGGCCGCCGCTGCCCTGCTGCTGCAGGCCTTGCTGCTGCTGGTTCTGTTGTTGTTGCTGCTGGCTTTGTTGCTGTTGCTGCTGCTGCTCGCGGGTTTCCTTCTGCTGCTGCAGCGCCAGTGTCATGGATCGCATGAGGGTCAGGGCGGACGGGGCGCCGTCCGGCGGCGCGCCGCCTGCCGAGGCCCTGTCACACTCCGGCGGCACGGACCCATTGCTTTGCAGAGCAACAGCAGCCTTCACAAACTCCGTAACGCTGAACGGCTGCTGCGCCGCCTCCTCGCCGTCGGGCACTGCATCCAGCCCGCTGCTCTTCGCCCGCCGCAATCCCGCCGCTGTCCCGCTATACGCCCTCCCCGCCCGCACCGAGCCGCCGACCTCATGCGCCGTACTGCGCTGGGGTTGCCCCGCCGCCGCCGCCGCCGCTGACTCGAACGCCATCAGCGCAAGCATCTTCCTCTGCGCCGTCTCCTCCGCAATGGCGGGTGGTACGGCACTTGCCGTACCATCACCGCCGCCCCAAGGCGAGGGCGAAGTGGACGCCAGCTGGGTGAGCTGACCCATGGCTCCGTGGGCGCTGCCGTTACGGTGTGACGATCCATCCCGGTGTGACAGAAAGCCCCGGTTCAGCCCCTTGCGCCCGCTGCCGCTGCCGCCGGCGGCCTGGCCCCCGCCTACCGCCGCCGCGCCGCCGTCCTGCAATGCGCCCGCCACGGCTGCAAAGGGGCTGGCGGAGGGCTTGGAGGACGGGACCAAGGTGGCCCCCGGGCTAACCCCACCAGGCGTAATTGCACTCGCATGTGCTGCACCCGTCGCCGCTGCTGCCGCGTGTGCGACAGCCGCGTCGTGCGCTGCCACCAGGTCACTCACGCTGCTGACCTTGCTGCTGGCCGGCAGGCTGGCGGCGTACCGCCCCTTGTCGTACGCCAGCAGGTACGGCTTGTCGTACCCGGGCAGCCCCAGCGCCGACGCCGCCTCCGAGCCCGCGTGCAAGCTGTTTTTGGCGCTCGCACCGGGACCCGGCGGCAGATTGGAGCTGGCCCCATGCAGGCTCCCGCCTACCCCTCCCGCTACCCCATGCACGTTGCCCCCCGCCCCTCCCGCTGCCCCATGCACGCTCCCACCCGCACCTCCCGCTGCCCCATGCAGGCTCCCACCCGCGACCCCATGAAGGCTCCCCCCCGCCCCTCCCGCTACCCCATGGTCTGACACTTCCGGGGACGTCGGCCCCCTGCCGCTGCAGCTGCCCGCCCGTACCGCGCCTACCTCCCCGCCCCCGCCGCCGCTGACGCCGCCACCCGCCGCCGCCGCCGCCAGGCCCGCCGACGCCAGCGCCGTGTAGTGCGCGCTGGTGCTGGGGTTCTGCTGGTGTACGGAGCCGCCAGCAGCTGCCGCCGTGGCCCGGTGGTAGCTGCCGCCGCCGTACGCGTTGCCGCCGTAGAAGGACGCGTCCTTGCCGTGCGCGCTGCCGTGCACGCTGCGGTTACTGCCGTACGCGTTGCCGCCGTACACGCTGCCGCCGTACTGGAAGGCTTTGCCGCCGTGCGTGCTCCATTCCGACGTGACGGCGATGAGGACGTCTTCCGTACGGCTGTACCGCGCGCGCTTGTGCAACCCGAAGTCCGTGAGCTTGGCCTGGTTGGGATAGGAGGTATACCAACAAAATCGGAACAAAAAACCGACTTCGGTCGGGGCGTCCGGCATCCTTTTCTCCCGTTTATAGGCGACTCGAGCGACCTCAGGTGCAGAGCATGGTATGCAGCCAGCTTCGGCTCTCCCATACCCTGAAAGTCCGTCCGTGTCTCCTACACACGGAACGAACCGCATCGGCTAGGCTATTTGCTATACAACAAGAGCGCGCTGACTCACCACCCTGCTGTCTACCGGGCCGCCTGTGAGCAGCACGTTCTCCAGCTTGAGGTCCCTGTGGATGACCATGGGCTGGCACGTGTGGTGCAGGTAGGCGCCCGCGGCAGCCACGTGCTGGCACCAGCGCAGCGCGTCGGTGCGGGCGTAGGCGGGCGAGCGGCCCGTCATCTGGGGTCAAGAGTGGGATAGGGAAAGGTCGGATGGGTGGGGATGGGGCATGGGTGTGCTCAGAGAATGAAGGCAGCGGGAGGCGCATTGCAGCGCGTCAGTGCGAGCGTAGGCGGGCGAGCGCCCCGTCATCTGGGGTCAGGAGTGCATATTGTCTGGCAAGAGCTTTGCGGAAGGCAAAGAGCGACAGCACCCAGAAGCAAACAACACCGCTAAACACGACGGCAGCTGTTGAGCAGCACGGCTGCATGCCAGGCAGGCTGGCAGGTGGGCCCCGACGCGGCCAACCGTCAAAGGGCAGCTGTGTCCTCTTTCTCCGCACCTGCTTGCGCACCACCATGCGAAGGCGCCCCCTCCCCCTCCATGGCCTCCCTCCATGCCTTACATAACCGTTGCACACCCTGCTACTGTACTTCCACACCGCCCCGCACCTGCTTGAGCACCATCATGCGCAGGTCTCCCCCCTCCATGGCCTCCATGACCAGGTAGGCGGAGGAGCGGAGGGACTCCAGGGAGGACAGGTCGTGCGCGCCCAGGCCGCGGATGCACACCACGTTGCTGCAAGGGGCCGGGGTTAGCACGGTGTGCATGTGTGGCAGAGCGCTGTGCAACCGGGCGTCCGTACGGATCACGAGGTTCTTGTCACACGTGCTTCACATGCCTGCGTCGCTTCCAAACCCGTCGCGCGCCGAAACCTTATTCACCCCCAGCCCCTGTGCGCTCCTGCCCCCGCACTCACGGATGTCGCAGCTTGCGGACCAGGTTGGCCTGCGGAGTACGGCACAAGGAACGGCAGGGCTAGGTGTCAGAAGCGATGTAGCTCAAATGCACACCCGACGATTTTGCACTTGTTTGAGTCGGGTGCTACGTTCTGTTTAGGTGCATGGGCGGTACACGGGCAGTGCTTTCAAAAGCGCATCAAGCTCTACGTCCGATCCGCACCTCCATGGGGGAGATGCACACAAGCCCCTGCACACAAGCCCTGCACACAAGCCCCTGCACACAAGCCCCTGCCCTACCGCTTGCCTTGCCTCGCCGTATCAAACCTATTTCGCCCTACTTGCTCGTTGCTGGCCAAGGCTTGTTATGCCTGCATCCCGCGCCGCATCTGCTACACGCTCCCCTGCACTTCACCCGCTGCAACCCACGTGCTCCGCTCGCCCAACGCCGCCCCACGCGCACCACTCCCAAGTGTCCCCGCCGGCTGCTGGACATATTCCTAGTGCTCCATATGTGCTACACCATGGGTCCCGTACGCCGTACACTGCCGTACACCGTACCTCGAGCAGGAACCTCCGCAGGTCGTCCAGGTCCGACAGCACCTCAGGCTTGAGGGACTTGACGGCCACCAGCTGGCTGGGGCCACCGTGGGGGTCTTCCAGGCTGCATGGCGAGGTTGTCGAACAGCTGGGAACTAGAGTGCACACAGGCGAAGTAGAGTGCCACCGTAGGAGGACGTACTACAATAATGTGGTCAAGTAGTACTTATTTGGCGTAGTGGGCAAGGCGTGAGATGCGCGCATCGGGCTTGGGGTGGGGGTGTGCCCTCTGCAACGCAAGCGCGGCTGGACCTTACACACGTAAGTGCGCTGGAGTGTCGAGCATCTCATCTCTCTCTCTGACTGCTATAAGCCTTTCCTTCGGGACCCCCACTGGCACCAAGCACTGCCTCTTTCCGCCCCTCACCAGCAGCTCTTGACGGTGGCGAAGGCGCCCTGGCCGAAGGAGCCCTGCGCCTTGAGGTACTCGGGGGGCACGAACAGGTCGCCCAGCAGCTCCTGGGGGAGGCGGAGCGCATCGCGTGGAGCGAGAGGAGAAAGTGTGTTAGGTCTGTCAGGGAAGCATGCAGGGGTGGAAGGGACTTGCGCGCATGATACACGCCCCACCCAGCAGCTCCTGGGGAGGGCGGAGTAACAAAGATAGCTGGTGTTCCAGGCGCCACGGAGGAACGGCTTCTAGTCTAACCCAGCCGGACGAGCCGGACGAGACTACCGGTATACCCGGTATGGCAGGGGTGCACGGCAGCTGGGCGAATATTTGAAGTCCCGAGCACAGTGCTCCCGACAGCAAAGCCATGCCTGCGGTAGCACACATGGCCCTATACCAACCATGTCACCGTTCCATAACTGCAGGTTGCCATGTCACGTATCATGTTCTTCAACGCCTCCCGTTTCGCATTCAGTTCCTTTCCCAAGTAGCCATCAACGGTGGCTGCGGGTAAGTATGATGTGGCAAGCTACTGCCAGGCCAACTAGACTTCAGCCAAAACGGCATGGTCTGAGGCCCGCCCCGCGCGCTCCCACCTCCAGGATGACCCGCGGCGTGAACTCCTCAAGGAGGTCGCCTCCGTCAGCCTCCACTGCGGCACCAGCTGCCGGCGCGGCGCCAGCTGCCGCCCCTGCTGCCGCTCCTGCTGCCGCCCCTGCTGCTGCTCCCCCTGCTGCTGCTGCTGCTGCCACAGCAGGTGCCCCCGCCGATGAGCTAGGCTCCGCCCCAGCCCCCGCCCGAGCCCCATGCCCGCCCTCCTCGCCATCCTCCCGCCACCGCTGCTGCGCCGGAGCTCCCGCCCCGCGCGGCCCCTCCACGCCGCGTAAACCCGTGTCAATTGTTATCGCCCCATGAGCGGCGGCTGCCGCGGCCGCTACGCCCGCCTTGGGCACGGCACCAGGGGCATCCCCGCCGGGGCCTGGGCTAGTGGTGGAGGTGCAGGCGGGGCCCTCCCCTAGGGGTGCCGCCATGCGCCCGGATGCATTCCTCGCCGGCACTGGGCTGTTGCTCTCGGTCTCTGGGTCGGGCGTGTTGGGCGGAGACACCGAGCCGCGATCTGGGTCGGTGGCTGAGGGTGCAGTTGCAGCTGATGCCGCGGCCTCCTGTGCACGCTGGGCCGCGCGGCATAGCTTCTGCTGCTGCTTTTGCTTGTCTGTTTCGGACTGCACGGAGGGTGAAGGGTTTGCGATGAAGTAAAGTTTGTAGATTGGTGGCGTGGGGGTGAAGCGTGGGTCAGGCTGTGAACCCACGTGAAGGGGGTAGCGCTCTAACTACCAGGCACTTTTGCACGGCAATGGCATACGTAGTACGTGTGTTTACAACTGCTTATACATCGACGACTCTTGCTGGCTCTAACCGAGTTGTGGTAATTGAGGTCGAGCTCAGAGCAACAGGACTGCCTCGCGAGCGCGAGCGCCTTGTCCTACGTTGCAGCGAGCATGTTCTTACCAAGATATCGAACAGGAGAGAGGGACTCTGCTTAAGATGGACGTGCTGCTTGCTTGGCCGGGCAAGGCTCGGGCCAGCCCCGGCAGAAGCCGGAGTCTGCATTATATCCGGGTATTGATACTATGGGTCACGTCATATGTAATACTGCTGGTAGGCCTTCAACAACCGCTCAGGCCAGCACTGTTGCACTGTGGAAGCACCAAAAGAAATGCGCTTTGCAAAATAAATTTCGCGATTGTGGATGGCTCGCTCCTTCCCACGTGCAAACAGTACGCGATGGGTTACCACTCACTCCATCCACACTCCAAACTTCCTGCACACACTGGCGGATCGGGTTTGGCCCCTGTTCAAAGGTCCCAACGGTGTCTAACGACCACGTGGAGAGGGCGCACTATTTGCCATCGTAATGTACATGCAATGCAGCGTAATCATGCGGATTGTTGCGCGGACTAAGGCAGCCTTACCACAGGCTAAGCTGGGCTAAGCGCCCTGCACAGCTTCCGTTGCAGCCGTTGGGACCGCGAAATTGGGTTGAGCTCTGGACTCTGGGGCTAGATACCAGTCATAAAGAGGCTGGTAAGTTTGAAACAGGTATGCAGCGCGGACACCCTTGCGCCTGCACGTGGCTGCACGCTGCAGTTGGAACGCTCCCACGGACCGTTGGAAACAGTTGGAGACTCCCCTGCACGTTGCCCTGCGCTTCTTGCTGCCGCTGCCCTCGTGCACGGGTACGTTGGCTCGCCCATGTTTGTAAAACATGGGCGAGAACATAGAGATGGGGTCTTTTCCGGTTGTTGCCTCGGGCGAAAATTAGAGGTGACTGGGTGACGACAAAATTGCTGAAATTTTGTAAGCGGGCTAAATGCCTAACCCTGCCATGCATGGTTTTCCCGCTGACATTGGTATCAGAGCAGCTGATCACCCGCACCAATTAGAATGGTCACGGTGTGTGCAGAGGACCTGCACTTGG
>VFQN01005351.1_pt1 | contig 15800 bp, 8 predicted proteins | sample 3512371 | NCBI WGS metagenome assembly VFQN01 (sample SAMN10412370, study PRJNA504923) | tailings metagenome | isolation source: Replicate 2 from Balatoc abandoned mine | place: Philippines: Itogon, Benguet | collected 2017-08-28
TTCGTATCAACTCTTTTCATCGATTGCTCGTTTTTAAATACAAAAGAAAAAAAAAACTGCTGATTTATCGATATGATTGCCGATTTACTGATACTGATACTGATACTGATAAAATACCGACAGAGCAAATTTGATTGAAACTGTTTCATAACTGTTCATAAATGATTACGAGTCACTCCCTCGACAGAAAGCTCACTTCTGCCGGGGCAAGCGGCTCGCGTCCATTCTCCCCCTATAGTCGTCCTCTAACTACAGGAGGAACCCAACAGCAGGATAAGTCAACGCTGTTGTGGAAGGACTTTCTTCATTCGGTAAGCAAACGAAAATCGATTTTGGAAAGATTTGCAGAGGCTGCTCTGGGAAGCTCGACTCCTTTACCTGTTTTAAAGAAAACTTTAATTGAGCTAAGGCAAATTACTTTAGCTATTGTTGAGGATGCTTTAGAATTAGAATATCAAACCCGAGTTGCCTCATCGAGTGGGCGTTCCTCCTCCAAAAAAGGATCTCGAGGTAATCGGCTACCCCCAATCAATACTATGCACGATCATGAAGAAATATATGCTTTAAGTGAAATGATCAATGATTGTGAAGAATTATTTGGAATTCCGAATGTTAAGGTTATGTTACCTGTAAGCTTCCCATCGATCAGAAATCCTTTCATGCTTGGCAAAACTATTGATGAGTTAGCGACAATTGTACCTCCTCATCCAGAGCCAGGGAACGTTGAGGATGAATTAAAATCGTTGGAACTTTTACGTTTTAAGCGAGCATCAAGAGCCTTACTTCGAGCAGAGGCACAAATACTCAATCGCTTACCCTTGAATCTGTATGAAATTGAGAGATTACTCAATCGTATGAAAGATGATAATAATGTTGAGGTTTTGATACGATGCGTTTGCACTCTGATAGATAATGATCGTGTTGGGACGGTTGATCAAGAGGCTGATTTAACGTGTTTATTAAGTCCTTTATTCAGTGTTGAAGCTCATGAACTATTGAGAAAACTAAATGAGTATCGAGGAGTTAATCCAATGCGAGTTGACGTCAAAGTCTTGATTAAACAAAAATTACGAGTCTGTAATTTCGATTATTTAATGGAGGAGATGGTGCCTAAGTTTCTGTTAGAATGGATTCAGGTCATCATTGGAGGAAATGATTCCCCTCAGCGACAAGAATATGAAAATCCAAGTTTTCACTTGGATCAGCCCTCGCACCAGCTGCAAAGAGAGTCAACTATTAGTCGACAAGGAGTACGAAGTAGTTATTCCCGCTCAACTGGGCTGAATAACCTTGCGTCAGTTGATCAAATTAAATCATATCAAAAGGATGAAAATGATCTCACTTCTGTGGTTGATTCAACAACAGGTCATGTGAAGACCCATGAAAATATCCATAGTCCAAGTGAACCGCGAAGAAAGGTGAAAATGAAACCCGCAGTGCAAGAGATGTCGCAACAGACCTATGGGGAGAAAGAGCGAAGTATTGCAATAGGAGGAGAAACGATGGATCATGTTGATGATGAAGACAATGTGGCTACTTCGAAGAATGCACTTCATTTTCAGAGCCCAAAGAAAGACAAAGTGGCCATGACAAACGCTAATGATAAAAGAATCAATATCTCCATCAAACAAAAGATTCGACAAGAAGTTGAAAAGGCAATTAAAGAAATGAGTAAAGCATTAAACCCTATCCAAAGAAATACTGACTTTGGAGATAATGGAGATGATTCCTATCAGCCTGGTAACTTTGATGCATTATCCTCAGTTCGGTACGAGTTAAATAAAATGCAGCAAGAACTGCTGCGAAGACAGGTATTAGATCCTCGTCATTATACTGTTACTAGTGTTGATGCGATTACACATGCGAAACGTGGTCTCACTGTTGATAATCTCAATGCATTTGATCCTTTGCAAAGAAGAACGCAGCAAGTAACCTCAGAACAGTCTTTAATGCCAGTTGAAATTGCATCAAAAGTCATTAAAGTTCCGCAAACTGAGGAGTCGTCGACTTTCATGAGTTTACTGAATACCATTATATTAAGACCGGAAACAAATGATCTATTATGTACGGTTTCACTTTCTTACGACGATGCGGTCAAGTATGGCTTTATTAAAGATGAATCATCAACTTCATTACGAGTCAATCGGTCAGCACAAATACTGACTTATTTCACAGTTTCACCTTTGATCTTTTCCAAGTTAAATACCGAATATACAATTCAAGATCTAATAGAAACCAAGCCAGATCATCGAAAGAGATTGATGCAAAATATTTTTGAGCAGATGGATAGAATATGTCGAATTATTCCTTTACCTCGTGGATCATTCGTTTTGCCATTAGATCGGAGTCTTTTTGCAAAGCAATTTGCTGAAGATAATGTTTTAGTAGATTTATTAATTCAAGAAATCTTGATTGCAACGGTTTGCAGGTTCAGTGTACCCCAATAGCTGGCCTATTTGGTGCCGGAGGTATTGGTCCGGTTACAATAACTATCTCCGACTACGAACTAGAAGTACTACTAATAAGTCAACATGGATTATTTGATAAAGGAAAGCAACGATGGGACTCAATGGCTGTTATTGCCAATTGGATTGCGGGAAGATTACATGTAAGAAAGGTTCTTACAAGCACGTCAATTGAAGTTCTAGCCCCAAAGCCAGCCCATTCCATTGCCAATGATTTAGAATCAGTCGCCTCCCAACTAACCTATGAAAATGAAGATGCTGCAAATGCCGCGAACACGTTGACTACGAAGAACATGACAACAACTTACAAAGGAAAAGATGCTATTACAAGTAGTCAGTCGCTATTGATGTTAGAAGTTTACATCGATCGTCACATTGATATTTCGACGACTTTAATTGATCATTGGAAATCAAGAAATGTGACAAAGATTCTGGGATTAGATGTTTCTATCTCAGCGCGTCAAGACCTTGAAACCATGGAAATCCTTGTTACAATACTTGTGCCCAGCAAATTAACGCATAAAAAATTACTTGACGAACAAGATATACAGCATGCTGATGAAAAAGGTGGAAAGAAAAAGAAAGGATTGCTTACATTTGATACGTACTCATCTGATGACGACGAAGACGAGTACGTATATGAAGAGGATAATACCACAGAAATTAAATTATCTTATCGACTGACACGGGCAGAATTGTTGATCTTTGGTTCCACAGAGCTTATAGAAAACCACATGAAGATCGGAATGTCGAAAAATGCTACTCACACACCACAAATACAAGAGAATGCGACCACCGCAGTAGAAATTTTACAAGAAAACCATCCAGAGAAAATGATGTGGAATATATTAAATCGGTTAAAAATTAATTTTAAAGGTTCGAAGGAGAATCCTTTCAAGGCATCCGCATCAGCGAAAGATATTGAAAATTGGTCAGTTGTTTACGATCGGTTACTCGTTCGAGATGTCAAAACAGTATCTCAAATGATTTTAATGTTATCAGCGGCAGCAATTGGGAGTGACATTTTACTCGAGGGTCGTCCGGTAGATACCAACTTTAAGCATCCGGTAAGTTCTCTGACAATACACCTAGTTTATTTAATTTGAATTTTATAAATTCCTTACAGATAGGTAAGAAAATTGTTAGTGAGGGTGAAGTAAAAGAGATGGTTTATAGTGAAGGGTGGGAGATTAAGCTATTAGAATATAAATCGAGAAAAGATTTATCGGCGCTACTATTAGACAAGTTAAAGATTGTTCAAGAGGCATCAGCCACGAGTACGGATAAGTTGAGTAAAGAGTACCGCATTGAACTGTTCTCTTATGTTGAAAACAGAATGATTCTAATCACGAGAATTGGTGCCCCTCCCAATCATCACAAGAAAGGAAAAGATGTACCTGATGTGGACCATGAATTAGAGCTTGGGTATGTCGAAATTAATAATCATCATACATTAAGCGATTTGAGGATTGTTATCAAGCATGAATTAGATTCTGATGATCTTCCAACTCAATACCGCTTCCTCTATAAAGGAACAGTCTGCTCTTTAAGGCAAGAGACGTTTCGTCGAGCTTGGGAATGCTTACCTACGTGCTATATTACCCCAAAAGCGATTATGACGAGCGAAGCGGGAGTGGAAACAGAAGATATTGCAAAGCGTCGAATGGAGAAAATAGTTAAGAAGGAAGGCCCCAAAATGCTTCGTTTAACGAAGAGTCAGCGACGAGCACCAGGAAAATACGTTCCTGTGCCTTTACCAACCCTATGTATTGTTGAGGAGGGGAAATCAACTGTCTATCTTCTCAATGAAGCGAAGGAATTGCTAACCCCTGGTGATATCATTCGTCTTGGTCACCCAAAAGGACGAGACTACATTGTGGTCAAGATTGGAATTACGATCCCACTCGACGAGCAACAGAATCTTGGGAGCAATCAAGGCGACGATATGAATCTTAAAGCGATTGAAATTGAGCCAGAGTATGATTTAATCAGTGAACCAGATTTCTCTATTCCAATATTTAAGAATTCTCCTTACCCAAATAACCCAAAAACTAATGGACTTTACATGGATGAGAAAGGGAAAATAATAAAACTCCTGAAATCGAAGGAGGCGATGGGTTACCGCTACCAAATCCCGAAGCAGATGATTAAGGCAGTTTATCCTGAGGCTGTTCAATCAAAGAAGATGTCGAAATTTCAAAAGAAAGCTTCTCCCAAAGGAAAACTCATCCCATCCAAGTCAACCTTAGGAAAATTAGCATCTGATGAAGAAGATAATTTTCTAAACACAACTACTGGTGATGAATTTGATAATAATAGTGACTATGATTCGAACACGAGCAACGCGAACCAGAATGTTGGTGATAAAGTTCTAATTGCTCGATCGTTGAAGGATAATAAGCAAAAGTCACTCAAGGGGGTCAAAAATCTAGGATCAAGAATTTACACTGATGTTTGGATTTGGAGGTGTATCCCAGCGAAGGAAGATACTCGTCCAAAATGGAGGCAGCTTTATGATGATGGAGAAGTTCGTTACTCTTATGAATTTGGCCAATCGGATGAATTCTTCGAACACTTTCGGATTAAAGCGTATTATTCTTATTTAGAGATCTTATGCACTGATGCGAGATGCTCTTACCTCTCACTTTACGCCCAAAGAGTCAATGAGATGAAAAATATTCCTGTTGAATATTATATGAAGTTAATTTTTGAAAAATTAACTAATTGGTCGCCAGTATATAAACAAGGGATTGAGCGGACTAAGTTTATTAAATTAATTCGCGATGTTAATGCTTTTCCTGATTTGAAGCGACCAGCCCGATTGGCCCAGATAGACAATTACTTCCAAAAAATCGTCAAAACTCCTGCTTTCGGAATCGTACAAAAATATGTTTCCTTTTCAGGCTTCTGTCAACTGGTGAAGGAATTATCGGTTATACGCTTCCCACCCAAAAAAAATAAAGATGGGAATAATAACCCAAAAGATGGTGATGCCAATGCCGCCGGAACTGTTGCAGCAACTTCGGCTGGTAACACAAAAAGTGAAGGAGTTGGACCTGATGCTGTTGCCGAAAATAACAATGAAGATGATGCTTCTGTGATGACGGATGATATATCAAGTATCGCCAGTGGTGATAATAACGCAAACAAAGATAAAAATAGAGTTCGGCCAAGGAGATTTGGTATGCCCGGAGCCTCTACTAATTCTTCAGAAACTGGCGACGCGAACGCTAATAACAACAATCCCATGAATGTACTGGCCAACATTGATCCAGAGTACATCCAGCAAGCATATCAGAAATTTATTCTTGATTATTTGATGATGTATCCTAATTGGTACGACGAGCCTTGGAAAGAAGTAAAACTTGTAGCCATGCAAAAAGAATCAATTCGATATTGCGCTGTGACTCGAATCATTGCAACTTATCGTGGATTTCATCGAAAGAAGCTTTATCGTTTCTTCCTATGTCAACATACAAAATTACAAGCGCAAATTAGAAGGAAGCTCACGCAAAAGTGGTACAGGGGTGTTGTTCGATTATTAGTTGAGGATTATCTTTATCGTCAACGATATTATTATATGACCAAGATTCAATCCATTGTTCGACGATTTATCAAGAGATGCTGGTATTCCCATGTTCTTGAACAACTAAAACGTCAACAAATTATATTACTTCGTGCGAGAAGACAAAAGAAAAAGAAAATTAATGAAATTCGTAAAAAGGGTCTGATGTATAGCGAAGTTAAAAAGATGAATGGAGTTACTGTATTAATTCGGGTCTATCGTCGTGATCCAAGAAATTATACAAAAGATTTTGGAATTAATGTCGAAGCTTATATACCAAAGACACAAGCTGTATTTAAATTTCCAATTGAAGATCCTGAATTACGCTCTTATCTTCAAATATTATTAGAAAAACCTGCATTATCGTCAGGGGATATTTTAAGTAAACAAAATATCAAAGATTTATTAATTACTAGATTAATTGTATTAAAAGGTAGTAATAAATTTACTTTACCAACAATTATCTTTTCGCGACACGCATTAGGACAAAAAGGTGAAAAGATTTTAACTCATGCAATATCCATATTGAAAGAATATTTCATTTGTAAAATTTTTGAGACCATAGAAGATATTACTGTACAATGTTATCATCAAAAGACAAGCAAAATTTTTACCGCAAAAATTACGATTAAAGAATTACATCGTTGGATTCGAGATGAATTTATTACTGAGACAGTTTTGATTAGAAATAAAGAAAAACAAAAGTTATTGGAAGCTCAAGGTGCTAGTACCACTGGCTTTGGGAAGAAGATAACAACGAAAAAGCCCATATTGCTAAACTCGATAGCACTTGCTACCAGTGATCTCAATAGTCAAGCAGGTGATAGTACGGCTGAGATGGTAGCTCAACGAGAGAAAGCAAAGAGTAAAAATAAGATGGAAGTTGATATAAACGCTGTTCCTGACCCGAATGGAGATACCGTATCTGTAGTTACTACTGATGATAACGCCACTTTATCAGCAGAGGAAGAATTGTTTCAAATTAAAACTCTCGAGCCGTATCTATTGAAGGCAGAAAATAAAAAGAAATATTATGAATGGATCCTAAGACATCTCGTGATTGACACAAGAAATCGAAGATTTCAAGTTTTATTTAAGAATCAACTCGAGAAATCTCGAAAGAAAGAGATGTTAATCAAGATTCAAGCTGCCTGGCGACGTGCATTGGTTCCGCCAGTTATTATTGCCCTATTAGATGAAGTGTATTTAAAAGTTCGATCTTCGCCTGAAGAACCTGATGCCTATTACTACATCAATCGGTTAACAGGAGTATCGTCATGGGATAAGCCAAAGCTTTTACGTCATTACGAGTTACCAACACAACCAATTGTGAGCCGATGGGTCCCCATATATTACCAGCAAGATGGAATTGTGTATACTCATTACGTGAATCCATTTACCGGTAAATATACTCATCTTATTCCAGATCAAGCGGCTAGAGTCATTCAGCGTTTGGCTCGACAATACTTGCTGAAGGTCATTCGTATGCCAAAAGATCACTTTATTAAGGCAGCGGGTATCTATATGACCGCAGAGCAGCTGTATGAGACCTCATACAATCCTCTCATGGAGCGTCGAAAGCTCTCTCATGTCATAAACTATGCCATCGTATTGCATGTACTCGAGTGCAAAGAGGCTGAAGCGAAAGAAGTTTATCGTGAAGCAGTTGAATTATCAGAGTCAAATCCCCTTGTCACTCGTTGTTATGCGTTCTTTTTGATTTCTACTTGTGAACCCCCAATGCTTTTGAATCGAGACCGCGCACTTCTACTCCTCGGTGATGCAAAGAGAAAAGATGATGATCATAGTAGATTCACTATCGCTCATTATCTCTTCGAATTGGCTGTACTACGACAACCAACGAATTACGTCACTTTAGTCAATCTTGCGTTAGTCAACTGTCTCATTTACAATAATAATTATAAAGCAGAGAAATTACTTCGTCGTGCATTAGCTGTTGCACCATTCGAAGAAAGAGTGATGGAAATTTGGAAATGGTTGAAAGATAGATTCCCTGAGCGAGTATTACTTTATAATCCAATGTCAAGGATTAATCGAATGAAAGCATCAGTTGATGAAGCAGTAAAGAAAGCTGGAAAAGAATTAAAGATTATCCATGGTCGACCAGTCGTGGAAAATGATCAGTGGGCAGGTTGGGTATATGTACCCGATGATAAATTCAAGGCATCGAAAACGATTAAAGATAAGTTACCATATTGGTATAATCCAGCTGATGGAGCAGAGAGTTTAGACCCTCCTGATTTCATTGAGCAATGGAGAATTCGAAAGGACCGTAGTCATTATCAAGTAACAGAATATGGGCTAGAGCAATACTTTGACCCACTAACTTCCGCTTATTTCCAATATCATCCATTAACAGATACTTATTCTTAAAGGAGTTTGTCAGTATTTTTAAAATTGTATTTTGTAAATAAATTGTTTATCTTTCATCTGAATTTTGAAACATTTGAACAAATGTGAGGAGGAGATATTGGCGAATATTAACAACTTACAAATGAACAGAAATTTATCACACACAAATTATTATGACACCCTATTGGGGCGAGTATTGAGCGAGTGTCTCTGGTGAAATGTAATTCATATGTAGAGCTAACACATCATGGACTTGTTTAAGCAATGTTTTAGAGGCGAATTGTTTGAATAAAGAGAACTTTTCAAGTTTTGAAATCCCTTCCAACCACTCGCATAGAATCTGCAACTCAGATTTCTCACTAACAGTTGAAGATTCCACTACTTCTGTTGGTTCGTCCTCCTTAGAGGAAAGAGGAGCGTTTGATTGTTCTGACTCAAAGATAGCAGCCCTGATACTAATAATCCTCACAATCTCCTCCATTAGATCAATCTCCGTTCCACTTTGTAAAAGATTTAAAGTCTTGGTTTTGCCAAGCTCCTCAAGGTATCTAAACATACGGATTCGTTAACTTAATGCAAGAGAAGTCTTTCTTAGCTTACCTCCACTTCTCAGAATCCCCGGTAATCCTTCGAAGATCACGTTCTAACTCCAACATAGATTTAACTTTCTTCTTTTTATCTTGCTTTAACTTGGCTGGAACTGTTATTCCTTTCGAGTTAAGCTGCTGTAATTGCTCGTGCTCCATCTCATACTCTAAGATTGAAGCCTTCTCGGCCTTACTTGTCGGAGCCTTCTTCCAACCTTGCTTAACTTGCGTTAAACTTTCTACTTCCTTTTTGGTGAGCTTCTTTAAGTGAGCACATGCAACCAAAGCTTGGAATTCTTCATAATTCGTAGATGTTCGAATCGCTCGTTTCTTCATATTATCAACTTGACGATATCGAATGTCATATTCTAAAGACGCTTTAATCTCTTTACTAAGTTGATCGGCATTAATATTGCCTTGTTCATCTAAAATAGACATCATTTGTGACATTCTTCCTTATGAAAGTTCTCGGAGATATTTGTTTTTTAAATTGTTTTTTGAAATGCGTTTCGCTGGGCATGCCCTTATGCCCTCGCCACTTTTTATTGCCCATTTACCGATAAAATGTCGGTAAAGGTGGAAATGAAGAGAGAGCAATTTTCAATTTATTACTACCACTCGACTAATTGCATTGTGAGTCTTTATTCTTGTTTCTTGATTGGTATTTTTATGAATTAGTGTGAATTAATTGCAACTTATATCAATGTCGCATAATGGAACACCCTTTAGTAATCCGTCTCCCAATCGGAAAAGAAATAGGTGAGCAACGAGTTGATGATAATTTTTCGTTGCAAGGTTCTTATTAATCATTTCTGTTAGAGAATCTGATGAGCTACATTCCATCAATAACGAAGATATTCCAAGCATATTACGAGAGCCAACACTTCCTCTCAATTTAGATAGAGACTTTGATGCAATGTCCATCGACCCTCAGACTTCCCCTCTCCCACCACCTCAACAAGGTTTCGATGCAGAGCTGAAGTTTTTCAAAGAAGCAATTATTGATATTTACAATGTGAGGAATGAGGAGAAAATATTGGAGATTATCTCAGATTTGGCGGATTCACAGGTCTCTTTACAACAGTTCGAGAAACGATTAATCGAGACGTGCGAACGACGCTTTCTCAACATCTCACAATCAATAAAAACTGCGATTCATCATGGTTATACTATTCGATGGAAATGTCACATTTTCTTAAATCTTGAGGAAGATATCTCGGAAATGAGGTTTCTTCCCCCTGAGATTGATTCCTCCACTACCCTCTACCAAAACTCCTTTACCTCACATCGCTTCGTATTTGCTACCATTCTTGTCATTACGAATGGAGAGAATAATATCAATTCTAAAAATAAGCATTACCCCAATGTGGCTGATTTATCGGTGCGGATGAAGGAAGTGTTCGAGAAAGGCATTTGCTTTGCTGGTGTGACCTTTTTCTTCCTTGGTGGAGAATTAACGAAATCAAAATCATTAAAAAGATTATTAAGGCACTCTACAATTACGAGCAACAGTAACAATCATAAGAATCAAGGCAATAACAAGTTTCAGCAAGTTAATGGAATTGTCGGCTGGTTCTTTAACGAGAATCCTTCATACTTGCCTGATTATGCTCGATCGGCTTATGAAACATCTGTTATGAGACATTACCTTGGAAATTTAACTGTTGAAAAGCCCGGTAAATGTAATGCTCGAATAAAGTTGGGATTCTCAAGTATTTATCCGTTTCCAATCCAAAATGATCAAATTCAAATAATCCCTGACATACCGAACCCGCACAATCCCAAGAAAGTTATGACAGATGGATGTGGTTTGATTAGTCTTGATTTAGCAAAAAGATTCCCCTACAGTGTAAAGAATGGTCGAAAGGACTCTGATCGCGACTCTTCAATGCCTGCCCCTCTCATGGTGCAAGTCAGATGTGCCTCTGCCAAAGGTTTGTTCAAAGGGTGTCTTCTTGTGACAGATGACCTCAATCTTTGTCCTAAAGATACCATTCTCTTTCGAAAATCTATGCAGAAAGCGGGTCCATCACCTTACTTTAATCATGCTTATCCAATCCTAGGCATTGCTGATACCTTCGAACATCCGATGATCATCAAATCGGAAAAAGCACCACAGAAAGGAAATTATTCCATTTATTTGAATCGTGAAACATGTTTATTATTAAATTATTTAAAAGTTCCTGAAGATTATTTTCTAGAAATGATGAGAAGAGATCTTTTATTACTTGTTAATTGTTTAAAAAGTATTGAAGATGGGAGGAAACTAATTAAACAAATGATTAAAAGATCACAAAATCGTTTAAATAATCCTAATTTAGAGATATTAGAAGATTATGAAGAAGATTTAGATGAAGAAACAGATTGTACTATTATTTATGAAGATGATAAGGATAGCAACCTACCATTTGGTCGTTATCAAAATGATATTAATAGTTTTCATTACCTTGATCTTTCTGATGATCCTGATCTTTCTTCATCTCCTTATCAACATACTCCAATGAGTCAAGAGGAAAGAGAGCTTTCTAATCGCTTCTATCACAATCTCTTAGACTGTAAAGAGATTGATGAGAAACGTTTCTTACAACATGTCATCAATGATGACGAACGATTTACTACTGCTGAATCATTACGATCCCTAATGATGGTTGGAATGACGATTGAAGAATTCCATGTGAAGAAATTATTCAAGCAGATGATGAAGCAACGGTTTCAAGATTTATTAAAGTTTAATCTGCAGATCCATAATGCGATTTATCTCGTCGGAGCACCCGATCCTTATCAATTCCTTGCTCCTGATGAAGTATATATCTCCCTTCCTAATGATCGTCGTCATATAATTCGATCAGAGGATGTTCGGATGTCTTCGAAGATGTTCTTGCACTGTAAGAGTATTCGAGGAAAAGTGGTTGTTACACGTCATCCTTTAACTCATCCAGGAGATATTAGAGTATTTACTGCAGTTGCTCATCCTGCCCTTGAAAGAAGCTCAATAGCTTATTCCAGTGGCGGTGCGATTATATTCTCCACACAGGGAGATAGAGCTGCGGCAGATAAGATGAGTGGAGGCGACTATGACGGCGATCAATATCTCATCATTTATAACGACGAGGACGGCCTATTAGATCACATTCAACCTATTGACCCTTGCGTTGAAGATGAAGAACCTGTTTCAGCGACTCAACAAAGCCCTAAATCGACGAATAACTTCGAAGGACGACGGATATGTACTCATACTGGAGGTGAAAAGTCATGTCGAGAATGTTCTGATGAAATGGGAGCAGAGATTCTGAAATCGTTATTAATCACAGTGAAAACATCATGTGTTGGAATTTATAGTAATGCTTGGTTGAAGTGGAGTGACGATGATCCTTTAGGTAGGGAGGCATTAGAGTGCGGTAGAATTAAGAGAATCGCATTGGATGCACCGAAGACAGGCATGCAAGTCCCTGAAAACCCTACTTTAATTAGAACAGCACCTTTACCTCATTATTGGCGAGATGAAAGCAATGGCAATGCTTTATCCTCACGAAGTTCGTATGAAGAGATGAAAGGAGCTTCTTCTAAAGGAAGTTCTCCTACTTCAACTACCTCTTCCGCCTCCACGTCACCTATGTACGCTGCCTCGAATTATGTTCCATCTTCTGATCCTGCGACATTACGAAGTTCTTACAGTGGTAAGAAGAAAGTAACTCATAGTAAGAGTATTTTAGGGAAGTTATATGATGAGGCGGAAGGCATGTATAACGATCACCTGGAAAGATACCTCCATGAGAAGAGCAAAGAACCGGGGAACAATCACAATCAAATGAAATCAGACATATCTATAGACTTTGATTGCGTTGTAGTCTGTGAAATAGACTTTGCTGATCGAGGAAATGACGTCATCTGGAATCAATGGAAGTTACCTGATGTCATAATAAAGGAGTATTGCCAATTTAAACAAAAAGACTTTCAAGTCTATGAAGCACAACACCTATTATCTAACATGTTAAAACTACTATCAAATACAATCATTGAGAGGATTATATTAGACTTTATTAAAGATTTAATGGATTATAAAAAACAATTTGCTGAAATATTAAATCCAACAACATCATCATCTAATAATAAGAGATATTTGGACGGTGAAACAGCAATAGCAGAAATGAAATTGAATCATTATAAATATTATTTAAATTATATTGAACAATTATCAAATAAAATACCGCAGATGCCAAAGAAATTAATAAGATTAAGAATTGCTGGATTGATTTATCTTGTAACATATGCTGAAGCAGCAAAGAAGAATACTGAAGCAGTCTCTTATTGTTGGGAGTTGTGTAAGAGAGAGTTATTATATAATAAGAATCAAATTCATTTAAGAAGGAATCAATATTCTTTATATGATTTAATGGTACCTCAAGAGATCACAAATTGGTGTTAGGGATATTATTGATTATTAAGGTTTGTATTATCGTCGTGATTGTTCTTCCTCTTTCTATTTTTTATTGTTTTATTACTTTTTATTTCACTTTATTTTTGCCTTTTCCTTTTTTATAGTTCGAAAGGTCTTCTCTTATCCCTCTTTATATTTTGTTTGAAGTAGTTTATCCCTTTGATTCAAAGAATGTAAATCCCCTTTTTTCTTTAAGATTCCTATGATATTTGTCTCATCTACATCAATATTAATCATAGGTGAATTAAGGTGAAAGAGATAATAGGCTATTTTACAAAAGAACAAATAATTTCACACTAACTATATCAACAGAACATGCTCTATACATAAAACTAACCTAACACTAACAAGACTCTATTTATTACGATGGCGCTGAGCTGCTTCTTTCAGGGATCTTAGGTATTGAATGGTTCCTTGAGCGCCACTCCTCCAGACTAAGAGAGGTAGAGTGCCAGCATACTTCACATGACTTATCGTAGTGAAGTCAGTTCTCGAGGAGTTCAGATGATTTGGCGATAGAATATTCATTGCAAAGAATACTTCTGATCGAGCGAAATCTTTATGTACAGGAATCTTTTCATGTTTGACAGCAGTGGAGAGGATGACGATAATCGGGTGTTTCGAGTGGGAATGGGATTGCAGCAGTGGGAAGAGAGAAGACGAGGAGGAAGACGTGGTCGATGAAGCAATTGGTAATTGATAAGTATGAATTAAAGTACTAAAATCATATGGTTTAATTGCATATGGTATTTTTGATTTATTCCATACAATTTTAGTATTCGATGATAAAATTTCAATATCATTTCTACCACCAGAATAACGATTATAATCTGTAACACGATTAGAATCTAATAATAAATCTTTTAATTGTTCTGTTGGTAAGTCTATGGTAGTAAATGATTTAATACATGGCCATTTATTATGTTCATTATTATCAATGACAGACTTTTTCAGTCGCCAGACAATAATATCTTCATCATGTCCATAATATTCAAAATATTCCATAGGATTAATGGAAAGATATTTGGATACCATTCTTTTAGTATCTTCAATCAATTTTTCATATTTGAAAAGATTTGGATTCGAAACTGAAGAAGAAGAAGAAGAATTGGAGGAGGAAGATGTCTTATTTCGATGACGATAATGTGGGAGGAAAGAAGGATTTGAATGATGCAGATCTCGATAAAAGGAGAACTGTTTTCTTACTAATCTTTCAAGTTCCTCATAATCATTGATTGTTGTTTCTATTTCTTTTGTTGAAACTTCATAGAAAGAAGAGCAATAATCTGCAATTTGATTATATATCGATGAGAGAAATTTAGTTACATCAAAGTACCGTAAATAGTCTAAAACATTGATCTGTGATGTTATATTAGATATATCTTCTCTAATATCTTTCGGATCTCCGATTTTTGATTCATTATCATTTGATAAGGAAGCAATTGTTGCAATATTTGATGGTAATTTGAACTGTTGGCTCCTACTACTTGAAGTCAATGGAAGATGTGAATAGAGCGTTTTTGGTAAAAAAACAGCAGCATATAACAAAGGAAGGAAAAATAACGGCGAAAGAAACTTTCTAAATGCTGCCATTAGGTGAAGATGTAGATTGAAAAGACTAGTCTAAGTGGGAAGCCAAAGCTTGAAGAAAACGCAACTGATTTCTCAAATTTACGTCACACTTATTACGATCAAATCAACAATAACAAGCAATTTAAAAAGAGCAAAAAAGGATAAGATATATAAATTGTTCACCCAATCCACCAGGATGGAAATGAACCAAAACAATGTACTCTATTTACACACTTAATAATAAACTATTTAATGAGAAGTGGTGGGTAACTATATCTAATTTTCGCCATCTTCTTCTTTGTCAGATTCATCATCTGATACATGCACTGCACTTGTCGTACTTGTAGGCATGGAAATAATATAATCCTTCTCAAAGTCCAAAGGACCATTAAAACGCGTCGATTGAGTCGCCTTCCTTCTAACTGATGCTCTTATCGAAGCTCTTGACAAGTTCAACTAAGAGCAGTTAACAGTCATCCAACAAAAAGAACAAGACACTTACATGTTGAATTTCTCCACTCTCATCGACCCCTGAATGAGTTTTCTTATCAGGATTTCCTCCTCCTCCCTCATAAACAACTTCATCAGTCGGCGGCTTTGGTCTTATGAGCATGACGGGACGAGGAGCCATTGGACTGAGACCAGCCAAATTTATTCCAGCTCCGAATTTAACTTTATCCATGCTAAGCCTCTTACTAGGGCCAACTGTTGGCTGTGGCACCGATTCTCCATCTGGATTGTTCGAGTGCTCCGCACCAGGTAGAGGCACCCGTGGAGGGGGTGGTGGAGCGTGAGAAGGA
>VFQN01005352.1_pt1 | contig 15796 bp, 29 predicted proteins | sample 3512371 | NCBI WGS metagenome assembly VFQN01 (sample SAMN10412370, study PRJNA504923) | tailings metagenome | isolation source: Replicate 2 from Balatoc abandoned mine | place: Philippines: Itogon, Benguet | collected 2017-08-28
GCGTTGGGTTTTATCAGAACTGATAAAATGCCTTGGCGGAAGAAACCAGCCCTGGCCCAACCACCTGTACGGGCGCTGCGCATAGTCACTTTTGTTCAATCGCTTGCCATCTACTTAATTGGCTAACTTCTGTACCCTTAGATGACCATTGCGTACAGCTCTACGCTGTTCTTGTTGACCCAGCATTGCTCTCCGCACCATGCGGGCTCGGTTCTAGGGCCAAAGGTTGCCTTCACCTGCCCCCCGATGCCCTGACAAAACAGGTGCTCGGGGGGTTTAGCTGTGTCATCTGCTTTTACCGGTTTGGGCCAAAGACCGGCCGGGTAGCATTACAAAGACTCGCTCGGGACAGCGGCCGCAGCTATGGGTTGCGTCAACTCCAAGGAGGAAGGAGTTCTGCCTGGGGCTGGGCCTGTGAAGGAGTTCGACACGCTAGGAGCAGCGGGAGCATATGATTATGACGCCGGCGTCCTATCTGTGTACCTTACTGGAGGGCCGCTCACAGCAAAAGACTACAAGGAGCGCTTGGTCTCCTCGGAGGGCACGCAGACTGTGTTTATGCCCCAGTCGGGCTACACAATTCGGTATGCGTATGTGAGCCAGCGCGGGTACTATCCCGATGCGCCAAGCAAGGCGAACCAGGACTCCTTTTGCGTCCACACATACTTTGGCGGTGACCCGGAGCAGTGCTTCTTCGGCGTCTTCGACGGGCATGGCGAGTATGGGACGCAATGCTCGCAGTTCGCGAGGGACAAGGTGAGGCCGCGTCGGTCAGCCGGTCGGATACGTAGTCATGCAAGTGTTGCGGGCGGCAACGAAGGAGATGCTGTGTTCGGGATGCCCGGCTGTCACTGCCATGCTGGACTTCCCAACGCTTGGGGGCAGTGTTACGGCGCGCCGGCCGTTCCCAGCCACACCCGGCAGCATTGCACAACAGCAGCAAACTCTCCGTCATTGGCTGCACGAGGGCCAGCAGCAAGCGCCACATGGCACTTTGGCGGGTACTCGACGGGAAGGAGGGGGTTGGGGGCAGCACGCAGCAGGTGGCACTGAGGCATCTGGGCAGGGATTGCGGGCGTGACTGCGATATGGGTCAGCGAAGAACAACGATCAGCGTTCCACGCGGCGAGCCCTGCATGCGGCAATTCGCAGTGCTCAACGTGCTCTTGGGCAACCACGGCCGGGGCCGGCGCCTCCAAAGGCCTCACACCGCACCGTTTTTTTGTGTGCAAGGGCAGCGCCTGCCCATAGCCCCGCGTCGGCACCTGCCTCCAGCATTGCCCTTATACTGCACGCCCCAGCCACCCGGGTAGAGAGGGCAAACGCTTCGGGCTCCTTGCTCGTGCGCTCGAGCCCGGCTGCTTTGCCCTCCCTGCCTCTCACCCACAGCGTCCAGCACGCACCGTAACCAGCATCCGCTCCCCACTGTTATACTGTACCGCCTACCCACGGACACACTGCTACCACGTCCTCATGTAAATAGTATTATGTTCCCTTCCGCTGACCCAGGTCCCACCCATGTCGACTGGAGTACTTCGTCTGGCATCCTACCGCCTAACCCACCCTACCCTCGGCCCCCCGCCAGGTGCCTGAGAACACACTACCACCACTTTCCCGCGTTGCTAGTGGTTTGACCCCTTCCGCTGACCCAGGTCGCTCCCTGCCGCGCCCCCCTCTGCCAGGTGTCTGAGAACCTCCTCAACAACACCCACTTCGCCGTGTCGCCGGAGATTGCGTACCACCAGGTAAAGCGGGGGACGAGGGCTGGGTTCGGGGAAAGGGGGCGTGGGACGGGGGCGGGGGACGGGGAAAGGGGGCGGGATGCCTCTAGGAGTTTTAGGCAGAGGCGCCGGGCTGCTGGTACGCCACCAGGAAATGCGGGGGCGGGTTGGGGGTAACGGCAAAGCCGCAAAGGGGAATCGCGAATCGGAAACAGTCGGCCTGCGAAGAGCGGGGGCGGGTTGGGGGATGGGGGAACGGCGAAGGGGCGCCTTGAGGCCTTCCTTGCGGGGAGAGGTGTAGCACAGCCGAGCAAAGGCCCGCCAGCTGACGGAGTGGATGGACGGTGCATTGCTCCGGGCACCGGTGTACGGTGCATGGACATTAGGGTCAGGTCAGCAGGGTGTGGCCGGGGTCCTGCTAACCACCAACAGGCGGTCGTACGGCGCCCTGGGGAGGCCCAGGGACGCTTGAGCTCCGTGTGTGCTAGCGGGAGGGCGCACCAAGGACTCGTACGGGACATGGCGGGGAGCCCTTGCCCCCGGGCAGGCGGACGGGGCGGGGCTCCGCGGGATGTGGTGATGGGCGGCAAAGGGCAATGGCGATGGCGGTGGACTTGGGGGCGGGTGGCCCTGGTGCCATGCGTTGAGCATGGCGTGCTCAAAGACCACGGCGGGGGATGGCAGGGGAGGCAGGGCAAGGCACTGCAGGGCTGTCAGGGTCGTGCAGGGTAGGGAAGGGAGGTGGAGGGCACTACAACGACGAGCGGTGGCTGGTGCAGCGCCGGCGCCAACTCGTTTCTGCCTGCACCACCCGCAACGCTAACCCACGCACATGCCATGGTGCTGCTGGACCACCACACCGCCACCACACGTACGGGCCGAGGCCAGGCGCAAACCTGGAGCACCCGCTACGCTAACCCACACTCCGCGCTATCCCACACGCAGGCCGTGCTGCTACTTGACCTCCGCATCAAACGTAGCCCACGCTAACCCGCCCGCAGGCCATGGTGCTGACCAACAACCAGCTGCACCGCTCCGAGGTGGACGACTCCGTGTCGGGCACCACCTTACCGCTCACTACGCTGCGCTAACCCACGCGCCGCGCTACCCCACACGCAGGCCATGGTGCTGACCAACAACCAGCTGCACCGCTCCGAGGTGGACGACTCCATGTCGGGCACCACGGGCATAACCGTGCTGCTCCGGAACCGTACGGCGTACGTCGCCAACGTGGGCGACAGCCGGGCGGTGCTGGCGGAGCGGTACGGCGATAAGGTCATTGCGCAGGACCTGTCGTACGACCAGACGCCCTTCAGGTGGGGAAACGGACACTGGAGCCTCCCGGGCCGGCACCTTTGAGCAAGGGCCTATGAGTCAAGGCAAGGTCAGAGGGCGTTATCGTACAACCAGCTGCCGCCGTGCGGGCCAGGAAAACGTGGGGGGCAAAGAGTACAACATGGCGGGTTGTGCGAGCATGTGGGACGGTTACGGTATGGAAGCCAGGCGCACTCCAGCCGGACAGGGTACCGGCAGGGCGAAGGGGCAACCGCCTTTTGGCGCAGCGTTCAGGCAGGGGCGTTGGCGACGCCTTGGCGCCTCGTGGTCTCACGCTCTGTGTTTGCGGCTTGCCCGATGTCCCCGTCACATGGCCCCTCCCCTGCAGGCGCGACGAGTGCGAGCGCGTGAAGCGGTGTGGGGCACGTGTGCTAACGCTGGACCAGCTGGAGGGGATCAAGGTGTGCGGGGGTCAACGGATGGGCGGAGAGGGCGGGGTCCAGGGGCGCATGGGGCGGGTCGCGTTGACAGGGCGGACATAGGGCGGGGCAAGAGGGCGAGGGCGCAGTAGGGGGACACAGGTGGAGACCTTGTTGCTGGGTTGCGTGGAATCAGGAGGGCTCACCTGGTCTGGAAGGTACAGGCACCTGTTCCCTTGTTGCCGCTGCCTTCCTACCGCCTATTTGGCAGGGGCCCAAGGGGGAGTCCCCTGCCCGCTTTTCGGGGAACCCAACGTGAGGTCTTTGGCAGTACAATCCGTATCAAGGACACCTCCTCGTCCCACGTGTTGCGTTGCTCCTTATCCTGACTCCAACTTCCTGCTCGCTCTCCCAACCCTGCTCGCTCCCTCAGGACCCCAACGTTGAGTCTTGGGGCACGGAGGAGGAGGACGACGGGGACCCGCCCCGCCTGTGGGCCCCCAACGCAACATACCCCGGAACCGCCTTCACGCGCAGCATCGGCGACAGCGGTGGGTGTGGGCGCCTCAACTTGGCCAACGCTGCGTTGCCCATTCCGTACATAGTAGACTGTTATTAGCCTTCGGAGTCAGCGGCGGGTCTGGCGGCTCCGCGTTGAGGGTTGGGTGGATTTCGCCCTGACGGTTGGGAGGAGGGGCGCCATGAAGTGACGCTTTGCTCCCGGATGTCGCCCCACCTCGCAGCCGCATCTGAGCGCATCGGCGTGTTCGCTGAGCCCGAGGTGGTGCTGCCTAAGTGTGAACTTGTTCGCGTCCCGCAATCTCCGGTGTCATACAACGAATCCACTGTTGACGTTTTGCTCGTGTACGTCTGCCCACCGCGCAGCCGCCGAGCGCATCGGCGTGTTTGCCGAGCCCGAGGTTGTGACCAAGCAGCTGTCGGCGCAGCACCCCTTCATCATCATCGCCAGCGACGGCGTGTTCGAGTTCCTGTCCAGCCAGAGCGTGGTGGACATGGTGGGTGGCCAACCGTATGTTTACCCTCTGGGGAAATATTTAATGAGTCTTTAGTGCCGGCCTACTAATTGTGTGGCGCCCGGGAAGGGAGTGTTCGAGTTCCTGTCCAGCCAGAGCGTGGCGGATATGGTGCGTTGAGGGTGTAAGGAGCGAACGTTGGTACCCAGGCTGCCTCATGCTATTTGTGGGATACCGTACCGGATTTACGATAGACGGCGTGTTTAAGCCCCAGAGCGTGGTGAGCGTAGTGGTAGCCAGTGCAGTTGTGCCCGACCCTGTGGTGGAAGCTGCTTCACTGCCACTGCCTATGTTGCTATGTCCTACCCTATGGACTACATGCACTAGACTACGCATGTCCCTGCAGCTTCAGCCTGAGCGTGGTGGCCATGGAAGGTCAAGGTACTTCACTCACACTTTCGCAGGTGACCAAGTTCGAGGACCCGCAGGAGGCGTGCCTGTCGGTGGTGGCCGAGTCGTACCGGCTGTGGCTGCAGCACGAGACGCGCACGGACGACATCACCATGGTGGTCATACAGTTCCAGGGCCTGGAGGACGAGGCACCGCAGATGGCGCTGCCCACGCCCAGCGGGTGGGTGTGCATCATCAAGGATTACAGTACATATAGAACCGCATTACCAGTTTAATTTTACTGCAGTGGGTCGCGAGTGTGAAGCAGCAGGGCCTGGAGGATAACACGAAGCAGCTGACTCTGCCCACGCTGAGGGGGTGAACCGCAAAGTAAGAGCAGAGTTACTGCGTCGCTACAACTACGTACACAACCGCGAGAAGAGTGAGTGTAGCGGATGCGGTGCGGGAATGGGATACATAGAATCCCTTACACGTATACATACAGGAAAGTGTCACTCACTGCCACCTCCGGAAAGAAGAAGACTGCCTGAGGCGATGGGGCTGAGAAGGCGACTGAAGAGAAGAGTGAGTGTCTGTTTCCCCCACTGTCCACCCATGTAACCTTGTCCACCGTATCCTAAATCCTGTATCCCGTCTGCCATGTCCCCCAGGGCCGCCCTGGACTACTCGACACGTGCCATCCCCTCCATGTCGGGCATGGCGCTGCGCCGCCAACCGTCCGTACGGCTAGCCGCCATCGAGTCGCCAACCATAACGCTCGAAGAGCTTCAGTCGGAGCTGGCGGCGCTGAAGCAGCGAAAGGCGGCGGCGGCGGCGGCAGCGGCGGGCGCTGGCTCGGGGGCGGCGGCGGGGACGCAGGGGGGTGCGGGGCAGGAGGGGGCGCAGGCGGGGCGGTCGGGGTCGGTTGCGGCGGCGGTGGCGGCGGCGGCGGCGGCTGGGGAGAAGGCGGAGGGCGGGGAAATCGCGGCGAGGGCGAGCGTGCGGACAGCGGAAGAGCTGAAGGTGGGTAGGGCGCGGGTGCTGACCGAAATGCGATAGGCCGTAGGTCCGATATGTTGTATACCTTACAGCCAGGTCCAGGAAGGTTGACACTTGCGGACATGCCCAGGAAGGAGGGTTAGGAAGGAGGCATAGGCGCGCAGTCAGCGGCTAAGAGCCGCTCCGCTCCTGCTCAACGCTGTCGCCTGTGTACCGTTGCTAGCAACCGCCACCGCTACTTCCTGTTTGCAAACATGGCCCCCACCTAGAGCATGCGACGCCCTGCCTCCTTACATGCGTTTGCCGCCGGTCCGTGTGCTGCACTGCCACAAGTACTGTACCCTGTGCCGTCCTTTACGGTACACTTGTGACTTTGTTGTCGCCGCTCGCCATGCCATGGCACACCCGCAGCTGCTGAACGGCGCAACCGCCAGCAACTTCCTCTTCGCACACATGACGCCCGCCGAGCGGGAAGACGTCTTCTCGCTCTTCGAGCGGTGGCCCGTCAAGGCGGGCGACGTGGTCGTACGGCAGTCCGAGCCGGGCGACTTCTACTACGTCGTGGAGGGCGGGCAGTACGACGTGTTCGTACAGGCGGGCCTGGACCCGCCGCTGCTCGTACACACGTACAGCAGCTCGATGGGGCAAGCGGTGGGTGTGTGCATGCATGGACGAGGGGTGCGGGGCGACAGGTCGATTCGGGAGTGGGGGAACGGTGTGTGTGTGTGTGTGTGTGTGCGTCATGAGGGCGTGGCTCATGCGCGTGCGCTAGACACTACCCAGCTGGAGGAAGGGTGCGTGACCCTGGTGCCGTACTGCATGTTTAACCCGTACCCGTACCGCCGTACAACGCGCAGGCGTCGTTCGGCGAGCTGGCGCTGCTTTACAACAAGCCCCGCGCCGCCACCGTGATGGCCCGTACGGACGGGGTGCTGTACCGCCTGCACCGCGCCGCCTTCCGCAGCGTGGTGGCGGCGGGCGCCGTACCCAGCGCCACCGTACGGACGCTGCGCGGGGTGGAGGTGCTGCAGTGCCTGTCGATGACGCAGCTGCAGCGGCTGGCGGACATGATGGAGGAGGTGGGTGCTGTGTGTATTAAGGGTGTGTATTAAGGGTGTGTGTATTAGGTGGATATGGGGTGGGGATGGAAGAAGCTGCAGTGCCTGTCCATGACGCAGCTGCAGCGGCTGGCGGACATGATGGAGGAGGTGGGTGCTGTGTGTATTAAGGGTGTGTGTATAGGTGGATGGGGTAGGGAGTGGAGGTGCTGCAGTGCCGGTGTTAGTCAAGGCCAGAACAACGACAAAGCTCAGCTAGGGATGTACACGAAGGGCCTGTGCATAAGGGGCTTGGTCATGCTGGGGCGTCGGTGCGAGGCTCATACTTCCCATGCCGACACCTCTCAATACACATGCCCCATTCCCTTGCTCCAGGTGTCTTTCGAGGACGGCAGCTACGTGATCCGGCAGGGCGAGGAGGGGCGCGACTTCTTCGTCATCGCCAGCGGGGAGGTGTCGTGCACCGTCAAGAAGAACCCAGCCAACGCGGAGGAGCAGGCAAAGGAGGTGAGGAGGGGGCAGGTCTGTTGCACTTCACATGCGCGTAAATGCACAAGCCCATATGTTGTGTTATCGTCAACAACGGGTAAGAATCGCGAGATGAGCCGGCTCAAGCCTAGTGCTGCAGTTTTACAGTGCGACTTGGTGCGGCCGCCGCCAATGCGGAGGAGCAGGCCAAGGCGGTGCGGGTGGTTGCTGCCAATGAGGGAAGAACTTGGGCAGGGGCAGGAGGAAAGGGCAGGGCAGGGACAGGGTCTCCGTGGACGCGAACGCAAAGAAGCAGCAAGCGTCGCCGTCCATCTTGCGTTGCCTCAACACCATTTAGGGACCCCCGGCACACACGGCGGAAGTCTGGCGGGCGCGCACCCTCTTCCTCCTCCTGCATTATGCAAATGCTCCTTCGTAATACCCCCTTGCTGTTATCCATCTCCCTCTACCTCCAGGTCCTCCGGCTGTACGCGGGACAGTACTTTGGCGAGCGCACAGCTCTTCCATCTTGCAATGCCGACATTACGTTGAACATTCTCAATGTGCCAATTGCTGCTGTTCAGGTGCTGCGGCTGTACGCGGGGCAGTACTTTGGCGAGCGCGCGTTGCTGACGTCCGCCAAGCGCGCCGCCAACGTGGTGGCCAGCGGCCGCGTGACGCTGCTGTCAGTGAGCCGGGCCAAGTTCGACAGCGTCTTCGGGCCGCTGCAGGTGCGGCTGAGCTGTTTTTGCTGTGTACATTTTAGCAACGCATCAATGGGGATCTGCAACATGCAAAAGCGTATTTACCAGCAGTGCGCGACAGAGAGGTATGTGGGCCACTGCAGGCGCGGCTGCCCTCCGAGTATCTACTGGGTCGAGGGGGCTACGACTAGTCTGTGTCGGGCAAATTATAAATCAGCATGCTGTGGCCCTTGCTCGTGGCCCTGCCCGCAGGACATCATCGACTGCGAGGCGGGCTGGAAGGAGGCCATGGCGCTGCAGCGGGAGGTGCTGAGCCGCAAGACCATGGCGTCGGGTCTGCAGGTGGGGGGGGGGGAGGAAGACAGACGAAGTCTGTAGATCGACGCGGTCGGTGGTGAGGCTTAAAAACGTTTACCCCAGCCCAACCCGTTACCGGACCGCCTCGGGAGAGGCGAATTCTCGGGAGGGGTGCGAGGGCACTCCGGGGTGCATGCACTGGGGCATGCACTATCCAAGTGGCCCAGGCGCAGCTCACCCGCGGCCCACACCACAGTGCTCCAACACTGCAGGGCTGCACATGGCCACGTCCAGACGCTGTTTATGCACCGGGCACAACAGCATAACTGTACGCCCTTGTCCTTGCCCTTCGCACCACCCCCAGGTTGCCCAGGCGCAGTTCTCGCTGGAGGAGCTGACTGCCCGGGGGCTGCTGAGCAGCACCGACTGCTCGGCGCTGATGCTGATGGAGCACAAGGGCAGCGAGGAGGTGTACACGGTGAGGGGGGAGACGGGGAGGGGGCGAGTGCCTGACCTGGTCTTGCGCAGCGTCGGTGGCCCATGGGTCGGCTGGTGGGATGCTCGGTGGTGTGCTAGGGAAAGGCAAGGGCAGCGAGGAGGTGTACACGGTGAGGGAAAGGACAGCACGCGCCACGTTGGGGGGAAGATTGTGAAGCGGCCCGCGGCAATGACCCATGGGTCGGTTGCTGGGTGTGCTGATGCTGATGGAGCACAAAGGCACGGCAGCGACGTGTACACCGGGAGGAGGGGTATTGCATGCATGGGTGTGAGCAATTACTGCCGGTCTGTGTTGAATGACCCATGGGTCGGTCGGGAGGACTGCTCGGTGTGCTGATGCTGACAGGATGGGGTGCTCCGGCCCCCCGAGCAAATCCATTTTGGCAGGGCAGGGCAGATGTAGTCGTCGGATCAGCGCATAGTGTGCTGGGGGTTGGCCGGCTGTGCGAGCTGGAAGGGCTGTTACACGTGCTCAACGCCGCCTGTGAGCACGATGGCTATGTAGGGCCGCGCGTCCAGCGTCACCGTGGTCCACGTGTGCATGGCCGTGGAATGGCCGAGCAGGCGGAAGGCCATCGTGGCAAACGGGTGCGAGGACTGGCCCGTGGCGGCGTGGATGGCGGATTTGAGGAAGGTGCTCGGAGTCAGCATGCTGGTCTCGCGGGGGCTGGGGTGCGGGACGGTTGGTGGGCTGGTGCGGTGCTGTGGGCGGTGCTGCCTCGCGGATAGCGCCGTGCGTCAGCTGGTACGCTGCGCGTTACAGGCCCTCGATACATCCGAAAAGACCAGTCCGATGTGTACATCGAGGGCCTGCAACGCGCAGCGTACTAGCTGACGCACGGCGCTATTGGCGAGGCGGCACCGCCCACAGCACCGCACCAGCTCACCGGCCGTCCCGCACTCCAGCCCCCGCGAGACCAGCATGCTGACTCCGAGCACCTTCTAAAGTCCGCGATACACGCCGCCACGGGCCAGTACTCGCATCCGGTCGCCATGATGGCCTTCCGCCTGCTCGGCCACTCCACGGCCATGCACACGTGGACCTCGGTGCCGCTGGACCCGCGGCCCTGCATATCCACCGTCGGAAGGACTGCTCGTGTGCTGATGCTGATGGAGCACAACGGCAGCGAGGACTTGGCAGCGGTTCATTCATGGTCCTGAAATCGGCCAGCTTCGGCGTTGATGACCCCCCGTATCACGTTTACTGACCTTTCCCCCTGCCTCGCGCTACCCTCTTCCCCCCCACACACAGGTCCGCGTGACGTCTGTGGCGGACGTTGTGTTGCTGGGCAAGCAGCAGGTGGTGATGACCCGCACCCCTACTGACTGACTGGTACCTTCCCGTTCCCCACAGGTCCGCGTGACCTCCGTTGCCGACGTGGTGTCGCTGGGCAAGCAGCAGGTGGTGATGCGTGCGCGGGACGTGACGCGGTCCCTGGAGCCGTCCTTCTTCGTGCCGGGGGTGCTCAAGAGCTTCAAGGACAACAGGGTGCTCGCAGAGGTGAGGGAGGGGACACGGTTATGGTGTTTAGCCGTGTGGTCTGTGCATCCTGTACTTTGCCGCACGTTGGCACCGCGGTTGGTGCTTGTGGACATCGCGTGGTGGCTTTGCCTTGCAGGTGCTTAGTTGCGTAGCCTGTTTGTGCCGGCAATACCTCGTTACCAAGTTAGGCATCTGTGAATACACCATGGGGTCTCAGCCCCAGGTGCTGACGACTGGTGGGCTGTGCACGCTGGACTGCCTCATGGTTCCCCTGCCCCATAGCAGTGCGAATAATCATTCAACGGAACGGTGTACAACAAATAGGACTTAAAATCGTGGGCATTCTGTGTCGCAGGTGCTGATGACTGTGGGGCTGTGCACGCTGGACTGCCTCATGGTGCCCCTGCCGCTGGACGAGGCGTCCGCCATGTACGTTGCCGCCAGCGTGGTGCTGGGTCTGGAGCACCTGCATTGGAGCGGGGTCATCTACCGGGGGCTGTGCCTGCACAGCGTGGTGGTCACGGAGGGCGGCCAGGTGCAGCTGGTGGACTTCAGGTGAGGGCTGCTGCCGTGCGTGAGTGTGTGTATTAGCTTATGGGAGGTGTGTACTAGTGGGCTGCGCCTGCACAGCGTGGTGGTCACGGAGGGAGGCCAGGTGCAGCTGGTGGACTTCAGGTGAGGGCTGCTGCTGTGTGTGAGTGTGTGTATTAGCTTATGGGAGGTGTGTACTAGTGGGCTGCGTCTGCACAGCGGTCACAGAAGGCGGGCAGGTGCAGCTGGTGGACTTCTGGTGAGAGCTGCTGCCGTGCGTGAGTGTATGAATTAGCTGATGGGAGGTGTGTGTTAGTGGGCTGTGCCTGCGCAGCGTGGTGGTCATGGAGGGAGGGCAGGTGCAGCTGCAGGCGGGACTTGCTATTGTTTTCGATTGAGGGTCCACCGTGTGGAGGGCGGGTCAAGGCACAGGACAGCAGCACGGGGAATGGAGCCAGCAGGTGCGCAACCTGCCCCGCTGTCAATCTGGTCCATTGGTTTCACCCAGGGGATCGAGGGGCCGCGCCGTCACGCCGTACACCCCACGTGTAAATTTTCCAGTCTTTTGTATTAAAAATGTGCTGTGTAAATGCTATCCAACTGCAGGTTCGCGCGTCGCAACGAGGGCCGCGCCTTCACGCTGTGCGGCAACCCCGAGTACCTGGCGCCCGAGGTGGTGCAGGGCCGCGGCCACACGGAGGCGGCGGACCTATGGGCGCTGGGCGTGCTCATCTACTGCCTCATGGTGGGGGAGACGCCCTTCGCGTCGCCGGGCGACGACGAGCTGCGGATATACCGCCGCATCGTGGCGCGCAGCCTGGCCTTCCCGCCGCACGTGTCGCCGGCAGCCAGGTGAGGACGGTGTTGTAGTAAGTACGTATGATGTTTTTCTAGTATTTTTGGATGGATATTGTGGCGCGCAGCCTCGCCTTCCCGCCGCACGTGTCGCCGGCAGCAAGGTGTGGCAAGGCATGCGTCAAAAGGTCAAATCTCTTTTACGCCCGACCCCGGCGCGAAACCACAAGACTCACAACATTTTGTTCGATTGCCTTTATACCTTACAGCCTTCGATCATAGTGGTATAACTTGGCATCTGTGCCTTCGATAGTACCGGTATAACTCGGCATCTGTGCCTTAAACATGTGCCCCTCCCCCGTACACCGCAGGGACCTGGTGGAGCAGCTCCTACGGCCCGACCCCGGGTCTCGGTTAGCGGCCAGGGCCCTGATAACGTTGAATCCCCATAAATGCTACACTATATCTTGCTGAATGTTTGCTTATGTGTCCTCCAACACGCCGCAGGGACCTGGTGGAGCGGCTGCTGCAGCCCGACCCCGGGTCGCGGCTGGGCGGCCAGGGCCCCGCCTCTCTGCGCCACCTCAAGCGCCACCCCTGGTTCGCCGCCATGAACTGGGATGCGCTGGTGGAGCACAGGTGGGGCAACAATGCACTAGGGGAGGGGGAGGGCCTTTGCTGCGTTGGGGGGCGCTTGGGGAGCAGAGGCGGGGGTGGTGGAGGAGGGAGGGGCTCCTCAAGGGTACAGAGTAACGATTGGCGTGCACGGGTTGGCCGCCATGAACTGGGACGCGCTGGTGGAGCACAGGTGGGGGCCGTGGAGGACAGGGTCGATCAAGGGTACAGGGGATGAAGGCCTGAGGTGCATAAATGGCGAGAACGGGGTGGGAGCAGGTGTGCTTAGCCGTGAACTGGGACACGCTGTTGGAGCACAGGTGGGAGGGGAGGAGCTGGGCGACTATTGCATTGGGTCCTTGTGTGTTCCGGGGGTACATGGTTGGTGTGCACGCGTTTGGTCTGCATCGCTATGCGTTGGGACGCCCTAGTGGAGCACAATGAGGGAGGGGAAAGGAGGGTTATTGGGAGGGGTAGTGCTTCTGGGTTAGACAAAACAGGGAGGGCTGGTGCGGGTGCATAGCCGCGACTGGGACGCGCTGACGAGCACGGGCGCGGGTGGAGGGGGAGGAGGGGGAGGAGGGGATCCCTGAAGGCATCAGGGGTGTGCCAGCGCTGCACCTGCATCGTGGTCCACACCTGCAATGTTGGTGGAGGGGAAAACGGTGTGCGCGGGTGGCACGACCTGACCGTTGTTCAACCCACCTCCGTGAATGTCGCCGCGACCGTGGCGGAGGTGGGTTGAAACATCCGGTCAGTATGTGCCACCTGCACACACCGTTCCCCCTCGCTTCACACGGCAACCGACTCCGCGTTGTGTGCACTCCACTCGCCCACCCGTTCGCCCGCACCCGCCAGGTACCTGCCTCCCCCCGGCATCCGCGAGCGCATCTACAACTTCGAGGGGGTGGCCTACGCGCACTTCGACCCCAAGACCTACGAGGGGGACATGAGCTGGGCCAACAACTTCTGATACCGGAACGGCACCCTGAGTTGGGTCGTACGGTAGGGGAGGTGGGGGGATGGCCGCCCAGCAATCGCGGTGGGCGTGCGCCTGCTGCCGCCGAGGGCGGCATGGGCTGGCCCAGTAACTATCAGGGGTAGGGCACCTGGGAGCCACGTGTCGGGCCAGCCGACAGGAGGGGAGGATGGCAGCCAAGCCCGCACGGCCGGTGTGGATCTGGGGCCGTCGGGGGCGGCATGAGCTGGGCACCTGGCGTCGCGGCGTCACGCAGTGGGGAGGCACGTGGCGGGTCGTACGGTAGGAGGGTGGCGCATGGCCGCCGAGCCATCGCGATGGGCGCGGGCCTGTGGTAATAATGATGGGGCGATGTGAGCTTCTTACAGCGTTGGCGAGGGGGTCGCGCTGCGGGCGCTCCCACTGATTTTGGTAGAGAGGCAGCGTCGGCGGCGGTGGGCGGGCAGCTTGTGCACGAGGTGGTGTTTACACGGACCTACCCCTTCGGCCAGGCAGATCAGGGAAGGGGCCGATAGGAACTTGGTGTTTGAACGGCACTAACCCTCCGGCCAGGCAGATCAGGGAACGAAGGCACGTGGTGTTGGCACGGCGCTGGGCCGTGGTGCGATTACGAAGCCTGCGGGCCGCTCGTCCCAGGCATGGCAAGTGGTGGCTTCATGGGCAGGGGGTCAGGGCTCTCGTGTTAGTACTTAGGAGGTGCGGCGGGTATGTGATATGCGATGTGATTAGAGGTGTTTGTAAATGTGTGTTGTGCGTGGCGGAGTGGGTGCAAGCCGTTTTGGTAATGCTTGTTCGCGGACACGTGTCGTTGGGTCGTGAGCCGAGCAAGCAGGGCATGAATATGGAGGATATTCTCGGCATCCAATGTGCAGCCGATATCAGATTGACGGACGTGTGAGCAACACGCTTGCACTAGTGCAGGTGCGACTGATGGTCATGGTACAGTACCGTATGCCATACGGCACAATGAGCATATACGGTTCGGACGGTGCGAAACCGTGTGCCCTAAAAGCGATGCAGATGTGTGGCATCAGCGGGGCATGCTGTGATTGAAAGGTGGAGGAGTGGCATGTGGGTCCGCGGCTTGTGGAAGGCCGTTACTTGTGTGAGCCACGAGGGCTGAGCAGGCAGCACTTGCACCGTTTCTGTCAACCCGGCTTGTCTAGCAGGGAGGTGGCGTTGGTGCGACGGTGGGCTTTTGATAAGCCATGTACGGTACCTTCGGGGCACCGCTTGTGCTTATTTTGGATTGCCGAATACCAGCACTAACGGCGCCCGCGGTGTGCTGCTGGTGCCCCATGCGCCCGTCTATGCGTGTGTGGCAAACAGCAGGGGCGTGTTAGGATGTCGCAACCGCGTTTAGTTGTCCGTTTACCATACGTTCATTCATGGTTGGCCTGCTGCGCGCAAGCTGTATGGGGTCCACAGCTTGTGCGCGCGGCATTTGTGTTTGTAGTAACAGGACAGGCAAGGAGAGGCGCAGGAAAGTCACAGGAGGTCTGCAACCGTCTGCATCACTTGGTGCAATTGCCTCTGTTTGGTGCTGCACGGAACTAACGCGACTGTCCATGTATAAGCTGCACGCAACTTCCTGCCGTTCCTGGCCCAACTGGCCATGCCTTCCACCTAGACAGTGTCTTTCACACATTCCTGTGAGTCCAGCACGTGTCCAGTGACTTCCACCAGCTTCTACCGTACCCAAAAGCCTTGTGCTGGCCAGTGCAGGATTCAGTGCGGTTGTCGTACACGCATGAGGGTGCTGACTGCTGACGGTCCGAGGCTGGCATCGTGGCAGGAGGCTCGTCGTGGCACCAATCCACCAGCGTTTATGGCACACCAGGACACAGCAAATATTGGCATTCCTGTGCGTGGTTCCGTGTGCGTGGTCGCGTACCTGACACGAAAGTAGTTTCCACTGAAGAGGCCCACAAGGGCTCACAGGGCAGCTGTTTAGCTCCTGGCAGATCTGCGATCCCAATACGGGAGATGGGGACGCTGAGATAGTTTAGTGTCTGAGATAGTTTCTTCATGCACTTTATCTGTGTCCGAGGTTTCACATCAGCAGTTCTTCGTAAATTTATTGAAGCAATCTTATATTTTGCATACTCAGCGTGCGAGGCGCTTCCTGCGTTTCCTAAACCATACGCAAACTCTCTGCTTGTCCCTATCATCTAGAACATTAACAAACATATGACGCGCTAACAGACGAGAATACTGTATGGGCGCTACGGAAATGGCTGCCACCGTCTCGATGCCCCATGCCCCTTCGTCATCGCTTCCAGCACCGGCGCGCCCTACATACAACGCATCTCAATATTGGGATGATAGATACTCTAGCGCGGCCAAGCATTTTGACTGGTAAGGGATGCGCGTTGCAACTCGAGCGCCTTCCTACCTTCAAATGCGCCCTCGGAACCGGGTCCACACACGTTTCATGTCTATGATGAAGGCTCACAACCGCGACCAACTGACAGATACCTGTTGCCCAGACACACTTCCTTTGCGGCCCACAACCCAGTGCTGCCTGACACACACGATGGGCGCCCCGGCGATCGCACCGTTGCTGCCCTTTTCCGGGCAGCAGGCCCAA
>VFQN01005353.1_pt1 | contig 15796 bp, 11 predicted proteins | sample 3512371 | NCBI WGS metagenome assembly VFQN01 (sample SAMN10412370, study PRJNA504923) | tailings metagenome | isolation source: Replicate 2 from Balatoc abandoned mine | place: Philippines: Itogon, Benguet | collected 2017-08-28
ATCACGCATCGCCGCTTGGCTACCTACGGTAGCATTTGGCAAACCTGCACGAGTACGTACTTGATTGATAAACGGCAACGCGTCTGCCAATTTATTTTGCTCAACCAAAGCTTCCGCCAAAAACAACAATACTTCCGAATAGCGATAGATAGGCCAGTTGGTTCCGTGGTTGTTGTGCAAAGCGTGGGGCTTCGCATATTTTTTGATGTATGGAAAAGTTTTGTTGGCATGCAAAGCCCCCGACAAAGTGATAAAACCAATAGTTGCATCTTTGCGAGCATCTCCTGTCTCGTAAGCCTCTATTAGGTCGGGAGTAGGAATATTGTTGCCTTCTCCTGACAAAGGTTGAGGGTTGGTAGTACCAGTAATAGTCACCAGCTCATTAGCCGCAATGGGGAAAGGAATCATGCTATAGAGGAAGTTACCATTGAGTCCTTGTGAGCCTTCCAAAAATTGCACCTCAAATACTGATTCTTTATTGTTTTTGTTGCTAGTGCTGGTTGAGAAAGCATCTGCATAGGTTGGCATCAAGCTATACTCATTGCTTGTCACTATGGCACGAAGCTGTGTTTCGGCCTCAGCCCACTTTTTCTGGATGATGTAAGCATTTGCCAACAACGCACGCGCTGCTCCTGACGTAGCACGACCCGCTTCTTGAGCTGATTTTGCAGGCAATAACCCTACGGCTTCGGTCGCATCTTTGATGATTTGATCATACAACTGACTAGCTTCGGCAAGAGGAGCAGCTGCTTCCGAACGATTGCTTACGGGCGTCAATTGGAGCGGAGCACGGTTGAAATAACGCGCTAAATCCAAATAAGACAATGCTCTCAAAAACAAGGCTTGTCCTTTTACGTTTTTCTTGGTGGCATCCGGAATCGTAGCCGCATCTATAAGTGCCAAAATCTGATTGGCACGAGCAATAATAAGGTAATTTTGGCGATACGCTGTCAGGACGTTTGAATTGGTAGTGATTCCATTAGCAGTAGGTACGTTAAAATCAGCCAAGTTAGACTGGTTTTCAGTAGCTCCAAACAATATATTACGCACATACCTTGCATTGTCGGAGTGCTGCTCGGCCAAATAGTGCGAGGTAATATTGTGAAGCGTACGCAAAGGAGCATAAGCCCCATTGGCCGCTTGTATAAAGTCTGACTCAGTTTTGAAGAAAGTAGCAGAACTCAACGCAGTCTCGGGTACTACCGTCAGGAAGTCATCACTACAGCTAAATGCTCCTAAACTTAAAGCAATAGAGAATATGATTGATTTTTTCATTTGTGTTCAATGTGTTTAAGTTGATTTAACTCGATGAGGCTTTGAAAGAAGCTTCAATCAAAATCGACTTTTTTAGAAATTAAAGTTTACACCAAGAGTTGAAGTACGTGGCACAGGATAGTTAAACAAATCCACACCTGGGCTCAAGTTACCACCGTCACCAGCACCATTTTGTTGGGCACTTGTTTCAGGATTGGAGCCACCCCAGTATTTGGTGAAAACAAACGCTTGTTGGATTGATGCATACAAACGCGCAGAACGGAACAGCTTGTTAGGTTTGTTGAAGGTATAACCTAACGTGATGTTTTTGATAGTAAAGAAAGACGCGTCAGCTACGAAACGGCTATTTTGCCAGTCACGCTCGATACCCGTTACAGTACCTCCACCTACAGTAGTACCATAGAAACCTTTGCCGGGATTGGCTTCTGAGCGCCAACGGTACTTCACTTCTCTATGAAGGTTAAATACCCCATCAAGGTTGGCAGTACTATACAAGTGGCGCACCCAAAGCTGATTGCCTTGCGAACCAGAACCTACCACACTAAAGTCAAAATTTCCATATGATAGGTTGGTAGTGATACCATAAGTAAATTTAGGGAAAGGATTACCCAAAATAGTACGGTCATCTTTATCGCCACCGTTGGTCAAGACACCATCACCATTTACATCTACAAGCTTGATACTACCTATGGTAGAGCGCCCAGGTACTACTGGAGAATTTTTAAGGTCTTCCGCATTTTTGTATACACCATTTGCTAAGTGTCCATAGAATTGACCAAATGGATAACCCACCCGAGTAATGTGGTGCAACCCATACACACGGTCGATACCTTCGGCAAGAGCAATTACCTTGTTGCGGTTGAAAGAAATGTTGGCATTGGCATTCCATTTCAATTTGCGGTCGATGATACGAGAATTCAACGAGAACTCATGTCCCCAGAATTTAATTTCACCAATGTTGTCATTGAAGTTACTAAAGCCCGACTCTTGTGGGATTTGAACTGCGTATAACAAGTTGGTGGTATTTTTGAGATAGTAGTCGTACGTAAATTGGAAACGGTCATTGAGGAAGCCTAAGTCAAATCCTAAATCTATCTGACGGGTAGTTTCCCAACCAAGATTTGAGTTAGCAAGTGAAGATACCACAGCACCAGCCGCTACGTTGTTTCCAAATGCTACGTTTACTGTATTGTTAATAAGGGCATATTGGGTATAGTTACCGATGTTATTGTTTCCAGTTATCCCTACACTCGCTCTCAATTTAGCAAAAGAAATAACACCGTACTGTTTCATAAAATCCTCGTCAGACAGCACCCAGCCTGCTGATAATGAAGGGAATGTACCCCAACGATTGTTTGAACCAAAACGAGAAGAGCCATCACGACGAATAGAAGCCGTAAAGAGATATTTGCCTTTGTAGTTGTAAGTCAAACGTGAAAGCAACGAAGTAAGTCTCCATTCTTGTACGTTGCTGTTGGTACCACCACGGTTGATATTGATAGCTCCTTGAATAGTTGGAAGGCGGTCATCAGCATACGTATCTGCTTGAATACGGCTTGTTTCTCTTCTATAACTTTGGTTGGTATAACCCGCCAAAAGCTCAAAGTTGTGATTGTTGAACGATTTAGAATAAGTAGCCAAGTTTTCATTCAACCACCCAAGGTCGTCGGTATATTCACGAATTGTATTGGCCGTAACAGGAATAGCCGTATTGATGGCGTTGGTAGCAGTCGATGGATTGAAGAAGAAGAATTTTTGATTGAGCAATTCTACGTTCATCGACGATTTGAACGTCAAACCTTTGATAGGGCTATAAGCTACAAAAGCATTTGAGAGCAAATTCACTTGACGAGTTTCGTTGACGAGCTCGTAAGCCGCTCTTACCCAGTTAGGATAAGCGAAGATATTACCAGTACTTGAAGGAAAACGGTTGAAAAGTGTCAACTCACCTTTTTCGTCACGGATAGGCATCACCGGCCAAGTGTGGATAGCATTAAACAAGATACCTGTACCACGGTCTCCGTCGGTACGCGGGGTATTGTCAAACACGTAGTTAGGTGCAATGTTTACGCCTAGGGTCACTTTGTCTGATACTTTGTATTCAGAGTTTAAGCGAAGTGAGTAGCGTTGGTATTTGGTATTGAGTACTACCCCTTGTTGATTGAATACCCCTGCAACTACCGAAGTATTTACGCGGTCTTTATTGGACGTCACCGTCAAGTTGTAGCTTTGTACGGGAGCACGACGCAGAAGAGCATCATACCAGTCGTTGTTTTTGCCTTCATATTGAGAAGGGTTTTGAAATTCTACGGGTACAGGACTTCCTTGGTCTTCATAGTATTCTTTTTTAAACTGCGCAAATTCTACAGCATCCATCATTTCAAAACGACCTTTTTTAGGCACTACCTGTGTTCCAGTAAAAACATTTAAACTTACGTTGGTCTGGCCCGACTTCCCTCTTTTGGTAGTGATAAGCACTACACCATTGGCAGCTCTCGAACCATACAATGAAGTAGAAGCTGCATCTTTCAAAATAGAGATATCTTCGATTTCGTCAGGGTTGATAGCGCCGATATTACCCGTAATAGGGAAACCATCGATTACATACAGAGGGTCGCTACCCGCAGTTACCGAAAGCTGACCACGAATACGCACGTTCATCCCCTGTCCAGGACGGCCCGTGGTTTGGTTGATTTGTACCCCCGCTACTTGCCCTTGAAGTTTTTGGGCAATCTGTGAAACAGGAATATCTTTGATTTCTTTAGACGTAATAGTCTGAACAGCCCCCGTTACTTCTTTTTTCACTTGACTACCGTAGCCTACTACTACGATTTCGTTAAGGATTTTGTTATCAGTACTCAAAGTCACATTGAGGGTTGACTGATTTCCAACTTGCACCTCTTTGGCCGTGTATCCAATATAACTAAATACCAACGTGGCATTATTAGCTACATCTAGTTTGTAGTTCCCTTCTCCATCGGTAGTTGTACCTTTGGTAGTGCCTTTTACGGCTACGCTTACCCCGGCCAGAGCCTCACCATCTTGACCAGTCACTTTTCCCTGAATAGCTTTTTGAGCAAAAGAAGTGGAGGAAAAAAACATCACCAGTGCCAGAATAAAGCTTGGCACCCAAAGCCCCCTTTTAAGTAGGATAGATCTTTGTTCCATTTGTTAATAATTTAAAGGTTAAAAGTAGATAGATAACAATCTCATAGACTTTCAAAAAAGTACCATAAATCCATAAGATTATACAAATATTTGAAACACTCTCAAAACAACTATCCTATGCCATCCTGTAAGAATGACATTCTACCCATAAATTGTACAAGACATTAACAAAGGCTATTGTGATAATAAAGTGTAAAACTAACACTTTAGGTACTGAGCGCATCCAACCGTGTTTTCACTAAACACATAAAGCACTGTTAGTAAGAAGATTAACTGAATTTCTTTGTTTAAAACGGTTGCCTCCTTTCACCAAAACTAGGTATAAGCAGTGGGTTTTTCCCATAAACAATTTACAAAAAGTAATTTCTTAGCTACGAGCATTTTTTGTAGATTTACTAAGAGATTACAAAAGAAACCCACCCAACCATTGAGCCATTGGAAAACCCCATAATGACTCATGTAAATAGTACTCTTTCTTTTTCAAATTCTGATTTTTCTACTTCAAAAATTCAGAGATATTTTCTTGAGTTACGAGCTGAAACGGAATAAGCACTTGTTTATCATAAGCTTCGCCCTTAGCTATTTTCACGGCCGTTTCTATGGCTTTGGCGCCTTGCTGCTGCGCATTTTGAAAAACGGTAGCATTGAGTGTTCCTTTCTTTACCGCCTGTAATGCATCAGGAATCGCATCAATACTCACCACAATCACTTTATCTTTTAAACCAGCATCGGTAAGTGCTTTGACGGCTCCCATACCCATTTCATCGTTTTGAGCAAATACCGCATTGATGTCCTTCCCATATGACTGTATCCAGTTTTCCATCAAAGCCATAGATTTAGCGCGATCCCATTCGGCTGTTTGGTGTGCTAGGAGTTTGAGATTAGGATATTGTTTCAAAATCTCACGAGCACCTTGCTCTCTTTTAATCTGAGCTGCTTGCCCCATATAGCCATGCATCATCAATACGTTTCCTTTTCCGCCGAGTTTTTCGGCTATGTATTTCATCGCAATACGCCCCGATTCTACATCATCTGACCCCACAAAAGCCGAAGGTGTGGCTGTAGTCTCAGAATTGACATTGATAATCGGGATTTTGGCCGCTAATGCCTTAGTTACAGCAGGTGAACTTGCTTCTACCTCACAAGGGTTCATCACAATCACATCTACTTTTTGAGCAATAAAACTCTCAACCTGCTCAATCTGCTTCAGGGCAGAGCGTTCGGCATCTACAGTGATAAGCTCTACGCCCAGCTCTTGGGCCTTTTTTTCCATTTCATCACTCACATTGACAATAAACTCATTTTGCATACTCAACATCGTCACTCCGATGGTGAGTTTATCGCCACTGCTTTTATCTTCACTTGAAGATTGATTACAGCCTCCCAACAACGCTACTAACAACAGCAAACTCAAACTTATACTTCTCATTTTGAATCAATTAATATTTTCTAAAATCGTTTTCTAAATCAGCTTATTAAGGCGTCTATTTTTGCGAGGATTGGTTCCAGCTATCTAGCACTACCGCTCCGATAATAATCGCCCCCATTACTACTTGTTGATAATAAGAGGTCACATTGAGCAAATCAAGGCCGTTGCTAATTACGCCTATCAGCAATGCCCCAATCAACGTACCCGTCATGGTGCCAGTGCCTCCCGAAGTGCTAGTACCACCAATGATAGCCGCCGCAATAGCGTCTAGCTCAAAGCCTACACCCGCATTGGGTTGACCAGTGGTGATGCGTGAAGTAAGCAAAATACCCGCTAAAGCCGCTAAACCGCCACAAAGGGTATAAACTGCCATTTTCACTTTATTTACCCTAATCCCTGAAGCTTTGGCGGCTTGCTCATTACCGCCTACCGCATAGATATACCTTCCCAAAATGGTTTTTTTTAAAATAATAGAGCATATCACAAAAGCTATTATCAAAATAATAATGGGTAAAGGAATACCCAAAATTTGACCTCCTCCAATAAAGTTGAATTCATCAGAAAGATTAGAGATAGGACGTCCTTTGCTCAAAATCAACGCCAATCCTCGTCCAATGGTCATCATTCCAAGCGTCACAATAAAAGGCGGCACTTTGCTCTTCGTAATAACGAGGCCATTGAGCGCCCCCATAGACACGCCGGCCAAAATTCCTACCAAAACCGGAATCACTACGGGATAAGTCTCAGGATGCGCCATTGAAGCAGCCACAACCCCCGTAACTGCCACCACCGAACCTAGCGACAAATCGATTCCACCCGTAATAATCACAAATGTCACTCCAAATGCGAGCAAAGCATTGATAGATACTTGTGTGATAATAATAGTCCAGTTGGAAACTGTTAGAAACTTGGGCGTTATAAAAGACAACAATAAACAGATAAGCACAAAAGCTACAAAAATGCCGTATTGTCCTAATCCTCTCGTATTTATTTTAAAGGTATTTTTCACCGTGTATTAAGTATTTATTCTCTCATTTTTAAAACTACATTATTCGGGCATGGCGTACCGCATGATGGTTTCTTGCGATGCTTCTTCTTTGGGCAAAAGGGCTGTTTGTTTGCCCTGCGACAATACCAGAATACGATCGCTCATTCCTAGGATTTCAGGCAATTCTGACGAAATCATTACCACCGCCATCCCACGAGTGGTAAGCTCACGGATTAATTTATAAATTTCAGATTTTGCTCCAATATCAATGCCCCGTGTAGGTTCGTCCAAAATCACCACTTCAGGCGATGCTTGAAGTACTTTCCCAATGACGACTTTTTGCTGATTGCCTCCGCTGAGGTACCTGACCTTTTGCTCCATACTCGACGCCTTGATTTTAAGCTCCGAAATGGTCCGAATTGCTATTTCTTCTTCGCTTTTTGATTGCAATAGCCCTCGCTTTGAATGTCGTCGCAAACTCGACAAGCTGATATTTTGCTTCACAGATAGCCCCGGAATAAAGCCTAATCCTTTGCGATCTTCACTTACGTAGCCTATGCCCACTTTGATAGCCTCTTGAGGAGATTTTATAGTTACTTTTTGGCCTTTAAGCCATATTTCTCCTCTATCAAATGCATCTAGACCAAAAATAGCCCGCGCGATTTCGGTACGCCCGGCTCCCATAAGTCCCGCCAAACCTAGCACTTCTCCCGCTCTTACTTCAAAGCTAATGTCCTCAAATTTCCCCTTACTACTAAGGTTTTTTACTTCTAACAGTACCTCCCCTTTAGAAGCTAGCGCGGGCGGAAACAAGCTTTCTATTTCGCGCCCTACCATCATAGCGATAAGGCTCTTGTTGTCTATATCTTTGGTGCTTTTGGTTCCGATATACTTGCCATCGCGTAGCACAGTGATGGTATCAGTGATTTCGTATATCTCGTTCATTTTGTGAGAAATATACAAAATAGCCACACCTTGCCCCTTGAGATCACGAATGATTTTGAAAAGTGCATCTACTTCTTTGTCCGAAATGGCCGACGTGGGTTCATCCATGATAATCACCTTGGCATTGTTAGAAATAGCTTTGGCGATTTCGACCATTTGCATTTCGGCTACACTGAGGTATTTCATTTTGGTACGCGGATTGAGCTTCATTCCCAATCGCGCCAGTAGTGTAGCAGCTTCTTGGTCATTAACATGGTCTTTGAGCCATAGGGCATTTTCTCTTCCCAAAAAAATATTTTGTGCCACGGTCAATTCTGGCACCATCAATATCTCCTGATGAATCATCGAAATACCTCTCTTCAATGCCTCATGAACACTGCTATGGCGCAACTCTTCTCCTTCAAAAAAAACCTGCCCTGCATCCGCTTGTAGCAGCCCTATCAAAATTTTCATGAAGGTAGATTTGCCAGCACCATTTTCACCCATAATGGCATGGACTTCGCCTCTACGTACGTTGAGATGAACCCCTTCGAGCGCTTTTATACCCGAAAACGACTTGGTAAGATTGAAAACTTGAAGAATATATTCAGGATTGAGGGTCATTTTAAGTTAGCCCTTTGGTGGCAAAATTACCCTCATAAGCACAAAAAGAGCATAAAATACTCATAGAGAGTCTTACCAAATAGTCAAACATACATCGTCTTTTCGTTGGTACCTATATACTAAAAGCGGGCTGTGAGATTCACAGCCCGCTCAAAAAGCTAAATTAAAGTAGGGTAAAATTAAATAACTTAAACTCTCACAGGTGGTTTTAGGAAAAGTTAGGACAATTTTCTCCGTATTTTATAGTTTTGGTATCAATTTTGAATTTCCTTGTGAGTCAATCTATTTTATTTTTTAATTACGATGCCAAAATGACTCAGACATTATAATCAAATGCACGTGGAAAACTCACATATTTTGTTACATTTGTCAACACAATATCTCATAAACCCAAGTCAAAATTAATAAATATATTAGGTTACTTTAAAATAGAAATTACACTAATTGACTAAACCTATTGATTTGTCAACAAACACCCACAAACTATCCTTTAAATTAGAGTACTTTTATGAAAATTAACACCCTTATTATTGACGATGCTCCATACTGGCAAAAAATAGTTGCAAAGTTTGTGGACATGAACCCACTACTTCATCTGATAGGTACTTGTGATTCGGCCATGCAAGCGTATGAACTCATCGCCGAACAAAAAATAGATCTTCTTATCTGTGACATCGAAATGCCCGACCTATCAGGTTTGAATTTTGTAAAAAGTCTTCAAGCTCCCCCTTTGGTTATCTTCGTAACAGCCCATCGCGACTATGCTCTGGATTGCTATGAAGTATCGCCCGTTGATTTTTTGCTCAAGCCGCTAGAATATGATCGGTTTTTGAAAGCCATTGAGAAGGTACGCCTCCGTATGGACAATGCCATCGAACTAGCCTCTATTGAGCCGTACTTTTTTGTAAGAGAAAACCTCAATTATATACAGATTCGCTATAGAGATGTGCTTTACATGAAAGCTCAAGAAAATTTTGTGCAAATCGTGACAAAAAATGAAGTATATCTACCGATTTTGACAATCAGCAGTCTGGCCGAAAAGCTCAAGCACGACGTATTTTTAAGAGTACACCGCTCGTATCTTGTACATAGGGATGCCATAGCTCGTATTGGCAAAAACGACATACAATTGGTAAATGGCGAACAGATTCCGATTGGGGACTTGTACCGCAACAAAATCAATCAGAAGCACATACAGATGCATACTATTTCGCGTAATAATTAATGCATCTCAAATTGCGAGTTTTGTCGTACCTCAAAAATGAGCCTATCTCTCCCCCCTCAACTTAGGCAGTAAATCTTACTGACTCACTCAGAATGTTATTTTGCAAAACTACATTTTAGTTTTTTATTTACTCCTCGCCCATATAACAACATCAACAAGTCCTGACAATCAAGATTTCTCGTCTAATGAAAGGCGTGGTAGCGTAAGACTATTGATCATCTCCCACAAAAAAAGCGCGAACTATTGTCCGCGCTTCAAGAAGTTTTCGATGAGTTGTGCCAAGTTTTCAAAACTTGGCACAACTCACGAATATGTGAATCTTCAGTGAATTTTAACCAATATGGCCTTCCACGCCCGTATCTTTCCAACTACGAGAGTTGGCAGAGGCGATCACCGCTTCACATACTTTTTGAGTTTGTAAAGCATCTCTGAAAGTGGGGCCGCAAGGCTCTCCTGTCTCGAGGCTTTTCAAGAAGTCGGCTACTTGGTGAATAAAGCTATGCTCATATCCGATACCACAGCCCGGAATCCACCAACGATTCATGTAAGGTTGGTCGCCGTCAGTGACGTGGATAGAACGCCATCCACGTACGATAGACTGATCGCTGTGGTCGAAGTATTCTAGGCGGTTGAGGTCATGCAAGTCCCAGCGAATAGACGCATGTTCACCGTTGATTTCGAATGTATAAAGTGCCTTGTGTCCACGGGCGTAGCGCGTAGATTCAAACAAACCCAAAGAACCATTTTCGAAATGACAATGGAAAATACACGCATCATCAATACCAACGGGGGTCATTTTGCCCGTTACTTGGTGCATACGCTGCTTTACAAAGGTCTCTGTCATGGCCGACACATCAGTGATAGCGCCGTTGAGCCACATGGCTGTATCAATACAGTGCGCGAGCAAATCGCCCGTTACGCCTGAGCCTGCCGAATCCACATCCATCCGCCAAAGACCCGTGCCGCCTTGTGGAAGGTCAGCGTTGATAGTCCAGTCTTGGAGGAAGTTGGCACGGTAATGAAAAATTTTACCCAATTTACCCGAATCTACGATTTGTTTGGCTAAAGTTACCGCCGGAATCCGACGATAATTGTACCATACTGTAGTCGCTATGCCAGCTTTTTCGGCGGCTTCTACCATGGCCTCACCTTCGGCTAAAGTACGAGAAAGGGGTTTCTCGCACAAAATCATTTTGCCGGCTGCGGCTGCGGCAAGGGCGATTTCGGCGTGAGAATCGTTAGGAGTACAGATGTCCACGGCATCGATGTCGTCGCGAGCCACCAAAGCTTTCCAGTCGGTCTCATATGACTCAAAGCCCCACTGCTCAGCAAAAGCCTGCACTTTCTCAGGGTTGCGTGAGCATACCGCTTTCAATACAGGTTGATATTCTAACTCAGGGAAAAAATTAGCGATACGGTTGTATCCATTGGCGTGGGTGCGACCCATTAAGCCTGTTCCCACCAATCCGATTCTTATATGTTTTTTTTGTGCCATTTTGTTAATGAGTTTAGTTGTTTTCAAACCTTCTCTTAAAGCGTTTTTTAAGAGAAAGTTTCCTAATAAAATTAGGCTTCGTACCAGCCGTGTACCTGACGTACTTTAATCATAGCAGCTAGGATGTCGTTCCAAGTTTTTTGTTCGGTCATGACGGCATTTGGAAACATACAGCCATCCCAACAAATATGACGGAAGGCTTTGGTAAGTTCGCCACTTTCGTCGCGTAGCCAAAGGCCAGCATCATGCGTAATGTCAAGTTTACCATTAGGGTCAGTAGCAAGACAGTGGCGGCCTGTTTTGTCGTGCGAACCTGAACCAAACACAGTACCGTCGTTTTGGGCTACGTGAAAATCAATTGTCCAAGGGCGAAGGGCTGCCGTCAGTTTTTTCAAGCCTTCAAGGAAGGTCTCGCGATCACCCCACTGAAAATCTTCGGGCAATACGCGGTGCTCAGGAGCATTGTAGCCCAACAAATAAAGGGTCGTATGCGACATATCCGCTTGGAAGCCAACGTTTTTACGATCCACAGCTTCGAGGGTTTCAATCATGTATTTCCATGAATGCATACCGCCCCAGCAAATTTCGCCTTCTGCCGCAAGACGCTCGCCAAAGTCGGCAGCTACGTCGGCAGCTTCGCGGAAGGTTTGAGCGATCAATTTGGTATTGCCCGCAGGATCCACTGCCCAATCGTGCGGGCTACTAGCAGAGTCGATACGTACAATACCATTAGGGCGAATGCCCATTTCACGGAGTTTTTGACCGATTTGGCAAGATTTACGAACCATTTCTACAAATTCAGCTCGTTGTTCTTTGGTACCCATAGCAGGTCCACCCCAAATAGGCGCAACTAAGCTACCAATTTGAAGGCCATGATTGGCTACTTTATCAGCGAGACGTTTGATACCGTCATCTGATGTATCTAGGTCGTAGTGAGGATCAAAAAGTCCTAAATCCACTCCATCGAATTTAACACCATCTACCTCAGCAGCGGCAGTCATTTCGAGCATGGTGTCAAGTGCAATAGCTGGCTCTGAATCAGGGCCTTTCCCCACAATCCCAGGCCATGTGGCGTTGTGGAGTTTAGGATAATTATTCTCTGGCATAGTTTGAAAAGGTTTATTTATTTTGATTTATGTTGTTGGTTTATGATGATTTACCGATATATAGCCCCTACGGGGCATGGTTGAATTCTTCATTGTGCTATTATTTCTACCGATATGTAGCCCCTACGGGGCATTTTTGATTTCTTCCTTATTCTATTATTTTTACCGATATGTAGCCCCTATGGGGCATTTTTGACTTTTATTCTTATCCTTTCTACCGATATGTAGCCCCTATGGGGCATGATTAAATTCTTCATTTACTCCGTTAGGAGTTGTATGTCGGTAGCAAACAAATCAACCCAAATACCCATATGCACCGTAGGTGCTAACTTTACTCTATTTCTTTGAAAATATATTTTTCATCAAATTCTATTTCAAAAAGCCTTAAAAACGCCATATATTCTTCCCTAAATGTCTTTTTCTTATGATGTTCTTCCTGATTTTCGATGTATTTTATAATAGTTGGTAATTGCGACTGTCCGTATGAAAATGCACCATATCCCTCTTGCCAAGCAAATTTTTGACTCGTTAGTTTATTTTCATTTATCCACAATGATGTCATTTGTTTTATATCACGCACTAGATCAGAAAGAGTTTGTGTAGTACGAAATCCAATCAGTATGTGAACATGATCTGGCATTCCATTTATAATCAATAATTTATGTCCATTGTTTTGAATAATGCCTGTGGCATATTTATATAAATCATTTTTCCATTTTTGTTGAATGATGGCTTGACGATATTTGACGGCAAATACCAGATGTACATGTATTTGAGTAAAAGTATTTGCCATGTTTACCAATATATAGCCCCTACGGGGCATCGTTGTTTTCCTATCGTTTGTTTTTACCGATATGTAACCCCTACGGGGTATTATTGATTTTGTTATTATCGTTTCTACCGATATGTAGCCCCTACGGGGCATGGTTGAATTCTTCCTTATCTATTATTTCTACCGATGTACAACCCCTATGGGGTATTGTTGATTCTTCTTTACTGTTTATGTAAGCCCTACGGGGCACCTTATCAGATTCCCCGTAGGCACTTGTACTTTATTTAACTACTACTAAATCAGGGTTATTAGGCCCAAAATGCTTCAACATTACAATGGGGTCGGTTGAAGAATAGTTGGTAATAGTTACGCCTTCTTTGGCCGCTTTTTCAGTTACAAAAAACTCATCGTTGGTAAGTTGTCCGTAGCGAATCAAAGCAGGGGTTTCAATATTCCATTCTCCCATTTTACCATGACCTTGCATCATAATCAAACCATACGCTGCACTATCTTTGATAGTAACTGTTTGACCTGGATATACGGTCAATTCTTTAGCACTAAACGCTTCCGAACGGTAACAAACCCATACTTCGTTGTATCCTTCTGTTTCTACATCAGGATTTACTGGAATAGGGCGCATAAAACGCGTTTCGAGAAGATTAGGGTTGGTATTGAGATCCCAGTCGATTACTTCCATCAATTGGTCATAGTCACCAATACGCTCAGGAGGGGTACCATTCCAAAGTAATTCTTCAGGAATGACGGCCTCATTTACGAGCGATTGATACATCGCAAATACATCTGATGCTTTTTGAGGCTCATAAGTACAAAGGCTACCTGGCGCGTGCAACATTCCCGGGGGCACATCCCAGCCTGTACCCGGAATCAACGGGAAGGCTTGCGAATACATGGTGATTTTGTTGTCGCCTTTGGTGAAGTTCATCAAGCACTCTTTGATTTGCTCTTTGGTAGTACCAGGAGCGATTCCGAAAAATGTATAGGGAAAATCGCCGCCGTGGTTGTTGAGCTGTGGTGGATAATAATAGGCCTCAGGCTTACCTAATTGACCGATTTTAGCAGCTTCTTCGTCATTGTGGTGGATATGGTGAGGAAGCGGCCCCATGTTATCAAAAAACTTAGAATACATCGGCCAGCTTTGGTATTCGTCCCAAAGACGGTCGCCGATAACTTCACCTTTTAGCTCATCAATCACATCTTTTAAGAGAATTTGCTCGGTTTGTCCTCCCTCTTCATATACTACTTTACTAAGTCCTTCATGCTCGCCAGTGAGTGGGCCATTTTTGGCAGGAGTAGTTGACGACAACCAACGCTCATCGATACCGCCACGTACGCCACCCAATACATAATAATCGTCAGGGTGAAGCTTGATGCGGCGCCCTGGTACACAAAAAGAGCGAGGTACCCACGTAGGAGCTAAGCGTAAAATTCCTTTGCCTTGTTCAAGAGCTTTTGCTGCTAAACTTAAATTTGCCATTGTATTGTTATAATAAGTGCTTTTGCACGATTGAATTGATATGTGTTTATTTTTAGAAAGATTCTTTTTGGGGATTTAGGCTTCGCGGCCCCGCACATCTATGGTTAAGTCATAGGTACGGCGCTCACCAGGGGCAAGATAGATGAGCGTGTTTTGTGCTCGAGCACTTGCTTGTCCAATAGGCGGATGAGTGCCTGGCTCTAGCCCTGTGACATATTCATTTCTGCCCCAATGTTGCCAATTGGTAAGATGAGGCAATTGATCCTTTTGGAAATAGAGCTTTAGAGTAAGTCCCAAGTTAGGATTATGTAAACCACACATGCAGCGTCCTGTGTCATCGGCAGTAGGGTCGATAAACGCTACCTCTTCTCCTGAACCAAGGTGGTCGTCGGGCGGTGGCGGACAAGTTTTAAAATCATTTCCTTCTTTGAATATTTTGGCTTTTTCGGGGCCAAAACGGGGTTGCCAATCTCCTTCCCATAGGATTTGAGTACCTTCATCGGCCAAGGGCCAACCAAAATTGAAATGATACAACAACATCAAAGGTGCGGGAGTATTTCCTCGATTCAGTACTTCGTCGTGGATACGCAATACGGGTTCACCAAGGGTACTAGAAATAGTACGACGTAGCTCCAAATTAGGGCCGAAGATTTTTGTTTCACGCATTATGCCTGTGATACTCATCTCCATTTTGCCAGCCAAAGGATCGGGCTGAACGATAGATTCTATTTCGGCAGCGATATTACTGATTTGTCCGTGAAGGCCCCGCTCGCCGTATTCGTCTGATTCAGGGCCTCCTACGTGTGAGAGACCGCAAGTAGTCAGAAGGCCACCCGTGAAAGTTCTTAACCAATCGATGCCTTTGTCAGAAAAGGGCTGTGGCGACATCACACCTGCATGGCTTATCCATGCTAAACCGTGTTGATTATAAAAAGCATCAGCAATATCCATAGCACGGTCTATGACGACTTTGTACCTTAAACCTGCTCCTGTATTGAACCAAGCCACACGAGTACCTCGTCCTGCGCCATTGTCAATCACCGACGTCTCGATACCTCCCCATTGTGCTACATTTGAAAGTTTATTGGTCCAAGATGGTTTTGATGCTTCGGTGCTTTTGTTCATCGGCTATGTCTAAAAATTAAGGTTAAATAGGATTTTGAATGCCAATTCGCTGGACAATACTCTTAAATTTTTACAATAAGTTGATTTATAAAAATTATTAAAAGTTGAATATAATTACAGTGTTAGCTAAGTTTCTTTAAATTTTACCCGCCGATTGGCGCAGATCGAAG
>VFQN01005354.1_pt1 | contig 15793 bp, 17 predicted proteins | sample 3512371 | NCBI WGS metagenome assembly VFQN01 (sample SAMN10412370, study PRJNA504923) | tailings metagenome | isolation source: Replicate 2 from Balatoc abandoned mine | place: Philippines: Itogon, Benguet | collected 2017-08-28
CGTCAGGGCATGTGTATTAGCGGGCAGTACATGCGGGGTGCAGCAGCAGCCCTCTGCGTCAGGGCATGTGTGTTAGCGGGCAGTACAGGCGGGGTGCAGCAGCAGCCCTCTCCGTCAGGGCATGTGTATTAGCGGGCAGTACAGGCGGGGTGCAGCAGCAGCCCTCTGAGTCAGGGCATGTGTACGGTATTTGCGGGCAGTGCAGGAAACCTTGGTAACGCTCGCTACTGAAGCACGTGCCGCGTAACAGGCGTGGGTAACAGGGCTGGTCCCAGCAGGTCCCAGAGAGCAGGGGCACGGGGTTTCCCACCCCTCTCACGGTACGGACGGAGGCACATGCGTTACATGCCTTGCAAGAGCTCATGGAGCATGTGTGCCATCCGTCAAGAGCAGTGTGCCCTACAGGTGTGGTGCAAAGCATCTTGGCGTCCCGTACCTGACGTTGCTTCTTGCATCTATGGGCGGGGTGCTTTGGGGCGCTGGCCTGGTCTCGTAGGACAGGTGCTGAAGGGCGGGGCTGCGAGTTGCAGCAGGTGGCATGTGTATTAAGGGTGTGGGTTGGCAGCAGCGGTGGACATGGGTTTGGGATCAGCGGCTGGACGGCGGGGCTGCGGTGGCACGAGGTGGCAGCAGGCGGCATCAGATGTTTTCGACATGCCAACTCAACTGCACAGCACCTATTGCGTCATAACATCTAAATGGTCTAGTTATCAAGTTATCTTTGATACGCTCACCTGACATCGCCCTGGGACATTTGCTTCAAAGAATTTGCGACGGCGATAAGAATTGGGCCGACAATGAAGCGCGAGCTGTAGGCAGGGCACTGCAGTATACTTCAACATACAGACGCGCAAGTTCCGTGTAGTTTGGTGTAGTTTGGTGTACGGGCAGCAAGCATTGGTTGTCCACGTCATGCCTAGGGGAGACCACCACAGCACCCGGGTCCTGCAAGCACACGTGCTCACCAAAAAAGGGGTACCTTAGGGCCCGACGGGGCGTAAGGGGGCTGCTATGAGAAGCAGCGTACCGCGCTGGAGAAGATGCTTCACATCACATGACGAGGGGGCCGCCCCTGCTGTACGGCAGCCCGTCGGTTGATTATCCACGCGCAACCGACAGCCGGATGCTGTACGGCAGCCTCATCGCCGCTCACCAGTCACACGTGTGCCGCCCGCAGCAGACACTTTCCCAGATTCCCACGCTTGCTTGGAGCCGTGCGCCCTCAGCTCTACGGTACGCTGTCCCCTAACTGGCACCCCTCAAGCCCTGCCGCGGCAGCAGGGCCCCATGCACAGGTGCGTGTATGTATGGATTGGTGTGGTGTGCCGTCCAAGGCCTGTCCATCCCTTCCCTCGACTACCAGGCGATGACCGTGGCAACACGCCTGTGCGCTGCATGTGTGTTCAGCAGCAGTTGAAACGTAAAGCCGTTGTGATGGTACCGTAGGAGCACGTAGGTAGACTGGTACACGGGCCCCTCCTCGCACGCCCTAAGCGCCCTTTTCCCCCAGGGAACTACGGGTTGGGTGACCCTGGGGTGACCCATTATGAGACACCCCCTACTCTGGGACAACAAATCCAAACAAAAGCACCGTTGAGTTATATACGGTAATCCCATATTAAGGATATAGGTAGGGTTTTCTTCCTTCCATTCTCACCCACGGACTGCTTGCCCCCCACGCACTGCTTTTTCCCTGCTGCTGCACCCCGTGTGTATTAACCCACGTGTATCATCAGCACGTGCACGCAACCCATCGCACCACTGACATGGCCGGACTGCTCGCCTTCCACGCGCTTTATCATGGCGCGCGTGCACCCTACCCAAGCAAAGCGAAAGCCTTGCACAGCCTTGCAGCCAGCCGAGACCCCTGCCCGCAGCCCTCACAGGGTCCCTCGCCTCTTCAATCCAATCAAATTCAATCCAAGTTCCGTTGTACGCCACCCCCAGGCTCCATCTGGGGCTGGTCAAGCCCTGCCGTGCGCAGCGCGGGCTGCAGTGCCCAACACTAGTGTCAAACAGTGCGTGTCCCGATTTTCCATGGGGGCATTCGGATGACAAAACCAAACAGGTGCCTCTGGCCCTCTGCAGGACCCAACGTTTGGATGGGGGTCAAGAACTTTGGGGTCCCTTCTTCAGTCAACAGCTAGCTGCGCATGTAAGATTGTAAGCCCCCAGCTCTGACAGCTAGCTGTCCGAACAATTGAATGGGTGGGGGCTGTGCGAGGTTACCCCGTGTCTCCTATCCATATTCTGCACGTCGGTTGGTGGTGAAGCAGTTTGGCAGCTTTACAATAAATACGTCAGGACGCCCCAACAAAGCGGTTGTCTTGCAAACACACCAGGGGAGCTTCCCCTTCGGCTGCTCCGTGCAGACCAAGGAGACCTACCCCTGGTCCAGGCATGACGGCAGAGTATCCCGCCTGGGCTGCGCACAAGGTCAATGCAAAAAAAAACGCGATTCAATTTAGAAACCTAGATCAATGGAGTTCATCAATGGACAAATCTGCAAGGCTTCGGGCGCGTGCCCGTCTGCCTACTGCCCCCGGTAACAAGCCACCACTCCTGCTCACTCCTGCTCATGCCCGGCTCTCGTAATACACGCCGTGTACCTCATCCCACCCCCAAGTCTTCACACGCTGCGGACCCAACCAACGCGGCACCTACGGTATACCAGCCTACACACACGTACGCATGAGCATGCATGCATGTACGCGTAACGCATGTGCGCCAGTGCACTGGCCCTTGCCTGGCCCTGCCCACCACACCATGTTTGGCAGGGGAGCAGCAGCCCACCACCATAACCGCTGGTGTTCACGGCCATCTGGTGTGCACCACCAAATGCCACCAAAGCGCTGCGCTACATGCTGCATGTGTCACATCCCCGCCCCTGCCCTCACCCCGTTGTCCCGACCCCCATCAGCCAAGACAGTGTTGCCAAACTGTCATACGTGTGCCGTACGTATGCCGTACCGAACAACGATCACGCATGCAACACGTAATCATGTGCGACAAGTCCGCCGGCCCTTACCCTGCCTACTGCTCCAATCAGCAGCAAGCCACGTGTTAAGCCACCGCCCGGAAGTGCGGCCCCTGCGTTCGCGCTCACTCGTACCGTGGTAAGTTAGGTACTCCAACCACCCAAACTACCACTACCGCACCACGGCCCTCCCCCGCCCCAAATTGGAAAAACGGAGCTGCATGTACTTCACACCTCAGCCAGCCAACTGCCAACTGCCGCCAATCAAGGAGCTGTCGTCCAGGCCCAGCAGGACGATTGATCGACTGATTGATTTATCAATCAATTGTTTGTTGATTGATAATCAACGTTAAGCCGTCAGCTTGACCCATTGGCCAACGCTGTACGTGTCGTCCTGGCCCAGCAGGAAAAACAGGTAGTCTCCGGCGGGGGCCAGGGAGGGCATGTTGGCCGGGGGTGCGCGGAAGGTGACTTGCTTGGCCTTGACGCTGACCACCTGTGGGCGTGTGTATTAAGGGGCAGTGGTGCTGTGTATAAGTCGCCGGTGGGGGCAGAGAGAGGGCATGTTGGCTGGTGGGGCGCGGAAGGTGACTTGCTTGGCCTTGACGCTGACCACCTGAGGGTGTGTGGTGTGTGTATTAGGGGGCAGGTGCGGGTGTGTGTTAGGGAGGAGCTGCAGAGAGGGCTGTGCATTGGGTAAGGGAGGAGGGGCAGGGAGCGCCCGGAAGGTGATTGACTTGTCTGTTTAAACGGTGACCCATCAAGGGGAAAACAGGGCGTCGGTGGGGCTGTGCTTGACATTGCATACAAAGGTCTGGGTGTGTGGTCGGGTTTGTTCTGGTTACCTGATAGTGGTGAAGCAAGGAGGGGTGGGACGGGTTACAGGTGCCTCGGTAGGGCTCTTGGAATATTGTGGGACCCGCACCACCACATGCAACCACCCCCGAACTGTGCACGCATACACCCACGCATCCTTACCTCTAGCATGATAATCCGCTGGTTAAGGTTGATCGAGTGCGTGTCGGCGCAGGGGGCGGCAAGGGAGGCGCCGGTGATGCCGTTGCGAGCAGCGTACTTGTACTTGACGGTGAAGGTCCTGTGGGATAAAACAAAGTGGAGTAATAATAATGAAAAGTCGCAGCCCGCAACATCATCCGAAGGGCGGGATGGCTCCCTGAACGGCTTGCAGTTGGAACATTTGCCCCATCAAAACAATGCAGCCTGTGTGTTAAAGCGCAGCACGCGCACACGTGCACACTCCCGCCTCCTGCCCTAACCTGATCAACTAACTACCGGTAACCTTGTCTGTGTACGGCTTTCAAATCCCGGTCCCCGCAACAGCATCTCTGCGCATGTACACTCACGCCCCGCAAACACAACCAAACTAGCGAACAAGCACCGCAGTCGCAGTGACGGTAGAGTGCAAACATGCATTATTCAACTTACGATCCGCGCTTGATTGGGCGGATGGCAGCGGTGATCACCGGGCGGACCACGCCCGGCGCAATGAACGGAGGAACCAGCAGCTCCACCCGGTGCTCAAAAGGCGCGTCCTCAGGGGGGTCCACCGAGCCCCAGCGCTGTGGATTAGGCGTGGTAAGGGGCATGTGTATTAACGGTGTGAGTTAGCAGCAGGAAGGAGGTGATGGGGAAGAGGACCAGCAGCTCCACCCGGTGCTCGAAGGGGGCGTCCTCAGGGAGGTCCACCTAGCCCCAGCGCTGTGGGTTAGGTCGCAAGGGGCAGGTGTATTAACGGCGTGGTTTAGCAGCAGCAGTGAAGGGTGGGGCACCAGCAACTCAACGCGGTGTTACACACATGACCGTGTGTATTAAACCATGTGTATTAACACCATGCCCGCAACCCACCGCGCCGCTGACGTAGCCACTGCACGCCTCGCACCCAGCCACCACACCCCCTTCCCCCTGTGTATTACCCCACGTGTATTAGCCCATGTGTGTTAACAGTTAACCCACCGCTCCGCTGACGTAGCCACTGCACGCCTCGCACCCAGCCACCACACCCCCTTCCCCCTGTGTATTACCCCACGTGTACTAGCCCATGTGTGTTAACAGTCAACCCACCGCGCCGCTAACCTAGCCGCTGCACGTCTCGCAGCTGGCCGTCACACCCCCTTCCCCCTGTGTATTACCCCACGTGTACTAGCCCATGTGTATTAGCAGTTAACCCACCGCTCCGCTGACGTAGCCGCTGCAGGTCTCGCAGCCAGCCACCACGATCTCGCCCGTGCGGTGCAGGCACGCTGTCGAGTGGTACAGCCGCATGACGTTGGTGGTTGCGAACTCGGTGTAGCGGCGACCGGCGGGGGCGTAGGGGTCGTAGATGAGGGCCTTGAGGTTGGGCGTGCCGGCGTAGTTGTAGCCGTTCTCGGGGTTGACCAGCGCCGCAAAGCCTGTCTGCGTGTGGGGAAAGCAAAGCGGCAATGCATAATTAAGATGGCGCAAAGCTAATGGTGCTTGGCGAGGGGATGGGCTTGCCGGCGTAGTTGTAGCCGTTCTCGGGGTTGACCAGCGCCGCAAAGCCCGTCTGCATTCCGAGGGCAAGAAGGGGAGGAGGGTGGAGGTTAGATAGCATGGGCGGGGCCGTGGGGGTGGCATGGTGGTAGGCGTGTTGCCATGTTTGTGCTGCTTAGGGGTGCTTGCGTAGTTGTAGCCGTTCTCGGGGTTGACCAGCGCGGCAAAGCCCGTCTGCGTGAGGAGAAAGCCAAGAGAAGGGGAGGGGCGGGTTGCGTGCGATGCCGCGTTAATCGCGTTTCGTGGGCAGCACGTGCTAGGTGTTAGGTGTGCTGATTGTTGGTGTTGGGTTGGTGTTGTTGGGAGTTGGGCGTGCAGGTGTAGTTGGAGCCGGTCTCGGGGTTAACCAGCGCGGCAAAGCCCGTCTGCTCGTGGGTTAACACAAAAGGGAGGGGGAGGGGGACGGGTTGCGTGCAACGCCGCGTTGCCGCGTTTCGTGGGCAGCACGTGCTAGGTGTTAGGTGTGCTGTTGATGGTGTTGGGTTGGTGTTGTTTGAAGTTGGGCGTGCAGGTGTAGTTGTAGCCGTTTTCAGGGTTGACCAGCGCGGCAAAACCCGTCTGCGTCCCGGGAGCGGAAAGGGCAGCGAAACCGTTTGAAGGCATCGGTTGAGACGGGGGAACGACGCCCAGGCGCAGGCGCTGAGCTGTTGTGTATGGCATATGCCTGGGCACGGTAGGGTCGTATGTGTGCCCTATACCAAAAGGCCCACACCACCTCGCATGTTCCGCTGGTTGGCTCTGGATTATTTCCCGTCCACATTCCAACGTCCCCAATGAAACTCACCCCAGCGCCGCCGTTGAGAACAATCTTGCCGTTTGGCAGCAGCGTGGACATGGCCATGAGCAGGGGGATGCCAATGTCCTCGTTTTGGAACCTGCAAAAACAAAAACCCAATGACGTTGTGAGCCAAAGCTAAGTGCTTCGTAAAGTGGCGGCCAAGTGACGATGATACGGTGGAGAAGGCATCCTGGCGGGTATGGGCACGCCTAGGACACAGAGAGTGCCGCCTCTTTCCAAGCCGTTTTCGTTGCAATGCCGCCAACCGCCAACCGCCTGTCTCGTCCGTCGTACAAGCCGCCGCAATGCCAGTGTCCCTCGTGCTGCTGGTGCGGGTACACACATGCACCGAGAGCGCATCCCCGAAGCTAGTTTCTGCATTCACAGGTGGGCCGTGCAGTCGCCAACCGCACATTTGCCAACCACCAACCGCCAACCGCCCAACGCTCACCCGCCAAAGCAGTAGCCCGACGGTCCGTTGCAGGGCGTGAAGTCCAGTCGCATGGACATGTCGGATGCAACGCCGAAGTCCTGTAAAGTGGTGGTGGGATAGCAGCAGAGGAACGGTCGCACACATGCAGCTTATACACGTGCACCAAAAAGTCCAGCCGCATGGACATGTCGGAAGCAACGCCAAAGTCCTGTAAGTAAAAGGACGGCAGCGGAGGGATGGCATTGTGTGAAACCTAGTTGCACTGTCATTTCATCGAGCAGCGTGCCAGGCATGCCCCATTGAGGGGCTAGTTGCGAAATGCAACGCCAAAGCAACGCATGCGGCGTGAGCAACACCCAGCGTGGACTGAGTATTGGCAGCACACTGACGAATGTACGAATGAAGATGCACTCACAACCCCGGGCCAAAGCGCAAACCCCCACGCCGCCGGCTAACACACGTGCACCGCAGCAGCACCCACCAGCGCCTCCACCTCCGAAGATGCCCATGCCGCCCGCGCAGCTGCCCAACTTTCTACCCCATACACCCACACACACAGCTAGTACACGTGCACCAGCTTGGCACCCACCAGCGCGCCGCCGCCGAAGATGACCATGCCGCCCCCCGCAGCGTGCCCAACCCACCACCAGCTGCTACAACACACAAACCTTAACCCACATACTGCTAATACACATGCATCCGCGAGGCACCCACCAGAGCGCCGTTGCCGAAGATGGCCATGCCGGCCTTGCAGTGTGTCAACACCACCAACAGCTGCTACCCCCTGCCCCGGGCCCCCCTTAACCCGCACATCCGGGCCCCCCTTAACCCGCACATACTGCTAATACACATGCATCCGCGGGGCACCCACCAGCGCGCCGCCGCCGAAGATGACCATGCCACCCGCGTAGTTGTCCTGCGGTCGGAATGCCAGAGGCAAAACGATGAAGAGCAGTGAATACCGGTACTAAAACTGTCCGATATCGACTGGCACAATCGCGAAGTCACTTTGCCGGTGCACACACGGCTAAGACACATGCACCACGCATGTGTACCGCCAGCGCGCCTGTCACCCTTACAAACCTGCGGCCTAAAGGCCAGCGGCGAGATGGTGGCCGTGTTGGGGTACATGGTGCCGAACGGGAAGCTGCTGGCAGCACAACACCCAGCTAACACACATGCACAGCACGGCTAATACACATGCCCCACCTGCGGCCGGAAGGCCAGCGGCGAGATGGTGGCGGTGTTGGGGTACATGGTGCCGTACGGGAAGTTGGTGGGCAGGGCGGGAAGGCGGCGCAGCTCCTGCCAGTTGCCGTCGTCATTGGCGGTGATGGAGCCACAGCGCGAGCCCCACCACACCACATTGCCTGCCGCAGGTGAAAGTAGATTGAAGTTCAATGTTTGCGAAACGCATACATTTATTGATAATTTTGTGCCATGCAACACTCCTGTCAGTTGCCGTCGTCATTGGCGGTGATGGAACCGCACCGGGAGCCCCACCACACCACGTTGCCTGTCCATAAGTGAAAGGAGTTAGATGATTCACGTCGTTAGCTGTATAGTTAATAACCTTAATGTGTCATGCATCACTCCTGCCAGTTGCCGCCGGCGTTGGAGGTGATGCAAGGGCGAAACCACAGCGCCCCGGGGCCCTCCCCCCTCTTCCAGATTTACACACTCGTGCCCCATCCATCAGGACTTCAGAAGGGTCCTTCCTTCTACCATACATAGCATGTGCCACTGACGCGTGGGGCTGGGCAGCATGACACGTGTGCAGGCACGCTCTCTGTACGGTACCCGGCACGTTTTGGGCACGGGCACGGCGGGTGAAGGGGGCGCAGTGGACGGTAGCACCTGCTGTGCGTGTGCGTTTCCCGACGCGTGCATGCCGGGTGTGCGTGTGCGTGTCGAACGACACGTGGCTCACCGTTGGGCAGCATGTGGATGAAAGGGAAGTAGTTGCGGCCCATGCAGGCGCGGAAGGCCTGCGGGGGAGAGTTGGCACGTGGCACGTGGCATACGCGTCGGTGCACAGGCACGTGGCACGCAGTAGTTGAGGCCCATGCAGGCGTGGATGCGCACAGTACTTCAGCAAAACGCCCTATTTCAATCCACTGGTGGCAGGGCCACGTGTTCCGCCCAGCCGGTCCAAGCTCCGGGCGGACACCAGCGCGCATGCCCATTTCCAATAACCGTGATGAGCAAAAACTTGCTGACAAAACCCAACATCATTCATCCTTGTTGTCAGCTTACCGGCGGCAGGGGTACGCGGTCCGTCCAGCCGTCGCCAGCGCCGGCGTTCCAGATCTCAGCGTACGGCGGAGTGGGCCCGGCGTCCGCCTCCTCGGTGCCGCCCACGATAATATACTGTTGGAAACATATTTGGGCACATAGCATAGTGTTGTGTTATTTATTATTTTAATTTTATTACCTAAGAAGTTTGGTGTGGGCGTCGGCCCGGCGTCCGCCTCCTCAGTGCCGCCCACAATAATATACTGTAGGGAGATCGAGTACACCAAGTTAATAAATTTGCCTTGCACTTTCTTTTCTACCGTACTTTTGGTACGGGCTTGGGCCAGGCGTCTGCCCCCTCGGTGCCGCCCACAGCCCCCATAGCCATAGCCAGCTTCAGCCGTTCACCGTACAGTCGAACCCAGCGGCAATGGCCAAATCCCTTCACCCATAAGCCCTTGCTTGTAACCCAGTCCCAGTACAACGCGTGCCGTGCTATTCTGCTTGTACCGCGCAGGAATCACTGTCAAATACCCGGGACTTCCAAGCAAGCAGGGCCCAGAATTACAGAGCGCGGACGACTCACCCGGTCATCGTCGATGCGGGCAGGCGTAGGGTACCATCTGAGGTTTTGAAGGGCAGGAGCATAGCGCGCAGGCAAGGGGGAAGCCTGGAGCGTTAGGGCTGGTTTGAGTAGGAGGGGAGCGAGGGCATGAGTCGTGGTGCTATGCTGTTATGAAATGCTTGCTGGCGTGATCGTGGTGCAAGACACACGGAGCAGCTGCCGTAAGCAAGGGACGTCACACAGGGCCTTGCGTGGCCTCGTTCAGCTCACTTCACTTGTTACACATGGCAGGTGTAACCTCCAATCCGAGCCGTCCCGCCGGGCCCAAGGGCCTTGCAATTCCACATGCACAGCCTTGCAATTGCACAACGGCGAGGCCCAGGAGGGTACGTCCGTTGCTGTGCCCCGCAGTGCTTGTAAGAGACAGCAGTGGCAACCTCGAGTGCAACAATCAAGTCTCAGATCCCTGGAACCCATGTTTGCGCAACGGCCTTGGCCGCCCGTATCACCAGACTCCCCTGTCCCCATCTGTGGATGCATAGCTTCGCCCGCACCACGAGCGCGTGTGCATTGTACCGGTTCTGCCAGGAGGACGGCACCGTACAAAGTGCAGTACGACTGTACGGACGGTACGGATCCCCACCTGGGGTAGATCATCTCGGCCACGCGCCGCACCACGGGCATCCCGCCGCCGCCGGGCTGTGGGAACGTGACCGCCTGCGGTACGTACCAGCCGACAAACAGCGGAGGTTTACAGCTTGACGCATTGCAGGGAATGGAGGACAAAGGGCGGGCCCCCACACACACCCACCGCCGCGCAGGGAGGCCGTACCGGTAACGGAAACGCAACCGACCCCTGCAGTACACAAAGTGTTTCCGTTGGCATGCACAGCGCACGGCAACGGCTTGTGCACCGCAGGGGTCGCCAAGGAGGGGACTGTCACCATGCGGAAAGCTTAAACGCTTACCCACGTTTACCCACATCGACACAGCGCATGGCTGCAGCAGCTTTTCCGTCGCGGTGGCCCTCCCTCCCTCCCCTGCCCCACACACGGCAAAGTGCCGCGGCCCGCTGCTGCACCCACGCTTCCTACCTTCATTGCCGCCTTCAACGGCCCTGTAAGCATGGCCATGTGACCATTCCCCCAGGTGCACATCGCTCGCTGTCCCCAGACCCCACAGCCCGGTCAACCCGTAACCCACACCACGCCCACGCCACTTCCCCCGTCCCCACGTTTCCGGTCCAGTCACTTTGCTGCTCCGCGGTTACCTCTGACGCCCAACCCAGTGCGCCACTACCATCGCTGCCCCACATGCACGACTGGCTTCCCGTCCTTTCCTCTTGCCGCCCTGCGGTTGCTCACATAACGCCGCCACACCCTGCCGCTCACCCCGTTCCCCCGTCCACGCCCTCCCCCCACCCGAACTCAAGCAGCCTAGTCCTACCATGGACGACACAGCTAGCACCCAGCAGAGACGCCCCTTGCCAGGAGCGTGGTTCCAAGGGACCTCCGAAACGCCGTCCGTGCCATGCTCCCCACAAGTCTCCCCTCTACATCAGTTCCCCACGCATCTGCCACCCAAACGCCCCACAACCGACCCCGAACCACGATGCAACCACTCCGCAGCCGCCACGCACCGCCCCACAACCGCCCCTCAGCGGGCCCATTGACCGTCCCGCAATGGCCCCTCAGTCGTTCCCAAACCACCCACCGCAATGCTGTGGCGCCCATCCTGCATGCCGTTGGTCTCACCGCATCACCCTAACCGCATCACCGTATCACCCAATTACCCCAAAAGGCATCCCCAAACCGCCGCCCAAACCCCCACTGCAATGCTGCATGCCTCGTGCGCCCACGCCCTGACCACCCAACCGCACCACAGCCACCCAACCACCCACCGCAATGCTGTGGCGCCCGTCCTGCATGCCGTTGGTCTCCCTCTCCCCGCCAATGATGATGACCCGCCCATCTCCCGTAACGGCCACGCCAGCGCAAAAGTGGTTGTCCTCCGACTGGAAGGACACAGCCTGGGGGTTAGGGGGAAAGGGGACAGCGAAGGTGATCAGCATTAGTTGGGGCGGTGGCGCCAGTACTTTCTCGCGTTCGCATAGATGCGCTGTGCTCTGCCAGCACAAAGTTGGTTGTCCTCGGAATGGAAGGACACAGCCTAGGGGTAGGGGTAGGGGGTGTGTGCAAGGGGGGTGAGTGCCCGTAGAGCAGAAAACCGGGAAAGCGCGCGGGGGGTGGTTACGTTTTTTGCCCGAGTGGCACCCGGGGGCCCTTAGGGGCCTGAGGGGCCCAGGGGCTGAGGGCGAGGGCGCCGGAAGGTAGCAGGGCCCGGCAAGAAAGCGAGACGCACCAGTTGCTTGGCAGCCGGCACAACAAGCTTCTCCTTTGGCTCAACATCATTCAGAAAGTATCAAACTGGCAACTGCTGCGTTCTGTCGCGATTCCGATAGTGCTCACAAGAGCTTTCGGTTATGTCCGTGGTGGCTACTTCTGATTCGTCAAGGTTCTTATGTTGTTTGTAACGCATACAATTATAAAAAAGAGCATGCAACTCACCCGCTGCGTCGCGAGGTCAATGGTGCCCACGAGGGTACGCCACCGGATCGCCTCACGGGAGGACAGCACGTAGCGGTCGGTGCCTGCAGGGGTGTGGGTTAACGGATGTGGGTCACAGGTGTGGGATAAAAGGCAGCAGGCGTGTGTGGGTTAGAGTGCAGGCTGGTGTGGGGGTGTGGCCAAGGACCTCCACCCGAGACCCCGCCCCGCCAGCCGCAAGCCGCTCACCCCGAACGTGGAACCCCGCCCCCCGCATGCACTACGCGCACACGCATATCGGTACACGACACGACGAAGTCCTACGCACCTGGCACACGCCGGCACCAAGATAACTGCAATGCTCTCCGCCAGGGACACCCATCCGCCCCCAGTCCGCTTGAAAAAGCACAGTGCGTGCTGTTACCATGTGCAACACACGGACGGAGGCACCAAAACCCACCTGGCACCGACGCCAGGATGACTGCAATGTTCTCCGTCTGTACTTGCTGCATACGGTACCCTTGGCCTAGGGCGCACGGGGCCAGGGTGCCTAGGAGGAGGAGCAGCAGCGCCAAGGCCGCAGCTGCCCCTGCCCGTGCCCCCGCCCTTGTCCATGCTGCTGCAGCAGCAGCGTGCTGCGGCTGCCTAGCCATGTTTGTTTTCTTGTTGTTGCTAGGTTGAGGAGGCCAGGCAGGAGGAGGAGGTATGGTAGCAGGCCTGCGGCAGGGGGTGAGAGGAGGGGGGAGGGGCAGGGGGAGGGGCATGGGCAGGTTGGGGAGGAGGGTGATGAGACCACAGGGGGAGCCAGGGACGGTAGCTATGGCCGTTGCGCGTTGAGCCTGGGGAAGAGGGAGCAGCTGTAGATCAAGCAGGGCTGCAAGATATGGAGGTGCGGGTGCGATATGCGCTGTTAGTATTGCGTGCTGCTGACCGAGCGCAACTGCGGTTGCTCTTGGGACATGCCGCGTGCGCCAGCCTTTGTGCAACGGCCGACGGACGGGCAGGCACCCGGCCAACCGGTCCTTTTTGCTCATACGCGCTGAGTGCATGCTTGCATAGCGGCGGGACTTGGCGAAAGTGTAAAGCAGCGGCGCAGTCGTATTGTCCCATCGGCGGTCTCAGTCATCGTAAGGACCAGTATCGGGAGGCACTAAACGTGGTTCAAAAGAAGACAAACGATACGTACAACACTCCTGCAGCACTCGCTTAGAACTTTACGCCAATCGCATTCGCTTGGCGGGCATGGCCAGAAATTCGCCAAGGCACCTTTCCCCCACGCGCTCTGCTGCTTTTCACAAGCATGGAGTTGATGCTATATGAGCTATGAAAGCTGCTCAATTGCACTGCTGCTTGGATGCGTGCGGACCCAACCGCCATTTGCGTAACGACCCGAGTTTGTGATGCCTCTCTTGAGGACCTAACCTTACCAGTAGTATTGTTACGTTGAATTGAAGTATTAGAGCGTGTTGGCCTCGCACGGGGGGCTCTCTTGTGTGCAACCTCGCAAAATGAGCTCGCGCGTTGTCAAAGAACAACAAGACGACTTACGTAGATGTTCAAGCGTCACATATGTACTAGCGAATAACCTGAATGAATGCTCGAGTGCAAGGCGTTCGCGCTTGACAATATAGCAAGAGCGACTAGCAAGTGCCCGCCACACCGCCAACTAGATTTTTTGTACGACGGGTAGCTGCGTGCACAGTTTCTGGCCCACGCTTGCATAAGGGTGCTTACAACTGATATACATAGCACTGAATTGAATCTTTATATCAATCGTCCGTTGCATCGACACGCACTTGGCACTCCGCCCAAGTCCTCAGATTCACTGACGAGCGAGAGCTGTAAGGTCCCAACGATGCAAATATATCCTTAGAATTTAAATTTCTCAATGGAGCGCCAACATGTCCCAAGGTAACGATGAGTCATGGAAGGCGGGCGGGCGGGGCAGGACACGGGACCGTGTCCTGGCTGTGCTGACTTGCAACAGCCCTGATAATCATGTTAGCCAAACACGTAGTTAATAAGCACCGGCTTGCAACACCTTACCGTCCCTGTTGTACATTTCAGAACAGCTGTGCAGACAACATCGCTGTTGGTCACACGCCGGTACGCACTGTCACATTACGTAGCACAAACTCGAAGAAATATACAGCTGCAATAGTTATATCTACATGTACCTTGCTAGCTCTGGCGCGCTGCTCGCGGCGTGGCGACCGCACGCTCTTGACAAGGGGAGTCCCGTGGCGGAACCCCTGACACCCATCACCTCTGTTTTGACGGTGTGTTCCCAGACCAAGTCAGCACACTCAGATGCATTGAGAAGTGTTTTGCCTGCAGGAATGCCGAGAGGATAAGCCGCAAGCTATGCGTACCTGTGCCCTGACCCGATGTTGACCCGATCGGCCTTGCTGGCTGTGAGGCCGGGACTTGCACAGACGGACATGCACACCGGGCGCTACACGTTACGTCAACTTCCAAGCACCCTCTCTATGAATACAGGATCAGTAGCAGTATTGTGCCGCCGTCTGTTGCAACAAACGCGCTGCGTAGTTCCACAGGATGTCGCCGCTGTCACGCAGAGTGCTGAGGTACCGGTACCGTACCGATACTGACGTGGTGGTCGTGCTCAGCGAACCCCACGGCAGCCAGGAAGATGGGACACATCTGTTCAGACCATGCTCCTCTGCCTCCGTTGCTTGCATAAGTCAAGACCTGCAACGTTGCACGCAGGTGTTCACTTGCCCCCAGCTGCGCACAGGGGGCAAGCAGGGGACAGACCCAGCATTGGACAGCCCCGCGCGCCTCGTTTCATAAAGACTACCTGAGACTACAGACGCAGATGTAGACATGCAGATGTAGCAAGCTCCCTCTGTCGGGCATCTTACAGTGCAGTCTTCAACAGCACAGCAGGCCATGCATCGTACCACGTGCCACCTTGCCACGTGCCACCTTGCCCCGTGCGCGTCAAGGCTGCAGGTGGTATGCTGCCCGCTGGGCTTGAATTTGTTTGGTTGTCTTTTGCATGATAGGATCCGGGACCCAGCATGTAAGGACCCTGTACGAGCCAGGGGCTCCAGCGAAGGCTGCAGGTGGTTACTTATACTGACCGCTGAGCTTGGGTTGGGCCCCTGATGAGCTGCTTTGCACAACGTGGACAGCCCAAGTCGCCACCCGAGCACCTCGTCGACTGAATACGCGGCTGTAGCAATTCAAGTTGCCGGCCCCGTGTTACGGTACAGTGCGGTCTGAGTGAACAGCATTGCAAGCCGTGCCACGTGCTACATTGCCACGTGTCGGCACTGTCCTAATCTATCCCCAACCGAGCACCTCGTCGCATGTAGCCACAACTCTTGATCATGCGTTTTACAGCGCTGTCTGGGTCAGCAGCCCGGGGGCCCCTGCATGCAGGGACCAGTTGAATGATTCGGGGAGGGCAGCTATGTTTAGCCTGCTGGGCAAGCTGCAAAAGCATCGCATCTGGGCGCCCGATGTTCGAATGGGTTGTTTTGATGTGCAGGTCCGACCTGTCTTGTCGTACGGGTGCGAAGTTTGGGGCCCAGCTGCTCTGGCTGCTCTGCTACGGGGACCCAAGCGTCGCGGCGCTAATACGGAGTCGGGGTGGTTTGAGGCGTGTTTGGAAGACCCGGCTGTCAAGCTTCAAGTCATGTTCATGCGGTCCGTTTGCGGTGCGCGGCTCCCCACGCATCGCTGTCTGTTTGCTGAGCTG
>VFQN01005355.1_pt1 | contig 15792 bp, 16 predicted proteins | sample 3512371 | NCBI WGS metagenome assembly VFQN01 (sample SAMN10412370, study PRJNA504923) | tailings metagenome | isolation source: Replicate 2 from Balatoc abandoned mine | place: Philippines: Itogon, Benguet | collected 2017-08-28
CCAGCATGGCATAAATGGCGATCGAACCGGTAGGGTTGTGGCCTATGTAGTGTCTGGCGGTGCCTTTTAACAGTTTAAATAAGTGTTTGACTGCCCAGACCGGGTTCAGCGGAAAGCTGCGGAAACTTGCGTAACCGGTGGCAACCAGACCCCAAATAATACGGGCGACGATGAGTGTACCGGCCACATAGCCAGCATATGCATGGTGTAGTCTATCCCACATGGAGGCGTGAGTATAAAAAGCATATCCAAACGCCACCACCAGGGACCAATGAAAGATCCGTATGAACGGATCCCAGACATAACGTAGCATCTATTATTTGGTGGGCTTGGTTTCTGTCAACAAATAAGCAATGAAGTTAGCTTTTTCTGAAGGTGAGCAATCTGCACCCAGAATATCGTTGCAGTGTTTGGTAAATTCGTCTTCCACTTTGTCGATATCTGTGAAGCGTTTGGTATTGACGCGTGGTGCCAGTGGTGGAATTTCTTTGCCGGTAACAATGTTTTTACCCACATTAGCCGGGTTATTGGTGTGGCAAGATGCACACGCCGCTTCTTTGCCGCTTGGTGTTTTGAATTTGCGGTTGAAGAAAATTTTGCCATCAGTAATTGAAGGCGCTTCATACATTGGATTGGCGGAGTGAGCGATATTGGTATATTTGTACACCAACTTTTCAGCGTTAGTCACGTCAGCCAGTGCATGAGCAGAAAATAAGACCCCGAATACGGCAATGATTGTTTTGATTTTCATGGTAAAGCTCCTTGGTTGTTTTGGAAAAATTCTATTGTTTTTATGTTAAGTAAATATGGCCTGCTTGTTATTGATTTGTATTAAACGGTAAACACATTGTATTAAATCACAGAATAGATGTAACAAATCAGTGAATTAAATGACCATTTGACTAGTTTACGCTAAAATCATAAATCTTTTTAAATCAAACAGTTCAAGATTCTTTATGATGGACTTTCCTGATCGATTCGATGTCATTGTGGTGGGTGGCGGCCATGCAGGCACCGAGGCCGCACTGGCGGCTGCTCGCATGGGTCAAAAAACCCTGCTGCTCAGCCATAACATTGAAACATTGGGGCAAATGTCCTGTAACCCCTCTATTGGCGGGATTGGCAAGGGGCATTTGGTTAAAGAGGTGGATGCGCTTGGTGGCGCCATGGCAGCGGCTACAGATCAAGGTGGTATCCAATTCCGTATCTTGAACTCCAGTAAAGGCCCGGCTGTGCGCGCGACGCGTGCTCAGGCTGACCGTATCCTTTACAAAGCGGCTATCCGCCACCGACTCGAAAACCAACCTAATTTATGGCTATTCCAGCAGGCAGTCGACGATATTATCCTTGAGGGCGATAGAGCTGCTGGTGTGGTTACCCAAATTGGCCTGCGCTTTTATGCTAAATCTGTGGTGTTGACAGCGGGCACGTTCCTAGGTGGGTTGGTGCATGTTGGATTGCAAAATTACAGCGCAGGGCGCGCCGGAGATCCGCCAGCAATATCATTGGCTGCGCGCTTGCGTGAAATTGGTCTCCCGGCTGGTCGCCTCAAAACGGGGACGCCGCCACGTATTGATGGACGCTCAATTGATTACAGTGTGATGACTGAGCAGCCTGGTGATACGCCGGTGCCAGTATTTTCGTTTTTGGGTCATGTAGCCCAGCATCCACAGCAGTTGCCTTGTTGGATCACTCACACCAATCAGCAAACGCATGACATTATTCGTAGCGGCCTGGATCGCTCGCCTATGTATACGGGTGTGATTGAGGGTGTGGGGCCGCGCTACTGCCCTTCGGTAGAAGACAAGATACATCGCTTTGCCGACAAAGAGTCGCACCAGGTCTTTCTGGAGCCTGAAGGTTTAACCACTCACGAAATTTATCCTAATGGAATATCAACCAGTCTGCCATTTGATATCCAGTTAGCGCTGGTACGTTCTATCCGTGGTTTGGAGAATGCACATATCTTGCGCCCCGGATATGCTATTGAATACGACTACTACGACCCAAGAGGCCTAAAATCGACTCTAGAAACAAAGACGATTCGCGGGCTGTTTTTTGCTGGCCAAATAAACGGTACGACGGGTTATGAAGAGGCTGCAGCACAAGGTTTATTAGCGGGGGCAAATGCTGCTTTGTATGCGCAAGATAAAGACGGTTGGTGTCCCTCCCGCGAACAAGCTTACCTGGGTGTGTTGGTTGATGACCTGATTACCATGGGGGTTAATGAACCGTACCGTATGTTCACTAGCCGTGCCGAATACCGGTTGCAGTTACGTGAAGACAACGCTGATATGCGTCTTACCGAAAAAGGCCGTGAGTTGGGTTTGGTGGATGATATCCGTTGGGAAGCTTTTTGCAAAAAGCAGGAAGAGGTTGCGCGTGAGCAAGCCAGGTTAAAACGCACCTTCTTGCAGCCAGATAACGGCCAGCCTGCGGGTCAAAATAAAATTGTTTCACGTGAAACACAGGAAGCGACTTTTGGTAAGGTGCTTGAGCACGAGTATTCCCTGTTTGAATTATTGCGTCGTCCTGAAGTCACGTATCAATCACTGCTGACTATTGTCCCCTCCCCCGAATTATTGGCTGAGGATGTGTTGGAACAGGTAGAGATTGCTGCCAAATACCAAGGCTATATTGATCGCCAGAATGAAGAGATCACTCGTCAGAAAAATAGCGAGCACATCAAACTGGGGGAGGCGATTGATTATAATGATGTGCATGGCCTAAGTAATGAGGCGCGGCAAAAGTTGCTGTCACAAAAACCTGAAACCATTGGGCAGGCAAGTCGGATACAGGGTATTACACCCGCCACCATTTCACTATTGCTGGTGTATCTCAAGCGCAAACAGAAAAAACAAAGCCAGTCGGGCGATATTGCTGCAGCATAATGGATTATTTGGCCTCACAATTGGCTTCTGGAGTAGAGGCTTTGAATTTGCACTCTGTAGTGACGGCAGAGATGCAAGCACAGTGCCTGGCCTACCTTACGTTGTTGCAAAAATGGAATAAAGTTTATAACCTGACCGCGGTGCGTGACCCTCAGGAAATGCTAGTGTTGCATTTGCTAGATAGTCTCAGTGTTTTACCTTATATTGAAGCGGGAAACTTGCTGGATGTGGGTAGTGGCGGCGGTTTGCCTGGTTTGGTCATCGCCATCACCCGTCCTGATGTACAGGTCACAACGATAGACACCGTTCAGAAAAAAGCCATATTTATGCGACAGGTTAAAGCGGAGCTTGGCTTGTCCAATGCGCAAGTAGTGCATGGACGGGTGGAGGCTTTTATGCCAGCCTCACCTTTTAAGCAGGTGATTTCGCGGGCTTTTTCGGATATTGCCTTGTTTAAGCAATTGACGGCACATTTAATGGCTCCACATGGGCGTTGGTTGGCGATGAAGGGTTTGGTGCCAACCGAGGAGTTGCAGTTGGCTGGAGTCCAGCCCAAAGAGGTCATTCGTTTGCAAGTGCCTAACTTGCAGGCGGAAAGACATTTAATTGTGTTTGAGAATACATAATGAAAATAATAGCAATCACCAACCAAAAAGGGGGCGTCGGTAAAACGACCACTTGTGTTAACTTGGCAGCAAGTTTGGCTGAACACGGCAAAAAAGTATTGTTGGTTGATTTGGATCCGCAAGGGAATGCCAGTACCGGGAGTGGCATTGATAAAGCGCACTTGAAGGATAGTATTTATCAGGTGCTGATTGGCAACAAGACGCTGCCGGAAGTGGTCATTCATGCAGAAGCAGCAAAATTTGATGTTGCACCCTCTAACCGCGATCTGGCGGGTGCGGAGGTGGAGTTGGTCAATGAGATGGCGCGAGAAACGCGGTTGAAAAATGCGATTCTCAAACTGGGTGACCAGGCATACGATTTTGTATTGCTGGATTGTCCGCCCTCTTTAAATCTGGTGACGGTGAATGCCTTGACCGCGGCACATTCAGTCATGATCCCCATGCAGTGTGAGTATTATGCGCTGGAAGGTTTGTCTGATTTGGTCAATACGGTCAAGAAAGTGCGCGCTCACTTGAATCCAGTGCTGGAGATTGAAGGTTTGTTGCGCACCATGTTTGATAACCGCAACATGCTGGCGCAGCAAGTTTCCGCGCAATTGGTGAACCATTTTGGTAAAAAAGTCTACCAGACGATTATCCCGCGCAATGTCAGATTGGCAGAAGCACCCAGTTATGGCATGCCAGTATTGTTATATGACCGCTCTTCCAAGGGCGCGCAAGCTTATCTTGAGCTTGCACAAGAAATTATTCAAAAAAACTAAACCAGATATTTTGACACTTAATCACAAGGAAGCAGCAGTATGGTGAAGCCTAAGGGACTTGGACGCGGACTCGACGCATTGTTATCAGGGGATACAGAAACCATTACCCAGTCGGACACGTTGCGCACCCTGCCCGTTAGCCAGTTGCAGCCAGGTAAATACCAGCCCCGTTCCTACATGAATGAGGAGGCCTTGCAAACGCTGGCGGATTCGATTGCAGCGCAAGGCATCATGCAGCCTATCCTAGTGCGGGAAATCGGGCCGGAAAAATTTGAAATCATTGCCGGTGAACGCCGCTGGCGTGCTTCACAAAAAGCTGGTCTCACAGAAGTGCCAGTACTGGTACGGGAAATTGCGGATGAAGCAGCCCTGGCGATGGCGCTCATTGAAAACATTCAGCGTGAAGATTTAAATCCGTTAGAAGAAGCGATGGGTATCAAGCGATTGATTGATGAGTTTGACATGACGCATGAAAAAGCTGCAGAAGCGGTTGGTCGCTCCCGTGTGGCTGTCTCCAACCTGCTGCGTTTGTTAACGCTGACGCCTATGGTGCAGGACATGTTGCTGGATAACCAGATTGACATGGGTCACGCTCGCGCTCTGGTGGGCATTGAACCCGCCCAGCAGATTCTGTTGGCAAATAAAGTAGTTCAGGATGGATTGTCAGTACGCGAGATAGAGCGCTTAATTCAAACCGAGCCGGTCAGTGGTAAAAAGGCCAAGACTGCGGTACATCCTGATGTGGCTACCTTGCAAAATCAATTGAGCGAACAGCTGGGCGCCGAGGTTGCGATCAGCAGCAAGGCGAATGGCGCTGGCATCCTAAAGTTGAGTTTTTCAAACCTTGATCAATTAGATGATTGGATAGCAAAACTGACGGGTAATCGCCTGAAATCGTGAGTGAAATCACGTAAAGAGTACCAAACCATAGATTTTTGTAGCACATTCAGACAGTTAACGCCTGTTTGGTGCTTGACTTCAGCCTGTGAATAATTCAAAATCTCGCGTCTTTGTAGTATTTTGCCTTGAAATTTAGCGGTCAAACCCCATGAGCGGTCAAGAAAACCCAGCGGCTGGCGTGTCGCTTTATCGCAACATGCTGCGCTGGCAAGTCATGGCGACCATGGCTGTCACGCTGCTTGCGTATGCTGTGGCTGGTTTGCCGGCAGCACTGTCAGCTTTCATGGGTGGTGTTTCTGTGGTGGTTGGAGCATGGTTTGCAACAAAAATTGCAGAAAAAGGCCGGTCAAAAACAGACCCGACGGCGGTTTTACTCAATTTACTCAAGGCTGAAGCAGTAAAAATTTTAATCATCGCGATTATCCTGTTTGTGGTTTTCAAGCTGTATCAGGCACTGGTTCCCTTTGCACTGATTGCAGGCCTGGCAGCTGCAGCGCTTTTTTCTGGCGCGGCGCTGGCAAAATCACAAGCGAATGTGTAGACCAGTTAACTTAAAAATAGTTTGAAAATATGACAACCGAACACGCACAACACGCAGAACTGACCCCTTCTGAATATATCGCGCACCATTTGAGCTTTAATGCCCAGGGTGTCAACGGTAATGCAACTTCTGAAGGTTTTTGGGTGCTGCACTACGATACTCTGTTGACGTCCGTTGTGCTGGGCTTGCTGGTAATGGGACTGATCTGGTGGGTGGCGCGTGGCGCAACCGCCGGTGTGCCAACCAAGCGTCAGGCGTTTGTTGAGTTGTTATTCGGTTTTGTCGATGACCAGGTTAAAAACATTTTCCACGGTAACCGTCATTCCTTTATTGCGCCGGCTGCACTGACCGTGTTTGTTTGGGTGCTGGTCATGAATGCGATGGACTTTCTGCCGGTAGACCACGTAGCAAATGTGGCATCAGCAATTGGTGGCGAGCATACCAAATGGCGTATCGTCCCTACTTCTGACATTAACACCACGTTTGCTTTGGCATTGGCTGTGTGGTTCCTGATGATTTTCTTCTCTATCAAAGCCAAAGGCCTGGGTGGCTGGATTCACGAATTGTTCTGTGCGCCATTTGGTAGCAATCCTTTGGTATGGCCTGCCAACTTCTTGTTTAACCTGATTGAATACGTTTCAAAACCACTTTCTCACTCATTGCGTCTGTTCGGTAACATGTACGCTGGTGAAATCATCTTCTTGCTGTTGGGTATGTGGGCTGCCACTGGCCTGACTGGTACCGTAGCCGGTGCTGTACTGGGTGCTGGATGGTCTATCTTCCACATACTGATTGTGGCCTTGCAAGCGTTTATCTTCATGATGTTGACTGTGGTCTACCTGGCCATGGCGCATGAATCGCACTAATTTTTAACTTTGTCGTTGTTTTAATTCTTTATAAGAGAGGGTATTAAATGGAAGCATTAGCATTGATTCAAGCCTACACAGGCGTTGGTATTGGTTTGATCATTGGTTTGGGTGCCGCTGGCGCTTGTATCGGTATTGGTATCATGTGTGCAAGTTTCCTGGAAGGCGCAGCTCGTCAACCAGAAATGATCCCTGCCCTGCAAGGTAAAGTGTTCCTGCTGTTGGGTCTGATCGACGCTTCTTTCATTATCGGTGTTGGTCTGGCAATGATGTTTGCTTTCGCAAACCCATTGTTGAGCGTTGTTGCCAAGTAATTTTTACTCGGTTATCTCCGCCCGGTAGGGTTTAAGGTCTGCTTAAACCTTTCAACCAATCAGTATGATGGATCCAAAATGAATATTAATTTCACACTCATCGCGCAAGCTATCGCATTTGCAGTGTTGATCTGGTTCACGGTGAAATTCGTTTGGCCACCGCTGTTAAAAGCGATTGAAACACGCCAAAAGGAAATCGCAGATGGTTTGGCTGCTGCCCAAGAAGGCAAAAGTGCCCTGGAAGTGGCTGCCAAAAAATCTGAAACCACATTGAACGAGGCCAAACAAAAGGCAAGTGAGATCATTGGGCAAGCCGAAAAACGTGCCGCTCAAATCATTGATGAAGCCAAGGCGAATGCCAAAGCTGAAGGTGATCGCATTATTGCCGGTGCCAAAGCTGAAATCGATCAGGAAGTAAACCGTGCCAAGGAAGGTCTGCGTGCACAGGTTTCAACACTGGCTGTGGCTGGTGCAGAAAAAATCCTGCGTAAAGAGATTGACGCTAAAGCACACAGCGAAATGTTGGCTAAACTCGCTGCGGAACTTTAAGGTAAAAGGGATAAAACATGGCTGAACTCTCAACCATTGCAAGGCCTTATGCTGTTGCTTGCTATAAGCTCGGCAAAGAAAAAAAGGCATTGGTAAAATGGTCTGAAATGTTGGCGTTGGCCGCGGCTGTCGCAGCAAATGACCAAATGAAAACCCTGATTGATGACCCCAAGCTGAATGCCGCTGATATTGAAGCCGCATTCCTTAAAGTCTGTGGCGACAATCTTAACGAGCATGGTCAAAATTTGATCAAGACCTTGGTTGAATATGGCCGTTTATCCTTATTGCCTGCCATTGCTGAAGCATTTGAGGCTTTGAAAGCGCAAGATGAAGGCACCTTGGACGCACAAATCATTGCCGCTGCCAAAATCACGGCAACGCAAACTAAAGATTTGGTAAAACGTCTGGAAGCCAAGTTCGGCAAGAAAATTGAAGCAAGCGTTTCCGTTGATCCGGAAATCATCGGCGGCATCAAAATTATTGTTGGCGACACCGTTATCGACGCGTCTGTCCAAGGTCAGTTACAAAATTTAGCCTATACGCTCACAGCATAAGGCATAGGAGAATTAAATGCAGTTATCTACATCAGAGATTAGCGAGCTTATTAAGAGCCGTTTGGAAAACTTCTCTACTTCTGCGGAAGCCCGTACTCAGGGTACCGTGATTTCCGTGACAGATGGCATTGTGCGTATTCATGGTCTGTCCAACGTGATGTCCGGCGAGATGATTGAGTTTCCAGGCAACACATTCGGTCTGGCATTGAACCTGGAGCGCGACTCCGTGGGTGCGGTGGTGCTGGGTGATTATGAGCACATTACAGAAGGCGATACATGTAAATGTACAGGCCGTATTCTTGAAGTGCCAGTCGGTCCAGAACTGATTGGTCGCGTGGTGAATGCTTTGGGTCAGCCTATCGATGGTAAAGGTCCAGTCAACGCCAAGCTGACAGACAAAATTGAAAAAATTGCACCAGGCGTGATTGCACGTAAATCCGTGTCACAGCCTGTGCAAACCGGTTTGAAGTCTATTGACTCTATGGTGCCGGTTGGTCGTGGTCAGCGTGAGTTGATCATTGGTGACCGCCAGACTGGTAAAACAGCGGTTGCGGTGGATGCCATCATCAACCAAAAAGGTCAGAATATGACCTGTATCTACGTTGCGGTTGGCCAGAAGGCTTCTACCATTGCCAACGTAGTACGTAAACTGGAAGAGCACGGCGCGATGGCTTACACCATCGTGGTAGCAGCTTCAGCTTCCGACTCTGCAGCCCTGCAATTCCTGGCACCTTATGCCGGTTGTACTATGGGTGAATACTTCCGTGACCGTGGCCAAGATGCATTGATCGTATACGACGACTTGTCCAAACAAGCGGTTGCATACCGTCAGATTTCCTTGTTGCTGCGTCGTCCACCAGGCCGTGAAGCTTACCCAGGTGACGTGTTCTACATCCACTCACGTCTGCTGGAGCGTGCTGCTCGCGTGAACGAAGAGTATGTTGAAAAATTCACTAATGGTGAAGTCAAAGGTAAAACTGGTTCATTGACAGCATTGCCAGTGATTGAAACACAAGCTGGTGACGTATCTGCATTCGTTCCAACCAACGTGATTTCGATTACCGATGGCCAGATCTTCCTGGAAACGGACTTGTTCAACGCGGGTGTTCGTCCTGCGATCAACGCCGGTATCTCTGTATCCCGCGTGGGTGGTGCAGCGCAAACCAAAATCATCAAAAAACTGGGTGGTGGTGTGCGCCTGGCATTGGCGCAGTATCGTGAACTGGCTGCGTTTGCGCAGTTTGCTTCTGACTTGGATGAGGCGACCCGTAAACAACTGGATCGCGGTCGCATGTTTACCGAATTGATGAAGCAGGCTCAATACGCACCATTGAACGTGGCAAACATGGGCGTGAGCTTGTTTGCAGCTAACAAAGGTTACTTCGATGACGTACCAACCAACAAGGTGCTGGCTTTCGAAAGTGCATTGCATGGTTTCTTGAACTCTAAGTACAAGAACATCATGGATGCCATCGAATCGAGCAAAGATCTGAGCGGTGACAACGAGAAGGCATTGGAAGCTGCGATTCAAGATTTCAAAGCAACTAACGCTTATTAATCTCTGACACTTCGACTTAGGAACCTAATATGGCAGGTAGTAAAGAGATTAGAACCAAGATCAAGAGTGTAGAAAATACACGCAAGATCACCAAGGCGATGGAGATGGTAGCCGCTTCTAAAATGCGCAAGGCGCAGGACAGAATGCGCGCTTCCCGTCCTTATGCGGAAAAGATCCGTAACGTGGCGGCCCACCTCTCTTTTGCACAATCCGAGTATAGGCATCCGTTTTTGATTAAACGCGACGTCGTGAAAAATGTGGGCCTGATTGTGGTCAGCTCAGACAAAGGCTTGTGCGGAGGTTTGAATACCAACGTGCTGCGTATGTCTGTCAACCAGATGAAAACCTGGGAAGCTGAAGGCAAAGGCATCAGCATCAGCGCCATCGGTAACAAAGGCTACGGTTTTATGAACCGTGTCGGTGCACAGGTGAAATCTCACATCACAGGTTTGGGCGATACACCGCATCTGGAAAAACTGATCGGTACCATCAAGGTCATGTTGGATGCGTACATTGCCGGTGAAATTGATCAGCTTTACATCTGCTATACCAAATTCATCAACACCATGAAGCAGGAACCGACCATGCAGCAACTGCTGCCATTGTCAGGTGAGCAACTGGGCAGCCCGAGCGGCCATTGGGATTACATCTATGAGCCTGAAGCCAAACCAGTGGTAGACGAGTTGATGGTGCGTTACATCGAGTCCCTGATTTATAACGCGGTGGCTGAAAATATGGCGTCCGAGCAATCTGCCCGTATGGTGGCGATGAAGTCAGCATCCGACAACGCGAAGAGCGTCATTGGCGAACTGAAACTGGTTTACAACAAGGCCCGTCAGGCTGCGATTACCAAAGAGATTTCAGAAATCGTCGGCGGGGCGGCAGCGGTTTCGTCCTAAGGCGTCCGTTTTAAGTCGTGTAGTGAAAGAATTCAATTAGATCTGACTCATACAGTTAGGAAAAGAAAATGGCAAAGGCAAATCAAGCAGTAACAGGTAAAGTAGTGCAGTGTATCGGCGCTGTGGTTGACGTGGAATTTCCACGTGATCAAATGCCTAAAGTATTCGATGCATTGATCATTGATGACAAAAACTCCAGCGCAGAAGCTGGTTTGACACTGGAAGTGCAACAACAGCTGGGCGATGGCGTGGTGCGTACCATTGCCATGGGTTCCTCTGACGGTTTGGCACGCGGTACAGCATTCAAAAACACTGGCGCGGCGATTTCTGTGCCAGTCGGTGAAGGCACCTTGGGCCGCATCATGGACGTATTGGGCCGCCCGATTGACGAAGTCGGTCCTATCGACTCCAAAGAATTCCGTTCTATCCACCAGAAAGCACCGTCATTCGAAGAGCTGTCCCCTTCTGTTGACCTGTTGGAAACAGGCATCAAGGTGATTGACCTGGTTTGCCCATTTGCTAAAGGCGGTAAAGTGGGTCTGTTCGGTGGTGCGGGTGTAGGTAAGACCGTTAACATGCTGGAACTGATCAACAACATCGCCAAACAGCACTCCGGTTTGTCCGTATTTGCTGGTGTGGGTGAGCGTACCCGTGAAGGTAACGACTTCTACCACGAGATGGCGGAAGCTGGCGTCATCAAGCTGGACAACATGAAAGAATCCAAAGTAGCAATGGTCTTCGGTCAGATGAACGAGCCTCCAGGCAACCGTCTGCGCGTCGCGTTGTCCGGTTTGACCATGGCGGAAAAATTCCGTGACGAAGGCCGTGACGTGTTGTTCTTCGTTGACAACATTTACCGTTACACCTTGGCGGGTACTGAAGTATCCGCGTTGCTAGGCCGTATGCCATCTGCGGTAGGTTACCAACCTACTCTGGCTGACGAAATGGGCCGTCTGCAAGAGCGTATTACTTCAACTAAAGTGGGTTCCATTACTTCTATCCAAGCGGTTTACGTACCAGCGGATGACTTGACTGACCCATCTCCAGCGACCACTTTCCAGCATTTGGACTCTACAGTTGTGTTGTCACGTGACATCGCTTCCCTGGGTATTTACCCAGCGGTTGACCCGTTGGATTCAACCTCACGTCAGCTGGACCCTCAAATCGTGGGTGAAGAGCACTACACAGTTGCCCGTTCAGTACAACAAACACTGCAACGCTACAAAGAACTGCGTGACATCATCGCGATTCTGGGTATGGACGAACTGTCTCCAGAAGACAAACTGGTCGTAGGCCGTGCACGTAAGATCCAACGTTTCCTGTCCCAGCCTTTCCACGTGGCCGAAGTGTTTACCGGTGCACCTGGTAAATACGTACCACTGAAAGAAACTATCAAAGGCTTTAAAGCCATTGTTGCTGGTGAATATGACCACCTGCCAGAGCAAGCCTTCTACATGGTAGGCGGCATTGAAGAGGCTGTTGAAAAGGCTAAAACACTGAACTAATCATTGTGAGCGCAAGCAGGTGCTTGACACCTGCCCGTTTAACAAATTTTCAGTGATATAGAAAAGAGAACATTATGGCAAATACTGTGCATATTGATGTTGTGAGTGCCGAAGAGTCCATCTTCTCTGGTGAAGCAGAGTTTGTGGTTGCACCGGCTGGCGCAGGTGAAGTGGGTATCTATCCACAACACGCACCAATGATTACGACCATCAAGCCAGGTGCATTGCGTATCAAACAGACAGCTGAGAAAGAAGAAACCGTGATTTATATTTCCGGTGGCATGCTGGAGGTTCAGCCAGGTCTGGTGACCGTGCTGGCAGATACTGCAATTCGTGGCCAGGATCTGGATGAAGCAAAAGCGATCGCAGCAAAAGAAGCGGCTGAAGAAGCACTGAAAAATCGTAGTGCTGAGATTGACTATGCTAAAGCCCAGGCTGAACTGGCTGAAGCGGTGGCACAAATCCAGGCTATTCAGAAATTGCGCAAATCTGTGCACTAAGCAACAAACAAAACAAGGCGGCAGGCGGCTCTATAGCCGCCTTTTTTGTTTCCATGTTAAAGCACCGCTTTTTGTTTCTGGGATAAAATAACGGCATGAGTGATTTGAACATTGTAATTCTTGCGGCGGGCAAGGGCACCCGCATGCGATCAGACTTGCCAAAAGTGCTGCATGCAGTAGGTGGCAAGCCCATTTTGCATCATGTGATTACTGCAGCGCGACAATTGAATCCAAGAACCATCACTGTCGTTTATGGATTTGGCGGCGAAAAGGTTCAACAACAGACACCAGGCGACGACTTGCAATGGGTCTTGCAATCGGAGCAGTTAGGCACAGGGCATGCAGTACAACAAGCCCTGCCCTACTTACCTGATCAAGGCAAAACACTCATTCTATTAGGCGATGTGCCATTGGTGGATGTCGCGGCCTGTCACGATATGTTGGCACAAGCCGATCAGCATTTAGTAGTGCAAACCTTTATCAAAGATGATCCGACCGGCTATGGTCGTATTGTGCGTAATGATCATCATGAAGTGCTCGCCATCGTTGAACACAAAGATGCCACTGAAGCGCAGCGTGCATTAAAAGAGGTGAATACCGGTATCATGGCCATGCCGAATGCGCAGCTGAAATCATGGTTGGGCAAGATTACTAACCACAATGCGCAACAGGAATACTATTTAACCGATATCATTGCCCTATCAGTCAATGAAGGCCGTGCTGTATTACCGCATGTAGTAGCAGATGCCTGGTCAGTGACGGGCATTAACTCCAAGCTCGATTTGCAACTGATTGAACGTGAGTATCAGCACCGCCAGGCAACAGCATTAATGGCAGAAGGTGTGACTGTGCTTGATGCGCAGCGTATTGATATTCGCGGTAATTTAAATTGCGGCCGCGATGTATTGATTGATGTAAATTGCGTGTTTGAAGGCCAGGTCACCCTGGAAGATGGCGTAGAAATTGGCCCTAACTGCGTAATCAAAAATGCCGTGATCGCCAAGAATACAAAATTGGCGGCATTTACGCATATTGATGATGCTTGCATAGGCGAAAATAGTAAAATCGGACCGTTCGCACGCTTGCGACCAGGTACAGCGCTGGCGGCAGAAACACATGTTGGAAACTTTGTGGAAATAAAAAATGCGACGGTAGGTGTTGGTAGCAAGGTTAATCATTTGACCTATGTCGGCGACGCCAGTGTAGGGGCCAATGTGAATATTGGTGCGGGTACCATCACCTGTAATTATGATGGTGCAAACAAACATAAAACCATTATCGAAGATGATGTATTTGTCGGTTCGGATACGCAATTAGTCGCACCGGTGACTGTGGGGCGCGGCGCCACCATTGCAGCAGGTTCCACCATCACCAAAGATGTACCAGCAGATTCATTAACGTTATGCCGTGCACGCGAGCAACGGTCAATTCAGGGATGGAAACGTCCGCAAAAGGTGAAAAAATAAGCGTATGTGTGGCATCGTCGGTGCGGTTTCAAACAGAAATATCGTTCCACTACTGATTGAAGGGTTAAGCCGACTCGAATATCGTGGCTATGACTCAGCGGGCATTGCGATTCTCAATCAAGCGATTGAGCGTGTGCGTGCGGTCGGCCGTGTGTCAGAATTACAGCAAAAAGCGCAAGGCATGCATAGCCAGATTGGCATCGGCCACACGCGCTGGGCTACCCATGGCGGCGTCACCGAACAAAATGCGCACCCACATGTTTCTCCAGCCCAAGATCATGCACAGATTGCGGTTGTACATAACGGGATTATCGAAAACCATGACGAACAACGTGACCGCTTGAAAGGCTTGGGTTACGAGTTTTATTCGCAAACAGACACCGAGGTGATTGCCCACCTTGTGCATTACTATTACCAGCAAAGCCAGGATTTGTTGATTGCCGTCAAGCAGGCGATTACTGAGCTGACAGGCGCTTACGCCATCAGCGTGATTGCCCTAGATAATCCACAGCAGATGGTGGTTGCCAGGCTCGGTTGTCCCTTGTTGATTGGCCTGGGTGACGGTGAAAATTTTGTGGCCTCAGATGTGTCTGCCGTTTTATCTGCGACACGCAAAGTCATTTACCTCGAAGATGGCGATGTGGCAACTTTGCAAACAGATACCGTCGTCATTATCGACAAGCAGGGCGAGATCGTGCAACGCAAGGTGCATATGAGTGATGTGTCATTGGCCTCGCTGGAGCTGGGCCCATACAGTCATTTCATGCAAAAGGAAATTCACGAACAGCCACGTGCCATCAGCGACACGATAGAAGCCCTGATAGATGATGGCGCATTCCGTAGCGAGTTGTTTGGTCAATCAGCAGCCGATATTTTCAAGCAGGTTGATAGCGTACTGATCCTGGCGGCTGGAACTAGTTATTACGCAGGACTCACCGCGAAATATTGGTTAGAGAGCATCGCCAAAATCCCAACTTCAGTCGAAATCGCCAGCGAATACCGGTACAGGGAGTCTGTGCCTAATCCAAAGCAACTAGTTGTGACCATTTCACAGTCTGGTGAAACGCTGGATACGATGGAAGCCCTTAAACATGCGCAGAAACTAGGGCATATGCATAGCCTGGCGATCTGCAATGTGCAAGAAAGCGCGATTCCACGCGCCTCCTCGCTTATTTTCTATACACGTGCAGGCGCAGAGATTGGTGTGGCCAGTACCAAGGCATTTACAACACAGCTGATCGCCTTGTTTGTCCTGGCCGTGACCCTGAGCAAAGCACGCGGGTTACTGAGCCAGTCGCAAGAGCAGCAATATTTGGCCGATTTACGCCAACTGACAGGCAGTGTACAAATTGCCTTAAACCTGGAGCCGCAAATCCGGGAATGGGCTGCGCGGTTTGGGGACAAGGAACATGCGCTGTTCCTGGGCCGTGGGATACACTTCCCAATCGCGATGGAAGGCGCGCTCAAGCTCAAGGAAATTTCCTACATCCATGCTGAAGCCTATCCGGCAGGAGAGCTCAAGCATGGCCCGTTAGCATTGGTCGACAGTAATATGCCTGTCGTGGTGATCGCACCTAATGATGCCCTGCTGGAGAAAGTGAAATCCAATATGCAGGAAGTCAAGGCGCGTGGCGGTGAGTTGTTTGTATTTGCCGATGCAGATAGTCACTTTAATGCTTCAGAAGGCGTGCATGTCATCCGTACCCCAAGACATGTCGGTGTGCTATCCCCCATTTTGCATGTCATTCCGGTACAGTTACTGGCTTATCATGCCGCCTTGCTTAAAGGCACGGATGTGGACAAACCACGTAACCTGGCCAAGAGCGTAACTGTAGAATAAGCCATAAATGCCTGAAAAAAGC